>Ga0075431_100006081_pt1 | contig 11966 bp, 10 predicted proteins | sample RhiMetdeltSRZDD5_FD_75297 | JGI IMG/M metagenome (GOLD analysis project Ga0075431, IMG submission 75297) | Populus rhizosphere microbial communities from Tennessee, USA - Rhizosphere MetaG P. deltoides SRZDD5 | ecosystem: Host-associated > Plants > Roots > Rhizosphere > Soil | place: USA... | reverse complement strand
AGCGCCGTGGTGTGTCCGACCGCCGCAGCCGCCCAAACCGTCCGCGACGGCAAGCTCGGGCCGATGCTCGAGGTGCGGTCGCGTCAGTTGGCGGGCCGGTCGCGGGTGATCGTGGAATTCAAGAACGAGCCGGATGCGCGAGTTCTCACGGGTACCCGGGGCGCGGCCGGCCGACAGCTTCTTTCCGCGCGCGCACAGGTGGTCGACGTCGAGAACCTGGCGCTCACCGATCTCGTCAGTCATCCCCAGGTCGCGCGGATGCACATCGATCATCCGGCGTTCGCGACGATGGAGCGGACCGGGGCGGCGATTGCCGCGACGATTGCACGGCAGTCATTTCGCCTGACCGGGAAGGGGATCGGCGTCGCCGTCATCGATTCCGGCATCACCGCCTGGCACGACGATCTTTATCTCGCTGGCGTCGAATCGCCGCGAGCGGCACCCCGCATCGTCCACTTCAAGGACTTCACGAAGCCGTCGAATCCGCGCATCTGGATGCCGGAGCAGCCGTCCGACGAGTACGGGCACGGTACGCACGTCGCCGGAATCATTGCCGGCAACGGCTTCGACTCGAACGGGGCGCGCAGCGGCATCGCGCCCGGCGCGAACCTGATTGGACTCAAGGTCCTCGACGACAACGGGCAGGGCTACATCAGCGACGTCATCGCCGCGATCGACTACGCGATCGCGGTCAGGAAGACCTACAACATCCGCGTCATCAACCTGTCTGTGGCGTCGGGAGTATTTGAATCCTACGAAACCGACCCGCTGACGCAGGCGGCCCGGCGCGCGGTCGACGCCGGCATCGTCGTGATCGCAGCGGCCGGCAACATCGGCACGAATGCGCAGGGCGACGTGCTGTACGGCGGCATCACCAGCCCCGGGAACGCGCCCTGGGTGCTGACCGTCGGCGCCGCGAGCCACGGGGGAACGGCCGCCCGCAGCAACGATACCCTCGCACGGTTCAGTTCGCGGGGCCCCACCTGGATCGACTTCGCGGCCAAGCCGGACCTCGTCGCGCCCGGTGTGGGCATCGAGTCGCTGGCGGATCCACACAGCAGGCTGTACGCATCGTTCGGCGACTATCTGCTCGATGGCGTCCGGAGCACCGCGTACAAGCCGTACCTGAGCCTCACTGGGACGAGCATGGCCGCGCCGGTGGTCGCCGGGACTGTGGCCTTGATGCTCGAGGCCAATCCGAACCTCACGCCCAACGCGGTCAAGGCCATCATGCAGTACACGGCGGAGGTCCGCGAAGGGGAGTCGCTCCTGGCACAGGGCGCGGGGCTTCTCAACGCCCTTGGCGCGGTACGGATGGCGACATATGTCGGCGCCGCGAAGAGGGGTTCGCTGGTCGCCTCGGACACGATCGAAGCGGAGCGCATCGCCTGGAGCCGCCACATCATCTGGGGCAACGACCGCGTCACCGGAGACCTCGCGATGCTGGCCAGCGACCTGTGGGCGCTCGGCGTCACCTGGGGCGCGGAAGCCGCCAACATCGTGTGGAGCGAGCACGTCCGGGCAGACAACATCGTCTGGAGCGAGGACTGCGGCGGCGCCGATTGCGAGGGCGTCGTGTGGGGCGCGCGCAGCGAGGACGGGTCGGTGTGGGGGACGGCAGGCGCCTCCGACAAGGTGGCATGGAACACCGACAACATCGTGTGGAGCGAGGCTCAGTCGCAGAACATCGTCTGGAGCGAGGCACTCCCCGACAGCATCATCTGGAGTCCCGTCGAGTACAGGCGCCGGACATGGGCCGGGCCGGAATGAGGAAGAGTCATGAAGAGGCGCATCACGATCATCTGGCTGCCGGCGCTGTCGAGGTAAGTGCGCGGGAGCTGAGGCGTACAATCAAGATCTCGATCGGCCGATGAGCCACAGGCCGTTTACGATCCCCGATCGCGCAGGCAGCGCGCTCGCCGTTTCCAGTGCGGCACTCGCGGCATCCGGGGCAGCGCTCGCGGCGTCAGTGCTGTCGTTTTCGATCTTGTGGCTCGTCCCCCTTGCCCTGGCAACGCTGTATCTGGTTTACGAGGGACATCTCCGCCGGATCGAAGAGGAGCGCCACAACTGTCAGCAGATGGCCGATCTGCACCTGGCGACGATCGAAGCGCTCGCGGGCGCGATCGACGCGAAAGATCAGACCGCTCCTGAACACATCCGCCGCGTGCAGGCGTACGCCGCGGGGTTGGCCCGCACGCTCGGCATGACGGACAACGAGGTGCAGGCCGTCCGCACCGCCGCGCTCCTCCGCGACATCGGCAAGCTCGCGATCCCGGAACACATCCTCGCGAAGCCGGGGCCATTGACGCCGGAAGAATTTCAGAAGGTCCAGATTCACCCCGAGGTGGGCGCTGAGATTCTTCGATCGGTACCGTTCCCCTACCCGGTCACACCGTTGATCCTGAGCCACCACGAACGGTGGGATGGCCGCGGCTATCCGTCTGGCCTCAAGGAGGATGCGATTCCACTCGGCGCGCGGGTCGTCTGCATTGCCGACTACTTCGTGGCGCTGACGTCGGACCGGCCCTATCACAAAGCCATCAGCCCCGACGCCGCCGTCGCGCTGCTGCAGCAGGAAGCCGGGAAAGCGCTCGACCCGCGCATCGTCGATGTGTTCGTGAACGCACTGCCACGGCTGGCGGCAGATACGGAAGACACGGATACGCTGGATGCGGCGACCGCGCAGGCGCTGCGCGCCGCCGGCCCGCCGCGGCCCCGGCGTGCGAAAAAACTGCCCGACGGGCCGCGTGCGTCGGTATTTGACGATATCGCGCACGCGCACCGCGAAATCTACGCGCTCTACCAGATCTCTCAGGCGATGGGCACGAGCCTCGGCCTTTCGGACACGATGTCGCTGGTCGCCGGGAAGCTCTCGAGCCTGGTGCCGTTCTCGGCCTGCGCGTTGTTTGTGTATTCCGAGTCGACCGAACGGCTGCACTGCCGGTTTGCAACCGGAACGGATTCGGAATTGATGCAGCAGCTCGAAGTGCGAACCGGCCAGGGGCTTAACGGCTGGGTGGCGCGCAACCGGCGTCCGCTGGTCAATGCGCGGCCAAGCGCGGATCTCGAAGCCATGGGCTCCAACGCGCCGACGGTACTCCAGTCTGCGCTCGTCTGCCCGCTGGTGATTGGCGAGCGCCTGATCGGGACGCTCGCGGTCTACCACGTCGAACCGAGCTTCTATCGCGAAGACCATCGCCGCCTGCTCGAGCGGGTGTGCGAACAGGCCGGCGCGGTCGTGCACAATTCGGTGATCTTCGAGCAGACCCAGGAGGATTCGCTCACCGATCCACTTACCGGGCTGCCCAACACGAGGTCGCTGTTCAACCACCTGACGCGCGAGCTGGCGCGAGCCGAGCGTTTGCAGTCGGAGGTCGCACTGGTGGTGATGGACCTCAACGACTTCAAGGAAATCAACGACCACTTCGGCCACCAGTTCGGAGACATCGCACTGCAGCAGGTCGGGAACGTGCTGCGGACGACCATCAGGCCGTACGACATGTGCGTTCGCTACGCCGGGGACGAATTCATCGTCGTGCTGTCAGGATGCGCGCGCGGAGAGGCCGAGCACAAGCGCGCCGAACTGCAGAATGCGGTCAACGCCATCGTCATCGAAGCGCCGCCCGGCGAGCGCGTCACGCTGTCGATCAGCGCCGGCGTCGCCGTCTACCCGCACGACGGCCAGACCTACGAAACGCTCCTCACCAAGGCGGACGCCCGGATGTACAGCGACAAGAGCGGCCGCAAGGGCGACACGACGCGGCGGTTCACGATCCCGACCGCGATCACCGGCGGACGCGCCTAATTTTTCTTCCTGTCATCTTCGGAGCCGCCTTCCAGCAGGTTGGGCAGCGCTGATCCCGGCGATGGCGCGATCACCCCGGCTTTCGCATACGTCAGCAGCTTGTCGCGGGTGTCGACGATGTCGAGGTTGCGCATCGTCAGCTGCCCGATGCGATCCTGCGGCGAGAACATCGACTCGCCCTTCTCCATCGTCAATCGTTCCGGCTTGTAGGTGAGGTTCGGGCTGCGCGTGTCGAGAATCGAATAATCGTTTCCGCGCCGCAGCTCGAGCACCACCTCGCCGGTAATAGCCCTCGCAATCCATCGCTGCGCTTCCGTGCGCAGCATCATCGCCTGCGGATCGAACCACCGCCCTTGGTACAGCAGTCGTCCGAGACGGCGGCCATTGTCGCGGTACTGCTCGATGGTGTCTTCGTTGTGGGTGCCGGTAATGAGCCGCTCGTAGGCGATAAACAGCAGCGCCAGGCCGGGCGCCTCGTAGATGCCGCGGCTCTTCGCTTCGATGATCCGGTTCTCAATCTGGTCGCTCATCCCGAGGCCATGGCGCCCGCCGATCCGGTTCGCCTCGAGGATCAATTCGACCGGATCGGCGAACGACACGCCGTTGAGAGCGACCGGCTGCCCCTCGTCGAACGCGATCGTTACTTCCTCGGGCTTGACCGGAACGTCCTCACGCCAGAACCGGACACCCATGATCGGCTCGACAATCCTGATTCCGGTATTCAGGCGCTCGAGGTCCTTGGCTTCGTGGGTCGCGCCCAGGATGTTCGAGTCGGTTGAGTACGCCTTCTCCGTGCTCATCTTGTACGGCAGCCCGGCGCGGCGCATGTATTCGGACATCTCTGCGCGCCCACCCAGCTCGTCGATGAACGTCTGATCCAGCCAGGGCTTGTAGATCCGGAGATCGGGATTTGCCAGAAGTCCGTATCGATAGAACCGCTCGATGTCGTTGCCCTTGAACGTGCTGCCGTCCCCCCAGATATGCACGTCGTCCTGCTTCATGGCGACGACGAGCATCGTGCCGGTGACAGCGCGCCCGATCGGTGTGGTGTTGAAGTACGGAACGCCCGCAGTCGAGATGTGAAAGGCGCCGCATTGAAGGACGGCGATCCCTTCGGCGACCAGCTGGGAGCGGCAATCGACGAGGCGTGCTTTCTCGGCGCCGTACTGCATCGCCCGTTTCGGAATCTCGTCGTAATCCTGTTCGTCGGGCTGGCCGAGGTTAGCAGTGTAAGCGTACGGGATCGCGCCCTTGGCGCGCATCCAGTGCAGCGCCGCACTCGTATCGAGCCCGCCTGAGAAAGCGATGCCGACCTTCTCGCCGACTGGAACGCTCTGAAGAATGTTCGCCATCGAGTGATGATAGTTCGTAGGAGCTGATGATGGTTCGTAGGGGGGGCCGATGATGGTTCGTAGGGGCCGGCTTTAGCCGGCCCAGAGGTACACTCTCACGCAGTGCCGGTCGTCACCGTTCCGATCACCGACCTGGCCGACTCAACGCCGCGGTCGCGCCTGGTCAGCCTCGACATCAGCCACCAGACGTTCACCTTCCAGCCCGGTCATGCCGTGATGGTCGGGGAGCATGGGCAGAGCGAGCGGCGTCCCTACTCCATCGCATGCTCGCCTGAACAAGCTGCCGAAACGCAGCGGATGGAGCTGCTGATCGCCGTCGAACCGAACGGGACGCTCGGACCACACCTCGGTACCGGGACGCCGGGTACGCTCGTGGACGTCGAAGGACCGTTCGGTACGTTCACGCTGCCGCAGGTACCGCCAGACGGATGGCTCCTGTTCGTCGCGGGAGGCACCGGAATCGCGCCGCTGCGTTCCATGCTGGATCACACGCTGCGGCGGCACCGCGGGCCGCGGATCTCACTGCTCTACAGTGCGCGGCGCGGCGACGAATTCGCGTTCGTGGACGAGCTGCAGCGGCACGCGCAGCGGGGACGAATTGAACTGCACCAGACCGTAACGCGCGATGAGAGCTCCGCCTGGTCCGGCCGACGCGGCCGGATCGGACGGTCTCATTTCGAAGCGGTGCTGCACGACCCCGGAGGGACGTTCTGCGTCGTCTGCGGGCCCGAGCCGCTCGTGAACGAGTCGGTGAGCACGCTCAAGGCTCTCGGCGTGCCAGACGAGCAGATTCGAACCGAGCAGTGGGGTAAGTAGCTACTCTGGAATGACCTGCAGAGCGTCCTTCACCTCGGTAACGCCGTCGATGCCGCGCGCGAGCGCAATTGCCTGATCGCGTTCAGCCTGGCTCTTGACGCGGCCAGAAAGCGTGACGACGCCCTTGAACGTGTCGACGTCGACCCGAAGGCCGCCGACCGCGGGATCGTTGAGCATCGCGGTCTTGACCCGCGTCGTGATCGTGGTGTCGTCGATCGCCTCTCCGACCGTCTTGCCGCACGCCAGCGTCGACATCGCCAGGACGAGCGCGACGACAGGCAACTTCCAACCGTTGAGCTTACGCATGCAGACCCTCCCTGGGTGTTCCAGGGAAGCAACCTACATGCCCGTCGCGTGGAATCCGCAATCGACCATCAGCACCTCACCAGTGATGCCTTTACCGGCATCACTTAAGAGAAATGCTGCGGCTTCACCCACTTCACCGGCTTCGACATTGCGGCGAAGAGGTGCCCGATCGCGATAGACGCTGAGGATATTTGAGAACCCGGAGATCCCGGCGGCCGCCAGCGTCTTGATGGGCCCGGCGGAAATCGCGTTGACGCGGATGTTCTTCGGCCCGACATCAGCCGCCAGATAACGGACAGTCGCCTCGAGCGCCGCCTTCGCGACCCCCATGACGTTGTAGTTCGGGAAAACGCGTTCACTGCCGAGGTATGTCAGCGTCACGATGCTGCCGCCGCCCCGCTTTTCCATCAGCGGCAGCGCCGCTCGCGTCAACGCAATCAGCGAATACACCGAGACGTCCAGGGCCACCCTGAAGCCCTCACGTGAGGTGTTCGAAAACGGCGCCGAGAGCTCCTCGCGCTGCGCGAACGCCGCACCATGGACGACGAAGTCGAGGCCGCCGAATTCCTGATCGACCTTCGCCACCACCGCGTCGATGTCGGAGTCGGATGCGACATCGCACGGCAGGACGAGGGCCGGCTCGCCGAGTCCCTGCGAGAGTTCGTTGACGTGTTCTTCGAAGCGGCCCTGGTAGGTGAGTGCGAGCCGCGCGCCCCGCCGGGCGGTGGCCTGGGCGATCGCCCACGCGATCGATCGCTTGTTGGCCACGCCGACGATCAGGCCATGCTTGCCGGCGAAGTCGGACAACGCTTACCGTCCGCGCTTGCGTCCGCCGCCGCCGCGCCCTGCGCCCTGACCCGGACGGTTGCCGCGCGGTGCGCCGGGATGCCCGGGACGATTGCCACCGCCGCCTGGCCTCCCCTGTCCTGACCCATTGCGCTGTCCGCCCGATCCCTGACGCGGTCCTCCGAATCGCTGCTGCGATCCGCCGCCGCTGCCCCCCTGGGCGCGCATCGGCCGCCGGCCGTGCCCGAACCGCGATCCTGGTTTGTTGCCGTCGAACTCACGGCCGCCCCGGCCGCCGGGCTGGCGAATCGTGAAGTCCGGTTCCTTTCGGTCCGGCTGCTGCCCTTCGGGACGCGGCAGCGTCGCGCGAATGAGGCGGCGATGGACGGGGCCGTCTTCCTCGTCGCGGGACCCGGCCGCCAGTGGGACGCCGTCGGCATCGGGATTGTCAGCCGGCGCCGGCGCAGGCACGTCGGGGAACGTCTCGGGTGTCTCGTCGTTCAGGATCTCGGCCTCGGGTCCGTCTTCCATCTGTTCGGTGTCTTCCGCCGCGGGACGCGGCCGCAAAATGCCTTCCGCAGGCTCGCCGCCGATGGCCTCGGACCGCTTGCGGCGCGGTGGAGGGACGCGAGCGGCCTTGTACTCGTGATCTGCGTCGCAGGTGGTACAGCGCGTCTGCTTCACCTCATCTTCAATCATGGCGACGACGGCATGATTGGTAATGCGGCGCTCGCGCGGACAATAGTCGTCCAGAATGTCACCGAGCCGAAGCCGGCGTTGCTGCATCAAACTCTCCGGAGCCGTTCCTTTCAGGTGGGGTTTGGAAAGGTGTAGGCAGTCGGCAGTCTAACAAATCAAATCCCAAATCCCAAAACACAAATCCCAACCCCGGTCGGGGCCGAAATCCTTTGAAATTTCGTCAGTGGGATTTGGGATTTGTCAGCCACGCCCGGCATTCGTCCAGCGCTTCCCGCACGGCGGCTGGATTGGTGGATTGCGGCGTCCGTCGGGCCTGGACGGAGGCCAGCGCGGTCGCCGCGCGTGGCGCGTCGTCGCCGAACATGTCGCTCGCCTGGCGCCACTCCTCGAGCGTCAACGCGCTGAAATCCCGCCCTTCGGCCAGCAGCCGGCGGACCATCGCGCCAACCACTTCATGCGCCCGCCGGAACGGCATGCCGCGCGAGACCAGATAGTCGGCGACGTCAGTCGCCAGCAGCAGCCCTGATGCGGCCCGCTCCGTGCGCTCGACGTTCAATGACAGCCGCGAGACGACCGCGTGGGCGGCGGCGAGGGAAGCCGACAGCGTCGCTTCCGCGTCGAAGACCGCTTCCTTGTCTTCCTGCAGATCCTTGTTGTAGCCGCTCGGGAGGCCCTTCATCGTGACCAGCCAGCCGGTGAGCCGGCCGATGGCGCGTCCTGTCTTGCCGCGCACGAGCTCGAGCGGGTCGGGGTTCTTCTTCTGCGGCATCATGCTGCTGCCCGTCGCAGATGCATCCGCCAGATCGAAGAACGCATGTTCCTCGCCGGTGAAGATCACCAGGTCCTCGGCGATCCGGCTCAGATGCACCATCGCCACCGACGAGGCATACAGGAACGTGGCGACGAAATCGCGATCAGACGAGGCGTCCATACTGTTGCGGACGATGCGCGAAAAGCCGAGCGCTCTGGCCAGGCGCGCCGTATCCACTGGATAGCTGGTGCCGGCCACCGCGCCCGAACCGAGGGTGAGCGCGTCGGCCTCGTCGGCGGCCCCGGCGAGACGTGCGTGATCCCGGCGAAGCGCGGCGGCATGCGCGAGGAAATAGTGCGCGACGAGCACCGGCTGGGCCCGGCGGAGGTGTGTATACGACGGCATCATGGCCGTTCCGGCGTTGTTGGCCTGATCCGCGCATGCGGCTACCAGCGCCGCGATCCCGCTTTGCAGCAACGGAATGCGGCGCCGGAGGTACAGCCGGAGATCGAGCGACACCTGCTCGTTGCGGGAGCGGCCGGTATGCAGCCGCCGGCCGGCGTCGCCAATCCGCTCGATGAGCTTCCGCTCGACGAAGCTGTGAACGTCTTCGTCAGGACCCGACACGAACGCGGGGTCGCGCTTGCCTTCTTCGAGAATCGCTTTCAGCGCCGCCACGATCGCCGCCGCGTCCGCCGCGTCGATGACGCCAGCGGCGCCGAGCGCCTCCGCCCAGGCGATGCTTCCAGTCACATCGTCTTCGAACAGCGCGCGGTCGAAGCCGAAGGAGATGCCGAAGTCAAACGCCGCGGGGTCTGGTGCGCCGTCGAAACGGCCGGACCAGAGCGTCATGACCGCGGGACCGCCGGATGATCGAGCGCGGCGGCCTCCGAGGTGTGCAGCGTGCCCTTGAACAACTTGATCCGGACCGCGCCGGTGACATCGGCCTGCACCGCGGCATTCTGGACATCCATCGCCGCGCGGCCGGGGCTCAGCCAGAGGCCGTCCGCAATCACCGCCGCGTACTCGGGCGCACGCGCCCGCTTGGCGCGCAGGACGTCGGCGGGCAGCACGGCCGATTCGAGCGCCGCATGGGCGGCGTGCAGCACGAGCGCCGCGGGGGCCTCGGTGCACGAGCCGCCGGACTCGATCCGCCCGACGCCGTGATGACCGGCGATGATCGACAGACTCTCGATCAATTCAGTCATGGCCATCGGCACGCCATTCACCGCCGCCGGGACGCCGCGTTCGAAGACGATCTCGACATAGGCAGGCGCGTCGGGCGCATGCTCGGGCGATTTGGTGAGCACGCAGGCGTCGCCCTGGCGGCCCCACAGGGTTTCATCCGTGCGGCACCGATCGATGACGTCGCTCGCCTGCTCGATCGCCGCGACTTCGGCGAGCTTTCTCGCCACCAGCGGCCGCGCCAGCGCGGCGGGCATCGGATCGCGTCCATCGTGGAGCGCCCCGGCCTGCAGCGACGGCAACACGAAATCGCGGACGAACTCTTCACGCGCGTCGATGACGTGAGCGCGCGCCGCTCCCGCGGTCAGCGCGCGATCCCGGATCTCCTCGAGATCGCGGCCAGCGCCGAGGTCGAGGGTGAGCGTGACGATCTCGGCATCGCGGGCGTCGGCAAGGGCGGGAATCGCCACGGCCGTTTCAAGGTCGCCCGAGTAGGCGAGCACGATTCGCCTGCTCATGCCCTCGACAGCCCTTCGATCCACTTGACAAGCTTCTGCGCGCGCCGCGAATCCGGGGCGACGACGAGCACCGTGTCGTCGCCGGCAATGGTGCCGATTACTTCAGGAAGACGGGCGCCGTCGAGCGCCACGCCGAGGAGCTGGGCCTGTCCGGGGCCGGTTCGCATGACGACGAGCTGCTGCACGCGGTCGACGCGCGTGAGGTAATCAGCCACCGCGCGGTTGAGCAGTGCCTTCGGCGAATGCCCGTTCGATCCGGCAGCTGCCGGCGCCTGGTAGGCCGCCGCCGTGCCTCCCTTGACCAGCCCGAGCTCGCGCACGTCGCGCGACAGCGTCGCCTGGGTGACGTCGAAGCCGGCGGCGCGGACCAGGCGGCGCAGCTGCTCCTGGTTATGTACCGGCTGCCGCTGAATGACGTCGAGGATGACTGACTGGCGCCGTGCCTTCATGGTGAGCTATTTAGCTTACACCAATGTGTTGACTGTTTATGCATCGGGATGTATAAATATTCTCTTTCGGTACTGAACGACGATGCCAACAGCAGCCCCTCACACCGCGACCCAGTCCGCCACCGGCGCGGCGGCCCCCCGCACCCGCGTCGCGGTGGCGGGCGCCACCGGTTATGCCGGGCAGGAGCTCGTCCGCCTGCTGGCGCGGCACCCTGCGGTGACGCTGACCGAGGCGATGTCGTCGGGCACGACAAGCGCGCCCCGCCCGCTGCCGGCGCTCAAGCGCGTCTGGGATGGGGCGGTCTCGCCGCTCGACGTCGATCGCCTGGCCGCCAACGCCGAGATCGTGTTTCTGGCGCTGCCGGAAGCCGCGTCGGCGGAAATCGGCGCGACGCTGTTGCAGCGCGACCGTCGTGTGATCGACCTCTCGGGCGCCTTCCGCATCCGCAGCGACTCCGATCGGCAGCGCTGGTACCCGGCCACGACTTCGCTCCCGGCCGGCGTGGTCTACGGGCTGCCGGAGCGGCATGCCGACGCCATTCGCCGGGCCAAGCTCGTCTCGTGCCCCGGCTGCTATCCGACGGCCGCGCTGCTCGCGCTCGAGCCGCTTGCGGAAGCCGGCCTGCTCGAAGGCGGCGTCGTCGTTGATGCCAAGTCCGGCATTTCCGGCGCCGGCAAGACGCCCAGCGACCGGACGCATTTCTGTGAGAACCATGGCAGCGTCGCCGCGTACGGCGTGTTCTCTCACCGGCATACCGCCGAGATCGAGCAGGAGCTCGGAACGGCGGTGACGTTTGTCCCGCATCTCGTTCCGCTCGATCGCGGCATCCTCGAGACGATCTACGGATCGCTTCGCCGCGGGACGACCGAAGCCCAGGTCGCGAGGGCGCTGCAGGACGCATACGCCTCCGCGCCGTTTATCCGGCTCACCGGCGGAGAGCTGCCCGAAATCAAGCACGTCGCCTACAGCAACTTCTGCGACATCGGGTGGAAGGTGGACGAAGCGCACGGACGGCTGGTCATGATTGCCGTCCTCGACAACCTGGTGAAGGGCGCGGCCGGCCAGGCGGTGCAGAACCTGAACATCGTGCTCGGGCTTGACCAGCAGGTGGGGCTGCTGTGAAGCAGCCGGTGGTCCTCAAGCTGGGCGGTGAGCTTCTCGAGCAGCCTCAGGACCTGCAGCATGTCGCCGAGGGGATCGCAGCGCTCGCGAGCCGCACTGCCCTGGTGGTGGTGCATGGAGGCGGGAAGGAGATCGATGCCGCACTCGCCACCGCGGGCATTCCCAAGCAGCAG
>Ga0075431_100006068_pt1 | contig 11979 bp, 7 predicted proteins | sample RhiMetdeltSRZDD5_FD_75297 | JGI IMG/M metagenome (GOLD analysis project Ga0075431, IMG submission 75297) | Populus rhizosphere microbial communities from Tennessee, USA - Rhizosphere MetaG P. deltoides SRZDD5 | ecosystem: Host-associated > Plants > Roots > Rhizosphere > Soil | place: USA... | reverse complement strand
GCGGTGCTCTGGAGCGCGTGGAAGGGCTTCGATCAAACGTGGCTCTCGTTCGACGAGTACGAGGGGTGGAAGGCCGGCATCCCCGCGTTCGCGAATGTCGGGCTGTTCAGCGACGGCGCCGTGAACCTGACGCAGAACGGCGAGTCGGAGCGGCTGCGGGCCGGATTCATCGACCGCGACATCCTCCCGATCCTCGGCGTCGAGCCGGAGCTCGGGCGCGGCTTCACCGCGGAAGAGGATACGCCGAACGGGCCGAGCGTCATCCTGCTGGGGCACGATGTGTGGCGGCGCCGGTTCGGTGGCGATCCGTCCGTTGTCGGCCGTGCCATCGAGGTCAACGGCCGTTCGCGCGTCGTAGTGGGTGTCATGCCCGCCGGCTTTCGACTCCCGCTGGACTTCGGCGCCAGTGGCCCGACACTGGTGTGGGTCCCGTTAGGCGCAACCGCCGAACAGAACGGGGCCATCCCTGGCCCGGCATTCCAGAGTGGTGGAGGGAATCACGGGTTCTACGCGGTCGCGCGGCTCCGGCCGGGGGCGACCGTGCTCCAGGCGAATCGGCAACTCTCGGATCGCGTCGCTCAGCTGAGGCGTGACGGGATTTACCCGGAAGAGCAGCAGTTCCGTGCCTTCGCCGTCGGGGTCGAGGATCAGGTCACTGGCCGGCTCAGGCCGGTGCTGCTCGTCGTGTTCGCCGCTGTCGGGTTCGTGCTGCTGATCGCGTGCGCGAACGTCGCCGGGTTGCTGCTCGTGCACGGTGAGCAGCGGCGCCGCGAGATGGCGCTCCGGGTGGCGTTAGGTGCAGGTGGGCAGCGACTTACCCGGCAGCTCTTGACCGAGACCGTTGTGCTCACCGGCCTCGGCGCCGGGCTCGGCGTCGCGTTGGCGGCGGCCGGCGTCTGGCTCGTGCGCAACACCGCACCGGCCGCGCTGCCGCGGGTCGCGGAAACGCGACTCGATCCGCTCGTGCTGGGGTTCGCGCTGGCCGTCGGTGTGCTCGCCGCGCTCGTCGCGGGATTACTACCTGCATTCCAGGCACGTGGTGTTGCGCCGAGCATGGAGCTCAGAGATGGTGGCAGGACAGCCACGTCCGGGCCGGGGCGTCTGCGATGGCGTCAGACGCTCGTCGCCATCGAAGTCGCTCTCGCCGTTGTGCTCGTGATCGGTGCCGGGCTCATGATCCGCAGTGTGGCGAATCTATTCGCCATCGACGCCGGCATTCGACCCGAGGGCGTGCTCACCTTGCGGCTCTCGACCCCTGCGGCGTGGTACCCCGATTCGGTCCGCGTGAGCGCGTTCCACGAGGAGCTGCGGCGTCGCGTCTCGGCGTTGCCCGGCGTCCAGGCGGTGGGACTCGTGCGAATTCTCCCGCTGGCGTCGGAGATGGGTGACTGGGGCTTGCAGGTCGAAGGGTACACGCCACCGCCTAACCAGGGCACACCCGGCGACTGGCAGGTCGTCACGCCGGGGTACTTCGAGGCGATGGGCCTTCGCCTCGTGCAGGGGCGCTTCTTCGACGATCGAGACCGGATGGACGCGCCACCGGCCATGATCATCAACCGGCGCTTCGCCGAGCTCTATCTCGCGGGGCGCGCACCGCTCGGTGCCCGGGTTCGCATCGGTGGCCCCGATCAGAACGCACCGCAGTACACGATCGTCGGTGTAGTCGACAACGTTCGACACAACGGATTGACGCGTGAGGTGAAGGCGCAGTTCTACGCTCCACAACCGCAATTCGCCACGAACCCCGGCAATACGAGTCGCAACATGACGCTCGTCGTGCGCGCCAGCAGCGATCCGCAACGTCTCGTCGCCCCCGTCCGTGCTGCGATTCGCGGGCTCGACCCGCGCCTCCCGATCTCCGAGGTGCGGACGATGAACGAAGTTGTCGATCAGGCGATCGCGGCGCCACGATTCGCGATGGAGCTGCTCGGGCTGTTCGGCGTTCTCGCGCTGGTGCTCTCCGCCATCGGGATCTTTGGAATCGTGGCCCAGGTGGTTGCATCCCGCACGCAGGAATTCGGCATCCGCGCCGCGCTTGGCGCGACGCCCAGGAACCTGCTCATGCTGAGCCTGGGAAGTGGCGTGCGTCAGGCGATGGCTGGGCTGATCGTCGGCGTCGCGGCGGCGGTCGTGCTCACACGCACCATGACGACCATGCTGCACGGGGTGACGCCAACGGATCCGGTGACGTTCTCGATGGTCGTCGTGCTGACGGCCCTCGTCGCGGTCGGCGCGAGCCTCGTCCCGGCGCGGCGCGCTGCGCGGACCGATGTGGCGAAGGTGATGGCGGGGTAGCCGAGCCCGACGGCTACCCCGCAGCGCCGCTGCCGATGTCGACGTTGATCTTCCGCCACTCACCCTGGTTGAAACGCAACACGCTCAGCGCACAGCGCGTCGCGTGGCCAACCAGAATTGCCACCCAGATGTCGATGGGGTCGAGTGTGCTGACGCGTTGAATCACGAAACAGATCCCCAGCGGCACGGCGATCTGCGAGATGATCGAGATGTAGAGTGGGCTCTTCGTGTCACCCGTGCCCTGCAGGCCGCCGGTGTAGGTGAGCGCGACTGTGATGAAGAGACCCGAGACGCTCATCACACGGAGCAGTTGCGCTCCGATGTCGAGCACGGCCGGATCGTTCATCCCGAACATGCCGAGGAGTTGGCGAGGGATCAGGAGGAAGAACGCGCCGATGATCGCCGCGCCCCCGACGCCGAATCGGGCGGCGACATGCACCGCTTCGTCGGCGCGTTCAGGGTTGCCAGCGCCGAGGTTCTGTCCTGCGATCGCAGCCGCCGCTCCCATGAGGCCGACGGACGTCCACGTGATGAGCGAGAACAGCTGTGAGTAGCCAACGGCGAACGCGGCCTGCGCCGCCGGACCCTGCGCAACGGACCCGATGAACGCGAGCATGAGCGTTCCGCCCACGTTCATGGCGATCCCCTGCACGCCGGCCGGCAGGCCAAAACGGAATAGCGAGCGGATGATCGTCCAGTCGGGACCGTAGCCCTGGCCGCGCGGGAAATGCACGACCCACGAACCACTCAGCAGCTTCGCGAGCGAGTACACCAAGAGGATCCCCGACGCGATGCACGTACCGATCGCCGCGCCGGCTGTCCCGAACGCCGGGATCGGCCCGAACCCGCGAATGAACACGATGTTGAACACGAGGTTCAGCACCGTGAGCGCGATCCCCAGAATCATCGGTGTGCGCGCGTCGCCGGCGGACCGCAGCGCACCGCTGAGCATGAAGAAAACCATCATGCCCGCGCTGAACAGGAACATGATCCGGAGAAACGGCAGCGCTTCGGCCTTCACCGCGGGCGCGGCGTTCACGAGATCGAGCAGCCACGGCGACGCCACGTAGCCGATGGGTGCCATGATGAACAACGAAATTCCGATCGCGGTCACGAACGCCTGGTATACGACGCGGTCGACCTTGTCCTCGTCGCCGGCACCAGCGAACCGCGCAACGAGCACGCCCATGCCGATGAACAGCGATGAGATGAACGCGATGACGATGAGGAAGATCTGCCACGCCACGCCGATGGCCGCGTTGCCCGTGTAGCCGACGAGATGCCCCACGAGCACGTGGTCGACGATGCCTTGCAGACCGCCGACGATATTCGTGAGCATCGTCGGCCAGGCGAGCTTCCACACCGCCGGCCGGAGTGGTCCCTCGACGATCGAGCGGTCATAACGCCGCCGCTCCGCCGTTGCGGAGCTAACCGCTTCGGTCGCGGGCCCGCTGGCTGGCTTCGCGGGGGCGGTGACGTCAGTCAATGGATGCGGCCGGTCTCAGTCTCGGAGTAACGACACAGGTCTGGAATCTAGCGCGATGACCGCAGGCTCCGCGCGGGCCGAACGTGTTCGAAGACCAGCTTGACAGACGTCTGACGGTTACGCAGCGAGGACCGTCCTGGGCACGACCGCCAGGTCGGGCCAGCTCGCATCTACCGCGAACCGGCTGGTGGGCGCATATCTGGCGCATGACCATTACTCGCCTCGCACCGTTCGCTGCCGCGGCACTGGCGTGCGCGTTTCCGCTGCCGCGCGTTCTTCAGGCACAGGACGCGGACATCATCGTTCGCAACGCTCGCATCTGGACCGGCGACTCGCTACGGCCGTCCGCTCAGGCGGTCGCGATCCGCGGTGACCGGCTGATCGTCGTCGGTACGAACTCCGACGTCGACGCTCGACGCTCGGCACGCACGCGGGTGATCGATGCGGGCGGCCGGTTCGCAACGCCCGGGTTCATCGACGATCACACGCATTTCAACTCGGCCGGGGCGTTGCTCATCGGGGCAAATCTGCTCGATGTGAGCACGGCCGCGCCGTTCGCGGCGCGGGTCAAGGCCGCGGTTGCTCGCATGAGCCCAGGTGCATGGCTCACGGGTGGGGACTGGGGCGCGTACGAGGACTGGTCAGCGAACAGCAGCGGCGCTGCCGCTCCCGGCGCGGCCCGGCAGCACCGTTTCTCTCCGGATCGAACGATGATCGACTCGGTGAGTGGCACGACGCCGGTCTTGCTGAACCGATGGGATCGCAGCGCATGGCTCGCGAACGGTATCGCCCTGGATAAAGCTGGGCTCTCCTGCACGCAATCCATCGGGGGGCTCGAGTGCGTGAACGGCCGCGCGACGGGACGGGTGGCGGACGCGGCGCTTGCTCGGGTGCGCGCCGCGATCGCGCCCAAGACGTTCGATCAGCGGCTTCGCGAAGCGAGGGCAGCGCAGCAGCACCTCTCCGAGCTCGGCGTGACGACGATCCACGACATCACGCCGCCGTTTCAGCTCCCCGTGTACACGGAGCTGAAGCGCCGTGGCGAGCTCACCGTGCGCGTGTTCGCCCGGCCGACGCTCGACAAGTGGAGCCGCCTAACGTATGCGGGTGTCTCGCCGGGTTTCGGCGACGACTGGATCCGCATACGTGCGTTGAAGGGCTTCGTCGACGGGATCCAGGGGAACTCGACCGCTCGCTTCTACGAGCCGCAGCTACACTCCGGCCGGCGCGGTGAGTGGCGCGACAGCACGAACACCGCGGCCACCAGTGGCCCCGGTTCCGGGATGGAACCGGCGGGTAACATGGAGCGCCTGCTTTTCGGACTCGACTCGGCGGGATGGTGGGCGAACGTGCACGCGATCGGCGACCACGCCATCGACACCCTGCTCACGATCATGGAAAAGGTGATCACCACGAACGGCCCGAAGGAGCGGCGGTGGCGCATCATCCACTCGCAGGTCATCCGGAATGCGGCGGTCGCGCAACGCTACAAGCGCCTCGGGGTCATCGCGGAGGTGCAGCCATACCACGCGATCGACGACATGCGATGGATGGAAGAGCGGATCGGCGAGCGGGCGAAGTGGGCGTACGCGTTCCGGACCTTCCACGATGCGGGCGTACCGCTGCTGTTCGGCTCGGACTGGCCGGGCACGAACGCGAGCTGGTATACGGCGAACCCGATGACGATTCTCTACGCCGCCACCACGCGACAGACGCTCGACGGGAAGCCGGCCGGCGGGTGGTTCCCCGAGCAGCGTCTCGATCTCGAGACCAGTCTACGGAGCTACACGGTCAACAACGCGTGGGCCGAGGGTGAGGAGGTCAACAAGGGATCGCTGTCGCCGGGGAAGCTGGCGGACCTCGTCGTGATCGATCGCGATCTCTTCGCGATCCCGACTACGCAGATCAAGGACGCGAAGGTGCTGCTGACGATGGTGGGCGGTCGCATCGTCCACGCCGCCGCGCCATTCTCGCGGTGAGGATCAAGGATCCGTTCACGCGGCCGGCTCGATGGTAAAGCAGCATCGTGGTCGAGCGCCGCGATCGCAGCACTCGCGTACGGGCGCGCCAACGACCTCGGAGACCATCGCTTCGACGGCACGGCAGGTCTCGGGGCGCCGGGACACCGCCGAGGAAAGCGGACAGCCGGCAGAGCGGAGACGGAGCACACCGTCTTCCGACGTGACGTCGACGTCGCCGCCGAGCTCGCGAAGCACCGTGGCTGCGGCTTCAGCGCGGTTGCGCATCGAGCCCGAAACAGGGCCACCGAAAGTGACCCCCAATCGACGCCCCACCCGTTCCAGGAGCTCGGCCGCCTGCGCCGGCGCTAGTGACTCGACCACGACGTCCAACACTTCCGCCAGGACGGGTGGGTACGCGCGAGAGAAAAGCGGTTCTGCCGTGGGGTCGAGGTTGTAGACGACGGCTGGCTTGCCGGCGCCCGCCGGTCGCCGAACGCCTTCCTGCCGGACGAGCCCGTCGCGCTCGAGCGTCGCGAGATGGGTGCGGACGCCGTTGTCCGTGAGGCCGAGATCTCGGGCAAGCTCCTCGACGGTTCGCGGGCCCCGACGTAGCAGCGCGACCACCTGGCCACGTGTGGTCTCGAGAAAGCGCTTTCCGAACGCTTGAGTCATGGCCATCGGCCAGCCCGTGAATGTGGACGAGGTAAACATGGCGAGTAGAGCCCAAATACGCAAATATATAAATAAACTCCTTGACAAATTGTTATTTGTCAGCCATCAGTGCACTTGCCGACCGCACAACCGGACAAGACTGGCCGGAATTGGTCGACGCAGAGCAAAATCACCGCTTATGGGAGGTTCGGGATGCGCAGGATCACAGTTACCGCCGCCACAGTTGTCGCGCTGGCTTCACTGTCCGCGTTCGTCGTAGACGGTCGTCGGCCGTCCCAAGCGGGAGCGAGCGCCACCCCGGCGCTGGACGACGCGACGATCGTCGCCATTTTCGACGCCGCGAACACGGCCGACATCGAAACCGGATCGCTGGCGGCTGAGCGCGGGACCTCGAAAGAGGTGAGGGATTTCGGCGCCATGCTCGCGCGAGACCACAAGCAGGTAAGGCAGCAGGGGCGCGATCTGGCGGCCAAGCTTCACGTCACCCCGACGCCGCCGAAGGACGATCGCAGCGCTCGCGATCATACCGCTGCGATGGCTCGGCTCCGCGCGCTACAGGGGTCAGCCTTTGACCAGGCGTTCCTCGAACACGAGGCGGCGTTTCATAAGGCAGTGATCGACGCCGTGCAGTCCACGCTGCTTCCGGCGATCCAGAACGCGGAGCTCAAGGCGCTCGTGGTCAAGGTGGCGCCAGCATTCGAGGCGCATATGCTCGCGGCGCAGAACCTCGAGAAAAAGCTGGCGGGGCGATAGCCCGGCTGTCATTCCGAGCCGGCTGCTCGCCTCCGGCGGGCGGATGAGGAATCGCAGTCGGCCCGACAGAGAGGCCCCTCTGCCGGGAGGAGCGCGATTCCTCGCTCCGGCCGCTTCGCGGCCTCCGCTCGGAATGACAACCGTCGTCGCCTTCGGCGCTCCGCTCGGAATGACAACCCTTCTAGAACACAATCAACGGGAAATCGGGCTCCAGGCCCAGGTAGATCTGCCCCACCGCCTCGAGCTTGTTCTCCGACACGAACCCGTGGTGCCGCAGTGTATGTGCGTCGCGGAAATACCGATCCAGCCGACTCCGAGTATAGATGCCCGTCGTGCCCGCGAGGCGATGGATCATGTCGGTTACGTCGGCGGATGTCCGCACGGCGTGAATCGCGGAGAGCAACAGGTCGCCCCGTTGCTCGAGCGTGTGCGGCGTCCCGGCCAGGGTGCGCGCCCACGACTCGCTCAGGGCTTCGTAGAAAAACGCACGCGCGGAGCGAAGCGTCGCTTCCGCCTCGGCGAGACTCGACTGGACTGTGCCGCGGTCTCGAAGCGTCTTCATCGAACCGAACGGCATCTTCTTCTGCGCGAGCTCGCGGAACTCCGAGATTGCGTTGCGGGCTGTCGCCATCAGGACGGCGGCAGTGAAGAGTGCGATGATCCCGCCCGCGGGGAATCGGTAGAGGGGCCCGTGGAAATGTCGACCAGGCGTGAACGGGGGGACGAGCGGGAACGTCCGCTGCGTCGGTACGAACACGTCTCCGAACGCAACGTCATTGCTGTCGGTCCCTCGCATGCCGAGCGTGTACCACGTGTCGATGATCTCGACCTCCGCGGTGCGAAGGATCACCGCCACCATCACTGGGCCGTGCTCAGTCATCCGCGGCCGATCACCGTCCATGACGAAAGCGCTGAGCAGGATCCATTCGCAGTCATGGACGTTGCTCGCGAGCGGCGCACGGCCCGTTACGCGTAACCCGCCGGGAACCTCGGTTGCTTGCTGCGGCGGATGGAACGCCGCCGCCACCATCGTGTCGGCGTTCGCGCCGTAGATCTCCTCCACGCCTTCGTCGGGTAGACGGGCAGCCCACCAGACATTGATGTTCGCGGCCTGCAGCGCCCACCCGGCCGCGCTGTCGAAGCGCGCCACCTCCTCGACCAGGCGCGCGCACGCCACCGGATCGAGCTCCCAACCGCCGAGCGACCGGGGAGTCAGCATGCGCTGGAGCCCCGCCGCGGTCAGCGCTTCGTGTACCGGCTTCGAGAGACGCCGGTCGCGCTCCGCTCCGTCCGAATGCTGCCGGATGAGCGGACCGAGGGTTCGTGCGGCCTCGATGAGCTGTCGGCCGGAATCGACTTCCGTGTCGGGCCGGGAAGTATCCGGAACAGCCGCGGCGGTCGGCGGTGTCTGGAACGTTGCGCGCATCGCGCACCTCCGCTTGCCTTGCCTCGCGCTGAGCTCCGGTCGAACCTGGGCGGCGGCATCGTCGACTCCGGAAACCCGAGGACGACCAGCGTGCGCGATTGGTGCGAAGGTACGTTGCGTCGCGGCGTCGCGAAAGGCGACGCCGCGAGTGGCGACCGACCGTTGTGGAAGCAAGCCGGAAGGCGCCGGCCCACCTACCCTAACGCGTGGTCAGCCGCTCTGGGCCGCGGGCAACCGAATGGGCAAACGCCGTACGCGCGTTCCGGTCAACGCGAAGATCGCATTCGCGACCGCCGGCGCGATGGGGGGTACGCCCGGCTCTCCGACTCCGCCGGGCTCCTCGTGGTTCGTCACGACGTGCACGCTGATCGCCGGCATCTCGCTAATCCGTAGCATGCGATAGTCGTTGAAGTTGCCTTGCGTCGCGCGTCCCTTCTCGATCGTGATCTCGCCGTAGAGCGCCGCGGTCAGCCCGGCCACGACGGAGCCGCTGAGCTGCGCCTCGACGATGCCGGGGTGAATGATCTGCCCGCAGTCGGCAGCACACGTGACCTTGTGCACGCGGACACGGCCGTTCTGCACCGAGACCTCCGCGACTTCGGCGACGAGGCCGCCCTTGTCCTCGACCACGGCGATGCCGCGTGCTCGACCAGCGGGTAACGGCTTCCCCCAGCCGGACTGCTCGGCGACGACTTCGAGGACGTGCCTCAACCGCGGGTTGTCCGCCAGCATTTCCCGCCGGAACTCGAACGGATCACGCTTCGCGGCGTACGCCATCTCGTCGATGAAGCTCTCGAGCATGAACGTGTTCTGCGATGGGCCCACCGAACGCCAGTAGCCAACCGGCACGGCGAGCTCCGCGCGCGCGTACTCGACGCGCACGTTAGGGATGGCGTAGTGCATGTCGGCAATCCCGGCCACGGCTGGGCCGTCAATGCCGCCACGCCCGCCGGAAATGCCCTGTGCCACCACGCGTGCCCGGAGTGCGGTAGCACGTCCCTTCGGGTCCAGCCCACCTTCGAGCCGCACGTACGCGGCCGGCCGATAGAAATCGTGCTGCATGTCCTCTTCGCGCGTCCACAGCACCTGTACCGGCGCGCCGACCTTCTTTGACGTTTCGACGGCGTCCTCCACGAAATCCGTGCGGCTCCGCCGGCCCCATCCGCACCCGAGGTGCGTGACGTGGACCGTAACCGCATCGACGGAGAGCCCCGTTAGGCGCGCCGCGACCGACTGTGTCCCCTGCGGGTTCTGTGTCGGCGCCCAGATCTCGCACCGGTCACGACGAACATCGGCCGTGCAGTTCATCGGCTCCATGGTCGCGTGCGCGAGATACGGCGCCTCGTACGACGCCTGCACGCGCTGGGCGGCGCCCGTGAATGCGGTCGAGGTGTCGCCGACGTTCCTCGCCTCGACGGCCGGGCCGTCGGCCAGGCGCGCGAGCTCCGCGAAGATGTCGGGAGTACTCATCGCGAACGCGCCGTTGTCCCATGTGATGCGCAGGGCGCGCGCGCCACTCATCGCGGCCCAAGTGCTGGCTGCGACCACCGCGACGCCCTGCGATACCTCGACGACGTCTCGGACGCCGGCGATCGCGCGGGCCGCGGTGGCGTCGAACGAGGCAACCTTGCCGCCAAAGACCGGCGGATGCACGACCGTAGCGAACAACATTCCGGGGATGCGGACGTCAGTGCCGTAGACCGCCTTCCCGGTCACCTTGTCGCGCGTGTCGAGCAACGGCTTCCGCGTGCCGATGAGCTTGAACTGCGACGGGTCCTTGAGCTTCGGCTGCGCGGGCACCGGCAGCGCGCTCGCTGCTTCGGTAAGGTCGCCGTAAGAGGCCGAGCGACCCGACCCGTTGTGGGTGACACGTCCGCTTTCGGTCGTGAGCTCCGCCGCGGGAACGCTCCACTGCGCCGCCGCTGCCGCGACGAGCATCTCGCGCGCAGTCGCCCCCGCACGCCGCAGGGGAAGCCATGCACCGCCGCGCACGCTCGTGCTGCCGACGGTCATCATGCGACCGTACTTGTCGGGGTGGGCGTCGGCCTGCACGACGCGAACGCGCTTCCAATCCGCGTCGAGCTCGTCGGCGACGATCATCGGCAACGCGGTCCGCACCCCCTGACCCATGTCGGACCGCGCGACCCAGATCGTGACATCCCCGCTCGGGTCGATGCGGAGGAAAACGTTAGGCGCGAACGCCGCGGTTCGCCCGCTGGCTTCTCGCTCAGGGATGCGAACGCCAAGCAGCAGCCCGGTTCCCGCCAGTGCTCCGAGCTTGACGAAGTCACGCCGGTCCAGCTTGGCGATCGTGTCCATGGCCGCCTCTCTCGATTCGTGCTCTCGTCGAGAGAGTATCACGACGTCCTGGCCGGTTCAAGTCGATCAGGGCGCTGGCAGATCCTGCTGCCTGTGCTACTCGACCCGCGTTAGTCCGAACGCCTGACCCGACGGACGATCTCTTCCCGACGGACGATCTCTCAAAGACGCGATGTGTCTCGTTATTCTGAGGGCGGGTCGCCTTGGCACACCAGGCCGCGCGATAATTGTCGATTCCGGGTCTCCTGGATCGACGTGTGTGTAGAAGACACTTGGTTGCCCGCCGGTGCGACGGTGACGACCCGACCCCCAACCGATCTCTACTGGGAGCCGACAATGCGATTCATGATCATCGTGAAGGCCACGAAGGAGTCCGAGGCCGGTGTTCTCCCTTCCGAGGAGCTGCTGACGGCGATGACGAAGTACAACGAAGAGCTCGTGAAGGCGGGCGTGATGCTCGCCGGCGAGGGGCTCCAGCCCAGCTCGAAGGGCGCCCGCGTGAAGTTCTCGGGCGCCAGGCGCGACGTCATCGACGGGCCGTTCTCGGAATCGAAGGAGCTCATCGCCGGGTTCTGGCTCTTCGACGTGAAGTCAAAGGAAGAGGCGATCGAGTGGGTGAAGCGCTGCCCGAATCCGACTGGTGAGGAGTCCGAGATCGAGATTCGCCAGGTGTTCGAGGCGGCCGACTTCGGCGAGGCGTACACGCCCGAGGTCCGCGAGAGAGAGCAGCGCATCGCGGACCAGCTTGCGGCAAAGAAGCAGGGCGCGCCGGCCTGACGCAGGCGGGGCCGTGTGGGCTTGAACTCGAGGCCGCCGTTGGTGTGATTGGAGGCCGTGACGGCCTCCAACACCCACCGCGCCATCGACGCCGTCTGGCGGATCGAATCGGCGAAGCTCATCGCAGGACTCACGCGCATCGTTCGCGATGTCGGCCTGGCCGAGGATCTGGCTCAGGACGCGCTCGTGGCCGCGTTGGAGAAGTGGCCGGAGCAAGGCGTGCCCGCAAACCCCGGTGCGTGGCTCATGGCCACCGCGAAGCACCGCGCCATCGACGCGCTGCGGCGGAA
>Ga0075431_100006067_pt1 | contig 11979 bp, 5 predicted proteins | sample RhiMetdeltSRZDD5_FD_75297 | JGI IMG/M metagenome (GOLD analysis project Ga0075431, IMG submission 75297) | Populus rhizosphere microbial communities from Tennessee, USA - Rhizosphere MetaG P. deltoides SRZDD5 | ecosystem: Host-associated > Plants > Roots > Rhizosphere > Soil | place: USA... | reverse complement strand
GCCAGAGCCATTGCCACCGATGTCTCCGCAGGTATCCTACCTGCACACACGATCTCTAATCGAAGGGAGACATCTCATGACTACAGTCTATGCCGGACTCGATGCCGGGTCGGGTCATTGTCATCAAGTCGCTCTCCAGCCCGGTGAGAGGGTCATCCGCAATCAACAATTCGCCACCAGCGAGGTCAATCTCGTCAAAGCCTTTGCCGAATTGAGCGGAGAAATCCACGTCCATCTCGAAGCGAGTGAACTGGCGCCTTGGGTGCGCTCCTGTATTGGCCCCATGTCGGCCGGGTGGTCATCGGTCATCCGCGAACCAACGCTTGGATCGCCAAAGACCCTAATAAGTCAGATTCCGTGGACGCCTTCAAGTTGGCCGAGTTACTGCGCCTCGGGCGCGTGCACGAGGTTTACTATACCGAGGAGCAACCGCGTCGTATCTTTAAGCAGCTGGTCCAACGTCCGAACACGGCGCTCTTCGTGCTTGATGCGAGTAACATCTCGTAAACCGAGATCGGCTGTTAGCTATTGGTTAAGAGAAACCGACCGGGAGCGAGGCGCGCATCAGCCGTTCGACGCTCGGCCCGCGCTTTACGAAGCAGGTCATTTCACTTTCTCGAACTCCTTCTTCGCCTCGATCAACGCCAGCAGATCAACATCAGCATCTTTCCACAGCGCGAGGAAATCCTGATACGACTGGCGAGCTTTCGCCGCGTCGCCGCTCAGAGCCTCGGCGCGCGCCAGACCGAGATGCGCGAGCGGGTACAAGACTGACAGCGGCGCCTGGCCGCGATGGTCGAGAATTTTACGGAACTCTGCCGCGGCTTCGCCAGCCCGGTTCAGCTTCAGGTAGGCCCGGCCGCGCAGGTACTGGGGCCAGAACTCGGCGGCGGCTTCGTAGTGGCCGGGGAGTTGCAGCAAATCAATTGCCGCTCCCGCATTCCCGCCTTCCAATTCCGTCGCGGCGCGGATGACTGGCAGCCAGAGCGAGTTGATCAAGGAGTCTTTGGGGTATTCCTTAATCATCTCATCAATCAGCGACCGCGCTTCGGTTGTCTCGCCGCACAGCGCGAGCGTGAGCGCCGCCTGCGGAATGTAGAGTTGACTGCGTTCGAGCGCGAGCGTTTGCGCCGCCGCGGCTCTGGCCTGCGCGCGCTGATCGAAGAGAGCGGCGTTCAGGGAGACCTGAGCCGCATACTGCGCGGCCATTTCATTCGCGTCGCCGCGCGCGGCGAGGTCAATCCCGCGTCGCGCGAACTCCCGCGCCCGCGCCCACTGACCGGCGAAGGCCGCTGCGCCGCTTTGCCAACCGAGCGCCGCGTGCTCGTTGGGTTTCCCGCTCAAGGCGTTAACCAGTCGCTTCATCGTCGCGGCGTCTCCGCGGATGAAAGCGACGTGGTAATTCACGCCGTGCAGACGGTCGTTGTCGAGCTTCAACTCCTCAAGCGCCCGCTTGCTCACTTCCACGGCTTCGTCATAACGGTCGAGGCGCAACAGCGCGACTGCCAGGTTGGCGTGCGTGCTGGACGTAATCGGGTTGAGGCGAATGGCTTCGCGGGCGGCGGCGACGGCTTTCTCGAATTGGCCGGTCCGATTGTAAGCGGTGGAAAGACTGGCATGAGGCACGAAATCGCGCGGGTAGGTCTGCTTATGCAGATTCAGCGCTTCGATTGACTTGTCTGTTTCTCCGGTCACCGTCCGGTAATGGTGATGAGTGATGCGCAGCCGCTCCCATTCGCTCACCCTGTCCCGCGACGCGTATGCTTTTTCCATATACACGGCCGCCGGTCTTCGTTGCCTGAGATTGTAGTGACTCACTGCCAGTCCCAGATACGCCATCGCGAAGTCCGGGTCCAACTCCGTGGCGAGCTTGTATAGCGGAATGGCTTCCCGCCACTTGCCCCTGCTCGCCAGCTCGCGTCCTTGAGTATCGGCTTTGAGCGCTTCCAGCGATGAGGTCGTGAGTTCACCCTTAAACATCTCGATTGAGCCGAGCGATTCGCCCAGTCGCTCCCGCAGCCTGTTCGCGGCTTGCGCGAGCGCGCGGAGCACCTGCTCCTTGCTCTCGGCCTCGACCTGCTCGCGCGCCACCACTTCGCCGTTGTGATCGCCGGCCTCGAGCGTGATGACGTAGTGGCTGCCGAGCGGGGCAATCGCGCCGCCGACCATCGCCTTGAGTCCCTGACGCCGGCAAATCTCGCGCGCCGTTTCCGACGTCAACCGCTCGTCCGGCGAACGGCCCATCAAACGCAGCGTCTGCCCCACCCGCGTGTCCGGGAAGAGACTCAGAAACGGCGACTGCTCTAATTGCGCCGCCAGCCCCTGCCTGAGCGTGCCGTCAAAGACCGGGTCGCCCGTCGTGTTGGCGAAGTCCGCCAGCAGGATGGTGTCTTTATCGGTGAGGACGGGTTGGCGGTGGAAGTAGAAATAGTAAAGCAGAAGGGCGCCCGCCAAGAGCGGCGCGCTCAGGAACGCCAGTCCGATGCCGATGCGGCGTCCGGAATGGCGGATTGGCGGGAGTAGAGACCGCGAGCGGGGCGCGCTTCCCGCCTCAAGATGGGTCGCCGGCAACTTATCCTGAGAATCGTTGAGCGTGACGACCGCCGGCTCGATCACTTCCTCTTCGGTGACGATGCGCGGCAGGGAGTGGGTCTCCACCGCCAAGTCGGCGCTCTCGGCGCCCTCGACCGGAATCGTCCTCACCTCCGCGACGAAGCGGTAGCCGCGCTTCGGAATGGTTTCGATATATTTCGGCTCACCCGAGTTCTCCCCGAGCGTCTTGCGCAAGGTCGAGACGTGGCGGGCGAGGTTCTCTTCCCCCACGAAGGTGTCCGGCCACACCTTTTGTATCAACTCATCCTTTTCGGTGATCCGCCCGCTCCTTTCGACCAGCGCCAGCAGTATCTCGTAATCCTTCGGGGTGAGCGTCAGCGGCTTCCCCTCTTGCAACAGCGTCCGCTCTTCGGTGTCGAGGCGAAAGCTTCCGAACTCGTATAAGTTGTTGATCGGCGAGGACATAGCCACAGGGAGAACTATTTCAGGACTTTTTCAGAACGATTTCCGGTCTTTTTCAGGACTTAGCAATCGCTCCGCCGCTACTCTCCGCCGCGAATGGGGGCGGTCAAGGCAAACTCAAATTAGGAAACCTCGGGGAAGCGCAGGGATTTTATGACAAGGCGCGAGAGCGGACAACACCACCGGGAGCAAAATGAAAAAACGTAGGGAAACCACCATCGAGACGCACCGGATACAGATCATCCGCTGGCGCAGGCCGAGGCTGACGGCATGGTGCAACGTCTGCTCGGCCCATATCCGAACAATCACGCCGGAAGAGGCCGCCGCCCTGACTCAAGTCACAATCCGCACAATTTACCGCCGGGTAGAAGCCGGAGCGTTGCACTTCACCGAGACAGCGGAAGGCGCGCTCCTGATCTGCCCGGACTCATTAACGATCAAGCAGCACTGACCGCTGACAGCCGGTGCGCGTCAGGTAACTCAAGTGGTTGAAAACTTCGCGCAAATCCGCCGTCCGTTTGCGTCCGCGCAGTTCGGGCGGCGGCGAGACAGTTTCGAGCAGTTCCCACTGCTGGTCAGTTCAATGCATTTCCCAAGATGCTTTTAGGCCAGGAGACCGTCTCCCGCCGGACGACAACAGGTCGCTTCACTTTGTAGGAGATTCCATTATGAAGACCGAAAAGACAAAGGCTGACAAGATGCGCCGGACGAGATCGCTGATGGCGCTGGCCGCCGTCCTCGCCGCGCTGTGCGCGCTGGCAGGTGAGTTCGGCGACCGCGTGGCGCGTGCACAGAGCGGGGCGGCGGGCGTGAGGGTCGCGTTCGTCTCCGACCGCGACGGCAACAATGAGATTTACGCGATGAACGCCGACGGCTCGAACCAAACCCGCCTGACCGACAACATGTCGGCCAACGGCGCGTCGCTCACGACTGAGGTAACCGTCAACGGCGCGGTTGCCCCAGGCGAAGAGGTCGTCGTCACTGCCACCGCGGGGACGACCGGCCCCACGACCTACCCGACACTCAAGGCCGCCTTCGACGCCATCAACGCGGGCACGCACCAGGGCGCAATCACCGTCGGCATCGTCTCCGACACGACCGAGGGCACGACGCCCGCGACCCTGAACGGCAGCGGCGCTGGCTCAGCGTCCTACACGTCTGTCTTGGTCCGCCCCGTCAGCGACGGCATCTCAGTCAGCGGCAACCCCGCGGGCGGCTTCGGCGTCATCCAGCTCAACGGCGCGAGCAACGTCACCATCGACGGCGACAACCCGGACACCCCGGGCACGAACCGCAACCTGACGGTTCGCAACACCGCGACGAACACGACGACCTTCACCTCCGTCGTCCGCATCGCACTCGCGCCGCTGGGCGCGACCACGGCCAACAACGACACCATTAAGAACCTTAACGTGGTCGGCAGCGCGACCGGCAGGAACGTCTCCGGCGCGTCTTCGGGCGCTGGCTCGGAGAACACGACCTACGGCATCCTCGCCAACGCCGGCGGCTCGACCGGCTTAACGACGGAACCCGCGGCAATCACCTCGGTGACCACGACTATCAGCGGGTCCGCGACGGCGGCCAACCTGCTGATACAGAACAACAGCGTCAGCACGGCGGGACGCGCGATCGCGGTTCAGGGCTCTGGCTCTGCGACCACGGTTTTCCCCGGCCTGATGATTAAGGACAACCTCATCGGCAACCCGACGGCGGGCGCCGTAGACCAGGTCTACGCCAGCGACATTGTCGTCTCGGGCACGGCCGACGGCGTTATCTCGGGCAACACCTGCTACCTCGAAGGCTTCATTGCGAACGTCGTGAGCGTCGCGAACCAGGCGATCTCGGCGGGCGTCCTCAGTGCGAACACGACCGTGACGATAGAGAAGAACAAGGTCGCCCGCGTGCACAACAATGCGCCAGACACCTGGCCCGCCATCGGCATCAACCTCGGCGGCGGCAACAACCACGTCGTCCAGAACAACTTCGTCTCCGATATACGGAACAGTCAGGTCGCGGGCAATGGCGGCGGGGGCGCGACCTTCGGCGCGTACGGGATCAGGGCCGCGTCGGGCACCGGCCATAAGGTCTACCACAACTCGGTCAACCTGTTCGGCACGATACCCGGCGCGATCAGCACCGACCTGACCGCGGCGTTCATCATCGTCACCACCGGCCAGACCGGCATGGACGTGAGGAACAACATCTTCTCGAACCAATTGACCGGCGGCAACCCGACGGCCACGAACACGCGCCACGCGGTCATTTACCTGCCCTCTGGTGCGACGAGCGCGATGAACCTGACCCTGAACAACAACGCATACCTTCAGGGGCCGTCCGTTACGGGCGCTCTGAGTTTGCTGGCTAAGGTCGGCTTAACCCAAGGCACGGGCCAGTTCTTCGCGGCCGACTTCGACGCGGGCGCTACTACTCCCGCGCCCAACCTGCGCAGCTACACGAGCACGCTCTCGGGCGCGGGCACGAACGACAACGCCTCGACCGCGGTAGTGATCTCCCCGCCGTTCACGTCCGACACCGACCTGCACATCCCGGACGGGACAATCTCGCCGCTCGAATCCGGCGGCGCGGCGGTCGGCCTGACCTCGGACATCGACGGCCAGACGCGGCCCGGCCCTCCGGGCTCGGTCAAAGGCGGCGGCACCGCGCCCGACATGGGCGCGGACGAGTTTGACGGCGTCAACGGCCCCTTCCCGACCCCGACCCCGACGCAGCACCAGCTCTCCGTCGGCAAAACGGGTGCGGGAGGCGGAACGGTCACCAGCAGCCCGGCGGGGATCGACTGTGGGCCGAATTGCTCCGCAATGTTCGATGGCGGGACGAGCGTGACCCTCTCGGCAACGTCCGATTCCAACTCCACCTTCAACGGCTGGACCGGGGACGGCACCGACAACGGTGACGGCACACGCACAGTAACAATGAGTCAGGCGCGTTCCGTAACCGCTACTTTCAATGCTAATCAGACCGTCACCTTCACCTCGACGGCGCCCTCCACGGCCGCCTCCGCAGACACGTACACCCCGGCGGCACAGGGCGGCGGTTCGGGCCAACCCGTCACTTTCGGGGCGAGCGGCGCCTGCTCGTACAGCGGCGGCACCGTCACGATGACGAGTATCGGCACCTGCACCGTGACCGCTGATCAGGCGGGGGACACGGGCTATAACGCCGCGCCGCGGGCGACTCAGGTCTTCTCTGTCGGCCAAGGCACCCCGAATTTCACTTTCAGCCTCGCGTCGCTGCCGGCCAAGACCTACGAGGATGCGCCCTTTAGCGTAGTGAGCTACGCGAGCACGAACAGCACGGGTGCGATCACCTTCGCGCTCGGCGCGGGCAGCGTCGGCTGTTCGGTGACTTCCGCCGGGCAGGTGACGATCACGGGTGCGGCAACCGGCACCAGCAAGTGCATCATTAAGGCCTCGCTAGCGGCTGACACTAATTACAACTCTGCGGGCCCCGTCTCGCAGAGCTTCAACATCTCCAGGGCGACCCCGAGCTTCAGCGGCCTGAGCGGGCCGACGATCACTTACGGGGGCGGGCCGACCTCGCTCGGCGGCACCATCGCCGCGGGCCCACTGATCCCGACTGGGAGCGTCTCGATCACGGTCAACGGGGTGACGCAGACGGCCGCCATCAGCCCGGCCACAGGCGCGTTCTCCTCCGGCTTCAGCACGCAGGCGTTTAACGCGAACACCTCGGGCTACACGATCACCTACAGCTACGCCCAGACGACAGATTTCAACGGCGCCACGAATAATTCAAACGCGCTGACAGTCAACAGGGCGACCGGTACGGTGAGCATCAATAACATCCCGGGCACGGCCGTCTACGGCTACGGATTTACGCCGACCTTCACAACGAACTCTAACGGGGCCACCTCCGTCTCTTCGCTGACGCCGGGCACCTGCATGGTCGGCTCGGGCGAGGTGAGCTTCGTCGGCGTGGGGACGTGTCAGCTGCAGGCTTCCGTGGCCGTAGGCACGAACCATACGGCGGCCACCGGAGCGGTGCAGAGCTTCACGATTAATCGGCGTGCGACCACGATCACGTATACGGGCGCCACTTCGGGGCAGTACTCAGACTGCACGCCGGTTTCTGCCATTCTGACTGATGCCGGATCCAACACACCTATTGTCGGGGCAAGCGTGACCCTCACGATCGGCACGCAGAGCACCACCGCGGTTACGGGAAGTAACGGGGAAGCTTCGGGCTCGATCCAGCTCGATCAGCCACCCGGTAATGTCTCGGCCGGCGCCTCTTTCGCCGGCAGCCCCATTTACCTGGGCAGCAGTACGCCGGCAATACCGTTCACCATCCAGGCCGAGAATGCGCAACCTCTGCCGGGATCAGCCATCAACACGAGTTCGAACTTCTTCTGGGCGACAGGCTCATCGAGCAGCACGGCCACGCTGACGCTGAGCGCCACAATCCAGGACGTGTCTGACAGCTGCCGCGGCGATATCCGCAAGGCCCGGATCACCTTCGCCATCCGTAACGCTGACGGGTCGACCACACCGATTACTGGCGCGATGAACCTGCCCGTGGGATTGGTTAACGCCAACGACTTGAGCGTCGGCACGGCGACGGCCATCGTGCACTACAACATCGGCTCGGCCAACGCCGCTTCGCTCGATGTCGCGGTGCTGGTGGGCGGCAGCTACTTCAGGAATAACCCGATTGATGACACCGTTGTCACAGTGGCGAAGCCGCTCACTTCGAGTTTTATTGTGGGCGGTGGCAGTTTGGCCAACGACATGTCGAGCGGGTTCCTAGCGGCGGCGGCCGACATTAACTTACAGAACCAGCCGGCGTATCCGACTGTCTTCTCCTTCAATGTCAAATACAATAATAGCGGCACCAACCCACAGGGCGGTGCCGACATCACCGTGCGCAGCTACAACAAGCCCAACGGGATGATCGACAAGGACGGCAGCGGTAACCCGGTCTTGCATGTCTACAAGATCAAGAGCAGCGCGATCGCCGCACTCGGCGTGACGCCCGGCAATCCGGCCGAGGCGTCATTCAGCAGTAAGGCGAATATAGTGGACATCACCGACCCGCTCGCGCCGATCAGCGTCGACGGCGGTGCGACGCTGCAGATCACGATGACTGACTACAGCACGACAACGCCTGACACGATCGGCATCACCGTGCAAAACAAGGCCGGCGGGCTGTGGTACTCCAGCTTGTGGGTGGTTAATAAGACGCGAGAAAGGAGTCTGGTGAGCGGTACCATTTCAGTCAGATGAGTTAGCGCGCGTCGCTCCCTCAAAGAGAGGCAGTGTACCGGGAGGGTGAGTCCTCCCGGTACTTCATGAGAAGGATGTGGTGGTAGTGGAACTAGCGCACGTGAAGGCATGTCGGCCAGACTACATGGGCGAGCTTAAGGCATCAGTAACAAACGGCCCGAAAGCTCCTGCCGGTTCAAGCAGACGATAACACCGGCGGCGAATATCTTCATCGGTTCTGGGAGGCGCGGATCTGTTGAGGCGCGCCGGTGGCTGGTCCGTCTGGCAATCGACCAGCCACCGGCGCTTACCACTAAACTCCCTTGCTGCCTCGCATGGCTTGCGCTCATTTATGACCTATGGCAACGAAGATAACAAAAATGGCCATTTGCCGGTGTCATCCTTTTGACAGCGCTGTTTTATCCTCTTTACAGGTTTACCAATATGAATCTAAAGGAGGATCCGTTCCCGTGCCAGACATTCACGAGACCGCCTACCCGCGTCTCAAAAGCTCTTTCTCCGACAAGGAGTTGTACGAATTCTACGCCCCCTCTGGACCTATGACGCCGATTCTTACGCAAATGGGCCAATTGCACACGCAGTGCAAATTCTAATCCAGGATTTCTCCTCCAGGTAAATTATTATCGCCCTGAAGGAGGTATTTCCCCGTGCCCTTTGCTTCTGAAACCGCCTATCCACGCCTGAAAAGCTCCATCTCAGACGAAGACCTCAACCGAAGCTACGCGCCGACCGCCGATGACCTGGCACTCGCCTCTCAAGTCGCAAAAGGAACCGAGCCGAAGATCTGCTTCCTCGTTCTCCTCAAGACTTTTCAGCGGCTCGGCTATTTCATCCAGCTACATGATGTCCCTCGCCCGATTGCTGAACACGTCTCGCTGCTATTCGGCGTCCATTACGACGCAGTGGAATGGGCGGCTTACGACGAATCGGGAACCAGACGTCGCCACGTGGCTGCGATCCGCGAACACCTCGGCGTCAAACCTTTCGATCAGGCCGCACAACGCTCGGTCGATCAAACCCTCCGCTCCGTGGCGCAAACCAGAGAAGACCTCTCCGATCTGGTGAACGCCGCCATTGAAGATCTGATCCGAAGACGCTACGAATTACCTGGTTTCAGGACTTTGCTGGATGCGGCCCGGGAGGTTCGCACGGAGATCAACCGGCAATACTTCGCAGGCGTGCGGGCTGCTCTCGGTTCTCGGCGCCGTGAGTTGATTGACGAGTTACTGATGACGGATGACGGCAAACAAACCTCCTTGTGGCAGGCGATGAAAATTGATCGCGGCGCCGCCACCCTCGCGCAGTTCCGGCAAATTGTCACCCGATTGCGCTGGCTAAAGACGCTCGAACTGCAGCCCCCGGGCCTTTTCGCCGACGTGCCGCCGGTGAAAGTCCGCCACTTTGCGCGGGAGGCACTGAGCCTCGACGCGGGCCGGATGCTGGAGATGGAAGAGAACAAGCGCCTCGCGCTGGCGGCGGCGCTCGTTCAGCAGCAGGCCGCATGGCTCCTGGACGATCTCGGAGAGATGGTCATCCGCCGAATGCGTAAAATCCACGCCCGCGCGCGCCAAGCGCTGGCTGATTATCTCTGGCAACATCAGCCGGATACCGATCAGTTGATTTCCTTATTGCAACAATTGCTGCTGGCTTGGCGCAAGCCCGCCGATCCGCTAAAGAAAGCGGCGGAGTTGGACTGGCTGATCGGCGACCGGGCAGACCAGCTGCTAGACGAATGTCGCGCACATGCGGTTCACGCGGACCGCAACTATCTGCCTTTTCTCTGGCAGTTCTATCAAAGCCATCGGCCGTCGCTGTTCGCCGTCTTGGAAGAGGTGGAGATCCGTTCGACGGCGCCCGGCGATTCGCTCCAGAAGGCCCTGGACTTCTTCCGCAGCCAGCGGGTCAGTAAGAAGGAATGGCTGCCACTACCGGAGAAGATGGGGCTGGATTGGGCTCCCGACAAGTGGTGGGCGTTGGTCACTGGGAATGAAGGTCGGCATAAAGAGGTGACGGTGCTCAGCCGGCGGTACGGCGAAATGTGCGCCTTCACAGAACTCGCGCGCGCTTTGCAAAATGGCGACATAGCGATCGCCGGAAGCGAGAAGTTTGCCGATTACCGAGAGCAGTTCATCTCGCCTGAGGAGTATGAAATCTCCGTCCAGGAGTATTGTCTTCAGACAGGCCTTGCGACGGAGAAGGGGAAGCTGGTTGGTAAGTTGCGAGAACGGCTGGCCGAGACCGCCATTCGGGTGGATGAAGCCTTCCCCGAAAACGAGTGCCTGCGGATCGAGGACGGCGAACCGGTGCTCAGGCGTCTGGAAAAGCAGTCAGCGCCGCCGCAGCTAAAGCAAGTGGAAATGCTTATGGGCGATACGCTCGCCCCGGTCAACATTCTAGACGCGCTGGCCGACACGGAAGGCTGGCTCAACTGGACGCGCTTTTTCGGTCCATTATCAGGACATGAAGACACACTCGACGACCCTGTAGCGCGCTACGTCACGGCCGTCTTCAGCTACGGCTGTAACCTCGGCCCGAGTCAGACAGCCCGTTCCCTAACGGGCGCTGACCGGCGACGGATCGGGTGGATCAATCAACGGCACATTACGGAGGAGGCGCTGGACGAGGCGATCACTTGTGTGATCAACGGCTACAACCGGTTCCGCCTGCCGGGACTGTGGGGCTCGGGGCAGACGGCCTCGGCCGACGGGACGAAGTGGGATTTGTACGAGCAGAATCTACTCTCGGAATACCACATACGGTACGGTGGGTACGGCGGCATCGGGTACTATCACATCTCCGACAACTACATTGCGCTATTCTCCCACTTCATCCCATGTGGAGTGCGCGAAGCCGTGTTCATCCTCGACGGCCTGCTTGAGGGTAGGAGCGATATTGAGCCAGACACGGTCCATTCGGACAGCCATGGTCAAACCGCTGTGGTCTTCGGGCTTGCGTATCTGCTCGGGGTCCGGCTGATGCCGCGGATCCGTAATTGGAAGGAGTTGGATTTCTGCCGGCCCGGTAGGGAGGTAAAGTACCAACACATTGACGTACTCTTCGGCGAGGCTGCCGACTGGAAGCTGATCGAGGAGAACCTGGACGAGATGTTGCGCGTGGCGATCTCGATCAAAGCCGGCAGACTGCTCTCCTCAACGCTCCTGCGCAGGCTTGGCTCCTACAGTCGGCATAACCGCTTGCATCAGGCGTTTCGCGAACTTGGGCGCATCGTCCGCACGGAGTTCCTGCTCAATTACGTCAATGACCTGGAGCTGCGCCGAATGATTCAGGCGGCGATGAACAAAAGCGAGCGGTTCAACCAATTTACGCAGTGGGTGGCCTTCGGGAACAAAGGGGTCGTCACTGAAAACGACCGGGTTGAGCAGAAGAAGCGGATCAAGTACAACCACCTGGTCGCCAACTGCCTGATCTTTCATAATGTGTATGCGATGACGCAGGCGCTGCACAAGATGGCGCAGGAGGGAGTCGCACTCTCTGAAGAGGCGCTACGCCACCTCAGTCCCTATCTGACCGAACATGTAAACCGCTTCGGCGTATATGAATGGAACCCCCAGCGCCAAGCCCCGGCGATCAATTACGGACTACCGATCCTGCAAACGTGGGGCGTATCGGAAGGATAATGAAGGCAACGCTTGAGCAGGAAGAGCCAAATGGCCCATTTGCGTAAGAATCGGCGTCATGGGTC
>Ga0075431_100006063_pt1 | contig 11984 bp, 15 predicted proteins | sample RhiMetdeltSRZDD5_FD_75297 | JGI IMG/M metagenome (GOLD analysis project Ga0075431, IMG submission 75297) | Populus rhizosphere microbial communities from Tennessee, USA - Rhizosphere MetaG P. deltoides SRZDD5 | ecosystem: Host-associated > Plants > Roots > Rhizosphere > Soil | place: USA... | reverse complement strand
AATCAGCACCGCGGCCACGATCAGCGCCGGGACGAGAAAGGCGACGAACGGGACCCAGCTCGGCGCGGCCTGTTCGGCCAGGAGGGCCACGGGGAAACGCTACCGGGCGGGGTCAGGTCCGGGGCGGACGTCGAGTGCCGGTCAGCCTGGACGCGACCCGACGAGCAGCGGATACTGCGGGCGATGTCGCAGGAAAACGTAGATCTGGTCCTTCGCGCGTGTGCCGCCTGGCGGCGTTTCGAGCCGGAAGAGATCGCCTCCTTCTATGCGACGGACGTGGAGATCGTCTCCAAGTGGGCCGAGGTTTTCGGACGCACCTTTCACGGTCGTGACGGCCTGCTCAAATGGATACGGGACTTCTCCGCCGCCTTCGAGCATCCGCACCTGGAATACGAGCACGTGGCGGACGCCGGAGACCAGGTGGTCGTTTTGGAATACGTCCGAACTCGCGGGCGGACAAGTGAAGCCGAGGTCTCACTCAGGCTGGCCCATGTCTACACCGTCCGTGACGGGCTCATCGCGCGACAGGTTCTTCACGAGGACCTGGCCGAGGCCCTCGAAGCGGTGGCGGTGCGGGAGTAGGCCGCGCCGCTCAAGCCTCGCGCGAGAGCAGCATCACCCAGTTGGTCTTCCAGGTCTCGCCGTCGTCAAAGGAGAAGGCCTGCTCCCAGCGCGCGGAGCGCTCGGTGATCTCCGACCAGTCGAAGCGCATGCGGATCGGCACGCCCTCTAGCACGTCGTCGCACTCGAAGCGCGCGCTCCCGTCGGCTGCGAAGCGCCCCTCGACGGGCGGGTCGAGCCGGCCGGGGCGTTCGGTCGACGCCCACCAGATGCGCCACAGGTCGTCGGCGGGGTCGTACAGGCGCAGCGAGAACCCCTCGTAGCCCCCTCCCTCGACCCGGAAGTGGTCGATGTTCCCCCCACCGCCGAGCATGGCGTGGGCCTCGGAGGTGGCCTCGAACTCCTCCCACTCCGTGCAGTCGGGATCGAGCGTGTCGACGAGCTTGCGGCTCTGTACGTGCCAGGAGCCGGGCAGGAAGTCGAAGTCCGTGACGGGCATCAGAGCGTGACCTCCTCGAGCTTGCGTTCGCAGTAGCGCTCGGTGTCGCCGCGCTTGAGCACTTCGTCCAGCCAGGCGCGGCGCTCGAAGTCGATGATCTCGAGCTCCCACACGCAGGCCATCCCGGAGCCGTCGGCGGGCTGCAGCGCTCCGGGGTCGTCGAGCGCCGAGGCGAACACGCGCTGGTGGATCTCGTTCTCGTTCGCCCACCAGTAGACGAGGCCGAGGCCCGCGCCGGCCGCGTCGTGGGCGATCGTGAACCCGAACGCCCCGTCGGGCACGACCTCGTACGCGAGCCGCTTCGTGGCGGCCGCGAGCTCGTGGCGCGGCGTGGGGCCGTGGGTCGCGATGCCGTAGTGCTTGAGCCGCCCGTCGCGTTCGAGCAGCGATATCGATCGAGGTTGGTAGCTCATGGCGGTGATGGACTCTAGGGCCTAAACAGGGCACTATCTGTCCTCTATGTCGAAGGCAGCTCGCGTCCTGGCTCTGCTCGAGGCCCTGCAGGACCAGCCCTCGCTCACCGGCCCCGAGCTCGGCCGCCGGCTGGGCGTGGACGCGCGGACCGTGCGGCGCGACGTCGTCTCACTCCAGGATCTGGGCATCCCCGTCGAGGCCGAGCGCGGGCCCGCCGGCGGCTATCGCCTGCGGCCCGGCTACCGCATGCCGCCGCTGATGCTCACGGCGGCCGAGACCACCGCCGTCGCGCTCGGCCTTCTCGCCGCCCGCCGCGACGGCCTCGACGCCGACGGCGCGCTCGCGAAGATCCGCCGCGTGCTGCCGGACCGGGTCCGCCGGCGCGTAGAGGCGCTCGAGCAGACGCTCAGCTTCACTCCCACCGCGCACGAGGCGATGCCTCCCGAGGCTGAGCACCTGCTCCTGCTCGCCGAGGCCGCGCTCCGCGGGCGCCGGGTCGACGCGGTCTACGTCGCGTCCGACGGCGTTCGCTCGGAGCGCTCGCTCAGTCCGTACGGCGTGGTCTCGCACCGCGGCCGCTGGTACGTGCCGGCGCACGACCACCGTCGCGGCGAGCCGCGCGCCCTGCGCGCCGACCGCTTTCAGCGCGTCCGGCTGCGCGGCGCCGGCCAACCGCCGCCGGCCGAGTTCAACGCCGTCGACTTCGTCAGCCGGACCCTCGCCCGCGTGCCCTGGACTCACGAGGTCGAGGTGCTGCTCCGTGCGCCGCTCGCCGAGGTTGCTACCCGCTTCCCGCCCACCCTCGCCGAGCTGTCACCGTTCGGTGGGGGGACGGTCCTCCGCATGCGGGCGGAGTCGCTGGACTGGGTCGCGGGCCTGCTCGCGGGCGCCGGCTGCGACTTCGAGATCCGCCGGCCGGATACGCTGCGGGCGAGCGTGCTGGCGCTGGGGGAGCGGCTAGTCGAGGCGTCGACTCGGGAGCAGTGATGTCGCAAGAGAGCGTGGCACTCGTCCGCAGCGGATTTACCGCCTTCGAGCAGGGCGACCTGACCGGCATGCTCGACCTGATGGCCGACGACCTCGTGACCTACCGCGCGGATCCCGACGGCGCCACATACCACGGCAAGGAGGGCTTCCTCGAGGCCACCGCCGACTGGACCGAAGGATTCAGCGACTGGTCGGTGATCCCCGAGGAGTTCATCGATACGGGCGGCTCCGTCCTGGTCCGCGTCCGCCAACTGGTGCGCGGCGAGGCCAGCGGCATCCCGATCGAAGGCGAGTTCTGGTTCGTCTTCGAGGTCCGCGACTCGCTGGTCTCGAAGGTGAGCTTCTATGTCAGGCGGGCTGAGGCGCTCGCGGAGGCCGCGTCTGTGGAGTAGGCCGGGCGACGGGCCTCGCTAGCTTGGAGCGTCGTGACCGCGTCCGGACCCGTCAGCGCCCTCCTGACCGACAGCCAGCTCGCTCAGCTCGCCGAGATCGGCGAGGAGCGCCGGGCCGAGCAGGGCGAGTTTCTGTTCCGGATCGGCGACCGCACCTATCCGTTCATCGCCATCCTCGAGGGGGAGGCTGCGGTGGTGGACGCGGCGGGCACCGAGATCGTCCGGCACCCAGCCAACGGCTTCGTCGGCGAACTCGGCCTGATGTCCGGCCAGACGGTCTTCCTGAGCGCCGTCGCGCGCACGCCGATGCGCTACATCGCGGTCGAGCGGGGCGCGCTGCGACGCCTGATGGTTGAGGACGCTCCGCTCGCGGACCTGCTCCTCACCGCCTTCAACCGGCGCCGTGAGCTTCTCCAGCAGCGAGAGGGCATCGGCGTCGAGATCGTCGGCCCGCGCGCATCGGCGGACACCAGGCGCCTGATCGAGTTCGCGCGGCGGCTGAGGCTGCCCTACGTGTGGGACGAGGATGGCGAGGCGGAGGGCGAGCTGCCGCTTGTTCGTCTGCCTGACGGGGTGATGCTCACGCGTCCCACCAACGGCGAGCTCTCACGCGCGCTCGGCATCGGGCTCGAGCTCGCACCCGTGGAGGAGGTTGACCTGCTCGTGGTGGGCGGCGGTCCGGCCGGGCTCGGCGCCGCGGTCTACGGTGCGTCGGAGGGGCTCGCGACGCTGGTGATCGAGAGCGCCGGCCTCGGCGGCCAGGCCGGGGCGTCGCGGCGGATCGAGAACTACCTCGGCTTCCCGGCCGGGATCACCGGCACCGAGCTCACAAGCCGTGCAATCACCCAGGCGCGCAAGTTCGGGGCGCGCACCGCGTCGCCCTATCAGGCGGTCGGGCTCGAGACCTCGGGCGGGCGGCAGGTGGTGACGCTGGACGGCGACCGCGAGATACGCGCGCGCGCCGTTGTGATCGCCACCGGCGCCGAGTACCGGCGGCTGCCTGTGGAGGGCCTCGAGGATTACGAGGGGCTGAGCGTGCTCTACGCGGCCGGGCCCGCCGAGGGGCAGCTCTGCAGCGGGCAGCGCGTGGGCGTCGTGGGCGGCGGCAACTCCGCCGCGCAGGCGGCGATCTGGCTGGCCCGCGGCGGCGCACTCGTGACGCTGATGCACCGCCGCGCCGACCTGCGCGAGACGATGTCCGACTATTTGATTTCCGACCTCGACCGCTATGGCGTCGCCGTGCGCGATAACAGTGAGATCGCCGAGCTGCACGGCTCGGACGGGGAGCTCTCGGCGGTCACGCTGGCGGACGGTGAGCGCGTCCCGTTCGGATTTCTGTTCCTGTTCCTCGGCGCCGCGCCGTGCACGGACTGGCTCGGCTCCGCGGTCGCGACCGACGAGCACGGCTTCATCCTCACGGGAGCGGACGCGGGCGCCGAGGGCCTGCTCGAGACGAGCCTGCCCGGCGTGTTCGCGGCAGGCGACGTCCGCTCGGGCTCGATCAAGCGCTGCGCAACGGCGGTCGGCGACGGCGCGGCCGCGGTGCGGTTCGTCCACGAGGCGCTGACCGTGGAGTCGCGGGCGTGAGCAGCCTGCCCGACAGCGCCCGCGAGCTGATCGAGCGGGGCGCTCTCGGCCACCTCGTCACGGTCGGCGCTGATGGTGCGCCGCACGTGACGATCGTCTGGGTCGGCGTCGACGGCGACGACCTGCTGACCGCGCACCTGAACCCGGGGCTGCGCAAGCTCGAGAACGTGCGCCGCGACCCCCGCGTCGCCCTGTCGTTCGAGGGCCATGACGTGCGCCCGCCCGGCCTCCACGAGTACCTGGTCGTGTACGGGACGGCGACGATCGAGGAGGGCGGCGCGGCCGAGCTGCTGCAGAAGCTCGCACACGTGTACCTCGGGCCGGAGGTGCGCTTCCCGCCGACGGACGACCCGCCGCCCGGGGTGCGCATCCGGATACGGGTCGACCGCGTGACCGGCGTGGGCCCCTGGGCCGACTGAGCGTCGACTCCGGCCAGTTAGCACCAAACGCTCGGTTTCGTTCCGGCGTGCACTGGGCAGGACTCACTCGCGTCCGCCGGAGCGGCGTTCCGGCGACGGCGCACAGGGACCTGGATGGGCCCGAGCATCTTCGATACCTCCCCGAGAGGACCACCCCGCGAGTGGGATTCGAAGGCTCCCCTGGCCGTCTTATGCCTCGGGAGGAATCGGGGGCCAGAGCTGACGGCTTCTGCCCGGTCCCCTGGAGGAGGAGAACTCTTGAAGAAGCTACGACTCTTGGTTGCTTGCGCCGCTCTCGCGGCTTGTGCTGCATTGGTGCCCGCAACGGCGTCCGCACAGGGCGACGTTGACGCTGCAACCAGCACCTTCGACTTCACGAAGAACCTGCACCCGCTCGGCTATTCCCCGCGGGTGGTCCCGATCGACAACACCGTTCCGGGCCAGGGCGTCTTCAACTCGGATCTGGCGTTCGAGGGCAGGACGGTCGTTCAAGGCACCTATGGCGGGTTCAGGCTGATCGACGTAACCGAGCCCGATGCCCCGAGCGAGATCGTGAACTGGACAGAGTGCGCCAGCAACACGAACACGGTGGGCAATCAGGGCGACGTCATCGTCTGGGGCGACCTGGTCTTCCGCTCGTGGAACTCCGCGACCCCGGCGCCTCAGGTGAACGGGGTGAACATTCCGGTCACCGATCCGGCCCGGTACACCACTCCGGGCGCGTTCTGCGGTGACTGGCCGATGTTCCGCGAGCCGGCCGATCCGGCCACCGGGCTGCCGGAGCGCGGCCAGGAGGGCGTGCACATCATCGACATCAGCGATCCGGAGAACCCGGACGTGATCGGTTTCGTCGATACGCCCTGCGGGTCGCATACCGAGACGCTCGTGCCGGACCTCGAGAACAACCGGCTGCTGATCTACAGCAACTCGTCGGCCAACACGACGTTCGGAGTGCCTGGTGGCGGAGAGACACCGGTGCAGTGCGCCGGCATCGACATCATCGAGGTCCCGCTGGACGATCCGGCATCCGCTTCGTACCTGAGGTTCGAGCAGGCCGGGGACCCGATGGAGGACGAGCATCACTCCTGCCACGACACGGCAGTGATCCTCGGTGACGCGAACCTCGTCGCATGCGCCGGCACCGCCGGCGGTACGAACACCGGCGTCAACGTGTTCAGCATCGACCCGGCAGACGGTGGGTCGAAGGAGGACCCGGTCTGGCTGTACCACAAGATCACGGGCGGGATCTCCCTCGGGCACTCGGCCGCGTTCACGTGGGATGGCGAGGTGCTGGTGGTGGGCCACGAGCCCGGCGGCGGCAGCGGCGCCGAGTGCGAGGCGACCGATGATCCGCTACGACGGACGTTCTTCTACCTGGACGCCCGAACCGGCGAATCGCTCGGCCAGTTCACCATCCCACGTCCGCAGACGAACGTGGAGAACTGCACGACGCACAACTACAACATCGTGCCCACCAAGAAGCGGTACGTGATGGTGAGCGGTAACTACCAATCGGGCATCTCGGTGATCGACTTCACCGACCCCGCCAACGCGGAGGAGATCGCCTACGCCGATCCCGCCCCGCTGGTCGACCCCAACCCGCCGGTCGGAATCGAGCTCGGCGGCGACTGGTCGACGTACTGGTACAACGGTCGCATCTACGAGTCGGACATCACCCGCGGCCTGCTCATTTGGAAGCTGAGCGACCCGGCGGTGGCCGGAGCGATGAGGCTCGACCGGCTGAACCCGCAGACGACGCCGTTCACATTCGAGAGCAAGCTGAAGACGAAGGGGAAGAGGTGGCAGTAGAAGAAGTCCGGAGTTCTCGGCTCGCTTGAGTGAGCGAAGGGCGGCCGCCGCGAGGCGGCCGCCCTCGTTCTTGGGGCGCCTTCATGGGCGGCTTCAAGGAGGAGGGGCAACCGCCGCATAATCTCGCCGCCAACATTGCCCATCCGGCGCACCCTGTCGGCGCCCGCCGGCGTTACGAGCGCCTCGTCAAGCCGACGCGCCGCCGACGCAAAAGCCACTGCCGGGGTTACAAACGGAATAAGTGGGAGATCACAGGCGGGCTGTCCCCGCGCGGCGATGATCGAGCGGCACTACGGCACGATGATCGAGGGTGCCGCAGCCGATATCACGCGCCGCTTGGACGCCTTCGACGCGAGGCACGCGCGCGACTTGGAGCGGGATCACGAGGATTGAATTGGGACCGTCCAGGTTGACGCGGGTGCGGGCAGGCTGGAGTCTCTTGTTACAACGGATACAAAGGAGAGGCCAACATGCTTATCCGTCGGGCCGCGACTGCCGTGGCCTGCGCAGCCGCAGGTCTCGGGCTCTTCGCCGGAAGCGCGTCTGCGAGTCATGCGGGGGCGCTCGCAACGTGCGACAACGGCGACACGTTCACACTCCGGGCGGCCGATAACAGCGCCGGCTTCCAGTCCCCCGCTCCAGACCACGTCCTCATCTTCGAAGGGGGAGGCGTTCTAACGCTCTCTCGCTTGTCGGTGGACGGCAATCTGGTGATCGACCGGGCGGAGACTGGCCGAACGCAGGACGCGGTCGATGAGGTCACGTGCTCGTTCACGCTCGGCGCAGGGCCGTTCTTCGAGGTGACAGGTGTCCTGACCGCCCGCTAGCTGGAGCGTTTGGGCCACTGGCGGGCCACCCCGGAGCGCCTACGCGTGGCTACCTCGCATCCGGGAAGCTGCCGATAGCAGGCAAGAAGACGAAAAGCCGACGGAGGGATTCGAACCCTCGACCCCCGCTTTACGAGAGCGGTGCTCTGGCCAACTGAGCTACGTCGGCGGTGCGGGCCCGAGTGTAGCCCGCGTCAGCAGGCGGCCGGCTCGATTCGAGTGGCCGCCCGCCGCAGCGCGGTTGCCGCGAGCAGCCTGGCTGCTTGACGGCGGGGCCGTTCCCGAGGCGCGGGCCGGACGTCTCGGACCGGAGCGTCCGGCAGTGCCGAGGTGGCCAGGGAGCGGCTGCGCTCTGTGCCGATCAGGACGGTGAGGGGAGTGGACATTGTGGCCTCCGATCGCTTTGGGTTTCTGCCATTTAGCGTTTCAGTGGTAACTGCCGTTCGTTACTACTTATCTCCGGTTTGGTAGAAACAAGCGTGATGTCGCTCACGCATCTCGAGCTCGTCGGCGGCCACCTCGCGCTCGACTTCGTCAACTCCGTTGGCGGCCTCGTGGACCCGGATCCTGACTCCGAAGCGCTTCGCTCCTACGACGATCTGCTCGCCTGGTCGCAGAGGGCCGGCTCGCTCGACAAGAGGGGCGCGCAGACGCTTGCGAGGCGTGCGCGACGACACCCCGAGGACGCCGAAGCCGCCTTTACCCGTGCCCTCGAGCTCCGCGAGCTCGCCGATCGGGTGATCCGGCCGGTGGCGGCGGGCGACGAGCCCGACCCAGGCGACCTGGCCGCCCTGCGGGCCGAGGAGTCAGCCGCGCTGGCCCGCGCCGAGCTCACCCCTGCGGGCGACGGCCCCGAATGGCGGTGGCAGTGGCGCGACACCGATGACCTCGCGGCCCCGCTCTGGCCGCTCGCGCACGCGGTCGTCGACCTGCTCACGCAGGGTCGACTCGAGCGGCTGCGCGGCTGCGCGAACTGCCGCTGGATCTTTCTCGACGAGAGCCGCAACGCCAGCCGTCGCTGGTGCTCCATGAACGGATGCGGGACTGACGTGAAGAAGCGTCGCTACGTCGAGCGGCGGCGCGAGCGCAGGCGCGCCCAGCGCTGACGGGGGCGAGATCCCGCCGCCCGCGACTTTGCGGAACGTGGACCAACTCCCGATCGTCGCGGCTGCCGGATTCCAGCACCGGCTGCTCGGTCTCGCCCTTCGGAGGCGACCACCCGACCACGCGCTGCTGATTCCGCGCTGCCGCTCGGTGCACACCTTCGGCATGCGCTTCGCGCTCGACCTGATCTGGCTGGACGAGCTGGGTGGGGTCCTCGCGCTCGACGAGCGCGTCCCACCCCGGCGGATGCGCTCGCTGCGCGCGGCGGCGGCCGTGATCGAGACGGCCGCCGGGGGTGGGGAGCAGCTGGCGGTTGCCTGGGAACAGCGCTCGCAGGCATACAGGGAGGCCGCTCTGGAATGATCCCGTCCGATGGCCCAGTCGCCCAACCGCTTCCTCGTCGCGCTCGATCCGCGGCAGCCGATCTATCGCGACAGCTACAACGAGTACTTCGTCTTCGTGCTCTCGGCCGGGGGCGCGCTGGCCGGCACCCAGGTGCCGCTCTACATCCTCATGGCGATCACGGGGCTGTGGTCGGTTTGGGTGTTCGTGCCCGCCTGCATCGTCTTCGAGCTCGCGGTGATCTTCGGACTCGCGCGGCCGCAGATGCAGCCGCACGAGCGGGCCGGCTGGGCGGTCATGTGGGCCGTCGCCACCGGGGTGATGGCGGTGCTCTTCTTCTACCTGGTCGCCGAGCCCACGCTGTGATTGTTCGGCGTCGGGGCCTGTCGACGGCGCCCGTCCACGCCTGATGAGGCACGGACGAGCGCTCGCCGGTCGGCTTACGAACCTGGCTACTTAACGGTCACCCAGCGCTGGTCGCTGATGAACTCCCCGTCGGGGGCATCCTCGACGATGCACCACTGAACCCAGGCCTGACCCGGCTGGAGTGCGTCCCAGGAGCCCCAGGGCGCGTTGGTCACATCGATGGTGATGCTCTGGGAGTGCGTGCGGCCGTCACAGACGAGCTGCTCGTCGCCGCTGGAGATCGGGAACGTGTCCGAGCCGACGGTCACCCAGTCGTTGGTGTCCATCCAAGCCGCGGCGGCGCCGCTGCTGCCCTCACTCTCGAGCGCTTCATCGATGGAGCCGTCGGCGGTCTGCTTGGCCGAGACCCACAAGTGCGTCGATGACTCGCACATGTAACGCGCCCGCACGGTTGCGGTGTCGTCCTTGTTGAGCTTGACGTGGGAGATGACCTTCGCGAACGGCTCCTGCGCGGCGGAAGCGCTGCCGGGGAGCGCCGCGAGGACGGCGGAGGCCGCGAGGGCCACGGTGATGAGCTTTTTCATCAGGCGGAAGCTAGCGACGCTCGGCATTCAAGCGCGGAAAATGGCGCAACAGTGCGGTGCTCGACGACGCTCTAGCTCGAGGTCCCGGCCAGCGCCGTCAGGCGGAATCCGAGCGCAGACAGCGCCAGGTCCTCCGACACGTTCAGCTCCAGCGACTGGCGCACGCCCTCGCAGCGCTCGGCCGCCTCGCGCAGGCGGCGCGGGTCCCGGCTGCGCGCGCGCTCGGCCAGCGCCGGCGCGCGATCGGCGGCCAGCACGGCGTCGTCGGCGCCCTCGGCGAGGCACACGAGATCGCGGAAGCTCAGGCCCGCCAGCGTCAGCGACAGCTCGAGCGACTCGCGGAGTGCCCGGCGCCCGTCGCGCTTCGACGCCTCCTCGAACTCGCGCTCGAGCGCGCGGCGCTCGCGACCCTTCGGCTCGAGCTCGAGCCGCCGAGCGGCCTCGGCGGCCACCGATTCCTCGGCGGCCTCGCGGGCCGCCTGGGCGCGTTCGAGCAGCGGTCTCCAGGCCTCGACCTGGCGCTCCTCGCCCGGCGACAGCGCGGCGGCGACGAAGCGCTCGACCTCGTCGCGCCAGACGGCGCCTTCGGCGGACGCCAGCTCGCGCGCCCGCGCGGCGTTCCCGAGCGACAGGCGCGCGCACGCGCGCGCGAGAACGGGCTCCACCCCCTCGGACTCGAGCCGCTCGGCGATGCGCGCCGCCGGCAGCGGCTCGAAGCGCACCGCCTGGCAGCGCGACACCACCGTCTCGAGCATCCGGCCCGGTGCGTCGGTGAGCAGGATCACGTGCACGAACGCGGCCGGCTCCTCGAGCGTCTTCAGCAGGCGGTTGGCGGCCTCGTCGTTCAGGGTGTCCGCGTGCTCCAGCACGAACACCCGGCGCGAGGCCTCGAAGGGCGTGCGCGTGGCGCCGGTCACGACGGGGCCCGCCACGTCGTCGACGCGCATCACGTGCGCGCCGCTCGGGCGGACCCAGGTGAGGTCCGGGTGGGTGCCGTGCGCCACCCGAAGCCGCACGGCGTCGGGATCGGCGGCGCCCGCGGCGAGCAGCTCGGCCGCGAACGCACGCGCGACGGTCCGCTTGCCGGTGCCGGCGGGCCCGTGGAACAGATACGCGTGCGAGGGCGCGCCGGCGAGGGCAGTCGAGAGCACGATCCGCGCCTGGGGGTGGTCCTCGGTGCCCGCCAGCACGGGCCCGGAAGCCGAGCTCACGCGCGCGCCCCGCTGCGCGCCGCCTCGACCTCCGCCAGCACCTCGGCGTGGACCTCCTCCGGTGGGCGCGTGGCGTCGATCCGGCGCCAGCGCTCGGGGTCGGACTCGATCAGCATCTCGTACGCCTCGACCACCGCCTGCTGGAGCCCGGCGCCCTCGTCCTCGAAGCGGTCGCTCTCGCCGGCGCGCTCTGCAGCCGTGCGCGGCGGGATCTCGAGCAGGAACGTGAGGTCGGGGCGCAGGCCGCGCGTTGCGAAGCGGTTGATCTGGTGCACCTCGTCGACGCCGAGGCCGCGCGCGCCCCCCTGGTAGGCGAGCGATGAGTCGAGAAAGCGATCGGAGACGACCACCCGGCCTTCGGCCAGCGCCGGGAGGATCACCTCTGCCACGAGCTCCGCCCGCGCGGCGGCGAACAGGAGCGCCTCGGTCTCCGGAGAGAGCGGGATGTCCGGGTTCTTCAAGACCGCGCGAACGGCCTCGCCCGCCTCGGTGCCGCCGGGCTCGCGCACGCCGAGGGCGGCGCTGCCGAGCGCGTCGCAGAGCAGGCCGGCCTGTGTCGTCTTCCCCGATCGGTCGATGCCCTCGAAGGTGACGAAGAGGCCGCGCATTCGCGGGCCGACCGTAGCAGCGCGGCGAGGCGCGCCCCGCGCCCATTAGCATCGCCCACCCATGAAGACGATCGTGACCGGAGGCGCCGGCTTCATCGGCTCGAACCTCGTCGACGCGCTGCTCGCCCGGGGCAACGAGGTGACCGTCCTCGACGACCTCTCGACGGGCAAGCAGGCCAACCTCGCGCAGGCGGCGGGCCGGGCGGAGCTCGTCGAGCTCGACATCCGCGACGCGAACGAGGTCGCGCGGCAGGTGGGGCAGGCGGCCCCGGAC
>Ga0075431_100006061_pt1 | contig 11986 bp, 13 predicted proteins | sample RhiMetdeltSRZDD5_FD_75297 | JGI IMG/M metagenome (GOLD analysis project Ga0075431, IMG submission 75297) | Populus rhizosphere microbial communities from Tennessee, USA - Rhizosphere MetaG P. deltoides SRZDD5 | ecosystem: Host-associated > Plants > Roots > Rhizosphere > Soil | place: USA... | reverse complement strand
CCTGGTTCTCGTCGATGGCGATATCGGGAAACAGGAAACCGCTGCCAAAGTTGTCGAAGCCGCGATGGAGCACTTCGGAACTATCGACGTACTGGTGAATAACGCCGGAATCTACCGCACTAAGCCGTTCATCGCCTTTACCACTGAAGACTTCAACGCCCTGGTTTCGACCAATCTGCTGGGATTCCTGTACATGACTCAGCTAACTGTGAAGCAGATGCTGAAACAGAAATCAGGGAACGTTGTAAGCATCACAGCGGCGCTTGCGGATCAGCCAGTCTCGGGCATAAATGCTTCGGTATCGATGATTACGAAAGGGGGCTTGAATACTGTGATCCGGAGTCTCGCGATCGAGTACGCAAAAGAAGGCATCCGCTTCAACGCAGTAGCCCCCGGGGTCGTAGACACACCATTGCACAAGGATGTTCCCAAGGAATCTCTCACGACAACGCAACCAATGAAAACGATCACGGAGGTAAAGGACATTGTCGACGCAGTGCTCTACCTGGCATGTGCAGGTCAGGTAACCGGAGAGGTACTTCACGTGGATGGTGGCGCCCACGCTGGCCACTGGTAGCAGCTTAGAGAGGCCTGTTCGCATCGTATTCACGATCACCGCGAGGCGCCACGGCGCCGCTGAGCGCTTGAGCCGAATAAGCTCCGCGATTCCATTCGCCGGTCTTCAGGGGATTCCTTTGGTAGCGCCCCGCTTTAATGGGAAACGAAATCGTGTTTTGCCGACGCCGAGCGTTTGCCGGAGGTCGGGTCAGTAGAAAGGCGTGCAGCACCTTGACGGTCATCATCCGATAGTTTTGTGTACGGCGACGCATCTCGCAAAGCGCGGAAAGCGGCCTCAGCCTGGCAACGAAGGCCGTGATTCTTACGAATGTCTCCGACCCGAAGGCGAGGAACTCGGTTCCATCGATCAGCCACCTCGATATCGTTAACAAGGTAGTTGCTGCCTCAGCCCGCTCATTGTTCCAATTTACTGTTCCAGTCGCCCCTCCACATTACAAGCATGGGTGAATCCGCCTCCGTCAGCTCCGGAGGCGCGCGCGAGCGGCTATGCGCCCTAAGAAGTCAAGGAAGCGCGGGTTCGCTGGCGATACCGTTGCGCGTCGACGAATTAGCGTAGAGAGAGAGGGCGCGCGGGTTCCTGGTAAAGCAGTCCGTCTCCACCCGGTTGTCGAAAGAGCGGGGAGGGACACCAACACTTGACCGCGGGTCGACAAAACTCCAGTGAAGTTTTCGCCGAATTTCGATTATTCTCAACGAGCCTCTCGATGAAAAGAATATGGCCGGAAGTATGCACTAGTCAATTGCGAGAGAACCAAACGTCATTCGTTCAAGGAGAAATCACTGTGATTGAAGTCATAACAGGGCCTCAGGCGCCGAGGCAGAAAACACAGACTCGATCGGCTGTCGAGCGCATAGCCGCGTTCACCACTGCGGCCCGGCCCAGCAGCCTGACACCAGAAATCCGGCAACTTTACAAGCGCAATATCCTTGACAGTCTCGGCTGCGCGATCGCGGCGTTGCCAGGCCGACCGTTCCAGGCACTGCGCGAACAGTTCGAAGACTACCGCGCGCCAGGTCGCTGCACCTTGATCGGTGGCGGCAAGACCTCTGCGGATCAGGCGGCGCTCTTCAACTCCGGCCTTACGCGCTACGTCGATCTTCTCGACAGCTACATGTCCAATGGCGGGCTCTGTCATCCCAGTGACAACTTCGGCGCCGTTCTCGCGGCGGCCGAAGAAGCTGGAGCATCGGGCGAGGAATTCATGTTGGCGCTTGCCGTTTCTTACGAGATTCAATGTCGATTCACGGCAGCAGTGCCCGTGATGGCGAAGGGGTTCAACCACGCGACTCAACTCGCGATATCGGTGGCGGCTAGCGCAGGGAAGCTCTTCGGGCTTTCCGCTAGTCAAATTGCAAACGCCATTTCCATCGCGACGGCAGACAATGTCTCGCTTGCCTGCATCCATGTTGAACCTGTATCTCAGTGGAAAGGCTTTTCACCGGGATGGACAGGGATGCGAGCCGTGTACGCGGTTTCGATGGCAAAACGCGGCTTCACAGGTCCTGTGGGACTTTTCGAGGGCCCTTGGGGGCTCGAGTTCATGTTTGGCCAGCCGATTCCGATCAATTGGGAAGACCCGTCGCTGGAAATCGTCAAACAAACGGTCCTAAAAAAGTACTGCTCGTTGATTCACGGGCAACCCGTGATTGAAGCGGCGCTGGACGTGAAGCGCGGCAATAGCCTTACGGCTACAGACGTGGAGCACGTGCGATGCGACATTTTCCAGGCCGGTTACGATTTCGCCGGCGGCGGAACTTATGGCTCGAAGGATCACCCCTGGATGAAAGAGCAGGGTGACTACAACTTGAAGTACCTGATCTCGGCGGCGCTGCTCGACGATCAAGTCGGACCCGCGCAACTGACCACAGAGCGGGTTCGGGCGGCGGATGCGCAGGCGATGGTGACACGAGTCGAGGTCCGTCCCGACGCGCAGTTCACGGCTCGCTTTCCTCAAGAGCTCTGCGCCCGCATCACCGTTCACACGAAGGATGGGCGGGTATTGGTGAAGGAGCATCTCGGCTACGAGGGAGGTTTCGACAACCCGATGTCGTGGGACCGGACGGTCGAGAAGTTCCACTGGCTGAGCGAAGCATTCGCTGATGACGATCTCCGAGGCAAACTCATCCACGCTGTGCAACAACTCGATAGCCGGCCGATCTCGGATCTGATGGACCTGCTCGCGCAGGTCCGACCCTCCGCGGTTTTCCCGAAAACTCGCGCTGGTATTTAGCAGATGTTCAACCTAACGAAGTGGAGAAGAACATGAAAATACTTATGGTGCTAACATCCCACGACCAACTCGGCAACACAGGCCGCAAGACGGGCTTCTGGCTTGAGGAATTCGCGGCCCCCTACTTTGTCTTCAGGGACGCTGGTGTCGAGCTGACGCTGGCCTCACCGAAAGGCGGGCAGCCTCCGATCGATCCAAAGAGCGATTTGCCGGAAAATCAGACCCCCGCGATGGCACGGTTCAAGCAGGACCAGGATGCGCAACGGGCACTCTCGCAGACGGTCAAGCTTGCCGACATGAAGTCCCAAGATTTCGACACCATATTCTACGTGGGCGGGCACGGCCCCATGTGGGACCTGGTCGATAATCCCGATTCCATCGCCTTGATCGAGTCTTTCTACAATTCCGGCAAGCCGGTTGCCGCGGTCTGCCATTCCCCCGCCGTGTTCCATCGGGTCATGTACAAGGGCGCTCCGCTTGTGAAGGGCAAACGCGTGACCGGTTTCACCAACGGTGAAGAGGAAGCAGTTCACCTTACCCATGTTGTGCCGTTCTTGGTCGAGGATGAACTGAAGAGAGTGGGCGGCCTCTATGAAAAAGCGGTAGATTGGCAGAGCTTTACGATCGTCGATGGCCGTCTGATCACCGGACAGAATCCCGCGTCGTCCACCGCCGCGGCCCAGGCACTTGTGAAGCTGCTCGCGCGGAAAGCGGCGTAAGGACACGGTATGGTCACACTCGCAGACGCGCGAAAAGTGATCGCGGCCACGGAAAAGAAGGCCCGCGAGATCGAATGTCCATCGAACATCGCTGTCGTCGATGCATGAAGGATCGGAGTTCATCAACGGGCAGCCGAAGGATACAAGCATGGACACCTATCGGTTGCTGCGGATGGGTGAACTTTCAGGTACTGCCCAGGACCCAGGCGAGTCTCGGCCACAATGAGTGGTCGACCCGAAGGTGGCCGCCGATCAACGAGGGCACGCGATCGGGGTCGCCATTGACACGTACACAGAGAGCGATCTTAAAAGCCGACTGGAAGCGGTTACCAAACTTGAGCTTGCTTTGGCCGACCGCAAGCCGGCAGAGAGTGCTGCGGCTGCCGATTCTGCAAGCAAACCGGGTTTTCAAGGTAAACGAGGTAAAACGGGATGAAGTAAATCCGCTAAGTTATAGAAAAGATGGAGCGGGAGACCGGGGTCGAACCGGCGACGTCCAGCTTGGGAAGCTGGCATTCTACCACTGAATTACTCCCGCTTGCCTTTACTTCCAATGACTTCCGAAATCAAGTTTTCATCCCGAACACTAAACGAACACTATTGTAGCAACAACCGATTCTCCAACTGATTCACAATCACCTGACGACTCGCGACCGGCGACTGCGTGTAAATATTCTGCGAAACGTCGAGCGTATGGCCGAGCTGATCAGCCACCAGCTTTCCGTCTACACCAAGAGCCTTCATTACGGTTGCATGCGTCCGTCGCATCACCTGAAACGTCGCCCACGACAAGCCAACCTTGTCAAGTGCAGGATACATCACCCTGTTCCACCAGTTGTCCCTGGACAACGGGGTAAAGCGCTCCGAAGGAAAGACCCAAGCATCATCATGGTCATCCGCCGTCATCATGCGCCAAGCCTCAATCTCCGCCATCAAGCCCTCTGATAATGCAGCATGCCGCGTTGAATTCTCAGTTTTGGCGTGTCGATCTTTCGCCGGTACACCCGCTGCCGGATGTCAACATGCGTTGCCGCTAACCGGCCCCACGTGAGAGCGAATATCTCACCTGGGCGCATCCCCGCAAGTATCGCGAGTTTCGCGATCAAACGCTCCCGCAATCCGAGAGCGCCAAAACATAATTGCACCTCCCTTATCGTCATCGCGCGGCGAACCGCCCGCCTAGCTTCCCTGGGCGTGAAGATGAGCAGCGCAGGGTTTCGCACTACTAGCCCCTCCGCCCCGGCCATATCAAAGATGGATTTGAGATCCCAACGTAAATGGTCCACGACACTAAACGACAACACCTTCCCCTTCAGATCGAGCAAATCCTGCAACTCGTCGCGACGAAGGGACGCCAGTTCCCGTTCCCGAAACGCACCCACGAGATGAAAAGAGATACGGCTCTTATTATTTTCTGCCGTGCTGTCCTTCCATTTGCGAGTGTAATAAGGATAGAACACGTCGTTCACGAAATTCCCAAAATATGCTGTTCCGTTGGTTTCATGCCGCTTCGCCGCCACTATTTTCGCCACGGCGTCGCGGGCATCGCCCTTGGTCAGGTCCTTAGCGAGTCCAAGAACCTTGCTCTTCTTTACACCAGCCTCATACCAGAGACCGACCCATCGGCCCCGTTGTTTCCGTACACCGCCTATTGCACGCCGCATAATCGCTCCTTTTATGCGCTTCTACGGCCTCGTTCTGGCGACGGACTTATCGTACCATCCGCTCCTTCATTCTGGCCAATCCACCGCTCCAAACTCTCGTGGCGTACCAAGAGCCGACGACCCAGGCGAATCGCGGGGATCGGCGTACAACCAGCAACCCGCCCATTGACCGCGTTGCATACGTGCGCCTTGCTGCAGTGGAGCAACCGGGCAACCTCCGTCATCGTCAAGAGCACCGACTCAGACATCACGCCCTCTTTACCATAGCGGGCGTGCTGATCCACGGGAATGTACTGGAAGAAGACGAGCTCGAAATACCGTTCTTCTTTCCCAACAGCCCTTCGGTGATCGCATCGATGACGCCGATGATGCCGCCACGACGTTGAAACATGACATCGCGCACCGCCTCGTCGAGATCATACTTGTACCACCGCCGCAAGTCGGTGATGTGAGCTTGACCTCTCCGTTACTGAAAACCTTGGAATTCATGGTCGACCTTACGAGAGCTGTCTTGGTGACCCGATCAGCGGTTGCCATAAAGCGAACAGCGTTCATAAATGAGTCCAGATTGAAGCTTGCCCTGAAGCCAGCATAGAGACCATTGGGCTTTGCGTCCAATGCTTTGTTGATACGGTTCGATACGCCGCCGGCATCATCGTGGGCGGGATCTGGGCTGGGCTCGGTGCAGTTGTGAGTGTCAGCGGAGTACTCGCTGATAGAACCTCAAGTATTGCCGATTGAGGGTGCTGCGAAAGTCTCAGTATTGTAAGAGTCGAAAATCGTCGCGGGCGAGTCCGGCGTAGGTCGCGCCCCTTGAATCGGTCACCGTAACCGGAATCAGAGTTAGCGGAACGTCCACGCGGATGTCCGACTTGTGACCTGTATTCGGTCGGAGCGCCTGGCGCGGTATCACTGAGACCCGAGGCCCTCTGTCCTGGATCACGCCAGACTGCATTCAATTTTCTCAACGAATGCCCGTGAGTTCAACCTGCTAGGAAGAGCAGATTGCCGCCCTCGACAACGACTGCCTTCGTGACATGCGGGCACTTCTTGCGGTCGGGTGGCGTCTCCCTCCGTCGGTTCTTCGATGCCTTCGCCGCGAGAATCTCAACGTACTGACCGCGACCCAGGATGCCGTTGCTGTGCGCGCCTCAGCTGATCGAAATCTGGATTAGCTGCGGGTCGCGTTCGATGGTAGTGGCAAGATGGGCGTTGACCTTTGCCTGATAACAGTCGCGGTCAAGACACTGGTCACGGTCAGTTTCGGAGAATAGCAGCGTGTTTGCGCCCGTGCGCTTCGAGCATCCGTGACAGCTATCCAATCCCGCATTAGGTTGTAGCTCTTCGAGGTACTGATCGTCGCTTTGTGGGCAGTGGTTCGTCCGGTTAGGAGACTTACCCGTGCATCCTGGTTGTTCTCCGACAGGCTGTAGCTCAGCTTCAGCTGCTCCTCTTTGCCACACAATTCGCTGGCGGTCCGGGCGCTGAAGTCGTCGCTCAGCGACAGGAATATCTTGGTCCGAAATGCCTGTAGGAGCGTGCCCCACGATTCCTCTGGCAAAGTCGAGTGCAATGAACTGATGCTCTGCGTGGCCACGATCGGAATACACTTGGCCTGACGGGACAGCGTGAAGAATTTCTCATCGCCAGTTGGATCTCTCTCTCCGACCGTGGCAAAGCTTTGGTATTCGTCGCAGAGAAACATCACTTCACGCCAACGGCGTTCCGGCTGCAACTCCATCTGCGGGATACGATTCAGAACTGCCCGCTGGAAGTCCTGCTTCAACATGGTGCCAATCGCCCGCGCTAGGCCGGGGTTGATTGACACCGGAAAGTTGAGCGCGACGACCTTTCCTTTTTCGACCAGCTCGTTGAAAGGCGGTAGCGGCATTCCGAAGCGGCCGTCGGCATTCAAGTCGGCGTCGTAGCATTCCTTCGGTGGGCAGAATGCGTGTTTGACGGACAGGTTGTCGTCAAACAGGGATAGGAATACTGAGATGCCTTCCACGATCGACGTGCGGAGCTTCGGCTCAATGCGTCGCCAGTCATGATAAAACCACCGCTTGACTGCCTCCAGTTGTTCACGCTTTCGTCGATCCAGGTCGCCGGAGTTGCTACCATCCCCGGTGGTCTCCATTACCAGCGAATACGCAATGCGGTTTAAGTCCAGGAATCGTAGAAGGTCGGCTGCGATCGGGACCTTCATTTCATTGGTCGGAGCATCCTTCTCGAAAGCGAAGCGCGTCAACTCGCGATGGGCGACGTAATCGGCATCGGTCACTAGGATGTATTCCTCCGACTGAAAGAGCCGTTCGCCTTCCTTAATTTTCATCTCCAGTTTGTCTGGATTGATGGCACACTCGCAGACGTCGAACAGCGTGACATAGTCGTAGTTGACCTTGTGGAGCAGGATTATGAACTTTACAAGGTTGGTATACGCCTGCTGCCAGAATGGTTCCTTTCCCTTGCCGAACTTCGGGGACGCCAAACGATCGGTATCTATCCGCTGCTAACAGACGAGACCTGTTGGTTCCTCGCCGTGGACTTCGATAAGAAAACCTGGCAACAAGATGCACTGGCGTTCTTGGATATGTGTCGGGAACTGAACGTGCCCGCCGCACTGGAGCGTTCGCGCTCCGGCAATGGCGGGCATGTGTGGATCTTCTTTGATCGCGCGCTTCCGGCGGTTACGGCGCGCAAGCTCGGCTCTTTGATCCTCACGCGAACCATGGAGCGCCGTCATCAGCTCGGGCTGGATTCCTACGACCGCTTCTTTCCCAACCAGGACACGATGCCCAAAGGCGGTCTCGGAAATCTGATCGCGCTGCCCTTGCAGATGATCCCGCGCAAGTCGGGGAACAGCGTGTTTATCGATTTCGGGCTACAGCCGTACCCGGATCAATGGCGCTTCCTGACGGAGATGCGCCGCATGACGGCCATCGCCGCGGACGCGCTGATCGCCGAGGCGCAGAGGAGTGGCGACCTTATCGGCGTGCGAATCAGCCTCACGGATGATGACGGCGCGCAAGATCCTTGGACGCTACCACCTTCGCGGAAGCGGCTCGACCGGCCTATCGAAGGGCCGCTGCCGGAACGGGTGCAGATCGTCCTCGCCAATCTTCTCTACGTCGAGAAGAAAGGCCTGCCGTCGCCGATGCTGAACCGTCTCCTGCGTCTGGCGGCGTTTCAAAACCCTGAGTTCTACAAAGCACAATCGATGCGATTGTCCACGTTCGGCAAGCCACGTGTGATCGCCTGCGGCGACGATCTGGTCAATCACATCGCGCTGCCGCGAGGCTGCGTCGCCGATCTCAAGACGCTCCTCCAAGCGCACTCGATCAAACCTGAAATCCGCGACGAGCGCTTTGCGGGAACGCGAATCAACGCTGAGTTCCGTGGACAACTACGCCCGCTTCAACAGAAGGCAGTCTCCAAGGTCGCCGATCATGACGAAGGCATCCTCTGTGCGCCCACGGCGTTTGGGAAAACCGCCGCGGGCGCATGGCTGATCGCCGCAAGAAAGGTGAATACGTTGATCTTGGTTCACCGGCAGCAACTCCTGGATCAGTGGCACGAACAGCTGGCGATGTTTCTAGATCTGCCGGCGAATGCGTTGGGACAGATCGGTGGCGGAAAGACAGACCGGACCGGCATCGTGGATATCGCCGTGATTCAGAGCCTCCATCGCAAGGAAGCAGTAAAGGACTTCGTTGCCGACTACGGGCAGGTCATCGTCGATGAGTGCCATCACATCTCCGCGTTCACGTTCGAGCAGGTCATGAGGCAGGTGAAAGCCAAGTACGTCGTGGGGTTGACGGCAACGCCCACGAGAAAAGACGGACACCACCCTATCATCTATATGCAGTGCGGTCCCATCCGTTTCAGCCTGAGCGCTCGCGCGATGACGGAGACCACGCCATTCGAGCACCGTGTGATCCCTCGGATGACGGACTTCCGGATGCAGTCTGATCTGACGGATGTCACCATCCAGGATATTTACGCGGCCTTAGTCGGTGACACCGCGCGCAACGAGATGATCGCTGCCGATCTGATTCAGTCCGTGGAATCGGGCCGGTCGCCCCTACTACTCACCGGACGAACTGAGCATCTCAAGTTTTTCGCGGCTAAGCTGGAAGGCATCGTCAAGCATGTCTTTGTCTTGAAGGGCGGCATGGGCAAGAAACAGCGCAAGGCCGTGGCTGACGCGCTCGCATCGGTGCCGGATGGGGAGCCTCGGGCGATTCTCGCTACCGGCAGCTACATCGGCGAAGGCTTCGACGACGCCCGACTGGACACGCTGTTTCTGGCCATGCCGATCTCCTGGAGAGGAACGCTTCAGCAATACGTGGGCCGCTTGCATCGCCTGCACGACAATAAACGCGTCGTCCAGGCATACGATTACATTGACGCCAGCGTGCTCATGCTCGCCCGCATGTATGAACGGCGGCTCAAAGGCTACGCCGCGATTGGATACACCATCCAGAATGACTCCACGTCATCCACGCACGCAACAGCAGATTGAGAGCTTCTGGTACACTCGGAGTCCACTGATGCCGGAGCCCGCTCCGCATCGGCCCGTAAATACACAGTCCAGCCACTTGGAGCACTATGGCACGCATTCCTGGCTGTAGATCAAAAGGACGTTACCCCATGAGTACCGGCGGAAGCGGGACATCACACTGAGATAGGTCTTAAGCGCGTCACTCTGGCCACTTTCGAGTGCGGCCATGAGCCGGGAGATTGCGTCTTCGCTGAGTTGTTTGGCTTGTTCGGTAGTCATCTCTCTCTCTCACCTCCTGTGCCTCCCTGGGAGAGAGCCGCCCTCAGGCGGCGGCTCCTTCAGCTACGGATTCGCCATCGTTTTTCTTGGACCGATCAAGCTTCGCGATCGAAGTCACCCGAACCTCGGTGATTGACTTGTTGCCGCCGGTCTTCTGCGTGTACTCGCGCGTGCGGATCTCGCCCTCGATCTGCACATGGGCGCCTTTGGTGAGTGTCGCGGCGAATTCGCCGAGCTTTCCCCAGACGATGCATCGATGCCAGGTCGTCTGCGACTGGCGCTCGCCTGACTCGCGGTCCTTCCAGCTCCGCTTGGTCGCGATCGAAAACACCGTGAACGATGCGTTGTTGCGAGTGGTCTTAACCTCGGCGTCCTTGCCGAGAAATCCAATGAGAGTTGCTCGATTCTGATACATAGTTAGGCTCCTTTTCGTTTTCTGTCCCCGTGTCTCTCGGGGCACCCGAAAAGCGAGCGGAGCCGCTCCCAAGGTCAAGGTCTGCTTTTTCGGGGGGACCGCCAAGGCGTAAGCCGGTCCGAAGGATGGCGGGGGAGCCGAAACCCGCAGGGCAGTGCAAGCCGAAGCAGAAGACCGCCGTGCCGCCGGGCGCGGCTAGGCCGCAGTTCAGGCAGTCAAGCGAAGCGGTGCCCGAGAGCTAAGGGCAGAACAAAAAAGTGCCGGTAATTCAGAGACGAGCCAAGCTTCGGCGGATACTCACAAGAACCGATGGTCCCGCTCGATCAAAGGCGAGTCTGTGAGCTAACGACTATCCGGAAACTGGCCCCAATGGGGGATGTCGCACCGATAGTAGCGAGCAGGCGCGTGTGCCGTCAGAGCCGCAAGTCGGGCCGCGAGCTGTGTTACGCGGTCCGGATGACGATCAAACTGCGTTGTGAACCGGTCGTCCATTCGTGTTGGGGAGGTCAAAAGTGTACGATTCCAGTGCCTCATGAGGGATCTCACGGCCCAGAACCGACCCTTCCTTTTGGCTGATTCTCAAGCTATCTGGAACAATGTGGAGGCCGTGCTGCTGCCTGCCAAGCAGGTGCGCCTTCCCGCGAATACGATCAGAAACTGGGGTGGTGGCAGCCGGCGCCTCCCGCCAAAGCGCACGAGCCCTACGATAACGAAGTTGTTAAACGCCCTGGTGGGCGTGATGCGTGGGTCTAACGCGAAAATGGATTGCGAATTGTAAGCCCATCGATCGCCTGGCCATCTCGCATGTCCTCCGTGTAAAGTGTGCTGGCGCCAGCATGGAGCGCAGCCGCGATGATGAGTGAATCAAAGATTGAATACCCGTAGCGTTCGGCAATGTGCACGGCTTCCTCGTGGGTCTCGACCGTAAGTGGCACGGGCTCCGGACAAAAGACGCGAAGTATGTCAAGGGCGCGGCGAACCTCCTCCCAGCTCTTGTCAAGCTTGCGCCGCGCAACAGCGACGAACTCGTTCAGAACCTGAACGGATAGTGCTCCTCCAGTCGCCAGCAGAGTTTCGGCCACCTGACTGCGCGTATCGTCTTGGCGGAAGGCGTATAGGATGACGTTGGTATCAAAGAACGGCTTATCGTTCATTGATCTCTTCGCGATTGAATTTGAAATCAGGAGGGAAGGACCACTTCATCTGACGGAGCTGCTCAAGTGCCCTCTCTTTGGACCGGTCACGGGCCACCTTGAAGTCGCGTTTACCTGCGATGGAAATCTCGATTTCGTCTCCCTCTTTGAGATCTAGCGCTTCGACAACCACAGCGGGAAGACGCACAGCCAAACTGTTGCCCCATTTGGAAACCTGCATACAAGATATACCTAACCTATTGTATATCCATCCAAGCTTGGAGGCAACCGTCGCTCGATTCTTTGTCGTCGGCGCAATTGTGGTCCGTCATACCTTTCCATCGTGGAACCATATCGACAAGGGCCGCTGAGGGCTGGTCATCAAGCTGAGCGTGCCAAATAGCCCGAGCCCCGCACCCTCCAAACCCTCCATTAACCCACCAGCTGAAACGGACCCTTGTTTTA
>Ga0075431_100006058_pt1 | contig 11988 bp, 12 predicted proteins | sample RhiMetdeltSRZDD5_FD_75297 | JGI IMG/M metagenome (GOLD analysis project Ga0075431, IMG submission 75297) | Populus rhizosphere microbial communities from Tennessee, USA - Rhizosphere MetaG P. deltoides SRZDD5 | ecosystem: Host-associated > Plants > Roots > Rhizosphere > Soil | place: USA... | reverse complement strand
GCGGGAAGAAGGACCCCTTCAATGTGCTGCTGGTGCTGCCCGACGGGCGGCACACCGTGTACGCACGCTACGGCCGCTGACACCTCGGCCACTCGGGCCGTCGCTAAACGATGCGCTCGAGCGGAAGCTGAAAGAGACGGATCTTGTCGGACGCGCGCCTGATCTCTCCGTTCGCGACCGCGATGCGCCCGATGAGCGCCTCGAGTGGAGCCTCTTCTTCGAAAGCGATCATCATCACCATGTTGGTGCTGCCGTAGCTGCCGGTGCCTAGATGAGGCTCGGTCCCCCGGCCCTTCCCCTGCACATTCTGCCAGCGCGTGTAATAGTCGATCCCGCAGTCCTGCAACAATTGCATGACCTGCGGCGCGAGCCATTCGTTGTGCACGACGAATGCCAACTTCATCATGACTCCGTGTTTCTCACACGTTCGGCCGACGGCGCGGCCGGTCGTCGTCGACCAGTATCCGCTGCGCAGCGCCTTCGAAATCGTCGAACTGGCCGCGGTTGAGCGCCCACCAGAACACCGCTGCGATCAGGAATACGAGCACGACGGACATCGGAACGAGCAGGTACAGAATATCCACGATCAGCGACCCTTGCTCTCTTCGTCGACGAATTCCATGCGCATCTTGCGCGGGAGGAGGTTCACGATCCGGTGATGCAGCACTGCGAACTCGCGCCGGCGCTCGGTCCCGAATAGCGGGTCTTTGTCCCGGGCGAACGCTTCTGCAATCGCCTGCCATTCCGCGTCCGTCAGGTGGTCGCCGCTCGCGGCGAGAAGCCCTTCCTCGCTGCGCATGTGGTCGTACAGCGTGGCAGCATATTCCTCCACGGCCGCGCGAAAGTTCTCGAGCGCGTCCGGCGCTCCCGCGTGGTACAGCACGAGGAGACGGTGCAGGTCTGAAATCGTCTCGCGGTCGCGGCCGTGCTCACTGTCGAGCCGGCTGAGAAGCAGATCGAATTGTTCGGTATGCCGCTGCAGCGCCGCGAAGACGTATTTGTCTTCCTTCGCGTGATGGACGCGGCCCGGAAATTCGTCGATGTAGTACAGCGCGAGCGCGAGGAGATGAAAGTCCGGGTCGGTGTAGCGCGCCGCGATATCACGCAGGAGGTGCCGCAGCAGCTCTACGACCTGGCTCAGCGCGCGGTGCTCCTGCTTGATCGTCTCGATCGCGGCGCTTTTGTAGTCTGAGGAAGGCGCAGGGTCGCTCATGGCAGTTACCGGCTTTTCGGGAACGTCACACTGTGGCACAGCCACGGGACAGAGCCTTGAGGTAAATCAAGTATCAGACGCCGCTCGGGCTGGAGCGTGAGTCGCTGCCGGAACGCGGGAACCGGGGATTGAGCGCCCGCGCAAGTCCCCGCTCGTGGCTCGCCCTCGGCCTCCTGAAGCCGTTCCGACGTGCACGAGCCTCAGTGCATTCAGCACCACTACCAGCGAGGACAGCGACATGCCCGCGGCGGCGGCGAGAGGGGTCACCAGACCGGCGGCAGCAGCGGGCAGCGCGACGAGGTTGTAGAGCGTCGCCCAGCCGATATTTTCACGAACGATCCTCATTGCCTGCCGAGACAGCGCGGCGGCCCTCGCAAGCGGCGCGAGCTCACTCCCCGTGAGCAGGATGTCGGCGCCGTTCTGCGCAAGCTCCGAGCCGTCGGCAAGCGCGATGGAAACCTGTGCCTGCGCGAGCACGGGCGCATCGTTGATCCCGTCGCCCACCATTGCCACCACGCCGCCTTCGCGTTGCAGGCACTGGACGAACGCGACTTTGTCCGGTGGACCCGCGTCGCCCTGCGCCATCGTGACGCCGAGATCGCGGGCAAGCCGCTGTACGCGGGCGCTGCCGTCGCCGGAGAGCACGCAAGTCACGACACCGCGCGCGTTCAATTCGGCAACGAGTCTTCGCGCGTCGCGCCGCACCGTCTCACCCATCGTGAAAAGCGCGATCCAGCCTTGCTCGTCCCCGAACAGGACAGGGCTCACGTCATCGGTTACGAACGCGAGCTCGTTCGGCGACGGCTGCCCGTGCAGCTCCGCCACGAATGATGCCGTGCCGATGCGCAGACGCATGCCGCCACTCACGGCTTCGAGACCTCGACCGGGTGCCGCATGCAGACCCTCGACGCGGTCCGTGGGCACGCGCCCCGCCGCCGCGACAATGGCTTTCCCGACCGGGTGCTCGGAGGTTGCTTCGAGCGCGGCGGCCAACTCGAGGCAACGCTGGCGCGAATAGTCCCGCAGCGGTATGACGCCGACGAGCGTCAGCGCCGCCGAAGTGAGCGTGCCGGTCTTGTCGAACACGTAGTGAGTCGCCTTGGCCAATGTCTCGACGGCATGGCCGCGCGTCACCAGAACGCCGTGTCTGTACAGCGATCCGGTGGCGGCCGTCAGCGCCACGGGCGTCGCAAGTGACAGCGCACAGGGGCAACTCACGACGAGGATCGCGATGCCGACCCGGAGGGCCTGCGCTGGATCGATGGCGTACCAGGCAATCGCGGCGCCGATGGACAGGATCAGCACGAACGCAACGAACGCCTGCGCAGCGCGGTCGGCTGCGCAGGCGATCCGCGGTTTCTGCGACTGCGCACGGTCCATGAGCCGTACGATGCCGCCCAGCACGCTGTGCTCCCCGACAGCCTCGACGCGCACGACGAGTGGGGCCTGCTTGTTGACGGCTCCGCCGATCACCCGATCGCCTGGTGCTTTCCAGACCGACCGCGATTCTCCCGTGAGCAGCGACTCGTCGTTCGTGCTCGTGCCGTCGAGCACGAGTGCGTCGGCAGGAACGGTGGAGCCGGGCCGCACGAGGACGATGTCACCGCGGCCTAACACTGCAGCCGGCACGGTTTCGTAGTGCTGCGGATGGGGAAACCGATCGAGACGCTCGGCGGTGGCGGGGGTGAGCTTCACGAGCCGTTCCTGCTCCGCCGCAGCGCGCACACGCGCCGTGAGCTCCAGATAGCGCGCGCCGAGCAGCAGAAACACGAACATCGAGACGGAGTCGAAATACACTTCGCCTGCGCCGGTGAGCGTCGCGGCGGCGCTCGCCCCGAACGCAGCCACGATCCCGACCGTAATCGGCACGTCCATGCCGAGGCTGCGATTCTTCAGCGCGCGCCATGCGCCGGCGTAGAAAGGTGTGGCAGCCCACGCGACGACTGGCGCAGTGAGCACCAGTCCCGCGATACGCATGAGCTGCACGATGTCCGACGTCATGCCTCCGTCCGCCCAATACACGGGGAACGCGTACATCATCACCTGCATCATCCCAAAAGCGGCGACGAAAACACGCGAGAGGAGCGCGCGCCGCTCGTTACGCAAAGCGTCATCCGAGCGGCGGCTATCGTACGGGTGAGCCGCATAACCGAGCGCGTCGATCGCCGCCAGGATCGCGCTCAGTTTCGTTTCGCGCTCATCCCAGCGCACACGAGCGCGGCGGAGCGAGTAGTTGACAGCCATGCTGCGCACGCCCGGCAGCATCGCAATGCGCTGCTCGATCAGCCACACGCAGGCGGCGCACGTGATGCCTTCGAGAACCAGCGCGGCTTCCCTTTCCCCGTCCCGACCGCCCGCGTTGCATACGAAGCGCTGCTGTATTTCCGGCATGTCGTAGACGCGGAGCTTCTGCACCGTCTCGGTAGACGGTTGCGGCACGGGCGGCAGCGCCGAGCGGGTGCGGTAGTAGGCGGCGAGTCCGTTGTCGGCGATCGTTTGCGCGACCGCCTGACAGCCCCTGCAGCATGTCGCGTGAGAAACACCTTCGATCGTCACCGGAAAAGACTCTGCGGAAAGCTCGAGTCCGCAATGAAAGCAGCTGGCCGCCTCCGCGGCGCCGGGCGTCTCGCTCATGGCGCTGCCGCCGGGGACGCAGGCGCACGGCAATAAAGCTCGTCGGCCGTGGCACCATGAACGTGATGGGCGGCAATCGGCCCGATGACGGCGAAAGTCGCGATCACGGCAGCCGCTGCGAATCGTAGCGATTTCACGCGCAGCCTCGTGAACCGCGACGCGATCACCCCAAGCGCAAGAACGTTGGGCAGCGTGCCAAAACCAAACGCGAACATAACCAGCGCGCCCTCGGCGGGCTGCCCCGCCGCGACTGCGGTCACGAGAACGGCGTACACCATTCCGCACGGCAGCCATCCCCACACTGCGCCGAGCCCGAACGCGCGCGGCACCGTATCGGCAGGAAGAAAGTGGCGGGACCACGGCCGCACCCTGCGCCACACTACACCGCCGGCGGCTTCGAGAACGCGCTTTACGCGCGGAACGCCCGCCACATACAACGCCATCACGAGAAGCGCGGCGCTTGCGACGTACGGCATGACGGCATATACGAGCGCTCCACCGCGCATCGTGAGGCTCGCCTGCCCGAAGAATCCCGCGACCGCGCCTGCGGCGGTATAGCTTGCAATACGGCCGGCATTGTAGGAAAGCGCAAGACGCCAGCGGTCGCTGGCCGAGTGACGGGACGCGCTCGAGCACGCTGCGACGATCGGCCCGCACATGGTGGCACAATGGACGCCACCCAGAAGGCCCGCAGCAAAAGCGGCCGACACAATGAACCCGAGCCAGCCGGCCATGACCGACTAGATGACGCGTGAGTAGCGCTTCGTCGCCGCGTCGTGGCGCAGATACTTGTCGAAGACCATGCAGATGTTGCGAATCAGCATCCGGCCTTTCGGCGTGACGGTGATCCACGGGCCCTCGAACGTGACGAGGCCGCTACGCGCGAGGTCCTCGAGCTCGCTGAGCTCGGTCGCGAAATACGCGTCGAAGTCGATGAGGTGCGCGATCTCGATTGCAGTCTTCGAGAGAACGAACTGGCACATCAGCGCCTGGATGATCGAGCGGCGCAGCACGTCGTCCTGGGTGAGCTCCATCCCGCGTGCGATAGGCAGCTCTCCCCGGTCCAGGCGATCGTAGTATTCGGCGAGCTCGCGCGAGTTCTGGCAGTACGTGGGGCCGATCGCGCCGATGGCCGAAACACCGAGGCCGATCAGGTCGCAGCCGCCATGCGTCGAATAGCCCTGGAAGTTCCGGTGCAGGCGCCCTTCGCGCTGTGCAACGGCGAGCGCATCGTCGCGTTTGGCGAAATGATCCATGCCGATGTAGACGTAACCCGCATCGCTCAGGCGCTGCGTCGCAAGACCCATGAGCTTCAGCTTCACTTGCGCGGTAGGAAGCTCCGTTTCCTGTATCCGGCGCTGCGGCTTGAACCGGGTAGGCAGATGCGCATAGTTGTAAATGGCGATACGGTCCGGCGCGAGCTCGGTCACACGCGCGAGCGTCCGGTTGAAGCTGAGCAGCGTCTGTTTCGGCAGCCCGTAGATCAGATCGATGTTGATCGATTCGAAACCGCTCTCGCGAGCTGCATGGACCACGCTCTGCACCTGCGCTTCGCTCTGCACGCGATTCACGGCACGCTGAACATCGGGGTCGAAGTCCTGCACTCCGAGACTCATCCGGTTGAAGCCCATCGCGCGCAGGGCGTGCACGGCCGCGACATCCACGGTGCGCGGATCGACTTCGATAGAGAATTCACCGTCTCCAGCGAGGTCGAAATGCCGGCGCAGCAGCTCGAAAAGACCTGCCAGCTGCCCGGTGGAATAAAACGTCGGTGTGCCGCCGCCCCAGTGCATCTGGCGCACGTACGGCTCGTCCTTGAACAGCGCGGCCTGAAGCTCGATTTCGCGCGCGAGATACTGGAGATACTTCTCGCCTTTCGAGGCATCTCGCGTGATGACCTTGTTGCACGCGCAGTAAAAACAGACGTTGCTGCAGAACGGCAGATGCACGTACAGCGAGAGCGCCCGCGGCGCACCGCCGACATTCCGTCGAGCAGCCCACGAAGCGTACTGTTCGGGCCCGAACGCTTCGATGAAACGGTCGGCCGTGGGGTAGGACGTGTATCGCGGCCCGTTGCGGTCGAGCCTGCCGATCAGCTCGAGATCAACTTCCAAAGCCAGGTGCGTATTGGGGATCATGTTCTGCAGGGCGGTTCACGCCGGCTCAATGTCTGCTGGCAGTATCCCACCGCGCTCGACGGCGGTTTTGACTCAGGTCAATCGAGCGCTGTTCAGGCGCCGGGACACTCGCGTTTCGGACAGCCGACCGGGCGTTCGGCAGGCTCGAGGGGGCACAGCCGGTTGATGTCGAACGAGCTGCGCTGGAGAAAACACGTGAATGCGCTGCACGCCGCCCCAAACAGCCAGAATGCGAAAAACCCCGCCGTATATGCCCCCGTGCGGCTGAAACTGCGCGTCGTGAAAACGTCGAGATCCAGCGGATCGACGAGCGAAAATACGCAGGCGTTCGCCACGGCGGCCACGAGAAACGACGGCCACAGAATCCAGATCGCAAGCTTCATGGAGCCTCCCGGGCCCGGAGTGCGGCGCATGCATGATCTTTGGCGGGACACTCGGCGACCGCGCGCTCGCGCGCGAGGCGTTCGTTGATCGTCACGCCCTGTCTGTAGTAATCCTCCGCGACCAGTCCGTCGCTGGTTCCGACCGCCAGCCACAGTACGAGGATTCCCCCGACGACCGACGCAAGCGGCGGAAGGATGAGCAGCCACGGCCAGAGCTGCCTGTACCACCTTCTTTCATGCGTGGTTGTCCTCGTCACTCGTCACCCGTCACGCGTCACCGCAGATAAAACTTCGATTTCTCATCGGCCCGAACTGCGGGATCGTCGACATCTTCGACGTGGATCACGACCGCATGGAAGCCCGCCGCCACTGCGACAGGATCGACGTGGAGAGCGATCACTGCGGACTCTGTGCTTGCCGCCGGCACGACAATCGGCTGCCTGGCAGCCACAACCAGGCCGGGCAGGCCTGTCGCCCGTACGACGAACCGGCGCGCCGCTTCGCCGGTATTCATGATCTGGAGCCGGTAGACGTTCTCGATCAGGCCATCGCGCGTTTCGCGCGCGAGCGCTGCGCGGTCACGGATGACGTCGACCTTGATGGGAGAGCGCAGATAGAGGCCGCCGAGAAACGCCGCGGTGGCGAGCAGGAGGAGTGCGGAGTAGATCGCAGTGCGGAAACGGAAGACGCGGCGCGCGATACCGGACGTCGCGAGCCCTGACCTGAGAGCGTTTTCGGTCGAATAGCGTATGAGACCGCGCACATAACCCATCTTCTGCATCACCTGGTCGCAGGCGTCGATGCACGCGCCGCAGCCGATGCATTCGTATTGCAGACCGTCCCGAATGTCGATGCCCGTGGGGCACACCTGCACGCAGATATTGCAGTTCACGCAGTCCCCGAGGCCGCTCGCGCGCGCCGCCGCGGAACGCGAGCGGGAGCCTCGCGGCTCGCCGCGCGCACGGTCGTAGGTGATCACGAGCGTATCGGAATCCACCATCACACCCTGGAACCGCGAGTACGGACACATGTACTTGCACACCTGCTCGCGCATCCAGCCGGCGTTGCCGTATGTCGCAAGCGCATAGAACGAAATCCAGAAGGTTTCCCACGGCCCGAGCGTCCAGCTCATGACTTCTCCGCCCAGCAGGTGGATCGGGGTGAAATAACCGACGAAGGTGAAGCCGGTCCAGAGCGCGAGCGCGATCCACACGCCGTGCTTTGCGGCCCTCAGCCCGAGCTTGCGCCCGCTGAAGGGCTGGCGATCGAGGCGCGTGCGCTGCACGTGATCGCCTTCGATCCAGGACTCGACCCAGAGAAAGATTTCCGTGTACACCGTCTGCGGGCATGCGTAGCCGCAGAAAAGACGGCCTGCGATCGCGGTGAAAAGAAAGAGCGCAATGGCCGAGATCACCAGCAAAGCGGTCAGAAAAATGAAATCCTGCGGCCAGAAGACCAGGCCGAAGATGTAGAACTTGCGCTCCGCCAGCTCGAAAAGCACGGCCTGACGGCCGTTCCACGAGAGCCAGGGCAAGCCGTAGAAGATGAGCTGCGTCGCGAGCACGAGCGCGATGCGCCAGCTCGCGAATTTGCCGTGAACGGAGCGTGGATGGATCTTGCGGCGAACTTCGTAAAGCGCCGCGTCGAAGTCGCTGCCGACGGAGCTCAACTTGCGATGCAGCTGAGCGCGAGCGCCGTCACTTCTGCTCGTCGCTTCGTGTAACCGAGAGCCCATAGACATACGCCGTCAGCAGATGGATCTTCTCCGGGTCGAGAATCTGCCTGTGCGCCGGCATCATGCTCTTGCGGCCTTTAGTGATCGTCTCGACGATCCACGCTTCCGAGCTGCCGTGCAGCCAGACCTCGTCCGTGAGGTTCGGTGCGCCGATCTGCGGGTTGCCCGTGCCGTTGCGGCCATGACACGCCGCGCACACGCTTTCGAATTTCGTCTTGCCCCGGTACGCGCGGAGACTGTCGCTCGTGCGCCCCGAAAGCTTGAGTACATAGTGCGCGACGTCTCTTATGTCTTCACTGTTGCCGACGGCGGCGCCCATCGGCGGCATGACACCCCCACGCCCGTCCGCAATGCTTGTGCGGATCACCTCAGGCTCGCCGCCGTAGAGCCACTCCTTGTCGCGGAGGTTCGGAAAACCACGCGAGCCGCCCGCGTCCGAGCTGTGGCACTGGGCACAATAAGTGAGGAACAGCCTGTGGCCGATGCGTCGGGCTTCCGGATCCGAGGCGACCGTTTTCACGTCCTGCCGTGCGTACCGGTCGAATATCGGTTTGTAGGTCGCGTCTGCGTGGGCACGTTCCTCGCCGTACTGCCCGCTCGAGCTCCAGCCGAAGTAGCCGCCGTAGCTGGCGAGGCCCGGATAGAGAATGAGATAGCCGACGCTGAACAGGATCGTGATGTAGAACAGCCACATCCACCAGAGCGGCAGCGGATTGTTCCATTCCGCGAGGTCCTCGTCCCACACATGACCGGTCGTGTCCACCTGTTCGGTGCGCGCGAGACGCTTCGCCGACATCGCTTTGAGCAGCACGGCGCAGCCGATAATGCTCACGATCGTCATCACGGCGATGTAGATGGCCCAGCCTTCGTTCAGGAAATCGCTCATATGAATCCCCTCATCGCTTCGACGAACCGGAGCCAGTACCGTCGTCGTCGAGGGGAAGCCGCGCGGCCTGCTCGAAGCGGGTCCGGCTGCCGCTGCTCCATGCCCAAGCGATGATGCCGAGGAAAAGAACGAAGCAGATGAGGGTGAGCAATGCACGCAGCGTATTGACGTCCATGGTTACCTCTTGTCCCTGAGCACCGTGCCGAGCCCCTGCAGGTACGCGATCACCGCTTCCATTTCGGTCTTGCCTTCCAGCGTGCTCGCCGCGGCGGCGACTTCTTCGTCCGTGTACGGCACGCCGAGCGTGCGGAGCGTGCGCATTTTCGGCGCCGCATCGGCCGGATCGAGCTTCGTTGCTGCGAGCCACGCATATGCCGGCATGTTCGATTCAGGGACGACGTCGCGCGGGTTCATGAGGTGGATGCGGTGCCATTCGTCCGAATAGCGCATTCCGACGCGCGCGAGGTCGGGTCCGGTTCGCTTCGATCCCCACAGGAACGGCCGGTCGTATACGAATTCGCCTGCAACCGAGTAGTGTCCGTAACGCTCGGTCTCCGCGCGGAACGGGCGGATCATCTGAGAATGGCAGTTACCGCACCCTTCGCGTATATAGATGTCCCGGCCCGCGAGCTGAAGTGCCGTATAGGGCTTCAGCCCCGTGACGGGTTGCGTCGTCGACTTCTGGAAAAACAGCGGCACGATCTCCACCAGACCGCCGACGCTCACCACCAGAATGACGAGCACGATGAGGAGCCCCATGTTGCGCTCGATGACATCGTGTCGGGATGTTGCGCTCACGCTTCTTTCACTCCGTTAGTCAGGCGGCGTTGCCCTGCGACGCCGGGGCCACCGGCCTCACACGTATGTCGAGGATCGGCCCACCGCGGGCAACGAGCGGCGCTTCGACAGGCGTTCCGCCGGCGACGGTTTTCCACGTGTTGTAGGCCATCATCACCATGCCTGAGAGATAGAGCAGCCCACCGAGCAAGCGCACGCCGTAGTAGGGATAGGTCGCCTTCACCGATTCGACGAAGCTGTAAGTGAGCGTCCCGTCCGCGTTCACCGCACGCCACATGAGTCCCTGCATCACGCCGGCGATCCACATCGCGGCGATGTAAAGCACGATCCCCACGGTCGCCACCCAGAAGTGCAGCGTGACGAGTCGCATGCTGTGCATTTCCGTGCGCCCGAAAAGGCGCGGGAGCAGATAGTAGATGCTGCCGATGGAGATGAAACCGACCCAGCCGAGGGCGCCTGCGTGCACGTGTCCAACCGTCCAGTCGGTGTAGTGCGAGAGCGCGTTCACGGTCTTGATCGCCATCATCGGCCCTTCGAACGTCGACATGCCGTAGAACGACAGCGACACGATCAGGAACTTGAGGATCGGATCCGTTCTGAGCTTGTGCCACGCGCCCGAGAGCGTCATGACGCCGTTGATCATGCCGCCCCACGAAGGTGCAAGCAGGATCAGCGAGAAAAGCATTCCGAGCGACTGCGCCCAGTCGGGCAAGGCGGTGTAGTGGAGATGGTGCGGGCCCGCCCACATGTACGTGAATATGAGCGCCCAGAAGTGCACCACCGACAGCCGATATGAATAGATCGGCCGCTCTGCCTGCTTGGGCACGAAGTAATACATCATTCCCAGAAATCCGGCGGTCAGAAAGAAGCCGACGGCGTTGTGCCCGTACCACCACTGCACCATTGCGTCCTGGACGCCCGCGTACGCGGAATACGATTTCCAGAGGCTCGCCGGAAGGGCCGCGCTGTTTACGATGTGGAGCAGCGCGACGGTCAGAATGAAGCCGCCGAAAAACCAGTTCGCGACATAGATATGAGCGACCTTGCGTTTGGCGATCGTGCCGAAGAACACGACGGCGTATGCGATCCACACGAGCGCGATCAGGATGTCGATAGGCCACTCGAGCTCGGCGTATTCCTTGGACGTGCTGATGCCGAGCGGCAACGTCACCGCGGCGGCGACAATGACCGCCTGCCATCCCCAGAACGTGAAGGCAGCGAGCCTGTCGCTGAAAAGACGCGCGTGGCAGGTGCGCTGCACGACGTAGTAGGACGTGGCAAAGAGGGCACACCCACCGAAAGCGAATATCACGGCGTTCGTGTGCAGCGGACGCAGGCGCCCGTAAGACAACCACGACGCGAAATTGAGCTCCGGCCAGATGAGCTGTGCGGCGATGAACACACCGGCGGTCATTCCAACGATGCCCCAGACGACTGTGGCGATCGCAAACTGGCGAACGACGGTGTAGTTGTAAGTTGCTTCGCGCGTGATCGCGCGCTCCGGACTATTCATGGCGCGAATGTTAGGTTCCGCAGACACTTAGCCGGTTGACATGGATCAAACCGCGACTCACCGCGAAGGGGAACTAAGCCGTGCGGCGCGCCTCCCCGGCACGCGCTGACAGGTCACCGATGTCGAACGATTGGCGGCTCCCGGGCAGCTCTACATGCCACGCGAGCTCGCGCCGCACGAGCTCAGCGAATTCGAGCGCAGTCGCGGCCTCGCCGTGAACGACGAACGTCTGCCGCGGCGCTTTGCGGAACCCGCGAAGCCACTGCATCAAACCCGCCTGGTCGGCGTGAGCCGAGAGGCCGCCGATCGTGCAGATGCGCGCACGCACCGGCACGGTTTCTCCAAAGAGTCGAACTTCGCTTGCACCATCGACGAGCCTTCGTCCGAGCGTTCCGGCGGCCTGGAATCCTGTGAAAACGATGGCGCTTTCGGCACGAGGCAGGTTGTGCCTCAAGTGATATCGGATTCGCCCCGCATCGCACATGCCGCTCGCCGAAATAATCACGGCTCCGTGTCGCATGTTGTTCAGGCGCTTCGACTCCTCGACCGATTCGGTGAAATGCACCTGCATCGCCCGGCCGCCGCCATTGCGCCCCCACGCGATGAGCTCGCGCGTTTCTTCGTCGATCAGGTCGCGGTGGCGCAAGGTCACCTCCGTTGCTTTCGCTGCCATCGGAGAGTCGACGTA
>Ga0075431_100006055_pt1 | contig 11991 bp, 9 predicted proteins | sample RhiMetdeltSRZDD5_FD_75297 | JGI IMG/M metagenome (GOLD analysis project Ga0075431, IMG submission 75297) | Populus rhizosphere microbial communities from Tennessee, USA - Rhizosphere MetaG P. deltoides SRZDD5 | ecosystem: Host-associated > Plants > Roots > Rhizosphere > Soil | place: USA... | reverse complement strand
CGCCGCCGTGTCGAGGCCCTCCATTTCGCGCATCACGACGACCGCCCGGCGCCGAGGCGGCAGCTCGTCGAGCGCCCGCCACACGACCGTTCGCACCACGAACGACGTTTCGGGATCATCGGCCTGGACGGCGGCGGAATGCAGGGCAGGATCGTGGCGCTTGCGAACCTTCTCTCTGCGCCACTGATCGCGACGGATGTTGACCAGGACCCGGACCAGCCAGGCCTCTTCTTCCTTCAGTCCACGTGGAATGGATTCAGGCGTCCGCGCCGCCTTGAGGAACGTTTCCTGGACAAGGTCGAGCGCATCGTCGACAGTCGGGGCCAGTCGTCGCGCAAGTCGATAGAGCCGTTCTTCATGCGCCTCGAACAGCGCCGACAGTCGAGCAGGCTGTTCCGTCACACCCCATTAAACGTCCGGCGTCGGCCAAACGTTGGGTCGGGCGGCCGCTACGGCTGAGCGATCGCGTATAGATGCTTGTAGCCGCGCAGGAAGATCTCGTTGTCGGCCAGCGCCGGCGAGGCATCGAACCCGTCGTCGAGCGTGTTCCTGGCAAGGACTTCGAACGCGGGTCCCGACTTGATGACCAGGGTGGTGCCTTCGCGGCCGGGGAAGTACACACGGCCTTTGGCCGCGACGGGGGACGCAAAGACGTTGGGCACGCCATCGAGCCGCTGGTTCTGGTAGTGGGGCTTGCCGGATTTCGCATCGAGCGCTGACACGATTCCGTTGTTCGACTTCAGGAAGTACAAAACGCCGTCCGCCAGCACTGGTGACGGCACGTACGGCGTGTCGCGATCGAGCGTCCACACGATGGCCGACGTGCCGTCGATGTTGCCCTGCGCGTCTGCCACGCGGATGGCTTTCAGATCGTTGCCGCGGAAGCCACTCATGAGGAACACGAGGCCGTCGGCGTGCACCGGCGACGGAATCGCGTTCATCGTCAAGCCATCACTCTCCCAGACGACCTTGCCGGTCTCGAGGTCGTAGCTGCGCACGCGCTCCATCGCCGGCACGATCGCCTGCGCACGGCCGTTCACTTCCAGCACCAGCGGTGTGGCCCAGGTATCGATCTCCTTGCGCGGTGTTCGCCACAGCTCCTTCCCATCGCGCTTGTCGAGTGCGACGACGAACGACTCGCCGCCGAGATGATCCCAGACGACGACCAGCGTGTTGCCGTGCAGCGCGGGCGTCGAGCCTTCGCCGAACGCGTTGCGCATTTTCTTGTCGCCCAGATCCTTTTCCCAGAGCAGCTTGCCGTTCATGTCGTAGGCATAGAGGCCGAACGACTCGAAATAGGCGTACACGCGCTCGCCATCGGTCACAGGGGATCCGGAGGCCCACGTGCCATTGTCGGTATGCGAGGCTTCGTGCGGCTCCTGCTCGCGCGCCACGCGCTCCCAGATCGTCTTTCCAGTCTTGCGATCGATCGCCATCACCATGAAGCGATGGATGCCACGGGGTGTGAGGCCTCCGCGTGGCGCGTGCTGGCCGTCGCCGGTCACGCCGGCCGGCACGGCCGTGAGCAGGAACAGCCGGTCGCCCCACACGATCGGCGACGCCGAGCCGCGGCCGGGAATCTCGACCTTCCAGCGGACGTTCTTCGTCTCGCTCCACTCGAGCGGTGGATTGGCAGTCGGGGAGACGCCGGTTGCGTGTGGCCCGCGCCACTGATGCCAGTTCTTCGCTGCCGTTGCCGAGTCCTGCGCGCCGGTCAGCGCGCTCAGCGCCAGGACGACCAGCGAGCCGAGCAGGAGTTGAGTACGTACCCGATGCATGGCCGGCAGTATATTCGGTGACGGGGAGGCAGACGGCATGTCACGTCGTATACGACTCGCACTCATCCTGGTTTACCTCACGGGTGGTTCGCTGGCCGCCGCCACTCCGCTGGCGGCCGCTGACTGGCCGCAGTGGCGTGGACCGAGCGGCACCGGCACGACCACGGAAACCGGCCTGCCAGTGAAATGGACCGCCACCGAGAATGTGGCGTGGAAGGCGCCGATCGGCGGCCTTGGCGTCTCGACGCCGATCGTCGTCGGCGATCGCGTGTTCGTGACCTCTCAGCTCGGCGCAGGCGTGCGGCAGCCGGGCAACCATCCTCGGCTCGTGCAGGGCGGAAACGCCGCGGAGGCCGGTGAGCGGGCGCTTGGCGGCTCTCGCGCGGAGGCGCTCGCCGCGGATCGCACGGTCTTTCTGGTGGAAGCCTTTCATCGGACCGACGGCCGCCGGCTCTGGCAGCATCGACTCGATGCGCAGGGGCACATGCCGGGCGTTCACGACAAGCACAACCTCGCGTCACCCAGTCCGGTCAGCGACGGACAGATGGTCTACGCGTGGTTCGGTACCGGTCAGATCGTGGCGCTCGACATGAGCGGCAAGGTCGTGTGGCAGCGTCATCTCGGCACCGAGATTTCGCCCTTCAATGTCATCTGGGGTCACAGCAGTTCGCCGGCGCTGTTCGGCGACACGCTGATCCTGCTGTGCGATCACGAGCCGGCGTCGTATCTGCTGGGCGTGGACAAACGGACAGGCAAAGAGCTCTGGAGAGCCGATCGCGGCAAGGGACGGATGTCGTACAGCACGCCGCTGGTCGTGAACACGCCGGCGGGTCCCGAGTTGATCGTCAACTCCAGCGAGCGCGTGGACGCATACGATCCGCGCACGGGCACGCTGCTGTGGTACACCGGCGGCACGAATCGCTTTCCGATTCCGATGCCGGTCTTTCACGACGGCGTCATCTATATGAGCCGCGGCTATCGCAGCAGCCCGTACATGGCGATTCGTCCGGGTGGACGCGGCGACGTCTCCAAATCCCATGTCGTGTGGGAATCGGCCACCGGTGCGCCCTACATCTCGTCGCTCGTGTATCACGACGGGCTGATCTACATGGCGACCGACGTCGGGGCAGTCACGGTAGTCGATGCCACGAACGGGCAGCGCGTGTCACAGCAGCGGATCGAAGGCGTGTTCTCGGCATCGCCTGTCGCGGCGGACAACAAGGTCTACTTCGTCAGCGAGAACGGCGAGACGATCGTCATGCAGGCCGGCAAAACCCCGACTGTCCTGGCGCGCAACGATCTCGGCGAGCGCGCGATCGCGTCGCCGGCGATCTCGAATGGTCAGATCTTCATTCGTACGGACGACCACGTGTTTGCAATTGGTCGGCCGCGTTGACGTAGAAAGCAACGCAGAGATCGCGGAGGTCGCTGCTATCCCCGGCCGCGCATGCGCGGCCTGCCGCAGTCTGTGTTTGCACGTGCAGTCACTCTCTGTGCTCCCAGCGTTCTCCGCGCTCTCTGCGTTGACGCCTTTCGTGATCCGCGCAGTCACAGAAATCACAGAGAGCCATGGACGATCCTGCCGTCCACGATCGTGAGCAACGATTTGATCTGTTTGATCTGGACGTCGGGCACGGTGAAGTAGTCGCGATCGAGGACGACGAGATCGGCAAGCTTGCCGGGCTCGATCGCGCCGATCTTGTCCTCCATGCGCAGGAACCAGCTGTTGCCGCGCGTGAAGAGCCGCAGCGCTTCCTGCCGCGTGAGCTGCTGATCGCCATTCACCTTCGCGCCAAACGAGTTCACGCCAGTGACCGTGAAGTAGATGTGCGGCCACGGATTGAGCGGCGCGATGTGGACGCCGTCGCCATGGATGCCCACCTGAATCCCGTTGTCGACGATGGTCCGGAACGGCGGCCCGACAATCACCTTCGGATCGTTTGACGTCACCCAGCGGAACGCCCCCATCTGCACGCCACAGCCCATTGCCTTGAGCCGATTCAGTAGATCGGCAGTGACCTCCGGTACGTGGTGCACCATCCAGCGCAGCCTGGTGATGTCGTACTGCTTGTTCACCGCCTCGTAGGCTTCGACCACCTGCTGCAGCCCGGCCAGGTTCTGTACGCTGTTCTCATTGCGCCATCCGGCCTCGGCCACCAGGCGCTGCGCCTCGCGCCACACCGCACCGGCGCCGAGCGGCGCCGCCCACTCGCCGATCGAGCCGGTCATCATCATGTCGTCGCCGAAGAACTGGAACTGGTTTCTCAACCGCTCCTTCAACTCCGGCAGCGCGGGGTCGTTCTGGTTCTGCAGGAAGTTCATCTGCAGCCGCACGGTCGTCTTGCCTTCCCGGTGGAGCGCCAGCCAGCTGTCGTACATCCGGTACTGATCGAGGTTCGACAGGATCTGGTTCGGATGCAGCGGGCCTGGAGTGGGAAACAGCACTTGATCGAGATGGGCGGTCAATCCGACCGCGGCCGAGTAGGCCATCGCCTCGATGGTGCTGCGCTTCTTGTCGTCGAACGTCTGCATGCGGCGCAGATGGAACAGCGCGCTGGCCGCCGGGCCACCGCCAGCGAAGCCGGCCGCAGCGATCGCGCCGTTTTCGGCAACGGCGACTTTCTTGATCTCCGGATGCACCGGGGCGCCGGCGTCGAGCGCGTCGAAGATCTTCTTGCCCGCGCTGTTGGTGACGGCCGGGCCGGTGAATCGCTCGTACAGCAACACCGGACGGTCGGGAACCGCTTCGTCCAGTTCCTTCAGCGTCGGATGGCGATGCTCGGCCCACTGGTTTGGATGCCAGCCGCCCATCGACGTGATCCACTGACCTTCAGGAACGCTCTTGCGCCGCGCGGCGAGCGCTTCCTGAATCTCGCGAACCGACGCCGTGTTCTCGAGGATCGTGTGATAGCCAGGGCGATTCGCCAGGCTGACGATGTGGACGTGACCTTCGATGAGCCCGGGTACGACGGTCCGGCCGCGAAGATCGATCACGCGGGTGTTCGCCGTGCGCGGCGGCGCGTTGTTGCCGGCGCTGGCGATGCGGCCGTTGCGAATCGCCACGGCGCTCACTACCGAGTTGCGCGTGTCGAGCGTGTGAATGCGGCCATTGACCAGATTGAGATCCTGCGGCGGGCCAGCAGCGGGAGGCGTCGTCTGCGCGGTTTGCGCAGAAAGCAGTGAATCGGGTGCACCCGCGGCGATGCCGATACCCGCACCGGCGGCGATGCCCATGAAGGTTCGTCGAGAGGAACCGCTGTCGTTCTTTTTCACGAGCGAAGTATAGTCTCACCACCATGACCATCGTCGAGCGCGCGAAACGCATCTGCCTGGCGCCGGATGCCGAGTGGGCGGTCATCGCCAGCGAGCGTGCAACGCTCGGGACCTTGATCCCTGGGTACGTGCTGCCGCTGGCCGCGCTGAGCGCGGTGGGCTCGTCGATCGTGACGCTCGTCGCGGGACTGGGCATCGGGCTGGCCATCCGCGGGGCCGTCACCGACCTCATCGTGGCGGTGGTCGGCGTCGTCGTGCTGGCGACGATCATCGACTCGCTCGCTCCGACGTTCGGAGCGGTCAAGAGCAGCGAGGGCGCCGCCAAGGTCGCGGCGTACGCGCCGACGCCGGCGTGGATCGCCGGCATCTTTCAGATCATTCCGTTCATCGGCGGTCTGATCGCGCTGATTGGCGCGGTGTACTCGCTGTATCTGCTGTATCTCGGCTTGATGCGCGTGATGAAGAGCGCGGCGGACCGGGCCGTTGGCTACACCGTCGTCGTGGTGGTCGTCGCCATCGTCGTCGGGTTCGTGGTCAGTTACATCATGGCGCTGATTGGTGTCGGACCCGCGATCAGATTCTCGTACTGACGGCCGAGCGAAGAATCAGTCGGCGAGATCGTCCGGCCGTGGCTCCGGCAGCCAGAAGCTGGCGACGAGGCCAATGACGTAGGCGCCAGTGCCGACGATCGTGCACGCGTAGGCCAGCTTGATCGGCACCGACGCACCCGGCATCTCGCTGACCAGCGACGTCGTCGCCAACGCGCCGAACGTGCCGATCATGCGGCCGCCAACGTTGGCCGCAAAGCTCTCACCGGTGCCGCGCAGATGGACGGGATAGACGCGGGGCAGATAGTTGCCCCAGAAGCTCATTTGCGCGACGGTGCAGAAGCCGACGAGGAAGATCCCCCATTGGGCCCACGTCAAGCCTTCGACCGGCGTGAGAAAGAAGATCGCGGGTAGCAGGAAGAACCCGGGGATCTGGAAGAGCCAGATCAGTTTTCGGCGGCCGATGATGATCGCGGCGAGGAACGCCAGCGCGACCCGCCCCGCCATCCCGCCCACTTCCTGGTACGTCTGGACGACGCTGATGGTCTGTTCCTGCGCGGTGCGCGCCATGCCGCGGACTTCCTCCAGACCGGGAACGATGCGCGGCATCTGCTGGATCGCCCCGAACGCCGCGCCATACACCGCCGCCATCATCACCGTCGTGACGATCGTGGTGCGCCGGAACTGCGGTGCGAAGAGCTCGCCGAGACTCGGGCGTTTGAGCGTCCCGTCGCGCTTGCGCTGTGCCCACTGCGGCGACTCGGGGAGAAACGGGCGGATGATCATCAACGGAAGGGCGGGCGCCAGGCCCGACATCAGCGTGTATCTCCACGCCTCATGCCCTCCCATGATCGCGGGGAGTGATTCGGCGTTGCCGACAATCCAGTAATAGGCGCCAGTAGCCATGACGCCGCCAAACGACGCGAACGCCTGCGTGTAGCCGATCACCCGCTCGCGTTGTGCAGGATCGGTGAACAGCTCGGCAAGCCACGCGACGGCGGCGACGAACTCCACGCACACGCCAACGAACGTGCAGCAGCGCCAGAAGAGCAGCCAGTAGACCGACGTCGAATACGCCGCCGCGAGCGCCGAGAAGCCGTAGAGGAGGATGCTCCACACCAGCACGCGGCGACGGCCGAACAGATCGGTGAGATAGCCGCCGAGCAGACCAAAAACGCCGCCGGCGACCGCCGGCACGTACTGCATGTAGCCCACCCAGTCGTTGACCATGAGACTGTTGGCGGGCACGCCAAGCAGCTCCGACAGTGCCGGCCTGACGATGAGCGGCAGCATGAGCAGCTCATAGGTGTCGAAGGCGAACCCGAGGGCGGCAATCGCGCAGATCAGCCACTGCAGCGGCGTGAGCCGCATCTTGGTGGTGCTCGTACCGATGGATGTCATCTAGTGGTCCGTATGGGCGGAAGGACGACGCATCACAACCAGCCTCCGAGCGCGGTTTCTCGGCCGCGACAACGGAGCGGCCGATCGTATCTCACGAGGCACATACCACGAATCTCTCTACGACGAGTTGTCGGGCGCCGTATACCTTCGACGGTCGGTAGCCACTATACTTCGAGCGTATGCAGGGAGCTGAGTCTGGGGTCGCGGTCCCGAATGCCGCACGCGTTCAGGAAGCGCGAGAAGCGCTCGATCGATGGGTCCGCGAGGTGGTCGCCTGGCATTTCGATCCGGCGACGGGGTGTCCATTCTGGCTCGAGCGCGCGAAGACGCTCGGCTGGGATCCGCGTGAACGGATCCAGACCTTCGGCGACCTGAGACACTTCGGCGGATTCGAGGATGAGTGGCTGCGCGGCGGTCCGGTGCAGCGCTGGGTCCCGAAGGGCTGTGCCGGCAAGCCGATCTACGTGTTCGAGACCGGCGGCACGACCGGTGTGCCGAAGACGCGCATCAACTGCGAAGACTTCCTGATCGACTACGAGGTCTTCAGCACGACCTTTCCCGACGAGCACTTCCCGAAGGGCGCCAACTGGCTGATGCTCGGACCCTCGGGCCCGCGGCGGCTGCGTCTGGCCGTCGAGCATCTGTGCCAGCATCGCGGCGGCATCTGCTTCTGCGTGGACCTCGATCCCCGATGGGTCATCAAGTTGATCAAGAAGGGGTGGATGGATCACCTGAACGCCTACAAGGATCACGTCATCGATCAGGCCGTGACCGTCCTTCACGCCGGCCACGACATCCAGTGCATGTTCACCACGCCGAAGCTGCTCGAAGCGCTGGCGCTTCGTCTGGAATCGATGGGCACCTCGATCGGCAAGGTCGGCATCAAGGGCATCTTCTCCGGCGGCACCGAGTTCACGCCGCAGTGGAACCGCTTCGCCCACGAGGAACTGCTCGATGGCGCGTTCATGACCCCGACCTACGGCAACACGCTGATGGGACTCGCGCCGAGCGCACCTTCCGGGCCGCACAACAACTACAAGATCAGTTACTACGCGCCGCAGCCGCGGGCCGTCGTCGAGGTCGTGGATTTCGATGACGAGAACACGCTGGTCGGCTACGGGCAGACCGGCCGTGTGAAGCTGACAACGCTGACGAAGGAATTTTTCATGCCGGGGTTCCTCGAGCGGGACGAAGGTGAAAGGGAACCGCCGGACGAGAAGTATCCATGGGATGGTGTCAGCGGGGTCCGGCCGTATCGGGCTTTTGCGTCGTCGACTACCGTTGGGGTGTACTGATTACGACCATGTTGAATTTGCCAGTGATCCGTTGGGGCGAGGCGTACAACAGTATGGAAGTGGACGAGGTCGTCCACTTCTCGACCGGCGAGCCGATTGCCAGGGTCAGCCGGGCGAACGGTGGGCTCATTCAGCGCGATGCGCGCAAGGCGCAGCGGGCCCGCGACGTCCTGCGTGAGATGCCGATCGACGATCTGATCGCGAAGGTCGGCCAGGCCGGCGAGTTGTACATGACCGCCACGCTGCCAATGGGCGACGGCACGCAGACCGCCGACGAGTTCGTCCATTCCCAGTCGGCATCGACCGGGCTGCCCGAGCGGATGTGCCGGGCCAACATGAAGAAGAACGCGTTCGTGCTCGGCGAGATGCGCAACATCCTCGAGTCGCTGACGCGTGGCCTGTCGCTGGACGTGCTCTCGACCGGCAAGGGCGAAGAGCGCGGCGTGCCGATCAGCTATCAGGCGCAGAGTCCGGTGCTTGGTCTCGTGCTGCCGTCGAACTCGCCGGGCGTGCACGCGCTGTGGATGCCGATCATCCCGATGCAGATCGGTCTCGTGCTCAAGCCGGGACCGCAGGAGCCGTGGACGCCGTATCGCATGGCCGCGGCGTTTGCCGAGGCCGGTATTCCGAAAGCCGCGATCTCGATTTATCCCGGCGGCGCCGATGTCGGCGCGGCGGTGCTCGATGCGTGCGCGCGCAGCGTCGTCTTCGGCGGCCAGCCGACGGTCGATCGCTATCGCGGCAACCCGCGCGTGCAGGTGCACGGGCCGGGCTTCTCGAAGATTCTGCTCGGCGACGATCAGGTCGATCGCTGGGAACAGTATCTCGACATGATGGTCGAGAGCGTGTTCGTCAACAGCGGACGCAGCTGCATCAATACCTCGGGCATCTGGGCCAGCCGCCACACCCGCGAGATCGCCGACGCGATCGCGCAGCGGCTCGCCGCCGTGCGGCCGCTGCCGCCCGAGCATCCGGACGCGGCGCTGGCCGCCTTCACGGTGCCAGGCGTGGCCGAGGCCATTTCGCAGTCGATCGATGCCGATCTCAAGACGCCGGGCGTGACCGACGTCACGGCGAAGTATCGCGACGCCGACCGCCTGGTGAGAAACGGCAAGTCCGACTACCTGCTGCCGACCGTCGTGCATGCGGCGTCGCCTGATGCCGCGATCGCGGCCAAGGAATACATGTTCCCGTTCGTGACCGTCGTCGAGTGCCCCGAGTCGAAGATGCTCGAATCGATCGGGCCAACGCTGGTGTGCAGCGCGGTCACCTGCAACGAGACGCTCCGCCACCGGCTGCTCGACGCGGTGCACATCGACCGCCTGAATCTCGGTCCCGTGCCGACGACACAACTCAACTGGCGTCAGCCGCACGAAGGCAACATCGTGGAGTTCCTGTTCCGGGCGAGAGCGTTTCAGTCCGCACCGCTCGGCGGCTGACACACGGCGCGTCATGCGCATCCTTTCAATTACGGCCGGCGCGGCGGGGATGTATTGCGGGAGCTGTCTGCGCGACAACGCGCTGGCGATCGAGCTGATGGCCCGCGGCCACGATGTCACGCTGATACCGGTCTACACGCCGACGCTCACCGACGACACCAACGTCAGCCGCCGCGATGTCTTGTTTGGCGGCATCAGCGTCTATCTCCAGCAGCACTCGGCGATCTTCCGCAAGCTGCCGCGATTCCTCGATCGGCTCTGGGACTGGCCGCGTCTGATTGACATGTTCGCCGGCCGCGGCATTTCACCGGACGCGCGGTTCCTCGGCGAGATGACGGTCTCGATGCTGCAAGGCGAGAGCGGTGTCCTGCGCAAGGAGTTCGACAAGCTGGTCGAGTGGACCAGAGACGAACCGGTTCCCGACGTCGTCAATCTTCCGAACTCGCTGCTCATCGCGATGGCCGCACCGCTGAAGCGCGCGCTCGGGCGTCCCGTCTGCATCACGCTGCAGGGCGAAGAGCTGTTCATCGACTCTCTCGTGGCCCCCTACCGCGATCAGGCGCTCGCACTGATTCGACGTCAGGTGCGCGACGTGGATCACTTCATCGCCGTCAGCGAGTACTGCGCGCGCTACATGTCGTCGTTTCTCGAGATTCCGAGCGAGCGCATTTCGGTCGTGCCGCTCGGAATCGCGATGGATGGATATACGCAAAGGATCGAAGCTCCAAGCGTCTTCCGTGTCGGCTATCTGGCCAGGATTTCTCCTGAGAAGGGGTTGCGGCTGCTCGCCGAGGCCTACGTGCGGCTGCGAAGGCGGATGAACGGTGCCCCGGCGCGGCTCGACGTGGCCGGATACATGGCGCCGGATCTGCGTCCGTATCTCGAAGGCGCGCGCGCGGTGCTGGCACAGGCCGGCCTGCAGGACGAGATGACCTATCGCGGCGAGATCGATCGAGCAGGGAAGCGCGCGTTCCTGCGCGACCTCGACGTGCTCTCGGTGCCGGCGACGTATGACGAGCCGAAAGGCATGTTCCTGCTCGAAGCGATGGCCAGCGGCGTGCCGGTCGTTCAGCCGCGGCGCGGCGCCTTCATCGAAGTGATCGGCAAGACCGGCGGCGGCCTGCTCGTCGATCAGGACGATCCCGACGCGCTGGCGGGCGGGCTGCACTCGCTGTGGTCAGATCCCGCGTTGCGGGATCGGCTCGGCCGCACGGCGTATGAGGGTGTGCGGACGCACTACACGATTGCGCGGTCAGCAGAACGTCTGGTCGCCGTGTACGAGTCGCTGGCGAGCGGAGCGTCCAGCGGCAGCGCGTCCAAGGGCAGCTTCTTGAGGGACAGCGCTTGAGGGGAGGGCGCTTGAGGGAAAGCGCGTCATGCTGACCGTCTCGAACGTGGGCAAGGCGTATCCGACGCCGCGCGGTCCGCTCGACGTCCTGTCGGACGTCACCTTCTCGCTGTCGCCCGGCGAAGCGGCGGCGATCACCGGACCATCAGGCAGCGGGAAGAGCTCGCTGCTGTATATGCTGGGCGCGCTCGAGCCGCCGTCGAGCGGCGAGATCACCCTTGGCGGACAGAATCCGTTCGTGCTGCCGCCGCGAGGTCTTGCCGACTTCCGCAACGCCCAGATCGGGTTCGTCTTCCAGGACCACTGTCTGTTGCCGCAGTGTACGGTGCTCGAAAACGTGCTCGTGCCGACACTCGTCGCCGCGCGCAATGGGCAGGACGAGGGACAGCACGCGCGCACGCTGCTCGAGCAGGTCGGCCTGTCGCCACGGCTCGACCATCGACCCGGTGAGCTCTCGGGCGGTGAGAAGCAGCGCGTCGCGATCGCCCGGGCGCTCATTCGCAGGCCCCGGCTGGTGTTGTGCGACGAACCAACTGGCAATCTCGACCAGGCGTCCGCATCGGCTGTTGCCGCGTTGTTACTCGATCTTCACAAGACCCAGCAGAACATTCTGATCGTCGTCACGCACAGCGAACGACTGGCATCGCAGTTCCCCATCCGGTTCGAGCTGGCCGGCGGGAAAGTCCGGCGCGTCGCCTGAGAACGGGCGTAGACTGTGCGGATGTTGTCCTTGCTTCGCTATCTCGCGCGAGCGGTGGAGTCGAGGTTGTCTTCCATCGCGCCCGATGCGCCCGACGCCCCGCGCGATCCCTACAGCTACGTTCGCCATCCGCTCGTGCAACGGCCTGGCGGCCGGAACGCGGCCGTGGCACTCGAAGAGCCCGACGAGGACGAGACGCTCATACTGGT
>Ga0075431_100006049_pt1 | contig 11998 bp, 5 predicted proteins | sample RhiMetdeltSRZDD5_FD_75297 | JGI IMG/M metagenome (GOLD analysis project Ga0075431, IMG submission 75297) | Populus rhizosphere microbial communities from Tennessee, USA - Rhizosphere MetaG P. deltoides SRZDD5 | ecosystem: Host-associated > Plants > Roots > Rhizosphere > Soil | place: USA... | reverse complement strand
AAATTCATGGGTGATGCGGTAATGGCTGTATTCCGTGGAGACTATCATTTGGACAGGGCGCTTGATGCCTGTCTCGCAGTAAGAAAAAAAGTAAATGAGCTGCCCAATGAAACCGGTAATATTTTTTTCAAGCCAAATGTGGCTATTGGAATAAACAGTGGTGAAATGATCTCCGGTAATATCGGCTCAGCAAGTCTAAAGCGGCTTGATTATACTGTGATAGGCGATGTTGTAAACACTGCGCAACGTTTGCAATCAGTAGCCAAAGAAGGTCAGATCATCATTAATGAGACATCCTACGAAAAGGTAAAAGAATCCTTCAACTGCAAGAAAGTGGGTGAGGTAAGTTTGAAAAACAAGTCAAACCCGATGATGATCTACGAGGTGCTTGATTAGTTTGGTCCGCGGAGAAATTCTCATTTTATCAAACATAATGTATTGGCCTTTATTCGACTCCTACGGAGTCGTTTGTTCATTTGAAAATGCAGGCTATAAATATTAAACTCCTGCGGAATTTAATACCATATTTGGGGCATTTTCTATCGTCTCCGTAGGAGACGAATATTCATAGCGAAATCTATCATGCATTTTCTCAACTCCGTAGGAGTTGAACGCTGATCTGATAAATCTTTTTTTATTAATTATGTTTGAATTAATCTATTATTCGACGCCTTGGGAGTTTAATTTAATTCATAACCCACTTTGCCTTGTCTCCGGAGACAAATATTTATAGCGTCAAAAATTATAATGCCTCCTCCAACTCCGTGGGAGTTGAATACAATCCATCAATAGATCTCAATCTTCTATCTTCTTATAATAATATTATCTCTGCCCGGGCCGCCTGCATTAGCGCTCATCTTGTTTAAGCTATATGTAAAACTTAGCAAAAAGAAACGTTTCAACACACGGTTATTCTGATCTTCTATATAATTACTATTGGTATTACGAACGATCGCCTCGTTCTCATTCAGCAGGTCATACACACTAAGCTTCATTTCTCCACGATTGTATTTCAGGAAGAGTTTGCTAAATGATGCATTCCACAAGGGAACCTTTGCATTGAAGCCCTGGGAGCGCTGGCTGCTGATCGTATAACGAAAGTCCGAAGACAGGTAAAAGTTCTTTGGCAGCTGCCAACCTACGTCAATTCCATAATCCTGTGTAAAATATTTGTTGTTAAGTGAAGATTGTAAAGAGTATTTGGCTTTAGTATAAGTGAACCCGCCACTCAGTGTCATGTCAAATTTATCCTTAAAGCTTTTTGATATTTCGATACTGGGGTCGATCGTTATGTTATAGATATTGTTCCTTTCTGTATTGATGAACTGGATAGATTTACTATAACCAACACCAGTATTCAGGTTCAACGATCCCTTGATAAAACGCAACGGCCAGCCGACACTAATATCATTATTTAAATTATAAACACCATCAACATTCACCGGTCTTGTGGTTTTTCTGCCGAACGAATCGATCACATCGTAATTTACAATACGGTTATTGGTGAATGAATAGCTGCTGAACCAGAAAAAGCTTTTATTACGGAAAGGGTTCATGCCCGTGTAGTTAACATTTACCCGGTGGGTGTACTCTTGTTTCAGATCCGGATTGCCAAGTCGGATGTTCAGCGGGTTGCTAATATCCGGTATGGGCTGCAGTTGGGATACTGTCGGTTGGTTGGTGGAAGCACGGTAATCCAATTGAAGGTTTTTAAACCTGGTGAAATTATATTGGAATCTTGCATTAGGTAAAAAGTTATAGAAGGATTTATTAATGATCGAATCTTTTACTCCCGTTCTGATCGTTCCCTCCAGGTCGGCATTTTGCCATGTTACACCCACTGAATAATTATATTTCTTCTTTTGTGTGCGGACACGAATACCGGCTGTAGTTGTTCCGTAAGTATTTTCATAATTATTTGTAAGCAGGGGATTCAGCATATCGTGTTTACCAGAGCCCTGATTATAGTCGTAGGTTATTTTATCAGAAACAGAACGGCTTTCATTTTTTGAAAGGCTGAGTTCTAACAATGATCTTTTAAGAATAGGCTCCGTATAAACGGCGCGGGTATTATAACCGCGTACTTCACTTTCTGAAAAGCTGCGCTGATTGATCGAATCTGTTTTGGCCAGGATACCTGACCTGTTGTAGAATTGGTTTACTGATTCCAGTTCGCCTTCGCCCTCACTGTTGCTTAATGTGGTACCAAGACTCACAGAAAACGTTCTTCCTTTCCTGTCAAATTTTTTTCTAAACAATAAGGTGCCATTAAAATTATAACCATCACTTGTTGTATAGTTATTACTAAATCCCTTATTGCTTCGCACCAATTGCTCAGACAATGTTTCATAATCGCTCATTGACCTATTCTTAGAATTTTGTACACTTAGCGATGGCGTGAACTTTAACGAATGCAAAGAGTCGATGAGGTAATCATAAGTAGCATTGAAGCGATGTGAGTAACTAAGATTATTGGTAAGTGAATTTTGATTGTAGAAATAAGTTGAATCAGGTAGAATATATTGACGACTTAATTTTTGATTCGTTACGGGATTATATCGGCTAAAGAGGTAATTGCTCTGCAATTCCATTTTTGTCCCGATAATATTATTGTAGTTGGCGCCGCCGGCCCAGGAAGTATTAATTGCACGATTATTTCCGGCACCCATAAGATCACTCAACGCCCCGTTTCCACTGATATTAATACTGCCACCGCTTGCTCCTCCTCCCAATTGACTCATACCTCCGGAAAAACTGAGGATATCCATAAAAGAAAAGCCTTCGGCATTAGTATTATTGCCCATTCCTATCACAGACATTTGTCTTGCACCTTTGAATGAGTTAACATTAAATCTTCCCTGGTAACGACCATCGGTGCCGCCGCCTGCGTTTACCTTTCCAAACACTCCTTTCTTTTTATCCTTTTTCAACTTGAGGTTAATGGTCTTCTCACTATTACCATCATCAAAGCCGGTAAGTTGTGCCATATCGCTCTGCCTGTTGTATACCTGAACCTTATCTACTGCATCAGCTGGTAAATTTTTTGTTGCAACTTTAGGATCATTGCCGAAAAATTCTTTTCCATCAACCAAAACCTTTTTTACTTCCTCGCCTTGGGCTTTCACTGTTCCATCTTTTTCTACTTGTATACCCGGCATTTTTTTCAAAAGATCTTCTACAACTGAGTTTGGCTTTGTTTTGAATGAACCGGCATTGTACTGAACCGTATCGCCGATCAGGGTTACCGGTGGCGCTTCTGCCTGTATTACCACTTCTTCAAGGACTTTATTTTTGTCACTTACTTCAATATTGGCGAGGTCAATATTTTTATGAGTCTCCTTAATGGTGAAATATTTATTGACGTTATGATAGCCGACGTGGGTAACCAGCAGTCGATAATCTCCATAACCAATATTGGTCAAAGTAAATTCACCCCTACTTGTTGTCATGGTAAATGTAACAAGAGACGAATCGCTTCTTTGCAAAACTGTAATCGTTGCTGCGCCTACTGGCTGTTTTGAAATTGTATCGAATACGATGCCTTTCACGCTGCCGGTTTTTTGGGAAAAGGAAATGATCCAAACAAAGCAGGATAAAACGATCAGTAAAATTTTCTTCATAGCTGGGTTGATTTTCCGCTACGAAAATATTCTTACAAACTTATAAGACGGGTTAAGCAGAGTTGAAATTAGGTTAATGAAGGTTAATACAACAAATTCCAAATGCTGAAATCGAAAATTCCAAGACTGCCCAGTGGAAGTTGGTCCCGATAGCCATCGGGATTGTTATTTGTGATTTATTCTGTTTTAGTCTATTTGACGCCCACGATCCCTATCCTCCCTCTCCCGTTCATACACCTGGATCTTAATCACCCAATCCATCATTTCGTTTTCTAATAGCAACGCGATTTTCAATTGACTTAGTTCGGGAGTTTTGTCGCCTGGGTCAAAAACAATTGTGGTAAATTTTATTTCTTCTGTTGGTTTGATAAAGTCTGCGGTAAAAACAGCATAAGCGCCATTTATCGGCACAGAAAGATGTTGAATAGAATTATAGATTGCTCTGAACTTCTTTGAAGCTTCATCAAAATTATCTGTCTTTACCATTTCTGCTTCCCACGAATAGATATCTTTTGTAACGGCGCTATATTTAAACACCCGGCATTTGATCGCTTCCTTTAACAATACCTTGCTTTCAAATTCTGTGGTCTGCGGATTATCCATTACCTGGTCACCCGAAATATTTCGAAACCCATTCGGATAATCACTTATCACTTTTGCGATGTCAGTTTGTAGAGATTCCTGACCGGAATTACCTGGGCTGAAATGGAAAAAATGAATAATACAAGGGTCAGGGTGACAGTTAGTGGCTTCATAAAGGTGGAATTTTAACAAGTCCTATTGCAATATATAATAGAATTTTTTAACTTTATGGTATACTTTACCTGAAAATTAATCGTTATTCAAAAAAAAATCCGAATATGAAAAACAGAGTAATTGTTCATGGGCATCAGGAGGCGAAGATTTATAAACACAATTACAGGCCTTCTTTGAGTATTACGAGGTTGCTCCGTTCTGTTCTCGGTGTTATCATTACCGGTCAATCGTTGGCCGCACATAAATACCACTATCGCAGAAAGTAGTTTACCGACTAACCCCATAAAATAAATTAAGGCGTGCTGAGAACCAGCCGCCTTTTTTCATTTAACCCTATTGCCAGTCTTTAATTTCTAAACTGCTTCATTCCTCTTTCCATCATCCGTTGCATGTTTTGTGGTAACTGGTTGCGGTTGGGCATACGATTGATGTTATAAGTAAGACTTAGCAAAAAGAACCTGCGGATGACATTGGTTCGATTGTCTTCAAAATAGTTTTCGCCAATGTTTCTTGTGATCGCTTTATTCTGGTTGAGAATATCATAGACCGTAAACTTAACCTCGGCAGCCTTATTTTTTAAAAACTGCTTTGATAAGCCGGCATTCCACATTGGAATGGTTTGATTAAATCCATCAGCACGTCCGGAATTGACGAGCAAATCAAAATCGGTGGAAACCATAATATCTTTTTTAAAGGTATAACTGAAATCCGCTGAATAAGTCTGGGTGAAATATTCAGTGTTAAGATTTTCCTGCAATGTGTAGCGGGCATTATTATAAGTCAATCCTGCCGTGAGACCCATATCGAATTTATTCTTGTTATAATTAAATCCTAAGGATTGGGTAAGAAGCCAACGATGTGTAATATTTTTTTGTTTATACACTAAACTCACATCGCGATTATAGTTGACAATACTTGTAAGATTAACATTACTGCCTTTGAGTTTTTTTATCGGGAACCCGATTGACGAGAATCCATTTACATTAAACACGCCATCAAGATTTACGGGTTTCGTTATTGTTACTGCCTGGTTCAATGAATCAATACTGTTTACGATCTTATTTCCTGTTGTTCCCACGTTGAAATTCGAAGTGAAGAATCGAAACGACATCATATTAAATGTGCTATAGTTGAGACTAAAATTATTGATGAACTCTTGTTTTAGGGCAGGGTTGCCTGTTCTCACCTGTAGTGGGTTACTTACATCGGGCACATCCTGTAATTGATTAATGCTGGGTGCGTTTGTTCTTCCGCGATAATTGAACCTGAAGTTCTTTGTTTTGTTAACACTGTAAGTAAAGCTTGCAGTAGGAAAGAAATTAGTGAATCGCTGCGTAAGCATGGTGTCTTTGCTTGTAGCGGCTCTTATACTCCTGCTTCCAAGTTCGGTAAGTTGTACTCCAAACCCTAACTGGTAGTTATATTTCTTTTGCTGAAACCGGTAATTGAAACCAACGCGGTTGGATGTGTTTGTATTCTCAAAATAATTTGTCTGCAATAAATTCAATGCATCATATTTACCCGAGATATTGTTATAGTCATATGTTTCCCGATCAGAGATATTCCTGTTATGAGAATACTGGTAGTTTAATTCCAATATCTTGTTTTTTCCCAATGGCTCAGTATAAGAAGTACTTACCGAATTGTTATTTGCCTTTGTATCCTGGTCACCTCTTTGGTCCTGGCTGCGTGAGAACAAAATGCTGCCATCTGGACGGTAAAAGGTATTCGGAGCGATATTACTATTACCGGATTCACTTTCATTATAGCCATTTCGCCAACCCACTGTCAATGTGCGACCGATCCTTTTGAATTTTTTCCTGTACAACAACTCCCCGCTATAATTCATACCATCCCTTTTGTTCTTGTTTCGTGTTTTACTTGTTACCGCCAGATAATCGTTTACACCATTGGAAAATGTGAATGACGTGTCATTGTACATGCCGTTTGATTGCTGGAAATTAACATTACCGGTGTACAAAACAGAATTCATTGAATCGATGGCATATTCCCATCTTACATTTATACGATGACTTCGGTTGCGATTTGCAGATTCACTTTCAGTCGATGCGTCGGATGTTGAATCATTAGGAAAATATGTTTGCCTGAAACTGCTTTGCTTTAAAAGATTATCGGATTGAGAAATAAAATAACTGCCGCGGAAATCAATCTTTTTACCCCATTCATCATTATAATTTAAGCCGATCGATCTTGATGTATTAATTCCATTATTATTTCCACCACCACCGCTTCCGGTCAATGCTCCTTTTAATGCACCCAGGTCAAGTCCTCCTCTGCTAAATTGACCCATGCCTCCCTGAGAAGAAACAATATCATTGAAGCTGAAATTTTGTTTGTTTGCATTATTCGCTGAACCAACCAATGAAAATCGTTGATTGCCCCGGAAATGATTGAATGATAAATTCCCTTCATAACGCCCGGAAGAACCTGCACCCGCAGTTACTTTTCCAAAGTCACCCTTGTTCCTGTCTTTTTTTAGTTTAATATTTATTGTCTTTGAACGGCTGCCGTCGTCTATCTTGGTAAACTTTGATTGCTCGCTCATATCATCAAACACCTGGATTTGGTCAACCATATCCGCGGTGATATTTTTTGTTGCCATCTTGGGATCATTACCAAAAAACTCTTTTCCATCGACCAGTATCTTTTGTACATTCTCACCCATCGCGCTAACGGTGCCGTCTTTTTGCACCTGTACACCGGGAAGCTTTTTTAAAAGATCTTCTGTGGTTGCATTTGGTTTTGTTTTAAATGCATCTGCCTTGAATGAAACTGTATCGCCGTTTACTCTTACCGGTATTACATCGGTAACAACAACTCCCGGTAAGGTCTTATAATCTTTTTGAAGAATTATTTCACCAAGATCATTGGTTTTCTTTTCGGCAGTTATTGAAAAATTCTTTTTATAGTTTTCATACCCATTGAATGATATCATTAGAAGATATTCTCCTGCATCAAGATTTGTGATCTCAAAGACTCCTTTCTTATCGGATAAAATAAAGCTAACTAATGAAGAATCTTTCACCAGTATTACAGATATGGTCGCTTCCGCCAGCGGTTGCCTTGCTGCTGTGTCAACGAGCCTTCCTTTTACAGCACCGTTTACCTGGGCCTGTGTAACGAATGCCAGCGCGAATGTGAAGATCAGCAGTACTGTTTTTTTCATAAGCGGAAGATGAGCTTACGAATTTAGACGCAATGCCTCTGCAAAACCAGTGGAAACTTTAAAAGAAACGCTAAAAGGTTTTATAGCAGGATGGGTGGATCAACTGAACAGGTATTCTACATCCTCTCTTGTCAGGCTCTTCACAAACGTAGCATCATCGGCGATCAGGTCTCTTGCCAATGCTCTTTTCTTTTCCTGTAACTGGATGATCTTGTCTTCGATCGTATCAACACAGATCATGCGGTAAGCAAAAATATTTTTGTCCTGGCCAATGCGGTGTGTCCTGTCGATTGCCTGTTGTTCTACAGCAGGATTCCACCAGGGATCAACAATATACACATAGTCGGCAGCTGTCAGGTTCAAACCAACGCCCCCGGCTTTCAATGAGATCAGGAACACCCTTACGCTATCGTCATTCTGAAAACTTTGTATCGCTTTTTCCCGATCGGGTGCCGATGTGCTTCCATCAAAATATTCATACTTCACTCCCAGCTGATCCAACCTTTCCCTTATCAGTGCCAACATACCCAGAAATTGCGAAAAAACAAGTGCTTTATGGTTCCCTATATTCTCTACGATCTCTCTTGATAATTCATCAAGTTTGATCGAATGATTTTCGAATTTTTCCGTTTCATTCAATATAGCGGGGGAATCACAGATCTGGCGCAATTTCATCAATCCCTGCAGAATGGTAAGTTGCGATTTTTGTATGCCTTGTGACTCGATAGTGCCCAATATCTGGTTACGGTAGTCATTCCGGTAAGCGTCATAGATACTGCGTTGCTCATCTTCCATTTCACAGAAAAGAATGGTTTCCGTTTTATCAGGAAGATCCTTTGCCACCTGTTCTTTTGTACGACGAAGAATGAATGGGTATAATATTTTTTTCAAATGTTCTTTTCTATCCGGCTCACCAAACTTATCGATCGGAATTGCAAATTCCTGCCTGAAGAATTCCATGCTGCCAAGCATCCCGGGATTCAGGAAATTCATTTGAGCAAAAATGTCGAACGTATTATTCTGAAGAGGCGTACCGCTCATGCACAAACGATTCTTCGCATTCAACAGCGAGGCAGCTCTTGTTACCTTACTCAATGGATTTTTTATCGCCTGGCTTTCATCAAGCAATAAGTAATCAAGCTCAATCGTCATTAACAATTTTATATCGCTGCGTAACGTGCCGTATGTTGTAATGATGACGTCCTTGTTTGTAATTTTCTCTTTATCTCTCGACCGGGTGGCACCGTGATGTATATAGTAAGAAAGCTTTGGTGTGAATTTTTTGATCTCGTTTTCCCAGTTATAAATAAGTGTCGTCGGGCAAACTACCATTGACTGCAGCTTCCCACGTTCATTTTTATAATGCTGCATGTAAGTCAACGCCTGTACCGTTTTACCCAGTCCCATATCATCGGCAAGTATGCCGCCCCATTTTACTTCGCTCAGGTAATTTAACCAATGATAACCCGAAACCTGGTATGGACGCAGCGTTCCCTGCAATTCAACCGGGAGATCGATCTCCTTTATCTTGTTGAATTCTTTTAGATTTTCGTATTTCTCCTCAAGCTTCAGCACCAGTTCATTTTCATCACGATTCTCATAAAGCTCATCGATCACACTCATGTGATAGCGGCTGAGCTTAAGCTGGTTTGTTTTTCCTTCGCCAACACGAAAGAGGAGTGAATACTTCTTCAGCCATTCTTCAGGCAAAATTCCCAGCGTACCATCTCCCAATTGAACAAATTGCTGCTTATTGGCCAGTGCTCTTTTTACTTCAGCAACACTTACCTGCTGGTCCCCAAAAACAATATCGATCCTTGCATCAAACCAATCAGTATTGCTGTTGATAAAGATCTTGGTTGATGGTCTGGCAGTATTAAAACGGAAGTTTTTCAACGCATCAAAGCCATACACCGGTGTTTTCATGTCATTCATCGCATCAACAAACAAAAAAAACCAGTTGTTCTTTAAAACATCTGTTCCTTTCAAAGCCAGCGCCTGTGTATCTTCCTGGTAAATAAAATTGCTATGCAGGTTCTGCATTTTAGCTACGAACTCCTGCTCAGCCGGGCGGTTACGATGAACAATGATCACTTTATCACCTGCTGGTACAACCACTTCGTCTCTTTCCTTTGCTGTAGTTGCGTATCCCTTATAAGAAAATATAGGTTGAAATAAAAGATAATCCCCTTTTTCTGAAAGATATAAACTGATATCCGGCTTACCATCTTTAATTTCCTGTAAAAGCGTTTTATCAAAGCTTACTTTGTATTCCTTTGTAAGCGGTAACACCTGTTGCTGCAAAACCTTACCCCACTCATCAAAAGAAGTTTTTTTTGTTCCATCGGGAAAGAAACTTTCGGACACCTCGCTTGCATGCTGATCTTTCCAGGAAAACAATTGATGATTGTACACATAAAACAATGGCGTTGCCGCTTCGTTGTCTCTTAATTCAAGTAAAAGACCCCCGGCTTTTACGTGTGCCCTTATTTCAACAGCACCATTGCTCTTTACAATATCAAATGAAGGTTTTATTTCATCAGCCGAAACGTTTACCGGGTGAAGATTAGAGGTACGAAACGATTTGCCCTTTATTAGTTGAAATATCAAGCCTTTGCCGGTCACCGCGGAAAAAAGCTTTTTCAGTTTTGGAAAAAGATATTCTCTTACCAATGCACGGGTATCTTCAGGCAGATCATCTTCTTCCTGGTGAATGATGTTTTCCCAAATACCGGAGAACGGAGAGTTGCGGCTAATGTATTTACTTATTTCCTGTTCCTGCAGTTTTCTTATTGTATTCAGAAGTTGTTTATCGTCCTCATTAAAATTTTCTGTCTCCACGTATTTTGACAGGTCAAGTTTCTCCACCTTGCCTGGAAATACTTCTGCGTTTTCATCTGCTTCCCCGCTTACTGCATCGATGGTGAAATAGGGATAATTTTTTTTATTAAAATTTATTACTATGCCAAGACGATGTGTGACAACCCCGGTTTCGGGCTTCGTCAATGCTTCGGTAAAAACTTCTTCCTGTACCAAAACCGGCTTAGGTGGCGGAACGGCAGGAGCGTTCACTCTTTTTATGGTTGTATCGAGTACGCGTAAAAAAGGTTTGCCATCTTTATAAGTAAACTCAAACTTACCCGAGAGATCGTCACTCAATGAGTAACCATACATTTCAAGCAACTTATTCTTTTCCTTATCCCAGTTACGAATGCTGTCAAAGTAATGGGGACCATGAGCATTTAACAACTGCAAAAACACTATCACCTTTGGCAAACTCAATGGATGGTCGGGATCTTCATAGTCAGAACTGGTATCAAAATTCCTTTCCTCATTCTTTTTAATAATGACCTTAAAATTTTTGCCATCAATAACAACCCCTGCCTTCACTGTTTCATCTTTTGCAGATTCGATATTGGCGTGATGAGTTCTTAAATATTTTTCGGCTTCCTGGTATGTGGTTTGCGAACAAAGAAGACGCAGTGTTTTCAGGTCAATGAATTTCATCTTGGCAACTGTGTGCCGCTGATCGTATGATGATACTCCTGTTTTTAACTGGTTTTTATCAAGCATTTCCTGCAACTGGAATAATGAAGCTGCTTCATGCCGGCATATATCACCAAGGTTGTAAGGGCAAGCGCAACGCAGCGATACATGTTGCGGATCATTTATCTTTTGAATATATACTTTGTAAAAAGTAGAATAGCTATCGTCTTTTACGCGAAACACAGCCGATCCAAAAAGATTATCATATTCCACAAGTTCGACAAAACCGATTGCATGAATTTTCTTTCCGCGACGGATCACTTCGTCAGTTCCATGGGTATAAACGTACTTTAATAAATGAGGTAAAGCCAAGGCGATGTCAGATTTTAGATTTCAGATTTTAGATCTATACATACGCTTCGGTCAAATCAGAAATCGTAAATCGTAAATCTAAAATCCCAATGGGGCAATCTGCAAAAATAAAGGAATGTATTTCGCATTTCCATTGACAGTGAAAGAAATAAATAATTTGCCGATTAGATGAAAGCGCTCAATAAAAGAAGTATCTTTATAGGTTTTTACCTCACGTATCCTGTCGGTAAGGACTTCATTGTTTTTTTACAAGCTTACCATTATTATACACCGGCAATACATTGGCCCCGTCAGCTGTTAAACAATAACGAATATCTTTTTCCAATCCAAAGCCCATCAGGCGGTGATAATGTGATGCATCATTCTTTTTCATAAAGCCAAACAGGTCTTTTTCCGCCTTTTTGTAAATAGTTTCTGCAAGATGCGATGAATCGCAATTGATTGAAAAATGTTGGCGGATCTTTGAAATAACAGCGCCTGCAAACAGCATATCTTCCATATTCACCCTGTCCTTCCATGCAGCACAACCAAGGATCACATTTTGTTTCATTTCGATTAAGTGTTCACAAACTGCTGA
>Ga0075431_100006048_pt1 | contig 11999 bp, 12 predicted proteins | sample RhiMetdeltSRZDD5_FD_75297 | JGI IMG/M metagenome (GOLD analysis project Ga0075431, IMG submission 75297) | Populus rhizosphere microbial communities from Tennessee, USA - Rhizosphere MetaG P. deltoides SRZDD5 | ecosystem: Host-associated > Plants > Roots > Rhizosphere > Soil | place: USA... | reverse complement strand
GAGTGAAACTCGTCTCCGGCTAGTTCGAGGTCTATCGGTACGCCCTATGTGCTTCATTGGCATAGAACGGCACATACCTGTCCAGCAGAGTCGGAAGGCGAAGAATACAGCAACATGTCAACGCGCCCTGACCGATGACAGTCGTGGGGTCTGCGAAGGGAGACGACTATGTGGGGTGAAAAGAAAACGCAGGTGGTCGCGGAAGATGACAAATTTACCTTTCTGGGCAAGGGAACAAGTTTTAAAGGCATTGTCAGTTTCGACGGGACGGTTCGGATCGACGGTCGGGTGGAAGGCGAAGTGCATACTGGTGGTGCGGTGATCGTCGGTGAGAGCGCCATCATCAAAGGTATTATTTCCGCCGGATCTGTTGTGATCAGTGGCAGAGTGAAGGGGACGGTCACCGCGTTGCAGAAGGTGGAAATACAGAAGCCCGGTATTCTGGTCGGAGATATCCATAGCCCTGCGGTGTGTATTGAAGAGGGAGGTCATTTTCACGGGATGTGCGATATGGGCACGGACAGGTGGGCGGAGGATGAACTCCCTGCCGCTGGAACCCCTCGCGATCCTGCGGTTCATGACTTGGCGGCTCACCGCGGAAAACTAAAAGGTCAGGAAACATAGCCGAATTCGTTTCGAGCCGTTTCCGCGCCGGTACCCTTCATGAAACAACCTACTGCCATACTTGGAATGAGCGGTGGAGTGGACAGCTCCGTTGCTGCCGCACTCCTGGTCAGCCAGGGGTTCGAAGTGACGGGAGTGACGCTCCAGGTCTGGGAGCACGAGGATGAATCCGTTGCGGCCTCGAAGCGGTGGCAGGAACGCGGGTGCTGCAAGGTTGGAATCGCAAAATACGTCGCACAAAAGCTGGGTATCAGTCACGAAGTCGTCGACATGCGCGACATCTTTCGCCGGAATGTCATCCAGGATTTCGTCACGGGATATGCTTCCGGTACCACGCCCAATCCGTGTATTCGTTGCAATGAGCGCGTCAAGCTCCGCTCTTTACACGAGCTTGCGCAAGAGAGAGGGATCGAGTTCGTCGCGACCGGACACTATGCACGAGTGGTATGGACGGAAGGCTATCGAGGATTACATCGTGCCGTGGATGGGCGAAAAGATCAGAGTTATTTCTTATACCGGATGGATCCAGATTGGCTCTCCCGGACCATCTTCCCTGTGGGGGTCATGCAGAAAAGCGATGTGTGGAAGGAAGCGGAAGGGCTTGGATTACCAGCCGATGAACTGAAGGAAAGTCAGGAGATTTGCTTTGTGAGCCAAGGAAACTACCGGACGTTCATCGAACAGGAATTGCCCGAATCGAAAACGGGCGGCGAGTTTGTCGACACAACGGGCCGAGTACTGGGCAAGCACGATGGGATCGCCTTTTACACTGCGGGACAGCGTCGAGGCCTTGGCATTTCCAGTGGTTCACGGTTGTATGTTCAAAAGGTCATTCCCGAGACGAGGACGGTCGTCGTCTGTGGAGAAGATGGCCTTATGCAGTCCCACTGTATAGTGACGGATCTCAACCTATTCGACAATGAGTTGCTCAATGGGTCACGAGACGTGACGGTGAAAGTGCGCCATGCCACTCCTGCAGCCCAGGCGACCATCTATCCCGATGGGGTCGGTTCGATCCGCATTGTGTTTCTCCAGCCGCAACGTGCGCTGAGCCCTGGTCAATCAGCCGTATTTTATGATGGTGAGCGTGTGCTCGGCGGCGGGATTATTCAGAGATCATAAATATATGTTCCGATGGACGTTATGTGCGTCGTATAAGTCTGAGAGGCACGCACAAATTATCGATAGACTCGACCACGCTTCATTTCACCGAATCCGGCCGTCATTTAACCCTTGGTGCATCCTTCGGTCGCCTTGACACTTCCCCATATTGAATGCTAACCTGGCCCGCTTTTTATCGTGCCCACCGCACGAAAACTTCCCGTTTGCTCTAATACGGTTACGTCACCGGAAAACCACTGTGATCAAGACAGCCGTCGCACGTCGATACGCCAAAGCCTTGTTCGATCTCCTCGATAAACACAGCAGGGAGCCGGCTTGCGCTGCGTTGCAGGGATTAGGTCTGGCAATGGTGCAGTCTGCGGAATTACGGCATGCGATCGCATCTCCCGCGTTTGCGGAACAGGATAAAGTGGATGTTCTGACCGGTTTGGCCAGCAGGATGGGGATTCCGCCCATAGGAAAGAATTTTCTGGGCCAACTCGTGAGAAAAAGCCGTGTCGGGTTTTTGCCTGAGATTGCCGCTGCCTTCGCGAAATTGGTTGATGAATCAAAAGGTACCCAGCGGGTGGCTGTCTCGTCCGCCGCCGCCCTTCGACCCGAGGAGCAGGATCGGATCCGGGTGCAATTGCGCGAGGTGCTGAAGCATGACGTGGACGTGATATTCGAAACCCAAGCCACTCAAATGGCCGGTCTGCATATTCGACTCGGGAGCACAGTCGTGGACAGTACAGTCCGCGGCCGATTGACCGCCATGCAGCGTCTGTTGACCAAGGAGTAGCCATGCAGATCAAGGCAGAAGAAATAAGTTCGATCATCAAAGAAAAGATCAAGGGTTTCGACAAGCAGGTCGACGTTAGCCAGACCGGCTCCGTGATCCAGGTAGGCGACGGAATTGCCAAGATCTATGGACTCGACGGCGCGATGGCCGGAGAGATGTTGGAATTTCCAGGCGGGCTCTATGGTATCGCGCTGAACCTCGAAGAAGACAATGTGGGCGCCGTGCTGATGGGCGAAGACGTCGGGATCAAAGAAGGAGATATGGTCAAGCGCACGGGTCGTATCGCGGAAATTCCCGTGGGCGATGCTCTCGTTGGGCGCGTGGTGAATGCCATCGGTCAACCCATCGACGGCAAAGGGTCGATTAATTCGAACCGTTCGTCCCGGATCGAGGTGGTCGCGCCCGGCGTGATCACGCGCCAATCCGTCCGGGAACCGCTCCAGACCGGGATCAAGGCCATCGATGCGATGATTCCCATCGGGCGCGGGCAGCGTGAGTTGATCATCGGTGACCGGCAAACGGGAAAGACCGCGATCGCCATCGATACGATTATCAATCAAAAGGGGCTCGATGTCTTCTGTATCTATGTTGCCGTCGGACAAAAGCGCTCCACCGTCGCGCGGGTGGTGAAAACGCTGGAAGAATACCACGCGATGGAATACAGCATGGTCGTATCCGCGACGGCCAGTGATCCCGCACCGATGCAATTCCTGGCGCCGTTCGCGGGCGCCGCGATCGGCGAATATTTTCGAGACAACGGCAAACATGCGTTGATTGTCTATGATGACTTGTCGAAGCACGCAGTGGCCTATCGTCAACTTTCCTTGCTCCTCCGCAGGCCGCCGGGTCGAGAGGCCTACCCGGGAGATGTGTTCTACCTTCACTCGCGCTTGCTGGAGCGCGCAGCGAAGTTGAGCGACACACTCGGCGGCGGGAGTCTCACCGCGCTTCCGATCATCGAGACGCAGGCCGGCGACGTGTCCGCATATATTCCGACGAACGTCATTTCGATCACTGACGGACAGATCTATCTCGGCAGCGATCTCTTTTATTCGGGGATTCGCCCCGCCATCAATGTCGGACTCTCGGTCTCTCGTGTCGGTGGATCGGCACAGATCAAGACGATGAAACAGGTGGCCGGCACATTACGACTCGATCTCGCGCAATATCGGGAAATGGCAGCCTTCTCACAGTTTGGCAGTGAACTCGACAAAGCCACGCAGATGCAGCTGGCGCGCGGAGTTCGTATGGTGGAGCTACTGAAGCAGGGCCAATACAGACCGATGCCAGTTGCCGACCAGGTGATCTCCATCTATGCCGGCGTCAACGGATTCTTGGACGACGTGCCGGTAGACAAAGTCCAACAATTCGAAGGGGACCTCCTCCGCTACATCTCGCAACACCATCAGGACCTCAGAAAAGAAACCGTCACGATCGGAAAGATCGACGACAAGGTAGGAGCAAGATTGAAGGACATCCTGTCGACCTTCAAACAAAAGATGGGGTACGGAGCGAAGTAACCAACCTAGTCCTCTGCGACGGCCGATGAAAACGGTCATCCAACGCGGCCGCACAGAGCCGGGCTCCTGAGACGTACACTGAAATAGAGAATAAGTGCTGAGTGCTCAGTATTGAGTAGTGAGCGAGAAAGTCATTCGGAGAGTTCATAACCTGCACTTAGCACGCAGGACTCAGCACTCGGCACTGACGAAAGAAGGAGCGTTATGAGCACAGGCAAAGTCATTCAGGTCATCGGGCCGGTCGTAGATGTGGAATTTCCTCCGGGCCACCTTCCTAACATCTATAACGCGCTCAAGGTCAATCAAGCCGAGGACAAGTCCGCCGGGAAGCCTGCGGTGAGATTGACCCTCGAAGTGTCGCAACACCTGGGCGAGAATCGCGTCCGTGGCGTCGCAATGTCTACTACCGACGGTCTCACCCGAGGGATGGACGTGCAGGACACAGGTGCGCCGATCTCCGTGCCAGTTGGACGGGAAACGCTCGGGCGCCTGATCAACGTGCTGGGTGAACCAGTGGACGAAAAGGGTCCGATCAAGACCAAAAAAACCTATCCAATTCACCGCCCTGCTCCAAAACTCGAAGATCAGGAGACGAAGACCGAAGTGCTCGAAACCGGCATCAAAGTCGTCGACCTCCTCGAGCCTTATAGCAAGGGGGGCAAGGTCGGACTGTTCGGCGGCGCCGGCGTCGGCAAGACCGTCATCATTATGGAGCTGATCAACAATATCGCCCTGCACCATGGTGGATTCTCCGTGTTCGCTGGTGTCGGTGAACGGACTCGTGAGGGTAACGACCTCTGGCACGAAATGCAGGAGTCCAAAGTCATCGATCCTGATGATTTCACGAAATCCAAAGCGGCATTGGTCTATGGCCAGATGAATGAGCCACCGGGGGCCCGCCTCCGTGTCGGTCTGACGGGCCTCACCGTTGCCGAATATTTTCGCGACGAAGAGAACCAGGACGTGCTGTTGTTCGTCGACAATATTTTCCGGTTCACCCAGGCGGGGTCGGAAGTGTCTGCGTTGCTCGGCCGTATGCCGTCAGCGGTGGGCTACCAGCCGACTCTCTCGACCGAGATGGGCGCCTTGCAGGAGCGCATCACGTCAACCAAACGTGGGTCAATTACCTCCGTTCAGGCGATTTATGTTCCTGCCGACGACCTCACCGACCCGGCGCCGGCGACGGCCTTTGCCCATTTGGACGCGACCACCGTGCTGTCGCGCCAGCTGGCAGAATTAGGTATCTATCCCGCAGTCGATCCGCTCGACTCCACCTCTCGTATTCTCGATCCACAGGTGATCGGTGAAGAACACTATAAGGTCGCCCGCGGCGTCCAATCAGTCTTGCAGCGCTACAAGGATCTCCAAGACATTATCGCCATTCTGGGTATGGACGAATTGTCGGAAGACGACAAAATGGCCGTGGCCCGGGCCAGAAAGATTCAGCGATTTCTCTCGCAACCCTTCCATGTGGCCGAAGCGTTCACCGGCTCACCTGGCAAATATGTCAAACTCAAGGATACGGTCAGAAGCTTCCAGGAGATTCTTGAAGGTAAATATGACCATCTGCCGGAGCAGGCCTTCTATATGGTCGGCCCGATCGAGGAAGCAGTGGCAAAGGCTGAAAAGATGGGAGTGAAAGTTTAAGCGAGCTAGCAAGACCGACTTCTGTGCTCGCAGAACGCGCACGATCGGAATGTGCTCGTTCGATGCGCGCAGGTGAAGCCGGTCTTCCAGGCTCGCTCTGGAGAGAGGGAGTGAGCAAAAAAGATGGCTGGAAAGATCTTACTGGAAGTGGTGACGCCGGAGAGGTTACTGCTGAGCCAACCGGTGGATATGGTGATTGCGCCAGGGACGGAAGGCGAGTTTGGCGTATTGCCGGGACATTGCCATTTCCTGTCGACTCTCCGCATCGGTGAGCTGCGGTATCAGCTTGAAGACACTTGGCATTACATGTCGGTCTTGTGGGGGTTTGCTGAAGTTACTCCTACAAAGGTGACGGTGATGGCGGAGGTTGCGGAAAAAGCCGAAGACATCGATGTCAATCGCGCCCAAGCGGCGGTCGAAAAGGCCGAGCAACGATTACAGATGGGGGGCCTGCCCTCCGAAGTGAGAGACGCCCAAATCAGCCTCGAAAAAGCCCGCCTCCGCAAGAAGATCGCCGAACGAGCGCGAGGATCCCGGCTTTCCTAGATTTCTTTGGTCATGTGACCGACTCCACTTCAGCACGTGATCATACCGCCGCTGTAGTTTCGCTGGCTGGCGGCTGCGCCTCTCCCGTCCCCTAACCTGCATAATTCATGAGAGCTTCTACTCCAACCGCAGATACGCCGGATCACCGGAAGGGCGGCACGCCGATGATTCTGCCTCCTCAGGATTGCAACCTGTATCACTTTCGATAAAGATGGGTTTTCTTTATAGATACAGATTTCCTTCATGGACGAAATATGGGGATTACTCACCGATTGTGAACTATAACAGGACGACGATATTTCAGCCACTGCTCCACTTTACGAGAAAGATGATCAAATTCCGTTGGAGATGATCCATGTGGAAGGAAAAATGCGGCATGAGGTCGAAAGTTTGGCTCATAGGACTATGGTGCGTGATTGTCTGGAGCGCAACATCGCCAGCACTCTCGCTGGATGTCGAGACGCTTAAGAAAGGAGTAGTGAGGGTCACCGCGACAACCGAAGAAGGAAAAGCAAAGGTCGGCACAGGATTCATTGTTCGGCGTCAGGCCAATGCTACCTATATTGTGACTGCGTCTCATGTCGTCGAAAGCGCTCGCAAGGTCGAAGTTGAGTTTTTCACTGAGAGGAACCGCTATTTTCTTGCGAGAGTCATTGGCCAGGAAGGAGGAGATCCCCAGGGTCTAGCGGTCTTGTTGGTAGAGAAGGACGCGCCGCCAGACACGATAGTTCTGAAGTTGAATCAAGGCACCCAGGCCAGCGCCGGAAACCCGGTGACCATGATTGGTTTCCCTCGAATGGCTGGAGCGTCTTGGGCGGTGACAAAAGGCGAGGTCGTCGGCCGGAAAGCAAAAGCCATCGTGTTCTCAGGTGCTGTCGATGAGGGGAGCTCCGGTGGTCCATTGATCAAGGACAACCAGGTCATCGGCGTCGTGACCGAGGCTACAGAAAAATTCGCCTATGCGGTGCCCACGGTGATTGCTCACTATGTGCTTGAGATTTGGGGAGTCAAGTTCGGCATGCAACTCCGAAGCGCGCCGGTCACGTTAGAAGAGACTGACCTGACAAACATGATCGCCAGCGCAGGCGATGTTCAACACGAATACGAGGCTAAAAACCTAAAGGGCGCGCAAGTTGTTGATTGACCATGCGACAGGCCTCACGTGGCAACGATCCGGTTCATTGGAACGCCTTAGCCATGAAGCGGGAAAAGGTTACATACAGGGACTGAACCAAGAAGGGCATGGAGGCTTCACGGACTGGCGATTCCCGACAAGTGAAGAATTAGTCTCAGTGCTAGAGCGGAGAGGGATCAATAACGGCTTATTCATAGATCCAGCGTTTGATAGCGTGCAGCAATTTTTGTGGATTGCTGATCGAATAGCACAAAAAGATCGCTCTCCGTTTGCCTACTTCACGCTCTATAATCGAAAGTATGTCATACAATTCTCTGACGGTACTGCCGGCGCCAGTTGGGTTCGAGCAGTTCGTTCGCTCTATTTGGAGGAGGGGTCGAAGTCGGTGGAGGACAATACGCCTCAATACAGACCCTGACCCCCGCCATCCTTGTTTTTGGTGGCACGGCACCGTGGTCGGAGCGATGCTCACCATCCCGTTGGTTGATCCTGGCGTCTCTGGTTTGAATTCGGAGCCCGGCTTCCGGCGAATTGATACCCCGATCGGAATATAGCCCGCATTATTCATGAACACTTTTGCTGCAATCGCGAATTCGCTGCTGCGACAAGCCTGCATGCGGTCAACGGCATGTAGGCGGGCGGGCTCGCCGCTCAAACCCTCAACATACTGTTTCAAGTATGCTTCGGGCCCTCGCGGCTCCACTCGCCCGTCTCGCGACGCGGCTGCGCGATTTCGCCGTGAACCGTCATGAATAATGCGGGCTAGGGGTAGAAGCTGATCCTTCGCTTTTCCATGGCGCTCGCGACTGACGCAAGAATCTTCTCGCGATCAGCCGGCTTTTCGAGGTGCTCCACCACCCCTTGCTTTAGCAAAGACGAGGCGAGCTGTGCGTCATGGTAGCCGGTCAGAACAATCACGGGAACAGAAGGATACTGCGCTCGAAAGTATGTAATCGCCTCCGTTCCATTGATTTTCGGCATCCGGATATCGCAAATGATGACATCGACCATCAAGGGATTGTCCCCGCTGTTGAGGACATCCACTGCCCGCCCGCCATCGTCTGCTTCCTCAACATCATAACCTGCATTCGTCAGTATCGTTCTGAGGACCTGCCTGATGGACTCCTCGTCGTCGACGATTAGCACCCGTCCCAGACAGGTCCTCTCGTTTGTACTCGATCCGGACCGCCACCATCCGCCCATACTCTCTCCTCCCGGGAGCGCATTTGTACCGCGCTTGCTCCTACCAGGAATGCAAGGATGGAGCCTTGAACAGGACGGAGCCGATCGACAGAAACTCTACGCCACATGCGATGCATCCGGTGCTACACCTGTAAGGAGAATGGTTTCATTTGGTGGAACGACACCATCATCGGTTTAAATGAACCATCATAACCCTATCCATGCGGCGTTCAGTTGGATGTTTTATTTGGGATCTCAGGCGGAGAGGCGACGGTAGCCGTGACAAGCGGGTTACGCCTGAACACACTCATGTGATCTTGCTCGAGTCTCAGGTAGATGAATCGCCGACATGGTTGGAGGATGAGCGTCTGTGCTGCGGCAGAGATTCGAGCAGGCGCTCAACCCACTTCGACGGGAGTTTTTCGACCGACTCATAGATTCGGGACTGCCACCAGGAAGAAATCTCGGCGAGATCCTCCTTCTGAAAGCGATGCTCCAGAATATCGAACGTGTCATGTCGATAGAGCACGACATCCAGCGGGTATTCTACGCTGGTCGAACTGGTGCGTGTGGCATCAAAGGCGAGGAAGCCGACCTTGAGCGCAAGGTCCATGCTGGAGGCGTATCGAAGCACGCGATCAAGGAGGGGTTTCCCATAACCAGATTCACCGATGATGCAATAGGGTGTCCCTTGGCTGACCTCCACCCAGTTGCCCTGGGGGTAAATGAGAAATAGCTTGTGCTCCTGGTCATTCTCCAACTGACCTCCGACCAGGGCGTGAAGATTGAAGAAAAGCCCTGCATTATAGAGTGCGTTCTTGTCTTCCTCAGCCACGCGGCGGATCTGTGTGGCAAACACATTGACTGCTTTAAACAGTTTGTCGAAAGTTTGATCGCCCTCCCCGATGGCCTCATCGAAATAGGTGACCGCTTTATCTCGAACGGAGCGTAGCCCGGACGTCATGAGGAACATCGAATGTCGGCCATGCTGATGGATCGATACCTTTCCAGCCGAGATGCATTCGGCCCCCGTCGTGACCCGCGTGTCGGCGATTCCGACCAAGCCGTCTTCGACTTTCATGCCCAAGCAAAAGGTCATTGTGCCTCCACTGCCGGGATCGTACTATGAATGGGACGTGGGGCAAAGAACGTTTCGAAGATGGCCTCCCCGACATGATTGAGCTGCGTCTGAAAATGGTCGACGAACTCATGAAGCCCTGCTGAAATGCAGTCCTCAATGTCGGCAAAGTCCAGCTCGGCGCGGAGACGCCCCAGCCGTTTCTCGGCCTGATTGTGATGGAACCCGCGCTCGGATCCAGAAATGGCGTGCAACGAATTCTCCCCTTTGATCAGACAGTATCGGATGGCACGGGGAAACGTGGGATCGAGAATCAGGAAGGCCGCCACATCGTTCGGCGCGATGCGCCCATAGCGTTTGTAGTACATTTCCAATGCGCTCGCGGATTTAAGCAAGTCAGACCACTGGATGATGTCAAACGGTGTCCCGACCTCGGTCTCGGTCGGCAGGAGAATGAAATATTTGACGTCGAGAATCCGGGAGGTCTTGTCCGCCCGTTCCAGGAGACGGCCGAGTCGAGCAAAATGCCAGCCTTCGCCATGTGACATGGTGGCATCCGTGATCCCCAGAAGCAAATGACTCGCGGCCTTCACGTCGGTCAGGAAGGTGTGAAGATTATGGCTCGACATACCACTTGCAACGGCATGTGTGACCATCAAATAAAATCGGTTCACCTGTTCCCACATTTCGGTGGAGATGATTTCCCGAATCGACCGTGCATTTTCACGTGCCGCTGTGAGGCAGGAAAGAATCGAGCTGGGGTTCGTCGAGTCTGCCACGAGAAAGTGAATGACGGTCTCTTTCGTGGCCTTTCCGTGATGGCTCAGAAACTCCTCATGATCACCCGTGGTGGCCACCAGGGGCAGCCATTGCTCGGCGGTGCCGCGGGGGAGATCGAGCGAGAGATTCAGATTGACCTCAATGAATCGGGCGTAGTTTTCCGCCCGCTCGACATAGCGGTTCAACCAATAGATCGAACTGGCGACTCGGCTCAACATCGTCGGTCCTGGCTTTGTAGCTCAGAGACGCCCAGGCCGGTGAAAACATGCCTTGCACTTGTGGACAGAGCGTTCACGACAACACCCACGTATCCTTGTTCCTTCCACCTTGGGACGAGTTGACGACCAACAACCCTTAAGCCTGCAGCCACAGTAATGAGTACTGGACCTCCCCCCACCGCAGTTAGGGGCCGATTCCCCTGAGCCTGTTGCGACAGACAAAGGCGATCGAGGTTCGGTCGCCCTCTCCGCTCAAACGTCTCATCATAAATACTCTTCCGGATCGTAGGATCAGAATCGCCTCCTGTTTCCCACAACAGGGGTGAGCTACGAGATCACCGAGCGAGGCCGACCTAGGATTGACCGGACTACTGGTTCAGCGGGATCGTGATCATAACGCCGCCCATCACGTCATTTTGCTTGAAGTCCCGCCTCGGACTGTCTTGGTGTGCGTTATGACACCCGATGCACGCCTGGGAAACGGCCCTGTCCGCATAAATCGCTTGCAAGGATACATCACGCCCGTTCATGACTGTTTCGGTATAGGGACGATCCGGATGTTGCGTAGCCTCGAAGAGCCCTTTTTGCTCGAACTCGGTCTTCGGCACATTCCGTTTGTTGATCGGCCAGAGACTGATAAGCCGATACGCAATCCCGGCCTGTGTTGTCCCCGCCAACCGAGATGACTCGTTCAAGAACTGGGCGGGCAGGGGAAGCGTTTTTGCCTCCTGCCAATTTTCCGAGGCGACCACGACACCCTTCGCCTGCATCCTCTCCACGACATGTGTATAGAAGACCCGGTCCGCCTGGATCACGGCATGCACGTAGTCGGCCACTTTCTCTGCTGGAATTCCGCCGCAGTCCCTTGCCCCTGACGACATCCCCCAGTATCCTAGTACGACGATAAAGCTTGCTACTGTTCCCCACACGAAGCCTTGCCTGGTCATAATGCCACCTCCCTTTCAGGTCCTCGCTACCGTTGGAAATGGTAATCTACATAGCGGTTCAACCAAAGATGGAACTGGCGACTCTGCTCAGCATGGTCGATCATGGCTCTGTAGTTCAAAGACGCCCGCGTCGATGAAACCATGCCCTTCATTCGTGGATTGAGCGATCACGACAAGACCCAGGTATCCTTATTCCCGCCGCCTTGGGACGAGTTGACGACCAACGACCCTTTCCTCAATGCCACGCGGGTCATGCCTCCCGGCATGACATAGATGTCGCGGCCGAACAAAACATACGGACGCAGGTCCACATGGCGTCCCTCGATATGGTCCTCCACCAGGGTGGGGACTCGGGACAAGGCGAGGGTTGGTTGGGCGATGTAGTTCCGGGGATCGGCCTGGATGCGACGGGCACAGTCTTC
>Ga0075431_100006047_pt1 | contig 11999 bp, 7 predicted proteins | sample RhiMetdeltSRZDD5_FD_75297 | JGI IMG/M metagenome (GOLD analysis project Ga0075431, IMG submission 75297) | Populus rhizosphere microbial communities from Tennessee, USA - Rhizosphere MetaG P. deltoides SRZDD5 | ecosystem: Host-associated > Plants > Roots > Rhizosphere > Soil | place: USA... | reverse complement strand
GCGCGCGACCACACGCTCGTTGCCCAGCTGCGCCAAAAGGGCGCCATCATCTACGCGAAGGCGAACACCACCGAGTACAACGGCCGCGGTCCCGGTGATCCCGGCGGCAAGAACTATCCGAGCAAGGTGCTCCCGTCGACGCTCGGCTACCAGCGCAGCACGTGGGCTGGCAATCCATGCAACTCGTACGACCAGACCCGGGCCGCGTCGATCGGATCCAGCTCCGGGTCGGGCGTTTCGGTCAGCACCAACCTCGTCATGTGCAGCATCTGTGAGGAGACGGGGCAGTCGTGCCGCGGGCCCGCCAATCACAACTCGGTGGCGCTCATACTGCCGCACAAGGCGCATCTGTCGTTTCTCGGGGGTGCGGTCGGCGCAGAAATCTACAACGACCGAGCCGGAATCCACTGTCGCTCCATCGGCGACGCAGTGAAGGTGCTCGACGCGCTGAAGGACCCGGTGAACGGCTATTACGATCCGCGCGACATCTTCACCACCGTGCCGCGCTCGAGTCTCCCATCCGAGCCGTACGCACGCGCCATCACGGAGGGCCGGCAGGGCGCGCTCAAGGGCATGCGTATCGGCATCATCCGCGAGTTCATGGTCAAGCAGGCGAAGGTTGACGAGCCGATTGTCGACGCCGCTACTGCAGAAATGAAAAACATGCTCGGCGGCTACCTCGGCGCAACCCTCGTCGAATCCCTCACGCCGGGCTGGACCGACGATCCCGACATCGAGAACATGTCGACGACGATCGACCGCGCGATCGCGCAGCTGGCCCCCGTCTTGTACCCCGACCTGGTGCTGCGGTTAACACCCGGCAACGAACCCTTCTATCCCGAGTTCGCGGCCAAGGTGCGGCCAACCGAGTTTGCGCCTGGCGTGACCAAGGGCACCGGGACGATGGCCGCGGCAGACTGGATGGTGCGCTGGGCGGAAGGGCTCGAACCCACACCACGGAGCCTGACACTGCGCACCGTGCTCGGCGGTGGAGAGGCGCAGTCGCGCACGTTCCGGTTTCATATTTCGCAGTATCTGATGCGGCGGGCGAAGGACTGGAGCGATCGCGGCTTCAAGGAGACGCTCACCGACTGGCACGCGCTCAACGCACGGTCGAAGTTCTGGGGTGATGACCAGCGGGCCGCCTTCAAGAACTGGGAAGAGATCGACAACCTGTATGAGCCGCCGAAAGGCATTGCGGACAACATTCAACGTCGCGAGTTCCTCCGACGTGTGCTGATGAAGGTGATCCTCGACAACAAGCTCGACGTCCTCATCCAGGTGCATACGACGCTGCCGCCAGGGAAGATCGGGCTCGCGCCCGAGCCGAACCTGAACGGCCGCGCGATCTCGTATCCGCTCGGTCCCAATGCTGGCATCACGGAGATTCTTATCCCGGCGGGCTACGTCAAGGTGGCCTACGACCCGGTGTTCGAGCTGGCGACCGACTCGAACGGTCGAAAGTTCTATCGCAGTCGGACCGGGACCACGCCCACGGAAGCACCGGCGCCAGGAATTCCGTTTTCGATAAACTTCCTGGTCGAACCCGGCATGGAACACGTTGCGATGAAAGCGGCCACAGCGTACCAGTCGGCATCGAAGCGCCGCGTGCCGCCGCCGCTGTTCCCGCCGTTGGCCGGCGAGCCGTAGGACTCAGGCGTGACTACGCGCACTGTGCGAACGCTGACGATCATTGTGCCGCTTGTGGTCGCAAGTGGGCTGGCGGGCTTTGCCACGCGTGTTCATGCCCAGTCGGTCGGCGCACTGACGCTGACCGGCGGACAGACCAGTCCGATCGACCCACAGGTATCGGCGAGCACCCCGAGCGGCCGACCTGCGGTCACCATCGATCGCACGAGCGTGCCTCCGACAATCGACGGACGCCTGGACGACGCCGTCTGGCAGAGTGCCGTGGAGGTAACCCAGTTCGTCCAGCAGCGGCCGGTGGAAGGCGCGCCTGCCACGGAGCGCACCGAGGTGCGCATCGTGTACGACAGTCAGAACATCTACTTCGCCATCTACGCGCACTACTCGGATCGCTCATTGATTCGCGCCAACCACGTCGACCGCGATCAGACCGCGGGCGATGACAATGTGCGCCTCTATTTCGACCCGTTCCTCGACCAGCAGCGCGCGTACGTGTTCTCCGTGAACGGTTTTGGCGTTCAGAGCGACTCGGTACTCAACAGCGCTGATGCCTCAACGGGCACTGCCGCTGATCTGACGCCCGGCGTGAGGGGCGCCGTCCCCGTCAACAACTTTGGTGGCACGACCGTGCCGGCGAAGCGCGGCGGTTTACTGGATCGAATCCGGCGCACAATCGTTCCCCAGAACCACACGAGCGGCGGCCGCCGCAGCGGAGCGCCGGGCGACAGCTTCTGGGACGCGCTCTTCGAATCTGCCGGCACGATGGTGGACGACGGCTGGACCGCGGAGATTGCTATCCCCTTCAAGAGCCTGCGGTATCCGGGTCGCCAGGCCGAGGCACACCGTTGGGGCTTCCAGATTGAGCGCACCATCGAAAGCAAGAACGAGAGCGTGGTATGGGCGCCAGTCTCGCGCAACGTCATGGGCATGTTGCGTCAGATGGGCGTGGTCGAGGGGATGACCGGTTTGTCGACCACCCGCAACCTCGAGCTGCTGCCGACCTTCACCGCCATTCATGCCGACGTGCTGATAAACGATGGGCATGCGGACCATCAGCATGAGCCGCCGGGTACGAATTCAGAAGGCGCGATTAACGTCAAGTACGGCGTCACGTCGGATCTGGTCTTCGACTTCACCTACAACCCTGACTTCTCGCAAATCGAATCGGACCGTGCGCAGATCGAAGTGAACCAGCGTTTTCCGGTCTTCTATCCTGAGCTGCGTCCGTTCTTCCTCGAGGGCATCGACATTTACCAGGTGGCAGCGCCGTCTCAGGTATACCCGGTGCACACGCGCACGTTGGTCGACCCGCGCTTCGGCGCCAAGCTCTCCGGGAAGATTCGCAATACCTCCATCGGCTTTATGGTGACCGACGACGAAGCACCGGGACAACTCCTGACTCGGAACGCACCCGGGTACGGCGAAGGGGCGAAAGTTGTCATGGGGCGGGTTCGATACGACCTGTATTCCGAATCGTATGTCGGCGCAATCGTTACCGATCGCGAGCTTCTCGACGGCTACAGCCGCGTCGGCGGCGTCGACGGCGTGTTCCGCGTCGGCACGAACCATCGCGCGCGGTTCACGGCCATAAATTCCGACCGCCGCAACGGTGACGGCGTACGCTCCACCGGATCGATGCTCGATTTCAATCTGAGGAAGGAGGGTCGGCATCTCGTCTACGACCTGGCGCACAACGAGATTGATCCGGAGTTCGGCACCGATCTCGGTTTCATCCGCCGTGTCGATCAGAAACAGTCGACGGCCATGGTCGCGTACCGCTTGTGGCCTGAGAGCTGGATCGTCAACTGGGAGCCGCGGCTCCAGTACGAACGCAACTACGACTTCAACGGCGTGCTGCAGGACGAAGGCATCCAGGGGCGGCTGGGCTTTCAGTTTGCGAAGAACATCTCCTTCTACACGAATCTGAACCGCGACATGGAGCGATACCGCGACGTCGACTTCTGGAAGTCGCGATACAGCTTCGGCTGGACGGTGAACACGAGCCGCCGAATCAGCATCAACGGATCGACGTGGACCGGCGATCAGATCCGCTTCGTCGACAACCCGTACCTCGGCTCCGATCGGCAATTGAACCTGCTCATCAACGTGCGGCCGCTGTCACGCCTGCAGTCGGAGATCAACATCAGCACCAGCCGCTTCGTCGACGTGCGCTCCGACACCGAAGTCTTCGACGTCAAGATTTTCCGTACGCGCACGACGTATCAGTTCACAAACCGGCTGGTCGTCCGCAACATCCTGGAATACAACACCTTCGACAAGACGGTCGGCGGCAACGTGCTGTTTACCTACCGCGTCAACGCCGGCACGGTGTTCTTCGTGGGTTACGACGATCACTACCGGCAGGGCCGAAGCATCGACGAAGCGTTGTACCCGACGTCTGCGATGATGCGTACGAACCGGGCGATCTTCACGAAGCTGCAGTATCTGTTCAGGTATTAGCCGAACCCCGCCGCGCCGCGGCATACCGTGGCGCTCTACTTGCTGGGGCCGAGTCCGCGTCTTTCCTGACTGGCCCATGACCTTTTTCGTTACAGCGCTGCAGCAAAACCCGGAGCTGGCGATTTTCCTCACGCTAGCCGCAGGTTTCGCGCTGGGCCGGATCCGGATCGGTTCGTTCCGCCTCGGCAATGTCATGGGCACGCTCGTGGCCGGAGTGCTGATCGGCCAGCTCGACATCCAGGTGCCGCCGATCGTCAAGGTTCTGTTCTTCGCTCTGTTCCTGTTCGCCACGGGTTATACCGTGGGTCCGCAGTTTGTCCACGGGCTCGGACGAAACGCGCTCCCGCAGGTGGCGCTGACGTTTGTACTCTGTGGCGCTACCCTCATCACCACGCTTTTCGCCGCAAGGATCCTTGGGTATGACTCCGGTACTGCTGCGGGCCTGCTAGCCGGTGCCTTCACCGGATCCACCGCCATCGGGACGGCCGGTGATGCGATTCGCGGTCTGGGCCTGCCGCAAACCGAAATCGCCAGGCTGCTCGACAACATTGCGGTCGCTTACGCGGCCACTTATCTGATAGGCACAGCCGCACCAGTTTGGGTCCTTTCTCAGTTCGGGCCCCGGCTCCTGCGGGTAGACCTCAAGGCCGAGAGCCGAAAGCTCGCGCAGCAGTTTTCGGCGGGGCTGCCGCAAGAGGACGTCCCTTCGGGCTATCGCGAATGGGATATCAGGGCCTATCGCCTCGCCGATGGGTGGGCGGGTCGGAGCGTGGCCGAGCTGGAGGGGTCTTTCGTGCCCGACCGTGTATTCGTCGAGCGAATCAGGCGAGCTAGCACCCTGCTCGACGCGGAGCCCGATACCGTCCTCTCCCGCGGCGATGCCGTCGCCCTGACCGCTCGCCGCCGTGTGGTCGCCCAAGGACTGTCGATCGGTATCGAGATCGAAGACCGTGAGCTCCTCGGTTTTCCGGTGGACGCGTTGGACGTGGTGGTTACGAACAAAGCGCTGGCCGATCGCCCGCTCGCTAATGTGGCAGAAGAGCACGGGCGAGGCGTGACGCTGTTGAAGCTGGTACGCGCCGGGGTTCAGATTCCTTTCGTGGCCTCCACCACGTTGAACCGCGGGGATCTTCTGCGGCTCGGAGGGGCAGTGCGGCACGTCGAACGTGCGGGGAGAGTCCTCGGTTACATCGAGCGTCCCACGAGCGCCACCGATGTGGTTTTTGTCGGACTTGGGATCGTCCTGGGCGGTTTGATCGGGCTCCTGTCGGTGGATGTGGGTGGGCTGCCGGTCAGCCTGACGTCGAGCGGCGGAGCCTTGGTCATGGGACTGCTCTTTGGATGGCTTCGCTCGGTTTATCCAACCTTCGGTCGGATCCCCGCGCCAGCTTTGTGGGTCTTCGACACCATGGGACTCGCGGTGTTCGTCGGGGTGATAGGTCTGGACGTCGGACCCGAATTTCTCGAGAGCTTGCGGCGGACCGGATGGGCGTTGCTGGGTGCAGGCTTAGTGGTGGCGGTTGCGCCGAACGTGCTGGCGCTTCTGTTCGGGCGTTTCGTCTTGAAGATGAATCCGGCAATCCTGTTCGGTGCCTGCGTTGGGGCAAGCACCAGTACGGCAGCCCTGGGCCCGCTCCAGGAATTGGCGCAAAGCAAAGTTCCTGCACTCGGATACACGGTTCCCTATGCCGTAGCCAACATCCTGGTGGCCGCGTGCGGACCGCTCATCGTGCTACTGACACAGTAGGCGACAGATGATTGATGAGGCTTGCCATGCAGGCCGCGCCGAAGCCGTTGTCGATATTTACCACCGCGACGCCGTTCGCACAGGTGTTGAGCATGCCCAGCAACGCAGCGACCCCGCCGAAGCTCGCGCCGTAGCCTACGCTCGTTGGCACCGCGATTACCGGAACCTTCACCAGGCCCGCAACGACGCTCGGAAGTGCGCCTTCCATCCCGGCGACGACGACGAGGACGCGCGCGTTCTGCAGGCGGTCGTGCTCGGCGAGGAGTCGATGCAGGCCCGCGACGCCCACGTCGTACACGCGTTCGATCCGGTTACCCATTAAGGCGGCGGTAACGGCCGCCTCTTCCGCGACCGCCAGATCGGATGTTCCTGCGCATACGATGAGAATCGTCCCCTGTCCGGCTTCGATGCGTCCCTGTGCGAGTGTGATTGCTCGAGCGTCGGGATGATACGCAGCGCCTGGCACTACGGTTCGGACCGCATCGTAGACCTCTGGCTCCGCGCGCGTGACGAGAAGCGGTTGTCCGCGCTCGACGATCTTGCTGGCGATCGCAGCGACTTGTGCGGGTGTCTTCCCCAGACCAAGAACGACTTCGGGAAATCCCTGCCGCAGGTGGCGATGAGTATCGACGCGTGCGAACCCGAGATCCTCGAATGGCGCGGCGCGCATCGCCGTGAGAATTTTCGATGCGGCACTCGACGGGTCGAGTTGGCCGTGACGGACGAGGTGGAGCAGTTCCTGCAGCTCGGCGTTGGTCATGTCGCGTTGATCTGATGGATCTCGGCAGTATAATCACAGTCTGTGCGTGCTGCTTCCGTTCTCCTCGTATGACCCCGCTCGAAACCTTCACGCTTGCGGCGTACTTCTTCGTTCTGGTGATTCTCGCGGTGTACGGGTGGCATCGGTATTACCTGGTCTACCTGTACATGAAGAACAAGGACCAACAGCCCGTTCCTGACGCGACGTTCGAGCAACTTCCGCCTGTCACGGTTCAGCTGCCTATCTACAACGAGATGTACGTGGCGGATCGACTGATCGATGCCGTCTGTCGGCTCGATTACCCGCGCGACCTTCTCGAAATCCAGGTCCTCGACGATTCCACCGATGAAACGACGACGATCGCGGAGCGGGCCGTCCGTCGCCATGCGCTAAGGGGCGTGAAGATCACCTACCTGCATCGGACCGACCGGCGGGGGTACAAGGCAGGCGCACTCGAGGCGGGGCTGAAAGTGGCGAGCGGCGAGTACGTGGCCATTTTCGACGCCGATTTCCTGCCGTCACCCGATTTCCTCCGCCGCACGATTCACTTCTTCACCAATGCGCAGGTCGCGATGGTGCAGACGCGGTGGGGGCATATCAACGAGAACTACTCGCTGCTGACGAAGATTCAGGCCATTCTGCTCGACGGCCATTTCGTGCTCGAGCACGGCGGTCGAAATCGCGCGGGACTCTTCTTCAATTTCAACGGCACGGCCGGAATCTGGCGCCGCACGGCAATTGCCGACGCCGGCGGATGGCAGCACGACACGCTGACCGAGGATTTGGACCTGAGCTACCGTGCGCAGCTTCGCGGCTGGAGATTCGTCTTCCTGCACGATCTCGTGTCGCCGGCCGAAGTGCCGGTGGAGATGAACGCGTTCAAGTCGCAGCAGCATCGGTGGGCGAAAGGCTCCATTCAGACCTGTCGGAAGGTGCTGCCCGCCGTCCTGCGCTCGAAGCTGCCGCTCGGTGTGAAAGCGGAGGCGTTTTTCCATCTGACCGCGAACTTCAACTACCTGCTCATGTGCGTGTTGTCGGTACTCATGGCGCCTGCAATGGTGATCCGCTACAACATGGGCTGGTACGAGATGCTGCTCATCGACGTGCCGCTGTTCTTCGCGGCCACAGCGTCGGTGGCCAACTTCTACATGGTGTGCCAGCGCGAGCTCCACAAAGACTGGTCTACACGCCTCAAGTATCTGCCGTTCCTGATGTCGATCGGCATCGGATTGACCGTGAACAACACGCGTGCCGTCATCGAAGCGTTGTTCAGGAAGGAGACCGAGTTCGCGCGCACGCCGAAGTACCGCATCGAAGCCCAGGCTGATGAATGGATTGGCAAGAAGTATCGCCAGAGCGTTGTCGCGCAGCCGATCGTTGAATTGGCGCTCGGCCTCTATTTCACAGCCACCGTCTTTTACGCGCTGGCCAATGGCATCTACGGCACTGTCCCATTCCTGATGCTCTTCCAAATCGGCTTCCTGTACACCGGGCTGCTGTCAGTCGTACAGCAGTTCGCGAGCGACGACGCCGTATTGAAACCCGAAGAGGTGTAATCGAAGATAAGAGGAGCCACCGATGAACTACGCGCGCATTGTCACGGCGGCCGTTGTCGCGTGGGTCGTCTCAATCGGAATTGGATTCCTCGTGAACGAAGTGCTTCTGAGGGACCTGATGCTCGCCAATGCCGCGGCGATGCGGCCCCAGGGAGAGATGGTAGCGAAGCTGCCGCTCGGCTTCGCATTCCTGCTGGTGGGGTTCTTGGCTTTCGCGTACGCGTACGCGAAGGGGTATGAAGGCGGACACGGACCTATGGAAGGCGTTCGTTTCGGAGTCGTAGTGGCGCTCGTCGTCATTGGGTTCGGCGTGATCTGGCAGTACGTCGTGTTTCCGATCGACGGCGCGATGGCCGTGGCCGGTGTCATCGATGCCATCGTCGAGCTGGCAATTTACGGTGCTATCGTCGGCGCAATCTACAGGCCTGCAGCCGCAGGCGCCGGGCGCAAAATCCGGGCGTAATCGTCAAGTCACAAGTCACAAACCCAAAGACAAGAGACTAGAAACCAAAGACCAAAGACGAAGTTCACGTGCCGACCGCAGAAAAACCCAAGGCGGGTCTCGAGGATGTCGTCGCGACGTCCTCGGCAATCTGTTATCTCGACGGCGAGCGCGGCGTACTTGCGTACTGCGGATACGACATCCACGATCTCGCCGCGAATGCCACCTTCGAAGAGGTGTGCTACCTCCTGTGGCATCGGCGGCTGCCGAATCGCGCCGAGCTCGGCGATCTGCAGTCGCAGCTCGCCGCCTCCCGTCGCCTGCCTGAGCCGATCTTGCGGCTGATGAAGTCGCTGCCGCCAGTGGACGGAATGGACGCGCTTCGCACCATCACGTCGGCGCTCGGCCACTACGACCCTGAGGTATCGGACAGCTCGCCGCCTGCGCAGTACCGGAAGGCGGTCCGCCTGACGGCGCAAATCAGCTCCGTTGTCGCGGCGTGGGGCCGGCTGCAGGCCGGTGGCGGCTTCGTCGAGCCGGACCCCGCGATGGGCCACGCGGCCGCGTTCTTGTACATGCTCACGGGCGAACGGCCGAACGCCGTGGCAATCCGGGCATTCGACGTTGCGCTTATTCTGCACGCTGATCACGAGCTCAATGCGTCGACTTTTGCCGCACGTGTCGCGGCAGCCACGCTGACCGACATCTACTCCGCCGTGGTTGCGGCCGTCGGCACGCTCAAGGGCCCGCTGCACGGCGGCGCCAACGCCGACGTGATGCGGTTGCTGCTCGAGCTCGGTGCGACGGCGTCGCCAGAGCGTGTCGACGAGGTGATCAGACAGAAGCTCACCCGGAAGGAGAAGATTCCAGGGTTCGGGCACCGCGTGTACCGCACCGAAGATCCTCGGGCAACACACCTGAGGCGGATGTCGCGCGATCTCGGCAAGCGCGCGGGGCAGCCCGGCTGGTACGAGATGTCGGAGCGCATCGAGGCGCTCGTCAAAGGCGAGAAGAAGCTGAATCCCAACGTCGACTTTTATTCGGCCTCCACGTACTACACGCTCGGCATTCCCATCGATCTCTATACGCCGATTTTTGCCGTGAGCCGCATTTCCGGGTGGACCGCTCACATCCTCGAGCAGTACGCCAACAACCGCCTGATTCGGCCTCGCGCTGATTACATCGGTCCGCCGTATCCGCAGCGCTTTGTCCCGCTAGATCAAAGATGAGACAGGTCCGGGTAAAGCCGGACTCTACGTGCATATTCAGAACCTGACCGGAGAGCTGAAGCCCTCCGGCTACCATGATGGATTGTCTCGATCGCAATCGACAGTGACTGTTAGGTAGGCAACCCTTCGGTAGCCGGAGGCTTAAGGCCTCCGGACGTTATAATTTTCTGATCGGACCTCGATGGATCAGGCCAACATCCGGAATTTCTCCATCATCGCGCACATCGATCACGGCAAGTCGACGCTCGCCGACCGGTTTCTCGAGATCACCGGCGCGCTGCAGGCCCGCGAGATGGAAGCGCAGGTGCTCGACGCGATGGATCTCGAGCGCGAGCGCGGCATCACCATCAAGGCGCATCCGGTCCGGCTGAACTACACCGCCCGGGATGGCCAGCAGTTCGTTCTCAACCTGATCGACACGCCCGGGCACGTGGACTTCAGCTATGAAGTGACCCGCTCACTCGCGGCGTGCGAGGGCGCTCTGCTCCTCGTGGATGCCGCGCAGGGAGTGGAGGCGCAGACGCTGGCCAATGCCTATCTGGCGGCCGACGACGGCCTCGAGATCATTCCGGTCATCAACAAGATCGACCTTCCGAGCGCACAGCCTGAGGAATGCAAGCGCCAACTCGAGGAAATCATCGGCCTCGACAGCTCGGGTGCGCTCCTCGCCAGTGCCAAGGAGGGAACCGGCACCCGCGAGATCCTCGAGGCCATCGTCGAACGTTTTCACCCGCCGAAAGGGGACCCCGACGCGCCGCTCAAGGCGCTGATCTTCGATTCGTGGTACGACGCGTACCGCGGGGTCGTGATCGTGGTGCGGGTGATCGATGGGATGCTGCGGCCCAAGATGAAAGTCCGGCTCATGGCCACAGCACAGGATTACGAAGTCGACCAGCTCGGCGTGTTCTCTCCGAAGGCGCTGACTGTCGACGAGCTCGGTGTCGGCGAGGTCGGCTTTGTTGTCGCCAACATCAAGCGAGTGGCCGACGCCAAGATTGGCGATACCGTCACCGAAGTTGCGCGGCCGACGCCGGAGCCCTTCCCAGGGTTCAAGGAGCTGAAGCCGATGGTCTTTGCCGGAATGTATCCGGTCGAGAGCCATGAGTACCCGGAGCTGCGCGAAGCGCTCGAGAAGTTGCGACTGAACGACGCGTCGTTTTTCTACGAGCCCGAAACGTCGGCCGCCCTCGGGTTCGGTTTCCGCTGCGGCTTCCTTGGCTTGCTGCACATGGAAATCGTGCAGGAGCGGCTCGAGCGCGAATACAACATGGACCTCGTCACCACGGCTCCCGGTGTTCTATACCGCGTGACGACGACTGATGGAGAGGTGCATGACGTGGACAGCCCCGCAAAGCTTCCCGATGCGGGACGAATCGCAAAGCTCGAGGAGCCCGTCATCACTGCGATGATTCTGACCCCGTCGGAGTACGTCGGCCCGATTCTGCAGCTGTGCCAGGACAAGCGAGGCGTTCAGCAGAAGCTCGAGTACCTGAAGTCGGACCGCGTGCTCGTGACATACGAGCTGCCGTTCAACGAAGTCGTCATGGATTTTTACGACCGCCTGAAGACGATCTCGCGCGGTTATGCCTCGCTGGACTATCACGTCACCGGCTATTGGGAGTCGCCGCTCGTCAAAATGGATATCCTCGTCAACGCTGAACCCGTGGACGCATTGTCGATCATCGTCCACCGGGATGCCGCGTACGAGCGGGGTAGGGCGCTGGCCTCCAAAATGCGTGAGCTGATTCCGCGGCAGCTCTTCGAAATCGCCATCCAGGCGGCAATCGGCAACCGCATCATTGCGCGCGAATCCGTGAAGGCGCTCCGGAAGAACGTGATTGCGAAATGTTACGGGGGCGACATCACTCGCAAGCGAAAGCTGCTCGAGAAGCAAAAGGAAGGCAAAAAGCGCATGAAGCGGGTCGGACGGGTGGAGATCCCGCAAGAAGCATTTCTCGCGGTGCTGAAGGTCGGCACAGAATAGCTAGGGGCGCAAACAGATGTCGAAAGCTGAGAGCGCGGCGCAGCCGCATAAGCCGTATAAGAAATCGACGGCACGAGAGTATTTCGAGTCGATTTGTGTCGCGGTGATTCTCGCGCTGTTCGTCCGGACGTTCATCGTGCAGGCCTTCAAGATTCCGACCGGCTCGATGGAGAA
>Ga0075431_100006045_pt1 | contig 12001 bp, 11 predicted proteins | sample RhiMetdeltSRZDD5_FD_75297 | JGI IMG/M metagenome (GOLD analysis project Ga0075431, IMG submission 75297) | Populus rhizosphere microbial communities from Tennessee, USA - Rhizosphere MetaG P. deltoides SRZDD5 | ecosystem: Host-associated > Plants > Roots > Rhizosphere > Soil | place: USA... | reverse complement strand
CAACACGATCAGACCGAGCGCGACCAGAGCCGACCGAACGGCCGCAGCGGTGGGATGAGCGAACATGACAGCACTCCTCTTCAGGTCAATCCAGGTTCAGCCCCGCTCGACGACGCGCACGCCGCTTGAGCCGGCGAGCACGGCGGCCTGCGTAAGCCCGATGAACAGGCCATGCTCGACGACCCCGGTAATGGCATCGAGCCGATCCGCGAGCGATTTCGGATCAGAGATCCGCTCGAGCGCCGCGTCGAGAATCCAGTGCCCGCCATCCGTGACGAAAGCGTGGCCGTCTTTGGCGCGGCGCAGCAGCGCCGGCCCGGCACAGCCGGCGGCGACTGCCGCCGCTTCCACCGCGCGTCGGGTCGCCGCCAATCCGAAAGGCATCACCTCGACCGGCAGCGGAAAGCGGCCGAGCGCCGAAACCCATTTCGATTCATCGGCGATCACGATCATGCGCGCGGAGGCCGCGGCGACGATCTTCTCCCGCAGCAGCGCGCCGCCCCCGCCCTTGATCAGGCTCAGATCCGGGCCGATTTCATCGGCGCCGTCGACGGTCAAATCGAGCTCGGGCGTCTCGTCGAGACTGGTGAGCGGTACGCCCAGCCGCTCGGCATCGTTGCGCGTCGCTTCCGACGTCGGCACGCCGATGATGTCGAGGCCTGCCCGGACACGCTCCGCCAACAGCTCGACGAAATGGCGCGCGGTCGAGCCGCTGCCCAGTCCCAGCCGCATGCCGGGACGGACGAACTCGATCGCGCGCGCCGCGGCGGCACGCTTTTGGGCATCGACATCCATGGCGCGAGTATCTAACGCCCTTCCGCAGTAGCGTATAGCCAAATTGCCCGACAGGCGTCGCGCGAATTCGTGTCACACCCCCGGGCATACGTGGTCCTGGCTGCCGGCAGCGCCTTGCCATCGCCGCCGCCGGCAGGTAGCGATCGCGGACCATGATCGCTGCCGCTGTCTTCGATCTCGACGGGACGCTGGTCGATACCGCGCCCGATCTGGTCGCCACGCTCAACACCGTCTTTGCCCGCGAAGGCTTGCCACCGGTCGCCTATGAGGCGGCCCGCAACATGGTGGGCGGCGGCGCTCGGCACATGATCGAACGCGGGCTTGCGGCCGAGCGGCGCAGCCTCCCCGTGGCCGAGATCGACCGGCTCTGCCGCGATTTCATCGATCACTACGCGGCCCACATCGCGGACCGCTCGCGGCCGTTCCCGGGGCTCGAGGCCGCCCTCGACGAGCTCGCCGGGCATGGCCTGAGCCTGATCGTGTGCACCAACAAGCTCGAATGGCTGTCGGTGCGGCTGCTCGATGCCCTCGGCCTGTCGAGCCGCTTCGTCGCCATTTGCGGCGCCGACACGTTTGGGTTGAAGAAGCCCGACCCCGAACTCCTTCGCCGCACGCTCGGCCGGGCCGGCGCCCGGGCCGAGCGCGCGGTCATGGTCGGAGATTCCGCCAATGACGTCGATATGGCCCGCGCCGCCGGGGTTCCCGTCGTGGCCGTCGATTTCGGCTATACCGAAACCCCCGCCAGCGAATTGAACGCGGACCTGGTGATCAGCGCTTTTCGGGACCTGCCGAAGGCCATTTTCGGGCTGCTAGGTAACCCGGTGGGGGCGCGGGCCGAAACAACATAATCGGCATTTCACCTTATAGACGCCACACTTAGGGAGCTTTTACGGCGGTAGCTATACGTCGCGAGGATGCGGCCGCGGGGCTTTGCAGGGCTTCCGTCACGCTCGTATGGCCGCATCCTGGGGCAAAGGTGGCCGTCTCGGCCGCCAAATTGGTGGGGACTAAACCATGAGCCGAGTCATTGCCTTCGTGGCATGTGGCTTCACCCTGGCCGCATGTTCCGCGTCGATGCCGAGCCTGGACTTTTTCAAGTCGTCGCCGGCGACCGAGACGTTGCGGATCGAGTCTGAGCCGCCGGGGGCGGATGCGAAGACCACCCAGGGCCAGGCCTGTCGCACGCCATGCGAGCTGACCGTTCAGGGCGGCGCCGACCTGTCGGTCACCTTGGCGCTCAATGGCTACCAGCCGCAGACGGTGGCGTTACGGTCGGACCAGGCGGAGGGTAAGCTTTCGCCCAACCCGCTCTACGTCGAGCTGCAGGCGGCGGCGGCGCCGGCGCCTGCGAAGAAAAAAGCCCTCAAAAAGAGGAAGCCGAACACCGCGGCAGCGACCCAGTCCGCCCCGGCGGCGGCGCCCGCAACGGCCGCGTTTCCGCCGCCGCCCGCCTCAACGGAACCGACGTCGTCGGCCAATTATCCCTGGCCGACCACGCGATAGCCTTGCTGCGGACTTGACGCAGACCGACGGCACCCTGCGGGTGGCCCGCGAGCCGACGCGACCGCGCGCTGGACGCACTGGCCGATATCCGTCAGAATTCCCATATTAGGGGCGGCGGCAAGACCGCTCTCTCCGGGAGACCGTCGAGTTGGACGCGATAACGCCCCGCGCGCAAGCACCCGCCTTCGACCCTGAGGAACATCGGCCGGCCCGCGGCCTGGTCGACCCGTTCGGGCGGACGATCTCGTATCTGCGCGTTTCGGTGACCGACCGCTGCGACTTCCGCTGCGTTTATTGCATGGCGGAGAACATGGCGTTCCTGCCGAAGGCCGATCTGCTTACCCTCGAGGAGCTCGACCGGTTGTGCAGCGCGTTCATCGCCACGGGCGTGCGCAAGCTCCGCCTTACCGGCGGCGAACCACTGGTCCGGCGCGGGATCATGACGCTGGTCTCCTCGCTCTCGCGTCATCTTGCCAGCGGAGCGCTCGATGAACTCACGCTGACCACCAACGGCTCGCAACTGCCGAAATATGCCCGCGAGCTGGCAGGTTACGGCGTCAAGCGCATCAACGTCTCGCTCGACACGCTCGACCCCGACAAGTTCCGTGCCATCACGCGTTGGGGGGAGCTGGACAAGGTGCTGGCCGGCATCGACGCCGCGCAGGCGGCCGGGCTCAAGGTCAAGATCAATGCCGTGGCGCTCAAGGGCGTCAACGAGGACGAATTTCCCGCGCTCGTCGAATGGGCACACGGACGCGGCATGGACCTCACGCTCATCGAAGTGATGCCGCTCGGCGACGTCGGCGAGGGCCGGCTCGACCAATATCTTCCGCTCTCGATGGTGCGGGCGCGGCTGGCCGACCGCTACACGCTGGACGAGATCGACTACCGCACCGGCGGTCCCGCCCGCTACGTCCGGGTTGCCGAGACCGGCGGCCGGCTCGGCTTCATCACGCCGCTTACGCACAATTTCTGCGAATCCTGCAATCGCGTGCGGGTGACCTGCACGGGCACTCTCTACATGTGCCTCGGCCAGGAGGACGCAGCCGACCTGCGCACGCCGCTGCGCGCCTCGGAGGGCAACGACCTGCTCCATGCCGCCATCGAGGAAGCGATTGCGCGCAAGCCCAAGGGGCATGATTTCGTCATCGACCGCCGCCATCAGCGGCCGGCGGTGTCGCGCCACATGAGCGTCACCGGGGGTTAATTCACGAGGATGGAATAGTCCCCGTCCCATCGGTCGCGACGCGGCGGTGGCGCCGCGCAGGCGCTTCCCCTCCCCGACAGCCTCCCAAGTTCCGCCAAACTACCAATTGACTCGGCATGCAGGGGTCGAGGAAGGTCTTATCCGCCTGACGGTTGTCCGTCATGCCAATCCCGACAGCCGGGCGCATGAACCCCGCACCTCGCAGGACCCTTGCAGGGGGATCGACTTGGAGGCGCTGCTCAAGCTGAGCCGGGCGATCGATTTCGTGAACGACCGGTTCGGCGAAATCGCCAACTGGTTGGTGCTCACCGCCTGCCTGATCAGCGCCGGCAACGCCGCCAGCCGCTACCTGTTCAGCGCCAGCTCCAACGCCTGGCTCGAAGTGCAGTGGTACATGTTCGCCGGCATGGTCCTGCTCGGCGGCCCCTACACGTTGAAGGTCAACGAGCATGTCCGCGTCGACCTTTTCTACTCGGCGGTGTCCGAGCGGGTGCGGCTTTGGATCGACATTCTCGGTTGCCTGCTTTTTCTTCTGCCGATCTGCGTCATCCTGGTCTACTTCACCTGGCCGTGGTTCACGGAGTCCTGGCGCATCAATGAGACCTCGTCGAACGCCGGCGGCCTGATCCGCTGGCCGGTGAAGCTCCTGCTGCCGGTCGGGTTCGCGCTGATGGCGTTGCAGGGCGTGTCCGAGCTCATCAAGCGCATCGAAGCGCTGATCCATCATCACCGGCTGCAGTTCGAGTACGAGAAGCCGCTGCAATGATTCATTTCGTACGGGAGAACATGGCACCCCTGATGTTCGGGGGCATGATCCTGTTCATGCTGATCGGCTTCCCGGCGGCCTTCTCGCTTGCCGCCGTCGGCCTGTTCTTCGGTTTCATCGGCATCGAGCTCGGTCTCATTCGCCCGGACTTTCTCGGCAACCTCACCTACCAGCTGTTCGGCATCGTCTCGAACGACCTGTTGCTGGCGATCCCGTTCTTCACCTTCATGGGCGCCATCCTCGAGCGCTGCGGGCTCGCCGAGGACTTGCTCGATTCGATCGGGCAATTGTTCGGTCCGGTGCGCGGCGGTCTGTCCTACGCGGTGATCTTCGTCGGCGCCATATTGGGAGCGATCACCGGCACGGTGGCGGCGTCGGTCATCGCCATGGGCGTGATTGCTATGCCGGCGATGATCCGCAACGGCTATTCGACGCGCCACACGATGGGCGTCATCGCGGCCTCCGGGACCATTACCCAGCTCATACCGCCGTCGCTCGTGCTGGTCGTGCTGGCCGACCAGCTCGGCCGCTCGGTCGGCGACATGTATGCGGGCGCCATCGGACCAAGCCTCATCCAGATTGCCCTGTTTTGCATCTGGGTGCTGATCGTCAGCGTGCTCTGGCCGAAGGATGTCCCGGCGCTGCCTCCGGAGGCGCGCACGCTCAAAGGCTGGGCGCTGTGGAGGAAGTGCCTGCGCGGAATCATTCCGTCGTTGGGGCTGATCTTCCTGGTGCTCGGCACGATCTTTCTGGGGCTGGCGACGCCGACCGAGGCGGGCGCCATGGGCGCGGTCGGCTCGCTGGCGCTTGCCGCCTTCAATCGAACGCTGACCTGGCCGCTGGTTTATCAGGGCATGTCGATCACCATGCGCATCACCGCCATGGTGGTCTATATCCTGATCGGGGCACGCACCTTCAGCCTGGTGTTCCAGGGCGTCGGCGGCAAGGAGTGGATCGAGCACCTGTTGACCTCCTTGCCGGGCGGGCAAACCGGCTTCTTGATCTTCGTCAATGTCTTCGTGTTCGTGATCGCATTCTTCCTCGATTTCTTCGAGATCGCATTCATCATCATCCCGCTGCTGGCGCCGGTCGCCGACAAGCTCGGCATCGACCTGATCTGGTTCGGGGTGCTCATCTGCGCCAACATCCAGACGAGCTTCATGCATCCGCCCTTCGGCTTCGCGCTGTTCTATCTGCGCGGAATAGCGCCGCCGTCGATCAAGAGTACGGAGATCTATTGGGGCGCGATCCCGTGGGTCGTGCTCCAGGTCATCCTGGTGGTCATCGTGATCTTCTGGCCGGGCTCGGTGACTTACTGGCTCTCGCGCGGGACCGCGGTCGACCCGTCCAAGGTCAATATCGAGATCCAGCAGCCTGACTTGCCGCCGCCACTCGACTTCGGCGATCCACCGAAGATCCAGTAAGGCCACGCGCGGATCGCATCCACGTAGCAGCGATCAAACGCGGCTGCGATTGCGCACCAGATATGTGTCGTAGCTCAGCTCGGCCACCTGCCACCACAGATACTGGTCGTTGCGGAAGGCAAGCATCGCGTCGAAAACCTTCTTGAAGTCGGCGTTGGTCTTCGACGTCTCGGCGTAGAGCTCGAACGCCGCTTTCAGCGACGCATCCATGATCGGCTGCGAGAACGGCCGCAGCAGGGCGCCGCCCGCCACCAGCCGCTTGAGCGCAGCGGGATTGCCGGCGTCATACTTCGCCTGCATCCACTCGTTCGCCATCGAAGAAGCGGTCTTGACGAGCGACTTATAGGCGGGCGGGAGCGAGTTCCATTTATCGAGGTTGACGAAGTGGTGGATCATCGGCCCGCCTTCCCACCAGCCCGGGTAGTAGTAGTACTGCGCCACTTTGTGAAAGCCGAGCTTCTCGTCGTCATACGGGCCGACCCACTCGCAGGCATCGAGCGTGCCCTTCTCTAGCGCCGGGTAGATCTCGCCGCCGGCGATCTGCTGCGGGACGACGCCGAGCTTGGAAATCACCCGCCCGGCAAATCCGCCGATCCGCATCTTGAGACCGTTGAGATCGGAGAGCTCCTTGATCTCCTTGCGGAACCAGCCGCCCATCTGGGCGCCGGTGTTGCCCGCCGGAATTCCGTAGATGTTGAACTTCTTGTAGAACTCGTTCATCAGCTCCATGCCGCCGCCGAACTGCATCCAGGCGGTCTGCATGCGGCTGTTGAGCCCGAACGGGACCGCCGTGCCAAACGCGAAGGTCGGGTCCTTGCCGAAATAATAGTACGACGCGGTCTGACACATTTCGACGGTGCCGCTCTGCACGGCGTCGGCGGCCTGCAGGCCCGGCACGATCTCGTTGGCGGCGAAGACCTGGATCTGGAACTTGTTGTCGGTCGCTTCGGCGACTGCCTTGGCGAAGGCTTCGGTCGCACCGTAGATGGTGTCGAGCGACTTAGGGAAGCTCGAGGTCAGGCGCCACTTGAGCTCCGGCATCGACTGCGCGATTGCGGGCCTCGCGATCGCGGTCGCGGCGGCAGCCAAGCCCGCCGCTTGCAAGAACTGACGACGCTTCATGGGTTTCCTCCCTGGACCGGCGGGCGGCACGTTCGGCGCCCTCCATAGCAATTCCGGGGCCGCAAGGCCGGCCCCGGGATCGACTTCGTCAGGATCGCGTCCGTGTGCGGATCATGAAAGTGTCATAGCTGTATTCCGCAACCTGCCACCACAGATACTCGTCGTTGCGGAATGCGTGCACCGACTCCCACACCTTTTTATAGTCGGCGTTGGCTGCCGAGGTTTCGGCATTCACCTCATTCGAAGCGGTCAGACAGGCTTCCATGATCGGCTGCGAAAATGGACGCAGCTGCGTGCCTGCCGCAACGAGGCGCTTCAGGGCCGCGGGATTGCGGGCATCGTATCTGCCTGTCTCTTCAACGTTGGCGAAGCCCGCAGCCGCCGCGACGATCGCTTGATAGTTTTTCGGCAGCTCGTTCCAAGTGGGCAGGTTGATCATGAAATGTTGTGCGGTGCCGCCTTCCCACCAACCAGGATAGTAATAATACGGCGCCACCTTGTGGAAGCCGAGCTTCTCGTCGTCATATGGCCCAACCCACTCCGTCGCGTCGATCGTGCCCTTCTCCAGCGCGGGATATATGTCGCCGCCGGCAAGCTGCTGCGGCACGACGCCGAGCTTCTGCAGCGTCTTCCCGGCCCAGCCCCCGATCCGCATTTTGAGGCCCTTGAGGTCATCGACGGTCTTGATCTCTTTGCGGAACCAGCCGCCCATCTGCGCGCCGGTATTGCCGCCGACGAGGGAGTGCACGTTGTACTTCTTGCCGAACTCGTTCATCAGCTTCATGCCGTCGCCATCGTAGAACCAGGCATTCTGCTGGCGGGTGTTGAGGCCGAACGGCACGGCACAGAACAACGCCCAGGTCGGATCCTTGCCGATGTAGTAGTACGTGGCTGTGTGGCACATCTCGACGGTGCCATTTTGAGCCGCGTCGAGGACTTGTAACGCAGGCACGATCTCGCCCGCGGCAAAGGGCTGAATTTGAAACTTGTTGTCGGTCGCCTCGGCAACGTATTTGGACAGGGTTTCGCAGGCCCCGAAAAGGGTGTCGAGCGATTTCGGCCAGCTCGCCGCCAGTCTCCATTTGACGGCGGGCGTGGATTGCGCAATCGCGGGCTTCGCAATGGCGGTCGCGGCGGCACCTAAGCCAGCCGCCTTTAGGAATTGACGACGCTTCATGCTTTCCTCCTGAAGTAGCGAGCCGGCGGGCACGGCCGCACATTCGGCGATCCCGCGGGGGTCAACCGATCTGGCGCAGGTTGGCCGACCGCCATGGGAAAATCCAGCCGTTCCATCCTCAACTAAAGTTCAATTTTTGCGCCGGCAAGCGGACGGGAATATCGATGCTCTGTCCGAGCCCAGCCATTCGTCGTCGATGAATTGCAGAGGAGGAATTAATCGCGGGGGGCCGACCGCCGCCTATATTCCTCGAAGGGGTCCTCCTCGAGTTTGTTCTTGCTGTCGTCGACCTTCTCGACCTTTTCCGCCGCCGCCTCGCGGCGAACGTACTCGGGGAACCAGGTCGCGATCGACGGAAACGCGACAATCAGTGCGATCGCGATGCACTGCAGGACCATGAACTCGGACATCCCCTTGTAGATCGTGGCAAGCGACCAGTCTTTGACCACTTGCTTGAGATAGTAGGCCGACATCGCGACCGGCGGTGACAAATAAGCGGTCTGCATGGTCACCGCCACCACCGCGCCGAACCAGATCATGACGTAGTCGGGCTGGATGCCCAACGTTTGGCCGAGTGCAGGCTTCAACGCGTCGATGATCGGGAAGAAGATCGGCAGAAACACCAGGATGATCGCCGGCCACTCGAACGGCCATCCCAGCAGGAAGAGCAGGATAACCACGAAAACCAGCATCAACACCGGCGACAGCGGAAGCCCGAGCATGCTCTCGGTGACCCAGGTCGCGGTCCCGAGACGCGAAAACACCGCCCCGAAAATGTTCGAGGTCACCGCAAGCAGAAGCACCATGCTCGACGTTGCCGTGGTGGAGAGCACCGCTTGCTTGGCCCCGGCATAGGTCACCCTGCCGTAGAGCACGGCCAGCACGAAGGCGCCGAGCGCACCGACCGCCGCAGCCTCGGTCGGGGTCGCGAGCCCCAAGAGGATCGAGCCTAGCGTCGCCGCGATCAGCGCGAATAGCGGCACCACGCCGACCACGACTTCCCACAGCAGCTTTCCGAAGCTGTGGACGCGCTCCTCCACCGGTACCGGAGGTCCGAGGCTTGGGTTAAAGAACGAGCGCCCGAGCAGATAGGTGAGATAGATGCCGGCCAAGAGGAATCCCGGCCCGAAGGCGGCGGAATAAAGCTCGCCCACCGAAACGCCGAGCACCGGCCCCATCACGATCAGCATGACCGAGGGCGGGATCAATATGCCGAGCGTGCCGCCCGCCGTGATCGCGCCGGCAGACAGTTTCGAGTCGTAACGGCATTTGATCATCATCGGACCGGCCATGATGCCGAGCACGGTAACAGCCGCGCCGACGATGCCGGTCGCCATCGCGAACACCGTGGACGTCAGAATGACGACCGCGTAGAGCGATCCGCGGATCGGCGCCAGGATGTCGCGGAACGCCCGGAACAGCCGCTCCATCAGGCCGGCCTGCTCGGTGATGAATCCCATGAAGATGAACAGCGGGACGGCGGCGAACACCTCTTCTTTCATCAAGCCGATGGTCTGGAAATAGGCGAGATCGAAAACCACCTTGCCGAGGCCGAAATAGCCAAAGACGAACGCAAGGAAAAGCATCGTGAAGCTGATCGGGAATCCGATGAAGATCGCTCCGATCATCACGGTCAGCATCACCAGGCCGAGGAACTCCTGACCGCTCATCGGCCTAGACCTCCACCTTCTCTTTGTGCTCGAGTTCGATGCCGGTGAGCGCGGCATGCAGGCTCTTGATCACCTCCGAGACGCCCTGGATCATGAGCAGCAGGCAGGTGAGCGGCACAATCATCTTGAACGGCCACAAGATCGGCCGCCACGGCGTCTGCTCCGAAGTCTCCTTGATGACAAACGCGTACCAGGTCTCATCGGCGCTGGCGATCAGGAACACGATCAGAGAGGGAAAGAACAACAGGAGGTACGCAATCGAATCGATCAGACCCTTCGTTCTGGTCGACCAAGTCTCGAAGAAGAAATCGGTACGGATATGCGCGCCCAGGTGTAGGGCATAAGCCGCGCCGAGCATGAAGATCGCGGCGTACAACATGTACGTCACGTCATAGACCCAGATCGTCGGCGCGTGGAAGAAGTACCGCGCGATAACCTCGTAGGCGACGGCCAGCACCAGCGGCACGTTCAGCCATGCCACACAAAAGCCGATCGCGTCGGTGAAACGGTCGATCGCAGCAGTGATCTTCAAGAGGCCGGGCGAAAATGCCCTCATCCCGATCCCCTCCCAGGAAGACGGGTCATTGGTGGCGCGGTTTCGCCCGGTTCCGCGCCATCACTTGATGCTGGCGTCCTTCGCGACGGACGACTACTGCTTTTCCGGCCAATAGTAGTTCGCCGCGAACGAGTACGGCGGGAACATGAAGCGCTTGGCCGGCACGACTTTCGCCGCGTAAGCACGCTGCGACTCGTAGACCTTCTTGAAGAATGGATCCTTCGCCGATTCTTCCGCGGCCATCTTGTCCCAGGTCTTCATGAACTCGATCAGGATGTCAGGCGGCGTCCGTAGCAGCTGCGTCCCATGCTTGGTGCGCATCTCCTCGATCGCGTCGGCATTCTGCTTCTGCCATCTGACGCCCCACTTCACGAACGTCTCGAGCGTCGCTGCCCGCACAGCTTCCTGCTGCACAGGCGTGAAGCTCTTCCAGACATCCGAGTTGATGATGAGCTCGAGCATCGAATTGCTCTCGTGCATGCCGGGCGTGTAGTGGTACTTCCAGACTTGCGGCAGGCCGAGCCGCAGATCCTCGACGCCGCCGACCCATTCGGCGCAATCGATCACACCGCGCTGCGCGGACGGCACGATCTCGCCACCCGGCAGGTTGACGGTCTGCATACCCATGCGCTGATAGATTTCGGCAACGATGCCGGTCTGACGGCATTTGAGGCCCTTGAAGTCGGCGAGGTCCCTGATCGGCCGCTTGAACCAGCCGAACGCCTGCGGGCTCGAGCCACCGATCGGGAACGCCACCACGTCGAGCTTGAGGATGTCGCGGTAGAACTCCCAGTACAGATCCATCCCGCCGCCCTCGTACATCCAGCCGAGAAAGTCGAAATGATCCATGCCGAACGGCCCGGCGGGCGTGGCTGAGAACAACGTCGCGGTCTTGTTCTTGCCGACCCAGTAGTAGGCGACGCCATGTCCGCCATCGATCACCTTCTTGTGGGTGGCGTCGAGGATTTCGAACGGCGGAACGATCTGGCCGGCGGCGAGCGCCTCGATCTTGATCGCGCCGCTGGTCAGCTTGTCCACCCGTTCGGCGAACATCCTGAAGTTGTCCTGGAGGGTGAGGCTCGCGGGCCAGGTCGATTGCATCTTGAGCGTCCGCGGGGCGGGCTGCTGCGCACCTACCTGACTGGCGAGGCATAGCGCAGTGGCCGCAGCCGCGAGAGAGAGCAGACTTTTCCTCAGTGTAAGCATGGATCGTTCCCCTCCTATTGCCGATGTGGAGCACCGGCTGTTTAGGCCAACAACCTATCGTGACTGCGGTGCTCGCGCAACGCGCATTCGACTCCGTTTGGTCCCGTCGAGGCGCCGACCTTGGTCGCATCCCTGTTTCGGCCTCGCTGCAAACAGCCATCAGCGGGAGACGTCGACGTAAAGCTCCATTTTCGGATGGATGCCGCAGAACACCAGGAACGAACCTGAATTCGTGAATGCGATCTCGACGGTCTCGCCCGGCTCTTGCGCGCCGGAATCGAAATCGAGCGCCGGATCGAACACCCGCACATTGTGCGTTCGCGTGTCGTTGTTGACGATCCACAATCGCCCGCCGCGCGGAAGCGCAATATGGGCCGGATGAAAATTCTTGTCGTCCTGGGACACGGTGCTCACCCGTTCCGCCGGCGTCGTCGGCCCGCTTTGCACCGCCACGATGGTCTCCGGCAATGCGGGATCGCGCTCACTCGTCAGCGTCCCCAGGAAGGCGATCAGGTCGGCGCGCTCGGTTGGCGTCAGCCTGAGCTTGCGCGTGAGATCCTTCGACAGCGTCGGGC
>Ga0075431_100006043_pt1 | contig 12003 bp, 5 predicted proteins | sample RhiMetdeltSRZDD5_FD_75297 | JGI IMG/M metagenome (GOLD analysis project Ga0075431, IMG submission 75297) | Populus rhizosphere microbial communities from Tennessee, USA - Rhizosphere MetaG P. deltoides SRZDD5 | ecosystem: Host-associated > Plants > Roots > Rhizosphere > Soil | place: USA... | reverse complement strand
CCTTCCGAGCATGAGGTTCCGCCACGGCATCCCCGCGGACCACCGGACCCTCGTGGTCGTGCCGGTCCTCCTCCAGCGCAAGGAGACCATCGAGGACGAGGTGGAGAGGCTCGAGGTGCGGTACCTGGCGAACAGCGATCCCAACCTCATCTTCGGCCTCCTCTCGGACTTCCCCGATGCCCCGGAGAAGACGATGCCGGAGGACGCGGTCTTCCTCGAGACCGCGAAGCAGGCCATCGAGAAGCTGAACGCCCGGCACGGCCGCGCAGGCCGCGACCGCTTCTTCCTCTTCCACCGGGACAGGACCTGGAGCGACTCGGAGAGCCTCTGGATGGGCTGGGAGCGCAAGCGGGGGAAGATCGAGCAGCTCAACAGGCTCCTGAGCGGCGATCGGTCCCCCGAGATCCTCGGCATGGTGAGGATCGGCGATCCCGCCCTCCTCGAGGGCATTCGCTTCGTCATCACCCTGGACTCCGACACGCAGCTCCCACCCGGGACCGCGCGGCGGCTGGTGGAGACCCTCGCGCACCCCCTGTGCGCGCCGGTCCTCTCCGCCGACGGCCGTACGGTGGTCGAGGGCTACACGATCATCCAGCCCCGGGTGAGCACGAGCCTTCCCAGCGCGAACGCGACTCCCTTCTCGAGGCTCTTCACGGATGCGAGCGGCACGGATCCGTACACCCACGTCGTCTCCGACGTCTACCAGGACCTGACCGGAGAGGGGAGCTATCACGGGAAGGGCATCTACGACGTCCGCGCGTTCCACGCCGCGCTTACGGGGCGCTTCCCGGACGCGACGCTCCTCAGCCACGATCTGCTCGAGGGCGCTCACGTGCGGGTCGGCTACGCGAGCGACATCGAGCTCCTCGACCTCTTTCCCACGAGCTACATCTCCTGGGCGGCCCGGCAGCATCGCTGGATCCGCGGCGACTGGCAGATCGCCGGGTGGCTGCTCCCCCGGGTTCCCGCGCCGGGACGGAAGCGGGCGAACAACCCGCTTCCTGCCATGAACCGCTGGAAGGTGCTCGACAACCTGCGGAGGAGCCTCGCGCCGGTCTCTCTCCTCTTCTACCTCCTCGCAAGCTGGTGGCTGCCTCCGCCGGCGCCGGCCTTCGCGTCCTTCCTCGTGCTTGCCGCGGCGCTCTTCCCCGCGATGGCCGGGCTCTTCACGTGGGCGACCTTCCGCCCGCTTTCGAGCGCCCCTCCCTGGAAGGACGCGGGCCACGCGGCCCTGCGCGCCGCTGTCGGACTCTCGCTCCTCCCGCACGAGGCGGACCTCGCGGCCGATGCCGTGGCTCGCGCCGCCTGGCGAAAGCACATCTCTCGGAAGAAGCTCCTCGAGTGGCAGACGGCGCAGATGGTCCAGGCCGACACTCCGAGGCGCCGCCGGAGGTTCCTCGTACGCGCGTCGGCCGCGAGCGCGGCCGCGGCGGCGCTCGGCGTAGCCGCGATCCTCGGGTCGGCCTGGGCGGTTCCGGCCGCGCTCCCCTTCCTCGTCGTCTGGGCCTCGTCGCCCCTCGTTGGATGGGCCTTGAACCGTCCCCCCCGCCCCTGGGCGCGCCTCGACCTCGACGATGAGGACCGCCAGTACCTGCGGGTCATCGCGCGCCAGACCTGGCGCTACTTCGATGACTTCGTCGGCCCGAAGACGGGCTGGCTCCCGCCCGACAACTTCCAGGAGGCGCTTCGCGTCGAGATCGCGCTGAGGACCTCGCCCACGAACATCGGGCTCTGGCTCCTCTCCGCGCTCTCCGGCCGCGACCTCGGCTACATCACGAGCGAGGACTGCCTCGAGCGCACCGCGCTCACGCTCGAGAAGATGAGCGGGCTCGAGAAGTACGAGGGTCACCTCTTCAACTGGTACGACCTGACCACGTTCGACCCCCTCCGTCCCCGGTACATCTCGACGGTCGATAGCGGAAACCTGCTCGCCTGTCTCTGGGCGTACCCGCAGGGGATCGAGGACTCCCTGTCGGCCCCCCTCCTGGATGCGGCATGCGTCCGCGGACTCTGCGACACGCTCGCACTCCTCGAGACCTGCACTCCGCCGGATCCCTCGGAGGAGCCTGCCTTCAGGGAGCTCGCCCGCTCCCTCCGGGAAGCTCTGGCCCGGCCCGGGGACGGCCTCCTCGAACGATGGCTCCAGATCCGGCGGGCGGTCGAGCTCCTCGGCGCCTTCTCCTTCCGCGGCGAGGAGAAGGGTGAGGAAGGCGATTTCGGCTACTGGCACGAGAAGCTCCGGCGGCAGGCCTGGGCCTGGAACGAGGCCGCGGAAGGCTATCTCGCGTGGCTCGAGCGCGCGGCCGATGCGCCCGAGGTTCCCCCCGATTCGGCAGAGATGCTCCGCGAGGCGCTCCGCTCGGAAACGCTGTCCATCCGGTCCCTCTCGAGGGGTGATCACCCGGCCCTGAAGCTGGTGGACGACCTCCTCGCGGGATGCGCGGGACCCGTTCCGGAAGCGCTCGCGGATGCAGGGCGGCGGCTCCACGCCGCCCGCGAGCGGGCCGCGAGGATCGCGGCGCTGGCCGATGCCGCGGCCGGCCACGCGCGATCTCTCGCCGATGCGATGCGCTTCGAGTTCCTCTACGACGAGGAGAAGAAACTCTTCGTCATCGGCATGGATGTCGCGGAGCGCAGGCGCGACGCCTCGCACTACGACCTGCTCGCAAGCGAGGCCCGTCTCACGAGCTTCGTCGCGATCGCGAGCGGCCAGGTCCCCGTCGATCACTGGATCGCCCTCGGGAGGAACGTGGGGTCCGTCGATGGGCGTCGCGTCCTCCTCTCCTGGAGCGGGAGCATGTTCGAGTACCTCATGCCGCTCCTCCTCCAACGCACGTACCCGAACTCGCTCCTCGAGCACGCCTGCCAGGGGGCCGTGGAGCGGCAGATCGCGTACGGGAAGAAGCGCGGTATCCCGTGGGGGATCTCCGAATCGGCGTACAGCGGCCTCGACCTCCACCACATCTACCAGTACCGCGCCTTCGGCGTGCCGGGCCTCGGCCTCAAGCGGGGGCTCGAGGACGACCTGGTCGTCGCTCCGTACGCAACGCTGCTTGCCGTTTCCGCCGCGCCCAAACAAGCCATCCAGAACCTGCGGAGGCTCACGGCGATGGGGGTCCGCGGCCGGCGAGGCTTCTACGAGGCCATCGACTACACCCGGCAGGGGAGGCGCGAGGGAGACCGCGGCGTGATCGTGTACGCCTACCTCTCGCACCACCAGGGAATGGGCCTCATTGCGCTCGACAACGCGCTGAACGACGAGGTGCACCGCTGGCGCTTCCATGCGGATCCCAGGGTGCGAGCCGTCGTGCCGCTCCTCTTCGAGCGCGTTCCCGTGGCGCCCACGGTACTCACGCCCTCCTTCGAGGAGAGGAGCCTCGGCCGCCTCTCGCCGATCGTCTCGGAGCCCGCGCTCAGCCGCTTCGACTCGCCGTTCACGCCCGTCCCGAGGACGCACCTCCTCTCGAACGGCTCCTATGCCGTCATGGTCACGAACTCGGGAGGAGGGTACTCACGCTGGAGGGACATCGACATCACCCGCTGGCGCGCCGACACCACACGCGACGACTGGGGCTCCTTCATCTACGTGAAGGACCTCGATGCGGGGATCGTCTGGTCGTCGGGGTACCACCCCGTGAAGCGCCTCGGCAAGCGCTACCACGTGCACTTCACGGCGGACCGCGCCGAGATCCGCCGGAAGGATGGCGAGATCGATACGCACACCGACATCGTGGTTTCCTCGGATGACGATGCCGAGATCCGGAGGGTCACCGTCATCAATCGCTCGCAGCGTCGCCGCGGCATCGAGCTCACGAGCTACTGCGAGCTCGCCCTCGCCCCCCACGCCGCGGACCGGGCGCACCCCGCGTTCTCGAAGATGTTCATCCAGACGGAGGCCCTTCCCGATGCGGGCGCCGTCCTCGCCTGGCGGCGCGCGAGATCGCCGGAGGAGCCGCGTGTCTGGGCGGCGCACCTCGCCTCGCTTCGCGACGCCGATCCCCGCGGGTTCGAGTTCGAGACGGACCGCGCCCGTTTCATCGGAAGGGGGCGCCGGCTCGAAGGCCCCGCATCCCTCGAGCGCGGACTGACCCGGAGCGTGGGTCACGTGCTCGATCCCGTCTTCAGCGTCCGGAGACGTATCGATCTCGAGCCCGGAGCCCGCGCCCAGGTCGCCTTCGTGACGATCGCCGCGGAGTCCCGGGAGCGGGCCCTCGAGCTCGTGGAGAAGTATCGCCATCACGGCGCCTGCGAGCGGGCGCTCGACGTGTCCTGGGTGCATGCGCAGCTCGAGCTCCGGTACCTGGGCATCCAGCCCGAGGACGGCCAGCGGTTTCAGCAGCTCGCGAGCCACCTCCTCTTCCCGAATCCCCGGCTTCGCCCACCCGCGCAGAAGCTGCGCAGGAACGTCCTCCCGCTGCGGAGGCTGTGGGCCCAGGGCATCTCGGGCGACCTGCCCATCGTGGTCGTGTCCGTCGACGATACGGAGGACATCACCCTCGTGCGCGAGGTCCTCCTCGCCCACCGCTACTGGAGGGACAGGGGCCTGAAGGTGGACCTGGTCCTCCTCAACCGCGAGGCCTCGACCTACGAGCAGTACCTCCAGACCCAGCTCTCGAAGCTCATCCAGGTCCACTCCCACCGGATGGGTGTGAACGTGCCGGGGGGCGTCTACCTGCGCATCGCGGATCAGCTGCCGGAGGAGGAGGTCACGCTGCTCCTCACCGCCGCGCGGGTGAGCATGGCCGCCGCCCGGGGGACGCTCGCGCAGCAGATGGGGTCCTGGGGAGAGGTCCCCGAGATGCCGCCGCCCCTCCTGATCCGCGACGCGCCCTCGGTGGATTCGCCGCTTGCGCTGCCTCACGTCGACTTGCGCTTCGCAAACGGGCACGGCGGCTTCAGCCAGGACGGCAGAGAATACGTGATCACCTTGCGCCCGGGTCAGGACACGCCCGCGCCCTGGATCAATGTCCTCTCGAACCCGCACTTCGGCGCCCTGGTATCCGAGTCCGGTTCGGGCGCCACGTGGTACGGGAACAGCCAGTCGAACCGGCTCACTCCCTGGTCCAACGATCCGGTGCGGGATGAGCCCTCGGATGCCGTCTACATCCGCGATGAGGACACGGGCGAGTACTGGTCCCCGACGGCGAAGCCCGTGCGCGGACCGGAGGAGTACAGGACGCGGCACGGCCAGGGCTACACGACGTACGAGCACGCAAGCCACGGCCTTCGCCAGGAGCTCACGGTCTTCGTGCCGCTCGACGACAAGGGAGGCTCGCCCATCCGTGTCTCGCGCCTCAGGATCACGAATGCGAGCGGGAGGAGACGGAGGATCTCGGTCACGAGCTACGTCGAGTGGACGCTCGGAAACGATCGGGAGGAGTCGCAGCTCCACGTGTTCACGAACCACGACGTCGAAAGCGGCGCCCTCCTCGCCCGGAACGTGTACCAGGAGGAGCACGGGAGCCGTGTCTCGTTCGCGGCCATGTGGCCGCCTCCCTCGACCTTCACGGCCGACAGGGCGGAGTTTCTCGGGTCGAGGGGCTCCCTGTCGCGCCCCGCGGCGCTCGACCGGGAGGCGCTCTCGGGACGCACGTACGCGGGCCTCGACTCGTGCGCGGCGCTCCAGACGGCGCTTCAGCTCGAGCCCGGCGAGACGTTCGAGGTCTTCGTGCTCCTCGGCCAGGCTGCGGATGTGGGCGAGGCGAGGCAGCTCGCGCGCACCTTCATGGACTCGAGGCGCGTCGAGGATGCGCTCTCGGCCACACGCGCGTTCTGGGACCACCTTCTCGGCGCCATCCAGGTGGACACTCCCGACCGCGCGCTCGACTTCCTCCTCGATCGGTGGCTCCTCTACCAGACCACGAGCTGCCGTCTCTGGGCCCGCTCCGCCTTCTACCAGTCGGGAGGCGCCTACGGCTTCCGCGATCAGCTCCAGGACGTGCTCGCGTTGCTCCACGCGGCGCCCCGGCTCGCGCGGGAACACATCCTGAGGGCCGCGGGCCACCAGTTCCACGAGGGGGATGTCCAGCACTGGTGGCACCCCTCCTCCGGCGCGGGTGTGCGCACGCGGTTCTCCGATGACGCGCTCTGGCTCGCGTACGCAACCACGGTTTACGTCAGGACCACCGGGGATGCCGCCATCCTCGATGCGCGCGCACCGTTCCTCGAGGGCCGGTCCCTCGAGGCCCACGAGATGGAGGCCTACCTCGCGCCCACGCACGCGCTCGAGGATGGCACCCTCTTCGAGCACTGTCGCCGAGCCGTGGAGAAGGCTTTCCAGCTCGGACCGCGGGGGCTGCCGCGGATAGGCTCCGGCGACTGGAACGACGGATTCAACAGGGTGGGGCAGGAAGGCCGGGGGGAGAGCGTCTGGCTCGGCTGGTTCTTCATCGAGGTGCTCAGAGGGTTCGCCGAGCTCGCGGAGCTGAGGGGCGATCAGGGCCTCGCCGCGCGGTCCATCGAGCGTGCCGAGGCGTTGGCCGCATCCATCGACGCGAGGGCCTGGGATGGCGAGTGGTACACGCGCGCGTTCTTCGATGACGGGACCCCGCTCGGATCCAGGGACAACGAGGAGGCCCGCATCGATTCCATCGCGCAGTCCTGGGCCGCCATCACGGGCGCCGGCGATCCCGCCCGCGCGGTCGCGGCGATGCGCGCGGTCGAGAAGCACCTCGTCCGGGAGCGCGAACGGCTCGTCCTCCTCTTCACGCCTCCGTTCGAGCGCTCGTCGCTCGACCCCGGCTACGTGAAGAACTATCCGCCGGGAGTTCGCGAGAACGGAGGCCAGTACACGCACGCCGCGATCTGGACGGGCATGGCCTTCGCGCGCCTCGGTGATGGCACGCGCGCGGCCGCCATACTGCGCATGGCGAGCCCGATCGAGCGCACGCGGTCGCCCGAGGATGTCGCCCGCTACAGGGCGGAGCCCTATGCGGTGGCGGCCGATGTCTACGCGCTCCCCGAGAGGCTGGGGCAGGGAGGCTGGACCTGGTATACGGGATCGTGCGGCTGGCTCTACCGGGTATGGATCGAGGAAGTGCTCGGGCTCCGTATCCGCGCCGCCCGGCTCCAGGTGTCGCCGGTCATCCCGGTCGACTGGCCCGGCTTCACGGCGCGGATCCGTTTCGGGAGCTCGTCCTACGAGGTGGTCGTCGAGAACCCCGATCGGGTATCGACGGGCGTGGGCTGGGTGGAGCTCGACGGAGAAAGGATAGAGGGAGCCGAGGTTCGTCTGGAAGACGACGGCTCGGCCCACTCGATCCGGGTGCGGCTCGAGCGCGCTCTGGAGGAAGCTCCGGAGAGCGCCGGGACTCTCACGGAACCGGCGTCCCGCGCACCAGGTGGAGGACCAGCATGACGAGGAAGATCACGATGAAGAGGAAGAACAGGATCCTCGAGATGTTGGCTGCGCCGGCTGCGACGCCGGTGAAGCCGAACACGGCGGCCACGAGGGCCACGACGAGAAAAATGATCGCCCAGGTGAGCATGGGTATCTCCTTCGGTGATGGGGCTACTTCTTCCGAGCGGCGCTTCGTCCGCCCTTTCTTCCGCCCTTACGCGCAGGGCTCTTGTTGACCTTCTTGCCCCGCCCGGAGCCGCTTTTCTTCCCGCCCCCCGTCATCTTGTTGACCGTCGCCCACGCGCGGCGCTTGGCTTCCTTCGAGGATGTGCCCTTCTCCCGGTAGCCTTCCTCGATGTGCTCCGCCTGCCTCTTCTGCTTGGACGTGTAGCTCGATTTGTCTCCCTGAGGCATGTTCGGGTCCTCGGATGCCTTGGATACCGGAGCTCCTGCGCGCTCCGCGATGCGCATACGCCCGACGTGAAGCAATCGGCGTACCAGAGCGCCCGGCCCTGTACCTTACGGGCCGTCCAGTTCCCCGTGCGCTCGCCCGAAGGCGATCAGTCGGAGCGCGTGCGCCGCGGCGGCGGCCGACGCGGTCTCGCCGATCTCGCGCGCGAGCGAGATGATCGCTTCCGCGCGGTCCCGCGCCGCGGCGGCGGCCAGGAACTCGCCCGAGCCCGCGGCGACGAGCGCGCCGATGCGCCCCCTCCGCCAGCCAACCGTCTCGATCGCCGACGCGATCTCCGCCTCCTGGGCGGTCGCCACGCACCTGGCCGCGGCCGTCGCATGCTCGTCGGTGAAATCGGCCGGATCCGCGCAAAGCATGCGAGCGAGCCTCGCCCGGGCATGGACCCGGGTCGCCGGCCGCCCATCCGCGGTCGAGATGTCCAAGGGATCCTCGCCCGTGCGGCCGAGGACGAGGTACGCATCCCGGGACGTCGCGAAGACCTCCTTCGCGACGGGACACATCCGGCCTCGCCACGGGAGCTCGCCGACGATGGCCGCGATCGGCGTCCGTGAGACTCCCGTGTAGACGAGCTCCCCGGAGAGGAGGCGGTCGATGTCGGTGAGGCCCGCCGGCGCCGGATCCCCGTCCTCGATGGGGATGATATCCGCCGTGGTCGAGCCGACATCGACGAGCAGCGCCTGACCGCGCGGGGCGAGCCGTCCGGCGAGGATCGCGGTGGCGAGCCAGTTGGCCGCGGCCGCGGGGATCGGGTCCGCGCGGGCCTCGTCGATCCCCACGAGCCGGCGGTCCGTGCGCCACACCAGGACCCGGGGCCTCTGACCCGGGGGCATGGGGGCCAGGGCTCCCGCCACGGAGTCGAGGATGTGGCGAACTCCCGCGGCCTTCGTCTCGAAGCAGTCGCAGAGCTCGGCCGTCAGGGTGATCGCAAGGCGGTCGAGGGGGCGGAGAGGCTCGATGATGGAGACGAGCGCGCGCTCGAGGTCCCCAGGGTGCTTCCAGAGCTCGAAGGGGACGATGCTCGCGGCGCCATCGGGAGCGGAGCCCTTGATGTTCGCGCCTCCGATGTCGAGGGCGGCGGTCCCCGGCGTGGGTCCAAGCGGGATCATGATGCGGTCGCGACCGTACCGTCCGCGAGGAAGCGCGTCTCGCCGGGCCGCCAGACGATGGCGGGAAGACGCTTCCCGAGGACCGCCGCGAGCCACACTGCGGCAAGGTTCGTGCGCGCGTGGGCGCGGAGCCCGACGTAGGAAGTCGTGAGCCTGGCGTTCACCTCGACGACGAGATCGCGCGGCTCCCGGGCCCCGTCCGTCCCCGGATCGAGGATCAGGTCGACGCCTGCGAAGCCCGCAAGCCCCGGAATGGCTTCCACGGCGGCGAGGGCGAGGCGGTGGGCCCTGGCCTCGAGCGACGCCGCGAGCGGCAGACTTCCTCCCAGGTAGGCGAAGTCGCCGGAAGTCGAGAGGTCCTGCGCGCACGCGCGAAGATGGGCAGCGCCTCCATCTCCGGCGATGACGAGGACGCTCGCGGCGATGCCCTCCACGTAAGGGGTGGCGATGAGGCCCTCTCCCTCGGACGCCGGCGGAGGCCCTCGCGAGCCATCGAGGAGGACGACGCGTTCGGACCCCGCCCCCCGGCGCGGCTTCACGACCACGGGCCGCAATGGCGTGGGCCTCGATGGATCCCACGGCTCGGCGGAGAGGGATGGCACGCCGGCCTTCTCGAGGATCCCGGGCAGGAGGAGCTTGTCCGAGGCCCGCTCGATGGCCTCGGCGCTCGGGCCGAAATGCCGCCCGCCGGTGCCGCTCACGGCTCGCACCACTGCGGCGAGGGTACCGGCCGTCTCGGGGGCGATGACGAGCGTGCCGTCGCACGCGCTCGCCAGCTCGCGGAAGCTGCGCCGGGCCTCGTCCTTCCCGCCGACGGCGACGACCTCGAGCGACCCGCGTGGCGGAGGAGGAGCCACGCGACCGTCGAGGGTGATGACGGCGTGGGTGCCGGGGAGCGTCGCGATGTCATCGGCGATCGCGAAGAGCATCGCTCGGCCCTCCCTCGCGAGGGAAGCCGGGAGCTCGGATCCGGCGAGGCCACCTCCGATCACGTGCTCGTGGATGAAGATGCGCATGGCGGGGAGGATAGTCGGTGCCCATCTCCTCGACCGCATCGAACTTCCCCGGAGCCAGCGGGAGTGGGAGTGGGAGTGGGAGTGGGCAAGAGGAGACATGGAACACTCGAGCCCCCTCGCCTTCCGCATTCACGCCGCGCTCGACCTGAAGGGCGGGGTCGTCGTTCGCGCGGGCGGCGGAGACCGGTCCCGGTATCCGCCGCTCCGCTGGGCCATGGCGGGGCTCACGTCCGAGCCTCTCGACATCGCGCGCGCGCTCCGCCGCGAGCTGGGCATCGGGTCCCTGTACGTCGCGGATCTCGATGCCATCTCGGGGGCTCCGCCGCGCGAGCGCGCCCTCCGCGCGCTCCTCGATGACGGGTTCCGGCTCCTCGTGGATGCCGGTTGCCGCGGAGGATCGGACGCGGAGCGCCTCGCCGCGCTGGGCGCCCTGGATGTCGTCGCGGCCGTGGAGACGCTCGAGGGTCCTCGAGGACTCGCGGAGGTGATCCGGGCCATCGGCTCGCATCGCGCGGTGTTCGGGCTCGATCTCCGCCGCGGCGCGCTCATCGAGGGTGCGGGCGACTGGCCGCTCCGGCCCACCGATGCTGCTCGAGCGGCACGCGAGCTCGGGGTGAGGCGCATGCTCGTCATTGACCTGGGGTTGGTCGGGAGCCGTGCCGGGCCGCCGTTCGGGGTCGTCGAGGAGCTGACGTCGGAACTCCGCGACGTCGCGGTCATCGCCGGCGGGGGGATGAGGTCGTTCGAGGACGTCGTGCGGCTTCGTCGGCTCGGAGCTGCCGGGGCGGTCGTGGCGACGGCGTTGTGGGAGGGGGCGGTGACGCGGAGCGATATCGAGGCCGTGGAGGCGGGAACGGGGAAGAAGAAGACGGGAGGGGGACCGGGAGCGGGGGAAAAGAAGACGGGAACGGGTACGGGAACGGAGACCGATACCCGATAAGATTCTCACGCAGCTAGATCGAGCACCCGAAGAATGCAGACACTCTCCACGCGCGTCATCAACAGCCTCGGATGGGTCTTCACGAACATCCTCGCCCGCAACCTTCTCCAGATGCTCCGGGTCTGGATCCTCTGGAAGCTCCTGAACGCGCGCGACTTCGGGCTCAACAACATGGCGTGGCTCGCCATCAACTTCTTCACGCTCCTCCAGGACATGGGGTTCTCGGCCGCCTACATCCAGAGGAAGACCGACCTCGAGAAGGCCCTCAACGTCGTCTGGTACACGAACGTCGGGATTCGCATCCTCGTCTTCGCGCTGCTCTTCCTGATCGCGCCCCTCATTGCGGCCGACTTCAAGGAGCCGGAGGTATCTGCCATCCTCAGGGCTGCCAGCGTCTGCATACTGATCTCGTCCTTCGGGAATGCGAGCGAGGTCGTGCTCAGGAAGAACTTCCAGTTCCGCTCGCTCCTGATCATCGAGACGCTGGAGCTCATCGTGCAGATCGGGGTCCAGGTGGCCTTCGCTCTCCAGGGTGTCGGAGTGTGGAGCCTCGTTTACGGGAGCATCGCCGCCGCGGCGGCGAAGTCCTTCCTCCTCTGGTGGTTCGCTCCGGTGAAGGTGGGGCGCTTCGACTGGCCGGTCGCGAAGGACATGTTCCATTACGCGAAGCACATGACCCTGTCCACGCTCCTCATCTGGCTCATCATGCACATGGACAACTACTTCGTGGGGAAGTGGCTCGGAGCGGCGGCGCTGGGCTTCTACACGCTTGCCTTCACGATAGCCCATCTCATCGCCACGAATGTCGGCCGTCTCCTCGGCTCCGTACTCTTCCCGGCCTTTTCCGATGTGGGGCATGACATGGATAGAGCGCGGAACGCGTGGCTTCGCGCCGCCAGGTACTCCATGGTCGTGATCGTGCCCATGGGAGTCGGCCTCATCGTCTTCTCTCCCGAGATCGTGTTCGGCTTCTTCCAGAGGAAGCACGATGTCGTCATCCTCCCGATTTCGATACTGGCCGTGTTCGCGGTCTGCCGTGGCCTCGGAACGACGCTGGGCGACCTCGCGAAGGGGATTGGAAAGCCGTGGATCCTGAGCCGGATCGCCTTCTGGCACGCGCTCCTCATGGG
>Ga0075431_100006039_pt1 | contig 12009 bp, 8 predicted proteins | sample RhiMetdeltSRZDD5_FD_75297 | JGI IMG/M metagenome (GOLD analysis project Ga0075431, IMG submission 75297) | Populus rhizosphere microbial communities from Tennessee, USA - Rhizosphere MetaG P. deltoides SRZDD5 | ecosystem: Host-associated > Plants > Roots > Rhizosphere > Soil | place: USA... | reverse complement strand
AGGATCGGCACGTGACGATCCTTGAGCGTGTACAGAGACGCGTCTTCCAGCTCGAGCGTGACGAGATTCAGTCCGCGCTCGCCGGCCCATGTGCCCATCGAGCCCGGCGTCGGATAGCCGATCTCCGTCAAGAACGGGAGAGCGCAGCGCTCGGCGAGCTGCCTCCCGAGATGCGACGCGCCGGAGTCGTCGACGCATGCGAGCGCCGAATGCAGGCTGACGACGGCGCGCGGGCTCAATCGCTCGATGAGAGAGAGAAGCGCGATCGTTTCCGGTTCGGACGCCGGTGCCGCTCCGGGACTCAGCGCGATGTCGCGCGCATCGTTTGCGCGGCTCTTGTAGCAGACCGGATCGGGACTCCAGTTGGAGGTCGGAAAGTTGCGGTTCAAATCGACGCCTCTGCCGTTGCCGCGAGTGCCCCGCAGCATTCCGTCGGGGTTGCCGCAGAGAATCACAGCAGCTTGCAGATCGCCTCGGGGGATGCATCGCAGCGCTTCGGAAACGGCGACCGTCGTCTCCGCTTCATCGCCATGGATGGATGCGAGCACGACGATCTCGACGCTGCGTGTCTCCGGAAGATAGACGCTGAGAGGCACGCCCTCGAGCGAGGCGCCGTAGCTCTCGCTCGCGTGACGAATGACTCCTCGATCGCGGCGCTCGACGAGATTCACGTTCACGATCCTGAAAGGACGACGCCGGTCTGGAGAATCCGCGCGCGCTCCGCTTTCGACCACTGACACAGCGTCTGCTTGTCCGCCTCGGACAGCTTCGCGTCCCAATGAATCCAGAGGTATTCGGGCAGCGGCATCTCGCCTTTCTCGACCATCTCGCAGATCTCTTCCATCTTGTGCGCGGCCTTCTTCGGCGAGGCGGCGCCGAGGAGGGAAAGGTTCAGCTCTCCGCGTCCTTCGTCGATGTGGTCCTTGAGCCACCACGACACCGGCGAGATCTGGCTATACCAGGGATAGCGCGTGCGGCTGGTATGGCAGTCGATGCACGAGCGGTCGATGATCGACTGGACGTGCGCCGGCGCGCGGAACTCCTGCGCGGGATCGATGGACGGATTGGTGAGATCGGGACGGACGAATTGTGCGGCGATGAAGACGACCGCGAGAGTGATCAGCGTGGCCTTGATGAATTTTTTCATGATCCTCGATAAGTCGAATAGCCGAACGGACTGAGAAGCAGCGGTACGTGGTAATGATGCTCACGCCCGTCGATCGTGAACACGATCGTCACCTCGGGGAAGAATCCGCCGGGGTTGTAGCTCCCGGTGTCGAAGGTGAGGCGGTACGTGCCGGGCTCCGCGTGCTCGGCGAGACGCGCGCGGCCGTCGTCGTCGGTGACGCCGTCGAAGAGGACGTGCTCGTCCCCGTCGATCATGCGGACGAGGACGAGGCGGACGCCGACCGCGGGTCGGCCTTTGGCGGTGTCGAGGACGTGTGTGGTGATTCCCATTCGAGTCGTCGAGTCGTCGAGTCTTCGAGTCGTCGAGCGGTCCTTCTTGACGACTCGGCGACTCGACGACTTGTCGACCCTCTCCTTACAAAACGAGTTTCTCCAATCGTAGCGCTGTGATCTTCTTGTGCTCGTCTCCGGCGATGCGTACCTCGACGTCACGCTCGTTGTTCATGCGCGACCGGAGGTTGGCGAGCATCTTGTCCGCGGATTTGCCGGTCGCGCAGACGAGGTAGACGAAGCCGAACTTCTCCTCGTACGCGCGGTTGCCTTCCGCGAGCGCGCGCATCGTCTCTTCCGACGCGCTGCTCGTTCCTGATTGCTCCTGTTGCGACCAGCCGGGTTTTCGCTCGCCGATGCGCGGATGCGCGGCGAACGCTTCGAGCCGGTCTTCATCCGAGAGCGCGTCCCAGATCTCTCCGGCTGCGTGCACCATGTCGTCCCATGTCTCGAACGGGCGCGCGACGTACATCCGCATTGCCCAGTTCTTGGACCCGCAGACCTTGATCAGATCGCGCGGACTGAAGAGCGTGTTGACGTGACGCACCGCCGCGGCGCGCCGTCCTTCGATCGTCGCGACGCCCCACACGCGCAGGCGCGAGATGCCGCCGTCGGGAAAAACGTTCACGCGCAGGTGCGTGAACGGGCCGTGGGTCACCAGCTCGTCGATGAAGAAGTGGCGCGTGTGCGCCTGCAGCTTCGTGCGCGGCAGCAGTTCGGTCCAGGTCTCGCCGTCGCTGCTCCCTTCGATCGACGCGGTGTCGGGATAGTTGCCTTTGAAATGATTCGTGTCGACTTCGATCCGCCGCACGCGCCCTTCGGTCGCGAGCTGCACGATCACCCAGTCGTGACCGGGACCGCGGCGCCGCTTCGTCTCCCAGCCGTCGCTCATGTTGTGCGCGCGACCGGGCATGATCAGGTTGTGCTTCGGGCCGAAGAACATGTCGCTGCAGGTCAGGACCTGCCCGCCGTTCTCCGCGGCGGCGAGGTCCAATTCGTTAAGGAGGCCTCCGGCGAGGCGCCAGTCGGGAACGACTTCGCCGTGTACGCGCAGGCGCGCGACGCCGCCGTCGGGAAAGATGTTGAGACGCACGTGCGTGACGGCATCGATGAAGTTGATTTTGAAATCGTTCTCGTGATCGCCCTGCAGCGGCGAGCGCTCGAGGAGCGGACGCCACTCGGCGTTGAGCAGATCCTCGACGGACGCGTCGGCGCGCATCGAAGTGCCGTCGAGCGACGCGGATTCCGGATAGTTTCCGCGGAAGAACGCGGTGTCGATGACGACGCTGCGCACCACGCCACGGAGTCCGAGGCGCACGATCGCGAAGTCGTGGCCGGGGACGCGCTTGCGGCGGCTTTCCCAGCCGTCCATCCACTTCCCGCGGTCGGTGTACTCGTGCTCCTTCCAGACCGGCTTCGCCGGTTTGAGGAGATTTTCTTTTTCGGCGAAGAAGTCGTCGTTCGCGTAAAGAACGCTGCCGCCGAGGCGTTCGGAGGCGAGATCGAGGAAGTCGCTCAAGCGTCTCCTAGTTTATCCCGCACTGTTTCAGTTTATCCCGCGCGTAGACGCGGGATCTCCGGTGCACCTGCGCCGCATGTGGCTCGTGCGCTGCCGGTGTTACCGGAGATCCCGCGTCTACGCGCGGGATAAACTAATAGAGAGACACGCCAGCAACCCACGTGGCTTCCACGACTCCCGAAAGCGTCTCGCCGAGGTAGGGCGTGACCTTGTGGCGGTGCTGGATGAGCTCCGGTGCAATGACGAACGTCGCGTCGGGATCGTAGACGACAAAGTCTGCGTCGTTGCCGATCGCGATTGAGCCTTTCTTCGCGAGGTTCGCGAGGCGCGCCGGTCCCGCGCAGCACCAGCGCGTGAGGTCCTCGATCGTGTGGCCGCGCAGTCTCGCGTTCGTCCAGACGATCGGGAGCACGAACTGCAGCGACGCGATGCCGCCCCATGCGTTCGCGAAGTCGCCTTTTTTCAATTCCGGGGTGCAGGGCGAGTGGTCGCTGACGACGAGGTCGATCAGTCCCGCGCCGAGTCCGCGCCAGAGCTGCTCGCGGTTGTCGCGCTCGCGGATCGGCGGCGCGCATTTGAATTCCGTGTGGCCGCGCGGGATGAGCTCCGCGGCGAAGTGCAGGTAGTGCGGCGTCGTCTCGGCGGTGAGCGGGAGGTCCTTCGCGCGCGCGAGGATCGACAGCGCGCTCGCCGAGGAGAGATGGACGACGTGCATCCGTGCGCCCGTGTCTTTGCAGACGCGCAGCAGCAGCTCGATCGCCGCATCCTCCGCTACGTTCGGGCGCGATTGCAGATACGTCGCGTACTCCGCGGGATCGCCGTGCGGCTCGTGGAGATGCTCGCCGAGCTCGGCGTGCACGAGCAGCGGCGCGTTCGTGCCAGCCAGCTCGCGAGCGGCTTCATAGAGCTGGCGCTCGTCGACGTTCGGGAACTCGTCGACGCCGGAGTGCACGAGGAAGCACTTGAACCCGCGCACGCCGCGCTCGAGCATCGGACGCAGCTCGCGCGTATTGCCGGGAATCACGCCGCCCCACAGCTCGACGTTGACGACGCCCTTCGCGTGCCGCTGTTTTTCCTCGAGCGCGCGGACGGTGGTGGTCGGAGGGAGGGAGTTGAGAGGCATGTCGACGATGGTCGTGATCCCGCCCGCGAGCGCCGCGCGCGTCGCGGTCTCGAACCCTTCCCACTCGGTGCGGCCTGGCTCGTTGACGTGCACGTGGGAGTCGACGAGGCCGGGCATGAGGACGAGGTCGCCGTAGTCGTGGTCGGCGGGGCCGTGTTCTTCGATCGCGACGATGGTTTCATCGAATTCAATCGTCGCGGGGCGGACGCCGTCGGGAAGGACGACGCGTGTGCTGCGAATGCGCATGGAGCTCGGGAGTTTATCGCCGCGGGCACCCCTCTGTTAGGATGAACCGCGATGAGCGAATACACGGCCGTCATCAAACAATCCGGTGAGTGGTGGATCGGCTGGATCGAGGAAGTTCCCGGCGTCAACTGTCAGGAGCGCACCCGCGAAGAGCTGATCGATACGCTCGGAGTCACGCTCCGGGAAGCGCTCGAGTTGAACCGCGCCGACGCGCGCTCGGCTGCCGCGGAAGACTTCGAGGAGATTCGCATCGCGGTATGAAGCGTCGCGCGTTCGAGCGCTGGCTCGCGGAGCATGGCTGCGAGCTACTTCGAGAAGGTGCCCGGCACTCCTGGTTCATCAACGCGGCACTTCAGCGGCGCTCAGCCGTACCGCGGCACGCGGAGATACGAGATGACCTGATCCGTAAGATCTGTCGCGACCTGGGGATTGAAGCGCCAGATCATACGTAGACTCTCGGCGCATCGTGTGATGGTACTTTGGAGTGCGGAGGCAGCGCCTCCGCTTTCCGATCACGCGATTCGAAAGCGGTGGCGTTGCCACCGCACTCCATATGACCTTCTTCGAGGCACAGAACCAACTCTTCGATGACGGCGCGCCTTTCGTCTCCGTCACGGTCGTCGACACGCTCGGCTCCACGCCGCAAGACCGCGGCGCGAAGATGCTGGTGACGGAGAACGGCCGGCATTTCGGCACCGTCGGCGGCGGGAAGATCGAGGCGCGTGCGATCGAAGAAGCGCTGTCGATGCTGCGCGACGACGCGGCGCCGAAGACGAGGTTCTATCAGTGGTCGCTGGAGAAGGACATCGGCATGACCTGCGGCGGGATCGTGCGGGTCTACTTCGAGACCTTCAACGTCACGCGCTGGAACATCGTCGTCTTCGGCGCGGGACACGTCGCGGCGGCGCTCGTCGACGCGCTCGCGAAGCTCGACTGCCGCATCACTTGCATCGATCCGCGTCCGGAGTGGCTGGAGCGGTTGCCGGCGTCGCCGAAGTTGCGGCGCGTGCAGACGAGCGACATGGCGTCCGAGGTGGCGAAGATCCCGGAGGGATCGTTCGTGTTACTGATGACGATGGGGCACACGACGGACAAACCGATCCTCCTCGAGATCCTTCGCACGAGGAAGTTCCCGTACCTCGGCGTCATCGGCAGCAACGCGAAAGCGAAGCGGCTGCGGCAGGATGTGCTCGACGCGGGGCTGCCGGAGGAGATGACCAAAGCGTTCTTTTGCCCGGTCGGTCTCGAGATCGGCTCGAATCACCCGCACGAGATCGCCATCTCCGTGGCGGCGCAATTGCTTCAGATCCGCGGGTAGCTCAGTTAAAGGATGGGGAATGGCTGTACGCAAGAAGAGAAGTGAAGGCGGCGAAGGAACGAAGTTGCCCGCGCCGCGCAAGAAGCGCGTCGCGAAAAAGAACGCGGCGGTGGAAGAGTTGGAGAACGTAGGCGGGGATGTGGTGCCGAATGTGCCGATCGAAGTTGCCGCCGATCGAGGTGCCGACGTCCAATGGGGGGCCGGCGCCTCGCCGGCCGTAACGCCGGCCCCTGGCCGGCCCGCCGAGGCGGCGGAGGTACGGCCGGCGAGGGCGCCGGCCCCCCAAGTCGAACCGCGAGCCATCCGCGAGCACACAATCGACCAGATCGAGCCGGAGGCGAGCGACACTCGTCCCGAGTCCCTCCTCACCGATTGGGACCTGCACCTCTTCAATGAAGGCACACATCACAAACTCTGGAAGAAGCTCGGCAATCACTTCGTCCCCGGCGGGGTGATGTTCGGCGTGTGGGCTCCGAACGCGGAGCGCGTGAGCGTGGTGGGCGACTTCAACGACTGGAACACGAGTGCGAATCCGCTGCACGCGCGCGGAGCGTCGGGGCTCTGGGAAGGCTTCGTCGCGGGCCTCGAGCGCGGCGCGACGTACAAGTACCACGTCGTCTCGCGCTTCAACGATTACCGCGTCAACAAGGCCGATCCGTTGGCAGTGCATCAGGAGACGCCGCCGGCCACGGCGTCGAAAGTGTGGGACCTCGAGTACGACTGGAACGACGACGATTGGATGCGCGATCGCCGCGCGCGCAGCTCGTACGAAGCGCCGATCTCGATCTACGAAGTCCACCTCGGATCGTGGCGGCGAGTCTCCGACGACGACGGCGTGACGTGGCGCTCGATGAGCTATCGCGAGATCGCCCAGCCGCTCACGGATTACGTGAAGAAGATGAACTTCACGCACATCGAGCTCATGCCCGTGCAGGAACATCCGTTCTTCGGCTCGTGGGGCTATCAGGGCACGGGCTACTTCGCGCCGACGAGCCGTTTCGGCACGCCGCAGGACTTCAAGTACCTCGTCGACGTGCTGCACCAGAACGGCATCGCGGTGATTCTCGACTGGGTGCCGTCGCACTTTCCGAGCGACGAGCACGGGCTCGCGTACTTCGACGGCACGCACCTGTACGAGCACTCCGATCCGCGCATGGGATTCCATCCCGACTGGAACTCGCTGATCTTCAACTACGGGCGCAACGAAGTGCGCTCGTTCCTTCTCTCGAGCGCGCTGTACTGGCTCGATGAGTACCACATCGACGGACTGCGCGTGGACGCGGTCGCGTCGATGCTCTACCTCGACTACTCGCGCAAGGCCGGCGAGTGGATCCCGAACGAGTTCGGTGGACGTGAGAACATCGACGCGATCTCGTTCCTCCGCCGGCTGAACGAGGACGTCTACAAGAACCATCCCGACGTGCAGGTCATCGCCGAGGAGTCGACGGCGTGGCCGATGGTGTCGCGGCCGACTTACGTCGGCGGCCTAGGGTTCGGCATGAAGTGGGACATGGGCTGGATGCACGACACGCTGCGCTATTTCGCGAAGGATCCCGTGCATCGCAAGTTCCACCACAACGACCTCACCTTCCGGATGATGTACGCGTTCACGGAGAACTTCGTGCTGCCGCTCTCGCACGACGAGGTCGTGCACGGCAAGGGCTCGCTCATCGGAAAAATGCCGGGAGACGAATGGCAGCGCTTCGCAAATCTGCGTCTGCTCTTCGCGCACATGTACGCGAACCCCGGCAAGAAGCTGTTGTTCATGGGCGGCGAGATCGGTCAGTACCGCGAGTGGAATCACGACGCGAGTCTCCATTGGGATCTCCTGGAGTTTCCGCTGCACGCGGGCGTCAACCGCTGGCTCGAGGATCTCAACAAGGCCTATCGCGACATCCCGGCGATGCACGAGCTGGACATGGCGCCGGAAGGCTTCGAGTGGATCGACTGCAATGACACCGAGGGCAGCATCATCAGCCTGATGCGCCGCTCGAAATCGCGTCCCGACGAGATGGTGGTCGTCGTGTTGAACTTCACTCCGCTGCCGCGGCACAACTATCAGCTCGGCGTGCCCCGTACGGGTCACTGGCGCGAAGTGCTCAACACCGACGCGCTTCTGTACGGCGGCAGCGGGCAGGGGAACCTGGGCGGTGTCGACGCCACGCCGATCCCGCTGCACGGGCGCAAGTGGTCGGTGAATCTCACGCTCCCGCCCCTCGGCGCGGTGTTCCTGCTGTCGGAAAGCGAAGGCGACGACGTCGAGGAGGAGGCGGTCGAGGTCGAGGAAGTGCTTGTCTGATCGACCCGATCTCGGCGCGCGCGTGCTCGACGGCGGCCGCTGCGAGTTTCGCGTCTGGGCGCCGCATCGCGAGAAGGTGGAGCTGCACATCGTCGCGCCGCGCGAGCGCCGCGTCGCGATGACGAGGACCGAGCACGGCTATCACGAAGCGATCGTCGACGACTGCGCCGAAGGCACGCGCTATCTGTACGCGCTCGACGGCGGGAACGAGCGTCCCGATCCCGCGTCGCGTCATCAACCCGACGGCGTGCACAAAGCGTCCGAGGTGATCGCGAGCGATTTCGAGTGGCACGATCGCGGATGGACGGGCGTCGCGCTCGAAGACTACGTCGTGTACGAGCTGCACGTCGGCACGTTCACGGAGGAAGGGACGTTCGACGCGATCATCCCGCGTCTCGATCGGCTGAAAGAGCTCGGCGTCACGGCGATCGAATTGCTTCCCATCGCACAGTTTCCGGGCGAGCGGAATTGGGGGTACGACGGCACGTACGTCTCCGCAGCGCAGTCGTCGTACGGCGGTCCGCGCGCGCTCAAGCGGCTCGTCGATGCGTGCCATCAGCGTCGCCTCGCGATCCTGCTCGACGTCGTCTACAACCACCTCGGCCCCGAGGGGAACTATCTCGCCGAGTTCGGACCGTACTTCACCGATCGCTACAAGACGCCGTGGGGCCTCGCGATCAATTTCGACGGACCGCACAGCGACGACGTGCGCTGGTTTTTCATCCACAACGCGCTGCAATGGATCGACGAGTTTCATGTCGACGGACTGCGCGTCGACGCCGTGCACGCGATCGTCGATCATTCCGCCGAGCCGTTCCTTCAGGATCTGAATCTCGCCGTGCACGCGCGCGCGGAGGAGCTCGGGCGCCGCGTGTACAGCATCGCCGAGAGCAATCTCAACGACCCGCGCGTGATCACGCCCGCCGAGAACTTCGGGCTCGACTTCGACTCGCAGTGGGCCGACGACTATCACCACGCGCTGCACGTGCTCTTCACGGGCGAGCAGGACGGCTACTACGCCGGTTTTCCGGTGAAGGTGAGCAATCTCGCGCGCGTCCTCGAGAGCGGCTATCTGTACATCGGACAACACTCGCCGTACCGCGGACGCAAGTACGGGCGAAATCCGAAGACGCGCTACGGCGCGAAGTTCGTCGTCTCGATGCAGAACCACGATCAGGTCGGGAACCGCATGCTCGGCGAGCGGCTGGCGGCGATCGCGTCGATCGAGCAGGTGCGTCTCGCGGCGGCGGCAATCCTCCTCTCGCCGTTCATCCCGATGCTGTTCATGGGAGAGGAGTACGGCGAGATCGCGCCGTTTCAGTACTTCACCTCGCATGGTGACGCGGACCTGATCGAGGCCGTGCGCAAGGGACGTCTCGAGGAGTTCGACGATTTCATCTGGGAGGGCGATCCCCCCGACCCGCACGACGAGGAGACGTTCCGGCGCTCGAAGCTGAACTGGTCGCTGCTCGAGCGGGAAGAGCACGCATCGATGTGGCGGCTCTACCGGCGCCTGCTCGCACTGCGGCGCGACACGCCTGCGCTGCGACGACTGGACCTCGCGGCGCTGGAGGCGCGCGCGGACGACGAGAGGGCGGTGCTGCTGGTCCGTCGTTGGACGGACGCGGATCAGGCGCTGCTGGCGTTCAACTTCAGCGATCACACGCAGACGGTGGACGCGCCGGCAGGGGAGTGGGGCGCGCTCATCGACACGGGCGCGAAGATTGAAGGGGAACGGCTGACGCTGCCGCCGCACAGCTTTGCGGTTTGGGGTCAACAAATCTAGGAGTGCGGTGGCGAGGGGGCATGGGCGGTGGGAAGCCACCGCTCTGGTAGGTGCTGGGTCATACCAGAGCGGTGGCTTCCCACCGCCCGACCTCCTCGCCACCGCACTCCTAGATTTCCACATGCGCATTCCGATCGCCACGTATCGCCTGCAGTTCAACGCCGCGTTCACCTTCCAGGACGCGAAGCGCATCGTCGCGTACCTGCACGAGCTCGGAATCTCCGACCTCTACGCGTCGCCGCTTCTGCGCGCGCGCGAGGGGAGCACGCACGGCTACGACATCGTCGACGCGAACGCGCTCAACCCGCGGCTGGGCACGGACGACGATCTCACGGAGCTGCAGGGCGAGCTCGATCGCTTCGACATGGGACTGCTGCTCGACATCGTCCCGAATCACATGGCCGCGAGCCACGAGAACGCGTGGTGGATGAGTGTCCTCGAGAACGGGCCGCAGTCGCGCTTCCTCTACTACTTCGATATCGACTGGCGCGACGACAAGGTCCTGCTGCCGATCCTCGGGCGCCCGTACGGCGAGACGCTGGAGTCGGGCGAGATCCGGCTCGGTTTCGACGCCGAAGGTTTGTTTCTCGCGTACTACGAAAAGCGCCTGCCGCTCTCGCCGCAGTCGTATCGCATCGTGCTCGGGCCATGCGTCGACGCCGTGCCGGCGGAAGACATCGGCATCGAAGTGCGCGATCTCGTGCAGAACGAGACCGTGATCGCGAACAGCCGCTTCCTCAAGGACACGCTCAATCGGCTGCGCGAGGAATCGCAAGAGTTCCGGCGCGCGATGGACGATTCGATCGCGCGGTTCAACGCCGATCCCGACCAGCTCGACCGCGTGGTGCAGGCGCAGTGGTATCGGCTCGCGTACTGGCGCATCGCCAGCGAGACGATCAACTACCGGCGCTTCTTCGACGTGACGGACCTCGTCGGCATCCGCGTGGAGAACCCGGAAGTATTCGAGGCGCGCAACCGCCTGATCCTCGATCTGATCGCGCAGGGAAAGGTGACCGGCGTGCGTATCGATCACATCGACGGTCTGTACGATCCGATCAATTACCTCACCAAGCTGCAGCATCGCGTCGGCGATTTCTACGTCGTCGTCGAGAAGGTGCTCGAGCATGGCGAGCCGCTACCGCCGTCGTTCCACTGCGCGGGGACGACCGGATACGACTTCCTCGACACGGTGAACGCGCTGTTCGTCGATCCCGCGGGACTCGATCGGCTCACGGATCTGTATCAGCGCTTCACGGGCATCACCGCGTCATTTGAGGACGTCGTGTACGAGCGGAAGAGGCAGGTCATCGAGCTGCTGTTCTCCGGCGAGATGCGAGCCTTGGGCATGCACCTCGGGCAACTCGCGGTCGCGGATCGCAACGCGCGCGACTTCGCGCCGACGGAACTGCTCGCGGCGCTGATCGAGATCACGGCCTGCCTGCCGGTGTATCGCACCTACATGCGCGAGTCGGCGGTGAGCGACGCGGACCGCGCGGTCCTCACGCGGGCGATCGCCGAGGCGCGGCGGCGCGCGCAGCATGTCGACGCGCGGCTGTTCAATTTCCTGGAGCTCGTGCTGTTGCTCGAGCCGCCGGCATACATCGCGTCGGAGCATGAGAAGTGGCTCGAGTTCGTGATGCGCTGGCAGCAGTTCACCGGACGCGTGATGGCCAAGGGTGTCGAGGACACGGCGTTCTACAACTACAACCGCCTGATCTCGCTGAACGAAGTCGGCGGCGAGCCGGGACGCGAGAGCAGCTTCGATCCGGTCGCGGAGTTTCACGCGCGCAACGTGGAGATCGCGAGTGCGTGGCCGCACACGATGAACGCGACGTCGACCCACGACACGAAACGCTCCGAGGATGTGCGTGCGCGGATCAACGTGCTGTCGGAGATCCCGGATGAGTGGGAACGCGCGGCGCGGAAGTGGTCGCGCCTGAACGCGTCGTTCAAGCGGGACGGTGTGCCGCATCCGAACGAGGAGTTGATGATCTATCAGACGCTCGTCGGAGCGTGGCCGCTCGATGGGCCGCGACTCCGCGAATATCTCGTCAAGGCGGCGCGCGAGGCGAAGACGCACACGAGCTGGATCGCGGTCGACGAGAGCTACGAAAAAGCGCTGACGGATTTCGCGAGCGCGATCCTCGGACACGAGCCGTTCCTCGCGTCGTTCCACCGGTTTCAGGAGCGCGTCGCGTACCACGGGTTCCTCAACTCGCTCGGGCAGGTGGTGTTGAAGATCTGCAGCCCCGGCGTTCCC
>Ga0075431_100006038_pt1 | contig 12010 bp, 9 predicted proteins | sample RhiMetdeltSRZDD5_FD_75297 | JGI IMG/M metagenome (GOLD analysis project Ga0075431, IMG submission 75297) | Populus rhizosphere microbial communities from Tennessee, USA - Rhizosphere MetaG P. deltoides SRZDD5 | ecosystem: Host-associated > Plants > Roots > Rhizosphere > Soil | place: USA... | reverse complement strand
CGACTGATGGTCATCTCGTCCTGCGGCTTCCAGTTCATCGCCGCCGCCAGAGCCGCCGGCTTCACTTTCAGTCCGCCAAAGTTGCCGGACGGCAGTTCCGGCGCGCCGGCGTCGGCGAGCAGTACGGTGTTGGGCGGCAGTTGGCCCTGCGGAGCCTCGGCGCCCCTGAACGCCCGTCCCGCGCCCCAATAGCCCGACAGGTTCGGACGTTTCGCAGGCGGCTGTTGACCCTGCGCGCCCGACGCCCACAGATGCGTCAGCAGCGCGATCACGACGAGAGCCGGGCGGTGAGTCATCGGCTCAATCCACTCGCTGGTTCGAGACCGGCGTCCCGAGGACGGTGCCGTCGGCGCGTTTCACCGTTCGCATCCGCATGTAGTTCGAACCGTCGCGGGCCCGCCATCCATCGACCGTGATCGTCTCGCCGATCGTCAGGCTGTCCTTCGTCCATCCTCGGCGGCGCAGCAGCGTGACCGCGTTGGTTTCGGCGCGCCATGACTCGACCTGGCCCTGCGCATTCTTCACGGTGAACGAGATGATCGCGTGGGGATTGGTGAAGCGGAAACTGGTTACGCTGCCCGTGACCTGGATGATCGTCTGATCATCGAAGTACACGGCAAACGAATGATGCGCGTCGGCCGGTGCCGCCCCCGCGACGACCAGCAATACCAGACCGGCTAGAACGCTTCGCACGTGTCGCCCCCGTGGCGGCGATGGTAAAGCCGGCTTCGCGCATGGCGGCGTCAAAAAAGTGGAAAAGTTGCTAACGCCCGTGCCGTTCGGCGCAGGCTCGCAGATCCTCGGCGACGTCGACCGCTTCGGGCTCGGACAACAGCCGGTCGCTCGGCCAGGGCAGCTTCCACGTCCAGTTATGACTGTTGACGGTGGCCGGCTGATTGATCCGCGCCCGCCATCCGAACACATCCTGAACCGGCAGGATCACCAGATCCGACCCCGAGGCACACAACGCCTCGAGCAGCGTCTTGCGCACCTCTGGTGTCAACGTCGAGTCGTTGGCGGCACGTGCGCGGTCGTCGGCGCTCATCCGATCGCGAATCGATGGAATCTCGAGGCACGCGTGCCGTTCTTCCACCGGCGCCTGTTCCCACCAGATCACCAGGGGCTCGGTGTCGTGCGTGCCGGAGGTCGCGACCGAGGCGCCAGGGAACTCGACGGGATCTCGAAATGGCTGGCCCTCGTCATGCCAACGGCGTTCCCAGCGAAACACCCGATAGCCGGGAATGCCCAGCCGCGCCAACGACTCGCGAACGAAGTCGGGGATGACGCCAAGGTCCTCGGCGATGATCTCGGCCGTGGACGCTTCGAACACGCGCAGCACTCGCTCGCCAAGAGCGGTCTGGTCGTCCTGCGCTGCCGGGGTATACACGCCCTCGCCACCGCCGAGCGGCCGCACGAACATGCGATAGAAGCCGACCAGGTGGTCGACGCGATAGCCGTCGAAGAGGTCCGCGTTGCGCCGGCCCCGCTGTCGCAGCCAATCGAAATCCCGCTCGGCAAGCACGTCCCACCGGTACGCAGGAAGACCCCAGTCCTGCCCCGTCGCGCTGAATGCGTCCGGCGGCACGCCGACAGACAACGCCGGATTGAATTCGTCCTGCCTGGCCCACACGTCGGCGCTGTCCATGCTGACGACAAACGGCAGATCGCCGAATAGAGCGACGTTGGAGGCGCGCATACGTGCCGCCCTCCACTGTTCTCCCGCAATCCACTGAACGTACTTTCGGTAACGCACTTCCTCATCGAGATCGGCTCGCGCGTAGGCAAGAGCGTCCGGCAGTCTGTCGCGGATCGGCTGCGGCCACTCCGTCCACGCCCGCTCGCCGTAGTGGGCGTGCAGCGCGCGGAACAGCGCGTAGTCATCGAGCCACCAGCTCTGCTCGTGTGCGTAGGCGCGGAAGTGCGCCGCCCGAGGAGAATCCCGATTCCACTCGGCGTGTTGAAAGCGCTCGAACGCGCGGCGCAGCGCCATCGACTTGAGCGCGCGCACTGACGGATAGTCAACCGCCGGCGCCGATCGCACCTCGTCCAGACGAGCGCGCCATTCGGACTCGAGCGCGTCCTCGCCGCCGAGCGCCGAGAAATCGTCGACGTCACCGAGTGTGATGAACTGCGGATCGATCGCCATCGCGCTGAGCGCCGAGTAGGGCGACGACTCCGCCAGCGGCACCTCGTTGATGGGCAGCATCAGGAGCACGCGCTGGCCGGCACGCGCCAGCCAGGCACAGGCCGGCACGAGATCGCCGATCTCACCAATCCCCCAGCTGCGTGTCGAGGGAATGGAGAACAGTGGGATCAGGAGTCCCGCACGCCGTGATCGCATCGGCTGAGACGTCATGTGCTCGCCAACCGGAGCACGCGCTCGAACGCCTCGGTGAACACGTCCTCCGCCGGCAAGAGACTGACGACGATGTACGCTTCGTGAGGAAAGTCGAAAAAGAAGCCTGGGTGCACGAGGACGCGCTCACGCTGCAGGATGTCGAGCGCGAGCGCTTCCTCGCCGCGGGTCGCGGGCACACGGACGACCGCCGACCACCCACCCTCGGTGCGCAGCACCTCGCAGGCCGGATACGCGCGTGCCACACCGCGCGCCGCGGCCAGATTACGCGACACGCGCGCCTGAATGGCGTGGCGAATCGTCATGCCACGCCGGAAGAGCTCCGGCGCGGCCACCTGCACCGGCGTGTTCACGGAGAGAAACGTGTCGGCGATGAGCTCGAGGGCGGCCAGTGCCTCATCGCGAGCGGCAGCCGGACCGCCGACGATCGTCCAGGCCAGCTTGATCTGCGGAAGACCGAGCAGTTTCGAGGCACCGCCGAGAGTGAACGACAAGACTCCGGCGTCGCGGGCGACCTCGGTGACCGGCGTCTGGCTGTCGAGAGGGTACTCCGCAAACACTTCGTCGGCGACGATCGCCCACCCTCGGTCGCGAGCGATCTCGGCAACGGCTTCGGCTTCACGAGCGGCAACATACGAACCGGTCGGATTGTTCGGCGAGACCAGCAGCAGCGCTTTCACGTCCGAAGGCGCGGCGGCAACCGATTCCAGATCGATCACCCATCGACCGTGGTACTCGAGTTGATACGGCACCGCGCGCACGGCGTCGAGACGGGTCAGGTGCTCGAAGAGTGGATAGCTGGGTTGCGGGATCAGCACGGCGTCGCCGGCGTTGCACAGCAGCTTGAAGATCCAGCTGTACGCCTCGCTCGTGCTGGCCGAGAGAACGATGTGCGCGGGATCGATGACGACGTGCCGGCGGGCGTAGTCCGCGGCAACCGCCTGACGCGCGCTGCGAAGGCCAAACGGCTGCGGGTCGTAGCACAGCGCGCGCTCGGACGAGGCCGCGCTGAGCAGATCGGCAGGGTACGGCAGTCCCGCTCGCGTCGGGTTCGATTCGGTGAGATCGATGAGAGCCGGGCCGGCGGCCTTGAGACTCGCGACGGCCCGGCTCAGCGCATTGATCTCAACGTGCCCGGGCAGGCGGTTCGAAAACATCGTCGTCTGCAGCCGCAGCCTGTGTCAGCGCCGCATATTCCAGCATCTGGGTCTCGAGGTCGCACGGATACGAGATCTCGACGTCCACGATTTCGCCGCGGGCATCGCGCCGTGCCTCGAGCCGAGGCATGACGAAGGCGGTATACGAGGGCAGCTTGAGACGATCCACTCGTTCGACGACTTCGTCGCGGAGCGCCGGGTCGAAGTGCACGCCATGCTCCTCGAAGAGACGCCGCGCGGCGGCGTAGTCGCCCACGCTCTTGATCCGCTGCACTTCGGCAAGAAGCCGTCCAACGCCGTCGCGAAAGGCCGCTGCATCGGTCATCACGAAGTACGTTTTCCCATCGCGCTGTCTGACGTCGATGGCCGTCGTATGCGCGCGCAGCCACTGCACGATCATCTGACGGTTGCGCATGTGGTCTTCTTCGAGCTGCGTCCCGACGCGGACGCGGCGAAGTTGCACGAGCGCGGTTCGCGTGTAGTACTCGTACTCGGTCTGCACGATGTCGTCGTGATCCTCGGTCGAGACCAGGCCCAGCTCGACGAGCTCACGGTCGGCCAGGAAATAGAGCGCGACCAGGTCGGCGCGGGCTTCCTCGATGGCCGAATACTGTTCGGCGAGCAGGCGATGTGGCGGCGCCGTCGCTTCGTCGGCCATGCGTCCCGAGCCGTGACCGATGACTTCGTGCATGTCGGTCGTCAGTTCCTGCGCAATCGCGCCCCATCGTTTCGCACGCGCCGCCTCGGCCTCATCCCACGAGAACTCGATGCGCATGCCTTCGGGTGTCGACCGCTCGTAGGCTTCGGCGACGTTCGTCAACGACACCGACTTGCTGCCGTACTGCTCGCGAATCGCCTGGTCGTTCGGGAGGTTGATGCCGATCGGCGTGATGGGACCCGAGTCGCCGGTTTCGATGACCACTTCAATGGCGCGGGCCGTCACGCCGGTGACCTCGGCTTTTCGGAATCGCGGATCCCACGGCATGTGATCCTCGAACCACTGTGCATGAGCCGCCAGCGTGCGGATACGCCGGGTCTTCTCGGGGTTCACGTAGCAGACCATCCCCTCCCATGCGCCCTTGACGCCGCGTGGATCGAGATACACCTCGATGAAGCCGTTGATCGTATCGACGGGCGATTCCTGATCGCGGACCCAGGCGATGTCGTAAGCGATGCGATCGGCTTCTTCGCCGGTCTGATAGAACCGGATCAATGCGGTCAGCGCAGCGGCCATCTGCGGCGGGGCATACGGCAGCGCATTTCTCAGGTGCGCAATGATCCGCCGGATCTCGCGGTCGTAGCGTCCGCCCACCCGGTAGACCTCCTCGACCAGGCTGCCGCCGAGCGCCGTCAACCGCGAGTTCAGCGCATAGCGCTCCTCGACTGCCTCGAGCGCGCGCATGGTGACACCCGCGTACAGGTTGTTCGAGCTTGCCTCGAGGATGTCGCGGCCCTCGCCAGGCGTCTTGTTGGTGAGAATCGGATCGAAGGCCGCGTCGAAGAACAGAGCGGCCATCCGATCGACCAGTGCGGCCAACGATTCGCCTGGCCGCGTGACGATGGTTGCACCAGCTCGGCGGACCGCGGTCAACGCTTCGAGCAGCTCGTCGCGGGTCAAACGCAGGACAAACTTCCGCGCGGTGAGGTTGTTGTACGGACCGGTGTTGATCCAGAACAGCTTCGTATACCGCCGGATCTCCGCGAGTATCCGCGGCTCGACCGCCTCGCCGTTTCTCAGGATCGCCTCGAGGAGCGCGCGCATCTCGAGGTTGGAGGCGTAGCGCTGGTCGTAATAGATGTCGCGACCGGCGATCGCGGCAAGATACAGATGCCAGACGAGAACCCTGTCGCGGAGATCGAGTCCTTCGAAGCCATCGGCGTACAGCTGCACGACGGCTGCGTCGTCCACACTTTCGAGAAGATACCGGCGCGTGTCGGTCATGATGAGAGCGAGAGACGTTCGAGGTGATGCGGTGTGTCGGCGGTCCAGCCGAGGCGCTCCTGCATGAGCGTCTTGAGGGCGTCCATCGGGGCTGGCTCGCCGTGTACGAGACACAGACGGCCCGGCTTCGCTGGCAGGGTCGCCAGCCAGCGGATGATCTCGCCGCGGTCGGCGTGCGCCGACATCGAATCGATCTTGGCGATGCGAGCGTTCACCGAGATCGCCTGTCCATGGATCTTGACGTCGCGCGCGCCGTCAACCAGCTGCCGCCCGCGCGTGCCGGCCGCCTGGTAGCCGACAAAGAGTACGGTGTTTCGCTCGTCCGGCAGCGCCGCCGCCATGTGATGCAGCACCCGGCCGCCGGTGGCCATGCCGCTCGACGAGATCACGATTGACGGCTTGCGGCTCGCGGTCAGCTCCTTCGATTGCTGTGGCGACGAAACGGTTTGAAATCGCGTGGTGGCAAAGGTCGACACGTTCTTCCCGGTCGGGCGCATGTCTTCGTCCAGCTCCGCGGTGCGCGCGGCGTAGAACTTGAGCGCCTCGTTGGCCATCGGACTATCGACATACACCGGCAGCACGGGGATGCGGCGTTCCTGCTCGAGGCGCCGCATCCAATACAGCAATTCTTCGACGCGGCCAATGGCAAACGCCGGAATGATCAGCTTGCCGCCGCGCTCGACCGTACTTCGAATCACCTGCGCCAGCTGCTCGCCCTCGTCATCGGCAACGTGATCGCGGTCGCCGTAGGTCGATTCAACCAGCACCACGTCTGCCTGCACCGCCGCGTTCGAGGGATCGGGCAGGACCGGACGACCGTAACGACCCAGGTCACCGCCGAACAGAATTGTTGGACCAGACTCGAGCCGCATCACAACGAACGCGGACCCCAGCAAATGTCCTGCCGGCACGAACTCGATGGAGATGCCGGGCACTATCTCGATCGCGCGTTGATATCCGAGTGGCTGAAGGTGGGTCAGCGCGGCCAGCGCGTCGCTCTCGGTGTAGAGCGGCAGCGCGGGCTGGTGCTTGGAGTACCCATGCCGGTTCGCCTGACGCGCGTCCTCTTCCTGGATTCGGCCGGAGTCGGGAAGTACGAGGCGGCACAAGTCCATCGTGCCCGCCGTACAGAACACCCGCCCCCTGTAGCCGTCGGCGCGCAACCGGGGCAGGTATCCCACGTGATCGAGGTGGGCGTGCGTCAAAACCACGGCGTCGATTTCCCGAGGAGGGATTGGGAATTCCGCCCAGTTCCGCTCACGCAGCTCCTTCAAACCCTGGAACAGGCCGCAGTCCACGAGTACGCGCTTGCCGCGGTGTTCGAGGAGATATTTCGACCCGGTCACGGTGCGGGCAGCGCCCAGAAACGTAAGGTCAGCCACAGTAGAGACGACGATATCAGGCTTATGCGCGTGCAGCCCAGTGGCCGATGCTAATCTGTCGCGTATGCGGAACTTGTTGAAACGCGCGGCCCCGTGGTTCGGGGTCCTGGCGGCGGCCGTGTCACTCTCCGCCCAATCGAAGGGCCTGCTGACGGTCGACGCCATCTACCACCCCGAACGTCGCATTGCCTTCAGCGGCTCCGTCGAGGACGGGATCACGTGGCTCGACTCCGCGACATACGTGGTGAGCCGGCCGTCCGGCAGCGGGTCCGAGTGGCTGAAAGTCGATGCGATCTCCGGCAGCACGTCGCCTCTCTTCGACGCCGACCGGATGGAGGCGGCCCTCGCCTCGTTGCCAGGAGTGACGCGCGCAGAAGCAGGTCTCATCGCCCGTTCCGACAATCTGACCTTCAATTCCACGCGCTCCGGCGCGCTGGTGACGATTGCCGATGACTTGTATTTCTACGACATGACGGTTGCGAAAGCTTTACGTCTCACGACCGCGCCGGGGACGGAAGAGGAAGCGACGTTCAGTCCGGATGGAAAGCTGGTCGCCTTCGTCCGCGGCAACAATCTGTTCGTCGTCGACCTGGCCGGGCAACGAGAGCGCGCCCTGACGAGCGACGGCGGCCGGCAGATCTTCAACGGGAAGCTCGACTGGCTCTATCAGGAGGAAATCTACGGCCGCGATGAGTTTCGCGGGTACTGGTGGAGTCCCGATTCCGCTCGCATCGCGTTCCTTCAGCTCGATGAGCGGCCGGTGCCCGAATACACCGTCGTCGATCACATCCCGTATCGGCCGACGCTCGAAGTCACCGACTACCCGAAGGCTGGCGACGCGAATCCCCTCGTCAAGCTCGGTATCTCGAGCGCCACTGGCGGCACACCCGTGTGGACCGACGTCTCCCCCTCCGCGGCCAGCGAGTACCTGATCGTCGACGTTGACTGGACACCGGATTCGCAGCGTGTCGTCTATCAGATCCAGGATCGCGAGCAGACCTGGCTGGACCTGAATCTGGCAGACGCCGACACGGGCCGTTCGCGCAAGCTGCTTCGTGAGACCACCAAGGCCTGGGTGAACAACAACGGCCGCCCGATCTGGCTCCGGGACGGATCGTTTCTGTGGTTCAGCGAACGGAGCGGCTTCAAGCACCTCTACCGCATGGCGGCTGACGGCACGGTGATGAACCAGATCACGAGCGGGCGCTGGGATGTGCGTACGTTCTACGGCGTGAATCAGACCGCGGGGGCGCTCTACTTCACCGCCAGCGAGCGAAGCCCGATCGGCACTGACATCTATCGCATCAACATCGATGGCACGGGGCTCACGCGGCTCTCTCAAACCGAGGGCACCCATCGCGCCATCTTCAATCCCGACTTCACGCTGTTCGCCGATGTGTGGAGCAATGTCACGACGCCGCCGCAGGTCCGCCTGTATCGCAACACTGGTGTCGAGGTGCGCGCGCTGGACCTCAATCCGGTGACCGCGCTTCGCGACTTCCGGTTGTCCGCGCCCGAATTCGTCGAGGTCAAGACCCGCGACGGATTCGTGATGGAGGGCATGCTGATCAAACCCCTCGATTTCAATCCGAACCGCCGCTATCCCGTGTATCAGTTCACCTACGCGGGACCAGGCGCATCACAGGTGAAGAACCAATGGGGCGGCCGGGAATACATGTTTCATCAGATGCTCGCGCAGCATGGCGTTCTCGTGTGGGTGCTCGACAATCGGAGCGCCAGCGGGAAGGGCGTCGAATCTCAGTGGCCGGTGTACGGCAGGCTGGGTGAGCTCGAGCTCCAGGATCTCGAGGACGGCGTTGCGTGGCTGAAGAAGCTGCCGTACGTGGATGCCACGCGCATGGTGCTGAGCGGCTGGAGCTACGGCGGATTCATGACGGCGTACGCCATGACGCACAGTCACAGCTGGTCTGCCGGCATTGTCGGCGCGCCCGTGACCGACTGGCGCGACTACGATACGGTCTACACCGAACGCCTGATGAAGCTGCCGAAGAACAACACCGACGGCTACCAGCGCACCGCGCCGCGCTTTGCTGCCGACAAGCTGCAAGGCCGCCTGCTCCTGCTGCACGGGACGATGGATGACAACGTGCATATACAGAACTCCATCCAGTTCGCGTACGAGTTGCAGAAGGCAGGAAAGCCATTCGAGATGATGGTGTATCCGAAGTCGCGCCATGGTATCGGCGACGGCCGCTTGAACACGCATCTCCGTCAACTCATGTTCGACTTCGTGATGCGTACGGCAGGCGGAGAGACGCCTGCGGCCGTCGCACGACCCTCGACACGCTAGTGATGCTCGTCGACCGGCTCCGCGGAGAAGCCGCGGTCCTGACCGCGGAGCTCCGGCCGCCGCGGGCTGAGCTCGACGCCCTCGAGGGTATGGACGCGTGGATCGACACCTATCACGCGATCCGGCGCCTCAGTCGTCAACAGGTGTCGGTGTTCCTGACCGACAGCGCGGTGGGCACGCAAGAGGAGAACAACCTCCGCCACCTGATCGCGAATCTCGGCCGCGATCTGCCGCGCGACATGGTCGTGCCGTTCCTGACCAGCAAGCACTCGCTGAACTTCTGTCTGTCGTACGCCACGCAAGCGCGCCAGCATGGCTTCAATTCGCTGGTCGTGCTGGGAGGCGACAAGACGGTTGGCCGGCCGCGCTGCGTCGAGCATGCCTGGGATCTGCGACGGGAGATCCGAAAGCAGGAGCCGGATCTGATGCTGGGCGGCTGGGCCAACCCGCACGCGTCAGCAACGCAGCAGGTGGACTTTCTGCACGACGAGCGGTTCTGCGCCGAGTTCTATCTCACGCAGGTCGTCAGCCATCTGCATCTCGATCCGGTGAAGCGTTTCCTCGCGGAGATCGAACGTCGGCCGGTTCCGATTCCCGGCATGTTTTGCGTGTTCTATTACCGCAGCGCCAATCCGAAGACGCTGCAGATCCTCAGCTCGTTCATGCCGGTGCCGATTCAGGGACTCATCGACGAGTTCGCCACCGGCGCCAGTGCGGCCGATGTCTGTGCTCGCACCATTCGCGCATTGCGAGCGGAAGGCGTGCGCCACATCTGCATCTGCAATCTGCCGATGCACGACGCAGCGGGAATCCTCGCGGCGATACGCGCTCGGCTGTAAGTCACTTGAGGTGCCGTCCTCCATCGACGCGTATCGTTTCGCCAGTCACGAAATCGCTCTCGACCAGTGCCAGCACGACTTTGGCAATTTCTCCTTCCCCACCCCACCGGCCGAGCGGCGTCGCGCGTTCCACTGCGGCGAACTCCTCGTCTGATGCACCCTCGGGCGCGACGATCGGACCAGGAGCGACAGCATTGACGAGGATCTGATCCCCCGCGAGCTCGAGCGCGAGTCCTTCGGTGAGCGCTATGACTGCCGCCTTTGCCACGTAGTAGGGGAGCAAGCCGGTGTACCGAGGCCGTCCGCTGCGCGCGGTCCAGTCCGAGAAGTTGACGATGCGTCCTCCGCGCAGGCGACGCATATGCGGAGCGGCCGCGCGCGCGCAGAGCCAGGCCGATCGCAGATCGACCTCGAGCGACGCGTTCCAGTCGTCGACCGTGATGTCGTCGAAGGGCCTGGCGCGATAGACGGACGCCATGTTGACCAGCACGTCGAGCCGGCCGAGCGCGTCCACGGTGCCATCGACGACGCGTTCGCAGGCCTCCGCATCGCGCAGGTCCCCCTGAAGCGCGAGCGCCCGCCGGCCAAGACCACGGACCGTGGCAGCGGTTTCCTCGGCCTCGGCACGAGACTGCCGGTACACCAGCGCGATGTCGGCCCCCGCGCGGGCCAGTTCGGTTGCGACGACCGACCCGATTCGTTTCCCGCCGGTGATGAGGGCGACTCGCCCGCTCAGCTCCATATGAGTTCGTTCTCTGGTCCGGCTAAAGCCGGACACTACGCCTGCTCCAGCTAAAGCCGGACGCTACGCCTGCTCCGGCCAAAAGCGGACGCTACGGTCCGCAATAGTAGCCGGGCCTCGCCGCCGCCCCTCGAAAGCGGCTTTCGGCGTCCGTAAGCCCGATCGGCCGGCAACCGGCTTAAGTCGTTGATTCCATGGCGCCTGATCCTGGTCCGGTTCCTGCTCGTCGTTGTAGTCCGTGGTCGACTGACGCAAGTTGGAAGGCCTCGGATCGTGTGCGTCGCGTCCCCGCCGCGGCGCACACGTCTTCCTCCCCCAGCCCGATCCCCGGTTGATTACCATTACGCCATGCGTGTGCGCCTGGCCGTTGTGTGCTGCCTGCTTGGCGGGACCCTCACTGCATACGCGTTCCAGCCGACGCTCGACCGCCGCGGGATCGAAGAAGCCATCTTCATCGGCCAGTCGCGGTTCGACGGCGAGCGCGCGCGTTTCCACAATGCTTACCGTCTCCGCGTGTCGCGCCCGCCGGTGGATTGGATCGACGTGATCACGCCGTTCCACCGTGTCGCGCTTGCGGCCGAGGCGCAAGCCCGCATCGGCGACCGTGTCTTCGGGCAACGGGAAGCCGCCGCGACATTGAGCGCCGCGCCGGATTCGATCGAGCTCCTGATCGAGTTGACGTTCCATCCGACGAACACCTTCGTCGGCGTACCCGCCTACAACGTGTATCTCGTTCGCGGAGTTGAGACGCCCATCACGTCGCAGTACATCAATCGCTATCCGCGTTTTGGGACGCGAACCGAAGCGGCGGCGCCGGCGCCGCCTGACCCGAATGCCGCGCCGATTCTTGGCAAGGGTCAGCCCATGCTGGGCGGCACGATCGTCGTACGGTTCTCGGCCGCGGCCTTCGACCCGAATGGACGCTACGACGTCGTCGTGATCGACGGTCCGAAGGAGCTGGTTCGAACGGCAGTGGATCTGGGAAAGATTCGGTAGGAATGGGCGGGTCCAGACGGACCCGCCCAAGGGACTTGCGTCTGCTTACGACAGGACCTTCACGACGACGCGGCGGTTCTGCGCACGGCCGTCGCGCTTGTTGTTCGGCGCCACGGGCTTGTCTTCGCCGTAGGAGATCACGTTCATCTTGTGGAGCGGAATCTGATGCTGTTCGTACAGATAACGCTTCACGGCTTCCGCGCGCTCCATACCGATGCGCTCGTTGGTCAGCGGTGAGCCGACGTTGTCGGTGTGGCCTTCGATCTCGATGAAGATGTTCTTGGT
>Ga0075431_100006030_pt1 | contig 12014 bp, 12 predicted proteins | sample RhiMetdeltSRZDD5_FD_75297 | JGI IMG/M metagenome (GOLD analysis project Ga0075431, IMG submission 75297) | Populus rhizosphere microbial communities from Tennessee, USA - Rhizosphere MetaG P. deltoides SRZDD5 | ecosystem: Host-associated > Plants > Roots > Rhizosphere > Soil | place: USA... | reverse complement strand
CCTTCGACGCCTGCCCAAATACTGGTTTGTCAAGTAGGCCTTGCTTCAGCGTAATGGCCTTTCTTAACTTTGACGGACCCCTACGGGATCCTCGTAATGCCTTGAGATGTCACAGATCCGGCTTCCGCACAAGCAGGCGGGCAGGGCTGCTTGGCTGCCGTCGTGTTGTAGTTGGACCCGAACGAATTTGGAATCTTTACGTCCCGAGGCAGCCTGCTTTATCATGTCGTCAGATCTTCTGTCAATCAGGGAGATCTTTTGGTGCAAACAAGAGCAACGTAAGCCGTCGGCTGAGAAGCAGCCGATGCTGACGGGGGACTCACAAACATCAGCGCTCTACGGCAGCCCGATGGGAGAGAAGGTCAAGGCCCTGTACGCGGTCTTCCTTGACACCCCAACCTCATTGAAGAGCAGCCACTGAATCAACATGACTCAAACGATCGTCGCTCCTGACGTTCAAAGTCAGAACCAGAATCGGAACCAGACGGCTCCGCTCTATAACGTAGTCCTACTCAACGACGACGACCACAGCTATGACTATGTGATTGAGATGCTCCAGCGTCTTTTCTGTTTTTCCGAACAACAAGCCTACCATCACGCACTGGAAGTCGATATGACCCAGCGAACCGTGTTGATTACGTGCAGCCTGGAAGAAGCTGAGTTTGGGCGTGATCAAATCCTCTCCTACGGCCCGGACCCACGCATCCCTCACTGCAAAGGTTCGATGTCGGCGATCGTCGAACCCGCTACCACCACCTAGACGAGCGCCCAGCCTCTAGGTCCGTGCTGGAAACAGCAGTCGGAAGTTGGGCTCTCCCAAACGGCCTACGCCTTTGTCTCCGAGGTTTCGTTGGTTCCCCTAACCCAAGCCTCTGCTTCGATCTCCACCAGCATCTCGGGATTGATTAGGCCGCTCACTTCCACCATTGTTGTCGCTGGCCGGATCTCCCCGAAAAACTCTGCGTGCGCTTTTCCTATTTTCTCCCAGTCCTGGATGTTCGTCACAAACATCCGCGTCCGCACCACATCCGTCAAGTTTGCTCCCGTCAACCCGAGCGCACTCGCGATGTTGCGAAGGCTCTGGATGGTTTGAGCGTAGGGGTCTCCAATTCCAACAACGTTTCCACTCGCGTCCGTAGCGGTCGTTCCGGCAATCCAGACATGTGGCCCAACCCGTACGGCTCGAGAATAGCCGACAATCGGCTCCCAGGGCGTTCCTGTCGAAACTTTGATCTGCTCCATGGTTCTTCGTCTCCTTGAAGGTACACGCGTAGCGTAGAGCTGGATTTATTCTTTTCGTTGTTAGGAAGAACCCTCACAGGAGCTGTTCACGCGCCCCAGTACCCGGATTTACTATCGTCGTGCGGCCTGGGAGTCGAGCAATTCACTAAACTCCTAGCGCCTTCTCCATAACCCAAGCGTCTTCCTTGGGGTTTAGGTAGTAATTCTTTCGTTCGGTGATAATGCGGAACCCGTTACGATTGTAAAAGTCAATGGCTCGCTGGTTTGATTGACGTACCTCCAGCAACATGCGAGGGGTTCGAAAATAGCGGGCAACTTCAATGCACTGCAGCAGCAGCTGGTATCCAATCCGTTTTGACAGATACTCCGGAGGAACAACGAGGTTACAAAGTTCACAATGGTCAATTAGCTGGGCTACCACCGCAAGGCCTGCGACGAGTGGATGCGGGCCCATTTCCGGCTCGGAGTCCTCTGCAACCAGACAGGTGTAGACCCTGGGATCACTCAGTACTGCTTGATACCCTTCTTCGCCCCATTTGCTTAAAAAAGGCCATCGGTTTTCAATGCCGACTACTTGGGACAAGTCGCGTCTCTCCATGGAGCGGATGGTAATCTTCATTTCTCTTTCCAGTTCATCTCGGCATCCGACTTCCGCAGGTAGTAAGCTTCAAGCTCTGCTGCGGAAACAACCTCACTGGACTTTGCCTTCCGGTGGGCAATCCGCGTCATTGGTCGTCCCAGGAAGCCGTCTCCAGGGAGTATTGACCAACCGGGCCGTTCGCCACTCAGAATCAATTCACGATATTGAGAGGCGCCAGACCCGACAAAGCAAGCCTCGTGGTGAGGGAAATTCGCAAAAAACACACCGGCCTTTTCCACTATGCCTGGGGCCAAAACACTAAGCTCGCCCTGAAAGCGACGATAGGTTGCGGCATAGACTTCACCGCGGCGGGCATCTATGACAGGAACCACTATGCCCGGCTGTTCCGGAAACTTCTCTACCCAGGCTTCGAACGCGGTTATAGAAATCACCGGCCTAGAGAAACAATCAGCCAATCCTTTGATGGTCGTCAAACCGATGCGTACGCCGGTAAATGAGCCTGGGCCGCAAATGACGGCGAACGCATCCACTTGACCGAGTTTGAGACCTGCGCTTTTGAGCAGGATCTCGATCCCTGGCAGCAAACGAGCGGAATGCGTCTGTTCGGAGTAGACGTTGACCTCTCCTACCAGGCGCTCCCCGCCATTCGACAGGACGATGCTGCCAGCGCTGGTGGAGGTGTCGACACTGAGGATTACCATGAATGCCCAATAATCCCATTCCCATAAGACCCAAGCCGGAAGCGGGATTCATTGACACTACGAGGCGCAGATTATATACTCACCCAGTTGCGGCCACCAACCGTTTTCCGCCAGGAGTGCTTAACGAAAGTAGCTCAGCATGACACCAACCGTTGCGTTTTCAATCGCAGTGTCCACCCAGGCTTGCCAGGGTTTGACGCTGTCCTCCAAGAAGCTCCTGCTCTGTCTCGTCGACCGTTTCCCTGGGGAGTACCGTTTCTGATGGAACCTTCAACGCCCATGATGGCGCAGTATCATCAGGTGAAGAAGGAATTTCCTCATGCCCTGGTCTTCTTTCGTCTGGGTGATTTTTACGAGATGTTCTTTGACGATGCGATCGTCGCCTCGCGGGAACTGGAAATCACGTTGACGTCGCGGAACAAAGAAAAAGGGACGTCGGTCCCCATGTGTGGCGTTCCCTATCACGCTGCGGACAGCTATATTTCGAAGCTGATCCGTAAAGGTTACAAGGTAGCCATTTGTGATCAAATGGAGAAGCCCAGGGCCTCACAGAAACTGGTTCGCCGACAAGTGACCCGGGTGGTGACACCAGGGACCGTTTCTGACGGTAACCTACTCGACCCCCAGGACAATAATTTTCTGAGCGCAATTTCGATGGACAACGGTGGCATTGGCCTAGCTTCCATCGATCTGTCGACAGGCGACTTCCGGACTACCGAATTCTCAGGCCCCTGTGCCAGAGAGCAGTTCCAAACGGAGCTCGAACGGCTGCAACCCAGAGAGCTGATTTATCCGTCCCACTGCAACTCCCAGGATCTGCCTTTGAGTGCAAATCTTGTTACGGCGCGGACCGCAACCGAGGACTGGGCCTTTGCCGCTGATTACGGACAGCGTCTTCTGACAGATCACTTGGGGGTAATCAGTCTGGATGGGTTCGGATGCCGGGGGCGAACGCTGGCCGTGGCTGCGGCCGGGGCGATTCTCCACTATCTGAAGGAGACCCAGAAGGCCCCTCTCAGTCATCTTGATCACTTGAGCTACTACGAACTGGGAAGTTCGATGGTGCTGGATTCGTCTACCGTGCGGAATCTGGAACTTGTCGAGTCTTTGTTCGACGGCTCCCGCGCCGCGACACTTATCAGCTGTCTCGACCGGACCTCCACCGGAATGGGGGCACGTCTGCTGAAGGCCTGGCTGCTGCGCCCTGAGATCGATCTGACAGAAATCAACGAACGACTGGATGCTTTAGCTGAATTGAAGCAAAAATTGATCGAGCGGGAGGAAATCAAGTCGCTCCTGAAGAAGGTTTATGACATGGAGCGGCTGCTTGCGAAGGTCTCACTCGCTACCGCCAACGCCCGCGATCTTGTCTCCCTAAGAAGTTCACTGGAACAAATTCCTGGCATCAAACTGCTGCTCAATTCCCTGCAAGCCGGGCGCCTCCGGCAACTCGATGCGGACTGCGATCCGTTGCAGGACACAGCCGGATTGATTGCGAGGGCGCTGAAGAGCAACCCGCCCATCCTGCTGACGGAGGGTGGATTGATTCGCGAGGGCTATCACGCGGCGTTGGACGAACTGCGCGGCATTAGCTCGACAGGTAAGCAGTTCATTGCCGAGCTGGAATCGCGCGAGCGGGCCCGCACGGGGATTCAGAATCTGAAAGTTAAGTTCAACAACGTCTTCGGCTACTACATCGAGGTCTCTAAATCCAATCTGGAATTGGTTCCCGCCGACTACGAGCGCAAACAGACACTTCTTGGTGCCGAGCGTTTCACCACACCCGAGTTGAAGGAGTATGAACGCAAGGTTCTAGGTGCAGAAGAGCGTGTTGTAGAGATTGAATATGAACTGTTCTGCGAGCTGCGCACCCTCGTCGGAAACGAAGCCAGGCGCATCCGCCAAACCGCCGCGGCACTGGCTCAGCTCGATGGTTTACTCTCTCTAGCTGAAGTTGCCCACAGCTACGGGTACGTGCGCCCCGAACTGTCTGCCGGTGGGGATTTTGTCGTGCGCCAAGGACGCCACCCGGTCATCGAACAACTCAGTGACCAGTTGCCCACTGGTAAGTTCATCCCCAATGATTTGTATTTGAATGACTCCTCGGACCAGATTCTCGTCATCACGGGTCCCAACATGGGAGGCAAGTCAACGTATTTGCGCCAAACGGCCTTGTTTTCGATCCTGGCCCAGATGGGGTCGTTCGTTCCCGCTGGAGGGGCAAAACTGCCGATCGTCGACCGTATCTTCACTCGCATTGGAGCAAGTGATAACCTGGCTCGTGGCCGATCCACGTTTATGGTCGAGATGACTGAGACCGCGGTGATCTTGAATACCGCCACACCCAGGAGCCTGATCATCCTGGATGAGATTGGACGCGGCACAGCAACGTTTGATGGTCTTTCGATCGCCTGGTCGGTCGTAGAACACCTGCACCATCACACCAAAGCGAAAACTCTCTTTGCAACCCACTATCACGAACTGACGGAACTAGCAGAGTTGCTGCCCGGCGTGAAGAACTATCATTTGTCTGTAAAAGAGGCGGGGCACGAGATTGTCTTCCTGCGCCGGGTAGAGCCAGGTAGTGCCGACAAGAGTTACGGAATCGAGGTCGCCAGGCTAGCCGGCTTGCCAGCCCAGGTTCTTGACCGAGCAAGAGAGATTCTAAAAAAACACGAAGAGGGCGAGCATGAAATCAGCAACCATCTCACGCGGCAGTATAAGCGCAAGAAGACGCCTTCTCCTCAATCCCAAATGAGTTTGTTCATGATTACGGACCACGAGATCCTGGAGGAGTTGAAGCAATTGAATCTCGACAACTTGACGCCGCTGCAGGCGCTGGAGAGGCTGCACGAACTGAAAGGCAAGTTGTGATTTGGAATGCGGGCTCTGAGACTGCTCTTGGCGAAATGCCGAACACCGGCTTGACGCGGCCTGGATTCGAGACCTGAGTCTTAGGGCTCCCGAAAGTCCGCGGCGAGCAGTATCGGACCCCGGCCAACCAGTGTCATGCCATAGACCGAAAGCAGCAACGTCATGGAACAAACCAAACTGGTTATTGGTTTGATGTCGGGTACGTCTCTGGACGGCGTCGACGCCGCGCTAGTACAGATCGACGGTTCGGGACCGTTCACTCAGATCCAACTCAAACATTTCGTTTCTGTGCCCTTTGAGACCCCGGTTCAGACAGAACTGCTGCGCGTTGCTTCCGGGACTGCGGTCCCCACCCAAGTCGTCAGCCATCTGAACTTTCTGCTGGGCCGTCTTTACACTGAAGCGGTCTTCAAAGTCTGCGAGGAAGCCCGGATCAAAGTTAGCGAGGTAGACTTGATCGGATGCCATGGCCAGACGGTGTTTCATCAATCGGAGCCCGGGTCATTCTGTGGGTACACGGTAGCCTCAACGTTGCAGATTGGCGAGGCCTCTTTTCTGGCAGAAGGCACGGGCATTACAACGGTTTGTGACTTCCGTCCGCGAGACATGGCCGCCGGCGGCAAGGGAGCCCCGCTGATTCCTTATGTTGACTACGTGCTCTTCCGCGACTTGCGACTGGGACGTGCGTTACTCAACATTGGAGGCATCGCCAACGTAACGTCTCTTCCGGCAGAAGGTTGTGTCCAGCAAGTTACGGCTTTCGACACGGGCCCGGGAAACATGGTCATTGACGCTTTGGTGCGTCACTTTACGAATGGAGAAAAGAGGTATGATCACGATGGCACCATGGCCAGCAGGGGTCAAGTGGTCCCTGAGTTGCTCGACAGGTCCCTGTCTCATCCCTATTTTCAGGCTTTTCCGCCGAAGACCGCGGGGCGTGAACAATTCGGCGAGGCCTTCGTCTCCACCATGCTTGCATTTTCGAACACAGCAAGTGTGGACGACTTGATCTGCACCGCCACAGAACTCACAGTTCAATCGGTGGCACGAGCCATCATCCGTTTTGTCATCCCGCAAACGAATGTGGACCAACTCATTGTCTCAGGGGGTGGCGCTCGAAATGGCTTTCTGATGACGCGACTGCAGGCTGTTCTGCCCAAGCTTCAAGTCCTGAGTTCCGATGCAGTGGGTGTCCCAGCGGGCGCTAAGGAAGCCATCGGCTTTGCTATCCTCGCCAATGAAACCTTCCACCTGCACTCCGGAAACCTTCCCTCGGCCACAGGTGCACGTCGTCCGGTCGTCTTAGGGAAAGTCATCTACGGTGACAATTACAAGTCTCTGCGCGGGATGAGGTGAATCAAGGGTGAAAGAACCGCGCTCCAGATGCCAGGCCACTGAAGCCTGCTTCGATCTCACCCTAGGCCCCCGGAAGTGTGAAAAGATTTCGAGCAGCTCGCCGCCCGCACACCCCGGCACGCGAACGCCATCGCCAGGGATGAGGGGGAATACCAAATCGCTTATCCAATCGGATTTCTTGACAGCTCCTCTCCCATCGTCAGAGCCAGGGGAGAGTCACTCGAATCATCACGCATCACCCACCGGCCATAACCTGCAACCGGGAGACCTGAGGTCGCTCGCTACGATTTGTCTTTTCCCCTTTGCTTTCTGTCTTGTATTCTCAGGCTGCCAGTCGTCACGGGCGTCACGGGACACTGTCGCCATTGCGATCGAGGCCGGTCCGAACAACCTCGACCCCAGAATCGGCCTCAGCTCAGAGTCCGAACGGATTCATCAGCTGCTTTTCAACTCACTGGTGCGACGCGGTACTCATTTCGAGATCTTGCCCGATCTTGCCAGTCACTGGGAAACACCCGATGCGACGACGTATCGCTTCTTTCTTCGCATGGGAATTCGCTTCCATGACGGCAGGCCGCTCACTTCACGTGACGTCCGTTATACAATCCAGTCGCTCCTGGACGGTTCGATCGTATCCCCAAAAACCTCAACCTACCGCGTCATCGAGCGGATTGAAACCCCCGATGAGCAGACGGTGGTTTTCCACTTGAGAGAGCCAAACGCCGCGTTCCTCTGGAATCTGACAAACGGAGGAATCGGCATCGTCCCAGAAGGGGCTGGCAGCAATGCTCAGAAGCATCCTATCGGCACGGGACCGTTCCGGTTTGTGGCCTATGCGCATGAGGAGGAACTGATCCTGGAAGCCAACCGGGACTATTTCCGTGGCTGTCCCACTGTGCCGCGCGTCAGCTTCAAGATCATTCCCGATGCGACCACGCGAGCGCTGGAGTTGCGCAAAGGAACACTAGATATCGGACAAAACGTCTTGCCACCCGATTTCGTGAAAGCCCTGGAACGGGAACCTCATCTGCAGGTACAAACGCTTCCCGGCACCAACTATCAATATTTGGGGCTCAACCTGAAAGACCCACTGCTTCAAGACAAGCGGGTCCGGAAGGCTATTGCGTATGCCATCCCGCGCGAAGAGATTATTCAATACTACTGGCGAGGCTTGGTAACTCCGGCCTCGGGACTACTCCCGCCAAATCATTGGGCGTACGAAGACAATGTCGAAATCTATCCCCACGACCCCACCAAAGCGCGTCAATTACTGGACGAAGCAGGCTGGACGGATCCTGATGGGCCCGGCCCGAAACCACGCTTCCATCTCACCTTCAAGACGTCCACCGACGAATCCACGCGACAGGTAGCTGCAGTGATTCAACAAAAACTGAAGGAAACTGGAATTCAGATCGACCTGCGTTCCTATGAATTCGGTACCTTCTATGGCGACATCGTTCGAGGCAACTTTCAAATGTTCACTCTCCGATGGATCGGTGGGAACAACGACCCAGACTTGTTTGAGCGGGTCTTTCATTCTCGTGAAGCACCACCCAAAGGGTATAACCGGGGCAGGTACGAAAATGTCCGTGTCGACGAGTTGATTGAGTTCGCGAGGAAAGAACCAGATCAGGAAAAGCGCAAGGCCGCCTACTCGGAGATCCAGAAAATCGTGGCCGACGAGCTCCCCTACGTGAGCCTGTGGTACCTGAAAACCACTTGCGTCTATAACCGGCGTCTTTCCAATGTTGAGCTTTCGCCCGCTGGCGATTTTGATTTCTTGCAAAAGCTGAAGATAGGAGAGAGCCAGAGAGATTGACCCAGGGCGGCACGTTTCGACAGACGACTACACTGGCCGAACAGTCCGCGAACACTTCATTGAAGTTGCCGGAAATGCGGGACTTCAATGCTGTCGTGGCGGATCGTGATCTTGCGGGCCGTGGAGTCCAGAAGATCGTGGAGGCGGAGGCTGACCTGCTGGATCGCTTCTTCAGTCAGGTCTGACCTTTCCACATCTTCGCGCGCCTTTGCATACATGGCACGCATGACAGCTTCGTGGTCTTCCGGGCCAAGCTTGTTGATGATGCCGGGACTGGAGAACAGGATTTCATGGTGCTTGAGCTCGAGCGAGAGCACCTTGGGTTTGGGGAGGTCAACTGTTACGTGCCTGCTTGCCTGGTCGATCTGCATACGGAAGGCTTGATTGAGATCAAACCCCGCCTTGGCAATGAAGTCTCCACGGACAATGAGAATCTTGGTGCTGCCCAGCCAGGTCGCCTCATGCTTGATGAGTGTGGATGTCTTGCGAGCAACGACGGCGAGCTCGGCAATCGACGACTTCTCAAGCACAACACTATCTCCTTTGATCGTCGTTTGTGGAGCCAGGTTGAAAACTCTTGCAAAGGCGTTGTCGGCTTTATGCAGCAGGTCATTAGCCGGGCGAATAACGAGTCTGGAAACTCCCCAGATAAGAACGAGCAATACGAGCGCGACGCCAACATATTTGGCAAGGACCGATGCCGGGCTGACGGTGTCATGTTGGATCGTCATGCGGGTTCCAAAGATAGTTGCCAAGGGAGCAACGCCGCGTTCACGCAGGTTTTCCGGAGCACGCAGGGAAAGCCATAGCTCGGTTTCTCCTATTGCCGTTTTCAGATGGCCAGATATCGGAATCTGCAGGAGGCTAGTCGTTGGGAACCCAGACCAAGCCAGGCCTTCGCCAACCAGGAAGCGATCCCGCAACACGATAGTCTGCGCATCTCCCGGTTTTGTCGTTATAATTCGGCCTGCACCATCCAAGCGGTGGAGGCAATGAGCAGAGCGACCCGGGGCTGTCCGACCCTCTGGTGCGTGCGCTGTGCGGAATGAGAACCTCGGTCGTCTGATTCAGGAGAACGGAAAGGATCTCATCATGACAACACGTCTTGCGAATGCAGTTCTCAATACTAGCATGGGGATGGTCCTGTTTGGCGTCTCCTCAAGTTGCTTGGCGCAAACGCCTGCTCGTTGGAAAGCACACGACATGACGCGGCCGCGGCCGCCTGTTGTGAAGCCAGCCCCCCAGAAACTGCCGGTTGCCCCGCCGGCTGATGCTCTGGTGTTGTTCTCCGGCGAGGACCTTTCCCAATGGCGCAGTGCCGACGGCGGACCGGCAAAATGGGTGGCTGGTCAGGGCTACATGGAATCTGTCAAGGGCAGCGGGTACCTTTTCACACGCCAATCGTTCGGTGATGTGCAACTGCATGTTGAATGGGCGGCGCCCGTGCCGGTTGTCGGGAAGAGCCAAGGCCGCGGTAATAGCGGAGTTTTCCTCATGGGTCTCTACGAAATCCAAGTACTCGATTCTTACGAGAACGACACCTACCCAGACGGCCAGGCCGCTTCGGTCTACGGCCAATATCCCCCCCTTGTCAATGCCTGTCTGCCGCCTGGCGAGTGGCAGGCTTACGACATTTTCTTCCGCCGCGACCGCTACAATGCTGATGGCAAGCTGATTCAACCAGCTCGGGTCACTGTGGTTCACAACGGACTCCTGGTACAAGACAACGTGGAGCTATGGGGACCCACCAACTGGCTGCAACATTCGCCCTACAAGCCCCATCCCGACAAGCTGCCCCTGTCGTTACAGGACCACGGCAACCCCGTGCGCTATCGGAATATCTGGCTGCGCGAATTGCCGGAGTGGATACCGCCCGGACCTACGCAGGTTGAGAACCAGCCGGTCCTGATTCTGACGCAAAAGGAACTCGATCGCTACGTAGGGAAATATCACGTCGCCTCCGGAGATAGTTACGGGATCCTGCGAGATGGGGACATGCTCAAGGCTAACTTCTACGGGGAGACTTTCGTAGAATTAGTGCCTCGCTCAATCCGGGAATTTGCCTTGCCTTGGACGGCGGGAAAGATCGTGTTTGATCTCAATGCCGAAGGTATCGCCACGGGCTTCACCTTTCATTTGGGCGGAGAACAACGATCCGCGAGGAAGATCGAGTAAGAGCCCTTCCAAGCGTCAGCGTGAACAGGTGAGCGAGCATTCACCCAGTTTGACCTTTTGAAACAGCGTAGCAAGGAGCAACCGCTACGAAGCCAGCTTCGAGACCAACGTTTCTGCAGGGTCTGGACGATCTCCTTGGGGGTTCGAGGAACTCCTCCATCGGAATCGAGAAGATCTTGTCGAGGCCAGAGTAGGGCTCCGGACCTTGTCAATGGTCTCAAACTCATCGCGCGGTTGGCTGAGGCGAGCTGTCGTGGGTATCTGATCATAAGAGCCCTCCTTGGAATCGCTCCCGTGGCGTCCAAGTTACCCCTGGTGGTGCCGCACGCTGCATGAGGGGCACTCCTGAAAATGGTGTTCCCCGTTGCCATGGAGGAGGAAGCCAGAGCGGTAATGCTACGCCGGAAGAATCTCCACCTGTTTGTCTGCCAGGATCTCAGTTAGCTTGTCGTCCCGCGGATAAGCGTGGCCGCGATGCTGGCGGAAGCCCTCGGCATAGGCAACACCGGCAGCCTTTCCCAACTCCGCCGACCAACGGCGCATGCTGTCGACAAATTCGTCGATTCCATGATGCTGCATCAGCCACTCGCGCTGGCTGGCATGGCATGTGAGCATGGCTTCTTTCAAGTTCATTACCTCTGTTGTGTCGAAGGCGATGCCTGGCCGCACGGGACTTCCCCAGATATCCTTATTCTCGATGGGCGCAGCGTAGTACAAATAGGGAATCCCCACGAGCCGAGGAGCCGCGGGCAGCGCCTCGGTTTTCATGTTGGGTGCTCCTGCGCAAAAACAGGCATTCCGTACCAGCTGGCTTGTCAGCTCGTGGTCGAGCATGTAGTCCGAAGGGGGGTGAGTGATCACCAGAAAGGGTTGACAGATCCGCATGATTTCAACCACCCGTTTGATGGTCGCGGGCTGATAGCCGATCAGAAAGTCCTTTTCATCTGCGCAGTGGTAAGTGGCTTGAACCAGATCCGCTGACGCCTGAGCTTCCTTGAGGCGCAGCCGCGCGATTTCCTCTCCAGACAAGTCCATGCTTCCCCCATCACCGGCGGTCATCGTGGCCATATGAATCGCGTAGCCCTTGTTGCGCAGGTGAATCAAGGTGCCAGCACACAAGATCTCGATGTCGTCGGGATGAGCCATAAACGCCAGGATGTGGCCACTGTCAGTCATATGAGTCTTGTGCTCAGAGTTCGCGGAGCCACGTCGCTGCTGCAAGTCTGCGGGTAGCCGGAGTGTTGGA
>Ga0075431_100006027_pt1 | contig 12016 bp, 6 predicted proteins | sample RhiMetdeltSRZDD5_FD_75297 | JGI IMG/M metagenome (GOLD analysis project Ga0075431, IMG submission 75297) | Populus rhizosphere microbial communities from Tennessee, USA - Rhizosphere MetaG P. deltoides SRZDD5 | ecosystem: Host-associated > Plants > Roots > Rhizosphere > Soil | place: USA... | reverse complement strand
TTTTCTGGCCCGACCCTCAACCAGTCACTCACGACGTGGGTCTAAAGGTCTGGTGCCCTGCCATGAATAAGCCGATAGGTACCGGCTGAAAGGTCTTCATGCGGCTTCTACCCCTGTTCCAGGGGATCCTTACTCGAGTTCTGGTCTCGGTCACGACCTCGCTGGTCGTGCTGATGCCAGCGATCGCCAACGCACAGTCGGCTCTCTCGCTCAGGGTTGTTGCCAGCGGGCTCCAGCGGCCGGTTGGTTTCGTGCAGAATCCGTCGGACCCCACGATGCAGTTCATCGTGGAGCACCATGGCCTGATTCGGATCCTCAAAGACGGTGTCGTTCAACCGAATCCCTTCCTTGATCTGTCCGGCGCGATCTTCAATTCCGGCGAGCGCGGCCTGCTTGGCTTAGCGTTTCCTCCAGACTACGGCGTCACCGGGCGCTTCTATGTCAGCTTCTCCGCGGCCGACAACGGCGATGGAGCCGGCCACACGGTGGTCGCCCGGTTCCACCGCTCGTCAGACACTCCGCTGGTTGCTGATCCAGACTCGCGCTTTGACCTGCAGTGGTCCGCTGGCGAGCGCTTCATTCGGCAGCCATTCGAGCTTCATAAGGCTGGCCACATGGTGTTCGGCCCGGATGGCTACCTCTATATCGCGACTGGCGATGGCGGTGCCGATCCGTCCGACGCGGGCGATCCGCTGAACAAGGCGCAAGACATTGGCAGCCTGCTCGGCAAGATCCTGCGGATCGACGTCGACGTCGACGATTCGGATCCGAAGGGATTCCGGGTGCCGGGCAGCAACCCGTTCGTCGATACTTCCGGCGCCGCACCGGAAATCTGGTCGCTCGGCCTTCGCAATCCCTGGCAGTTCTCATTCGACGCGGGGACTGGCGCGATGCTGATTGGCGACGTCGGCCACGACCGGTTCGAGGAGATCGACTATCAGCCGGCTGGTCAGGGCGGCCGCAACTACGGGTGGCGCATTCGCGAAGGCGCGCATGACTACGATCCGAGCGTGCCGCCCGAGATCGTACCGCTGCGCGACCCTCTGTTCGAGTACGGCCGCGAGATGGGCCGCTCGGTGACCGGCGGCATCGTCTATCGTGGGCAGGCACTCGGCCAGACGCACGCCGGCCGGTACTTCTTCGCCGACTTCATGAACCGTGGCCTCTTCTCGATCGGTATCTCCGTTGATCCGGAGAGTGGTGAGGCTGTGGGGAGTAGCCTCCGCAATCACACCGCCGAGATTGGCGGGACCGACGCGATCGGTGGCATCAGCGCGTTTGGCACGGACGCGGCGGGTGAGATGTACCTCGTGAGCTTCACCCGCGGCCAGATCCTGCGATTAGTCTCTGGAGCTACCTCGCACCTTTCCGTCGATAACGTCACGTCACATCCCGGGCTGATCGAGATCTCAGGATGGGCGATCGATGGCCGCGCCGCAACCGGGTCGGGTGTGGACGCGGTGCACGTGTATGCGTTCCCGGATCCCTTCGGCGCGGGAGGCGCGCCGATCTTTCTCGGTGCCGCGAATAGTTTCGGCTCCCGACCGGACGTCGCACAGATCTTCGGATCGCAATTCGAGATGTCTGGCTTCCGGATCCTCTCGAACCAATGGGTGCCTTCGGGCTCGACGTTAATCGTCGTCTTTGGCCGTAGCACGGTTACCGGTGCGTTCGAGCTCGTGTCGACGGTACACCTGCCGGCATATGACGGCGGGCAGCTGCTGCAAACGATCGATCAGAAACCCATCGGGAGCGTCACCGAGCCGATTCTCGTCACGGGTTGGGCGCTTGATTACTACGCCTTGACGGCACCGCCTTCGGAGGGCACAGGCCTTCGAAACGTCTGGGTCGACGTTCTGTCGCTGGACGGGATCCTGCTCCGCACGATTCCTGCCGCCTACGGCATGCCCCGGCCCGATGTCGCGGCGATCTTCGGGGCCCGATTCCAGCCGAGCGGATTCAGCGCGACCATTCATGATTTGTGGCCGGGCGATTTCCTGTATCGCGTGCGCTACGTCAGGAACAACGGCAGCGAATGGATCATTCCTGGAACGACGCCGTTCACGGTTGGTCCGGGCCCGATGGTCGCCATTGGCGCCCCTGCGTACGGCGCGCACGTCCCAGACACGTTCCTCATCGGCGGTTGGGCGATCGATCTTCGATCGGCGAGCGGATCAGGCGTTGACGCGATCCATGTCTGGGCCTACCCGAATCCCGGTTCAGGCACGCCCCCGATCTTCCTCGGTGTCGGGCAGTACGGCGTTTCTCGACCTGACGTCGGTGCGGCGTTTGGTGCGCAGTTCACCAACTCGGGGTTCAATCTGACCGCCGGGCCGCTCGCGCCGAACACCTACGACATCGTGGTGTTCGCGCACACGACGTTGAGCGGTGCGTTCGAGACCTACGGCGTGGCGCGCGTCGTCGTGCAGTAGCGAATCGACAGTTTTTAGCTCGTGACGGTTTGTGCAAAGGCGGTGGATGCGTCGCAGGACGCATCTTCCGCCGATGCATGCGCTACAATCTGCGCGTCGCGTCCGCTACCTCTGACCACGATGAACCGTTACTGGAGCCTGAAGATGCGTCGATCCCCGCATGTCTTTGCGGCGTTCGCGTTGGCATCACTAACGGGGATTGAAGGTCGAAGAGGTGTTTCGGATCATCTGCCGCGCATCGCGTCGACGGCGGTCTTCGAAGAGAGCGTCGGCCAGTTCGCGCGCGATATCAAGTTTGCGGGGTCCGGTCAGAGCCGGCGGCCTGTGGCGGTCACCGCGCGAGGAGGCACTTCTCCAAGGCGCGTTTCGGTCTGGCCAGCAACCTTCCCGGCGGATCCGGTTCCCAGCATCTGATTGCGGTGTTCGCGCACAGTATCGTGACAGGCGAGTACACGGTCAGGACCGCAGTTGTCACGCGGCAATAGTCACGAGCCACGAATGCACATCGCCATCGCATTTCTTGTCGCCTTGCTCGCGCTGAGTCCATCGATCGCGTGGGCTCAGCTCCGATCGCAGGTCGTCGCGTCCGGTCTGACGCACCCCCTGGAGTTCGTCCAGGATCCATCGAACCCCTCGGTCCAGTACATTGTCGAGCAGGAAGGCCGCATTCGGGTCCTTAGCGGTGGCGTCCTTCAGGGAGCCGACTTTCTCAACCTGAGCGGCGCGATTCTGACCGGTGGCGAGCAGGGACTGCTCGGACTGGCATTTCCCCCGAACTTCGGCAGCAGCGGTCGCTTCTACGTCTTCTTCACCAACCCCGCTGGCGATTTGGTCGTATCGCGGTTCAGGCGATCGGCGGGGAATCCGCTCGTCGCCGACGGCGCGTCGCGAGGAGACCTGCGATGGTCGACCGGCGAATTATTCATTCGCCATCCCGGTGAAACAAACCACAACGGCGGTCATCTCGCTTTCGGGCCCGACGGCTATCTTTACGTCTCGGTTGGTGATGGTGGCGGAGGCGGCGACCTCCCGAACAACGCGCAGAACGTCAACAACTTGCTCGGCAAGCTGTTGCGGATCGACGTCAGCGTCGACAACGGCGATGCAGGCATACCGGCGACCAATCCGTTCGTTGGCCGGCCCAATCATCGGCCAGAGATCTGGGACGTCGGGCTTCGCAACCCGTGGAAGTTCACGTTCGATAGGACCACCGGCGCGATCCTGATTGCGGACGTCGGGCAGGGCGCGCGGGAAGAAATCAACTACGAGCCCCCAGGCTCGGGCGGCCGCAATTACGGCTGGAGCCTGCGAGAGGGCACCCTCGACTTCGATCCAGGAAAGCCCCCGGCGTTCCTGCCGCTCGACGAACCGATCTTCGACTACGACCGCGGGGCGGGCCGTTCGATTAGCGGGGGCTTCGTGTACCGCGGGACGGCGCTCGGTCCGAGTTTCGGCGGCCGGTACTTCTTTGCCGACTACGTCACAGCCCGCGTGTGGTCGATCGCTCTCGTGCCTGGCCCGGGCGGCGTTGTCGCCACCGATCTCCGGGACCACACGGCCGACCTCAACCCAGTCGGGAACGTCAGCGCATTCGGGCAGGATGCGTCAGGTGAGTTGTACGTTGTGAGTCACAGCCGGGGCGAGATCAGACGCATCTCGGGAGCCGCGCCGATCGTCACGATCGATTCGGTCGTTGCGCAGCCTGGATCCGTTGAGATTGCAGGATGGGCAATCGACCGGCGCGCCCCCACCGGTTCAGGGATCGACACAGTCCATGTCTACGCGTTCGCTGGGTTGTCGAACCCAGTTCCTCCCGCGCCAGTCTTTCTTGGCGCGTTTAACGCACCGTTTCAGTCACGGCCCGATGTCGGCGCGGTGTACGGCGCGCAGTTCACGTTGTCCGGCTTCCGGATCACCTCGACACAATTCTTCATTCCTGGTCCCGTGCTGATTGCCGTGTACGCGCGAAGCGTGCTCACCGGGCAATTCGAGGTTGTTGCCACGCGGCTGGCCACGCTGTCGACGACGCAGGTGGCGTTTTTTCAAGATCAGACCCCGACGGGAACGGTGCGGCTTCCGGCCACCTACAGCGGATGGGCGATCGACAGATCGGTTGCGACAGCTCCGCCGCAGTACGGCACGGGCATCGGCCAGGTGCTGGTCGACGTTCTCTCGACGACAACTGGACAGCTCGTCCAGGTGAATCCGGCAACGTATGGCACGAGCCGTCCTGACGTCGCGGCGATTTTCGGCGCCCGTTTCCAGAATTCAGGTTTCAGCGTCTCGATACGCGACCTCGTGCCCGGCACGTATCAGCTTCGCATTCGCTACCGGCTGACATCGAACGGCGCCGAGCTCTCGTTCACGGGATCGACATTCACGGTGGGCGGAGGGCCGATTCTCGCGATCGGCGTTCCCGCTACGGGTTCGACAGTCCCCTCGACTTTTTTGATCGGTGGTTGGGCCTTGGATCAGGATCCGTCTGCTCCCGGCACTGGCGTTGACGCGGTGCACGTGTGGGCGTATCGCAATCCGGGTTCCGGAACGCCGCCGGTGTTCTGGGGGGCTGCACAGATGGGTGTTCCGCGCCCGGACGTCGGGGCCTTGTTCGGTTCACGGTTCAACAATGCCGGGTTCAATGTATTCGTCGGCCCGGTTGCCGCCGGCACGTATGACGTGGTCGTCTTTGCTCGAAGCTCGCTCACGCTGGCCTTCGAGACGCTCCGCGTCATCCGGGTCACGGTCACGGTTCCTTAGACCTCGCTCGCCGCTGCATACGCTGAATGCCGGACGTCGCTTCGATCTCCCGCCGCTCGTGCGCCGCGATCCTCATCGCGGGTCTGGTTGCGGCGCAGAGTGCGATTTTCTTCTCGGGCCGGACGCTGCTTCCGATCGCGCCGAGCGTCACGACCATTGCTGGCGTTCCGTACGGCTATAGCGGGCCGGTCTCCAATGGCGAGGTCGCCGTCGATCCTGCGGGCTCTCTCAACTTCAGCTACCTCCTGGACGTCTACTCGCTGGCATCGTTCAAAGAGGGGACGCTGCCGTTCTGGAATCCCTTCCAGGGACTGGGCCAGCCACAGCTCGCCAACGGACTCTCTGCCGTTCTCAATCCGCTGAACCTGCTGTTCTTCGTTGTTCCTCACCCGTGGTGGGACATCGTCTACCTGATGAACTGGTTGCTCGCCGCCTTTTTTGTGACCGAGTTCCTCCGCCTGATTGGCGCGCGCAGGGAAGGAATCGTCGTCGGCGGCGTGGCTGTGCTCGGTAGCGGCTTCTTTCAGTACTACCTCGTGATGCGCGAGGTGGTTGCCGTCGCCGCGTTTTTTCCGCTGCTTCTCTACGCGGTGGAGCGAACGGCGCGCGAGCCACAGTGGCGTTTCCGTCACGTGGTTGTCGCGGTTGCGGTTGCGTGTTGCTTGACCGCCGGTCAGCCGGAGTCGAGCTTTATCGCGCTGGCGCTCTCGGCTCTGTACGCTCTGGTCACGATTGCTACGCTCGGCGAAAACCGCTGGCAATTCGTACGCGGATGTTTACCTGGAGCCATCGCCGGTCTAATGCTGTCCGCTCCGTTCTGGCTGTCGTTTTCGGACTACGCGTTTCGCGCGTACTCGAACCATCCTGCCGGGAGTCACATGGGGCAGATCGACTTGGGAACGAGGTCGGCGGCCACATATCTCATACCGTTTCTGTTCGGGCGGATGCAGACAACGCCGTTTGGCGCATCGGTGCCGGGTTGGATGTGGAACTTCTCACCGGGGTGGATGCCGTCTGCCGTCGGCCTGCTTGCGCTTGCCGGTCTTGTCGTCGCCATCCGCGAGCGACATCGACCGGTCGCGTTGACCGCAGCGATGGGGCTGCTGATCGCGGGAAAGATCTGGGGAATTCCGGGCCCGGCGATACTCGGGCACCTCCCGATGTTCGACCGCGTGATTTACCCGAGATACGCGGCGTTTGTCGTCGCGATTTGTTTTGCGGTGCTCGCTGGTGTCGGTTGCGATCGGCTGATTGTCATGGCACGGCGCCGCGCCGTTCACCTGACGCTGATCTGGATCGGGGGCGTCCTCACACTGTATGCCTGGTCGACGGTGTGGACGCTGCCGGCGTTCAACTCGCGTGAAGTGCGACTCTATTCGGCGCTCGGGTTGTCGTGGGCGATCCTGATACCAAGTGGACTGTTGTGGCTGAAAGCGCGCGGACGGCACGAGCTGATAGCCGTCGCCGCATCCACCGCCATCCTGCTTCAACTTGCGGCGTTTCTGCCAGGGTACAGGCCTATCGACTATCTTGGCTTGAGCGCCGCTGCGCTCGGCGTTTGGTGCGGTGCTGTTGTGGTCGCAGGCATCGTTCGTTTTCCCGCGAATCCGGTTCTCACGGCCGCGGCTGCTCTCAGTGTGGTCGCCTTGACTGGCGTGACTGCATCTGCCTTCTCGAAAGCAGGCTTGGCGCAACGGTACGATGTGCTGACGGTGCCGCCATACTTGTCAGAGTTGCAGCGACGCCAGACGCTTGGTGAACGAGTGTATGCGGTCGATGGCACTCCGCAGCCAACGTTCGGAGCCGCATTGCGCGTCCACAGCTTGAACACGTTGGAGATCCTGGCGCCGCCACAAACGGCGGGGTTCATTACGACCTATTTGGATCGCGGCGCCGATCCATTGTGGCTGTCAGGAACGACCGGCGGCCGTCGAAACAGCAGCTATCCGCCCGTCTCCGAGCTGATCGCAAACGAACGATACTTCGATCTGGTTGGGGTGCGCTATTTGACCAGCACCAACAGCTCACCGCTCACAGCGTTCTACGATACTGGCCGCGTCGTTCCCGCCGCGCCGGTGCCGCGACCGCTGGTCGAGGCGGCGGAATCGTGGGTCGATGCGCCTGCGACGATCGCGGCGGTCGAGGTCTACTTAGGTACCTACGCGCAGCGCAACCCGGGAATCCTGCGCCTCGAGGTTCTCGATGCGAGTCGGCGCGTCCTCGGTCAGTCTGAGATCGACGCGGCGCAGGTCGTAGACAATAGCTACGCGACGTTCGCTTCCCCGTCGATTGCACTGATTGCTGGGAGTCGGCTGGGGCTGCGTCTGACGTTCGAGCCCGGAGCGCTCGGCTCGATGCTTGCCGTCTGGGAGTATCCTCCCGACGCTGCCGCGTCGTTCGTGTTTCGCGTGCTCGCGGAGGAGAGCCGATTGCGCAAGGTAATGACTGATTCCCGCACAGGCGTGACGATCTGGGAGCGCCTGGGCGCGTTGCCCAGAGCCTTTCTGGCGACCGACGCGCGAGTCGTGCCAGAACCTACTGCCGCACTCGGAGCACTGGCCGCCATTCAGGATCTTCGCCGCCACGTCGTCATTGACGCAGGTCCAGAACTTCACAGCGAGGCAGGCACTGCCGATCCTGGGAGGCTGATCGCGCTTCAGGTCTCGCCGAATCGTGTGTTCATCCGCTATCAGGCGAACACTGCCGGCATCCTCACGTTAACCGACAGCTACGCGCCTGGCTGGACGGCAACAATCAACGGACAACCAGCCCACGTCATGCGCGTCAACGGCGCGTTTCGCGGGGTGAGAATTCCTGCGTCGGGTGAATATGTTGTCGAGTACGCCTACCGTCCACCGACGTGGATGTTGAGCTGCGGCGTGGCGGTTGCCGGAGTCTTCGCATTAGCCGCGCTCACGTTCGCAGGACGCCGCGCATGACGGCGCTGCGGCTACTGTGTCTGATGCCGGTGTACAACGATTGGGAAGTTGCCGACATCGTGTGCCGCGAGATCGATGCGGAGATGGCGCGAAGGCCGCTCATCGACGTGCAGATCCTGATCGTCGACGATGGTTCGTCGAACGGCCGGCCGGCCGGTTTTCTCGACGGTCCTTTGGCTGCGGTTCGTGCCGTGCACGTTCTCAAGCTGCGCAGGAACGTCGGTCATCAGCGCGCCATCGCGATTGGCCTCGCGTGGCTCAACGAGCATCAGCCGGCTGATGCCGTCGTGGTCATGGACGCTGATGGGCAGGACGGACCTGCCGATATCCCGACGCTCATCGAGGTCTTCGAAGGTCACGGCAGGCGAGCGGCGGTCTTTGCCGCGCGGCGGAAGCGGCTCGAATCGGTCACCTTCAAGATTTTCTACGCGCTCTACATGCTCTTTCATCGCGTGCTGACGGGCTTCGGCGTGCGCATCGGCAATTTCAGCATCCTTCCTGGCGATCGGGTGGGCGCGCTGCTGGTATCGTCGGATCTGTGGAGCCACTACGCTGCAGCGGTCGTGCGATCGCGGATTCCGCTCGAGACGGTGCCAGTCAATCGTCGAGAACGAAGAAGAGGCCGATCGACGATGGACTTCGTGGCGCTCGTGGCGCATGGGCTGAGCGCGATCTCGGTGTTCAGGGAGCGGGTGGGCACGAGGTTATTGGTCGGCGCCGTTGCCGGCGCAGCGCTGCTCGGAACCTTGTTTGTGGTGTTTGCGCTGCTCGCTGGCGTCCTCCGTCAGACGCTTCCACTGTGGGCGTGGGTGGGTGGTGGGCTGGTCGCCATTCTTACACTCCAGGCTGTGCTCGCGCTGTTCGTGCTGGCATTCTCGATCGTGTCGCAACGGGATCTGCTCGGGTTCCTGCCAATCCGCGACTATGGCTACTTCGTCGATGACTGCCAACGGCTCCGCTGACGCGTCCTACACCTACATCGGATCCGAGCTCGACTTGTTTGCCTTGGCAGCGAACTGGAAGCGGTACTGGACGGACCAGATCCGTCCGTACATTCGCGGACGCGTGCTGGAGGTTGGCGCGGGCATCGGTTCGAATACGCTGGCACTTGCGGACAACACCCGCGACTGGACCTGTCTGGAGCCCGACGGCACGCTTGCCGACCGCTTGAAGCGCCGGCTTGCGGATGCAGGTTGGGCATTTCCGGTGATTCATGGCACAACTTCGGATCTCCCCGCCCACGAACGCTTCGACTGCGCCATTTATATCGACGTCCTCGAGCACATCGACGACGACAGAAGCGAACTACAGCGTGTCACCTCGCTCCTGCAGCCTGAAGGCCGGCTGATTGTGCTTGCGCCGGCGCACCAGTTCTTGTTCAGCGCGTTCGATCGCGCGGTAGGCCACTACCGGCGATATTCGCGGGAGACACTGCTGGCGGCGGCGCCGGCTGGATTGCGCGTCGAGCGAACGGTGTACCTGGATTCAGTTGGCGCACTCGCGTCAGCGGCCAACAGGTTTGTGCTGCGGCAGTCGATGCCCAATGCGCGGCAGGTCAAGCTGTGGGACCACGTGCTCGTTCCGATCTCGCGCACGGTCGATCCGATCATTGGCTATCGGCTGGGGAAGTCCGTGATTGCGATTTGGAGCAAGGGCTAGGGCAGACCCCGCGCTCTCCGCGTCGGCACCAGCAACATCACCAATACAACAATTCCAACGGCAGACAGCGCGACCCCATATCGAAAGGACGCGGGTCGATATCGGAACTCGATCACGTGCTGACCTGCAGGCACCGCGACGGCGCGAAACGCGTCATTGGCGCGGACGATTGGAACGCTGGCACCGTCAAGCGTGGCGACCCACCCAGGATAGAAAGCGTCCGACAGCACGAGAAGGCGCCGGCCGTTCGCGCGCGTCTCGATGGTCACCATGTGATCCGTGTAGTGCTGAATCGTCGCGGTGCCGGGCAGGCCGCCCGCGCCCTCCGGAGCCTGATCGGGCGCAAGGGCTTCGTGGAGCACGGCGGATCGAGTGAGATCGACTTTGCCATCTCGTATCGCTCGGAGTGCCTCGGTGCCGTTGAGGAGGACATAACTGTCGGCCAGGAACGCGCGAGGCTGAACGCGAAGATTGCGCAGCAGTCGTGTCTTGCCTCCACGAACACGTTCGAACCGATCGGCCGGCAGTTCTGCGGTCTCGGGCGCCAGGATGTATTTGACGTTGAGCAAATCAATGAGGTGCGGCAACGACGCGTGAACCAGTTCGTGAGAGCTGCCGTTGAAGTGGAAACCGATATCGAGGAACCTCGAATACTCGCGCATCCCCATCCCATCGTACGAACGGAAATCGTTCAGCCCGTAGACGAGCGCCGTGTTGGGCAGCAAGGTGTCCCTCCATCCTGCTACACGGAAGAGATCGCCGTCCTGGCGAGGCGTTTCGAGCGCGGCGACGGCAGGAAACGAGTGCTCCGAAGGCAGGGTGGGATGGAAACCGTCAGCGAACGTGAGGAGATCGATCGCGATCAGTGCGACGGTCACGCCGATGACAGCCGATCGCCGCATGAACGGCGCCAGCCAGATCGCTGCGAGCGTCGCCGCCAGCAACAGCGAACTCCACCCCGTGGCGTTGAGTGTGAGCGGCCACTGGCGAACGGCCGTGAGCCAGTTTCGATTCACGATCAGAAACCCGAGGACCGTAACAGCGATGGCTGCCCCCATCAGTGTTGCCGCGATGGCCAGCCGGCGGTGCCGAGGGTCGGCGGACGCTTCCTCGGGCCTCGAGAACAAGGCGTCGGCGCCGATCGCCGCGGAAATCGCGAGGCCCGTAATCGCAATCAGGCCGAAGCGAGACAGCGCCGCGACCTGCAGCGGCGGAAGAAGGGTCACGACAACGCGCGTGACGATCGTGCCGTACATGATCAGCACGCTGATGGCACCGGCCGTCAGGAAGAAGATCGCCCTCCCGCGAAACCGGTCGTGCAGAAAGGCCATGGCGGCGAGGAGCCACGTCGCTGCGCCTGCGTAAAGCTGCTGCTCGCAGTAGTTGGTTCCGTCCAGCACGAATCGGCGGCCGATCGGAGTGCCGTAGAAATCCGGGACGAATGTGGTCACGAATGCGGCCGGCGGGCTGATGTACAGCGGTGTGCTAATCGAGCGATCCGCAAGTACACGGCTGTGACTGAGATATTCAAAGAACGGGATCAGTTGGATCGATGTCAGCAGCGCGCCGAGTAGTCCCGCTGCAGCAACCAGAACGACACTCCGTACGAGTTGGCCTGCGGCGTAGCCGCGATACGCCGCGTAGGCGCTCGTCAGCATGAACATCTTGAACGCGGTCTCTGGATGACCGGACAGCAGTGTCAAGGCAACGATGACAGCGAGACCAGCCACGGAGCGACGCGAGCGACGGCTCACCGTCAGTTCGACTCCGAACAACAACCATGGCAGCCATGCAGACACGGCGGACACGGGATGCTCGAGCCAAACAATCGCGAACGGGTTCAACAGGTACGCGAGAGCGCCGACGACCGCCGCTGGCTGACCGAGTGGCATCGCACGAAGGAACAGATACATTCCAACGCCGCCAACCAGCAGGCGAGCCGCGGCAACGGCGGTGAGCCCTCCAGGAAAGGGCAGCACGAACGCGAGAGCGGTGAACGGTGACAACACCGCGCTCTGAAAGGCCCCAAAAAACGGTTGGCCCGCACCCATCCCGCTGATCCACAGCGGGAACTCGCCATTCAACACCGCGGTTCGCGCATGCAGCAGGAACGGAAAAAAGACTGTCGGGATGTCCCCCATGAGGGGATTTCCGATCCGGTGACCGAGAGGCCGTAACGAGTCCCAGGGCGGGAATGCGAACAGATAGTCCGCCTGGCCGAGCACGTGA
>Ga0075431_100006026_pt1 | contig 12016 bp, 5 predicted proteins | sample RhiMetdeltSRZDD5_FD_75297 | JGI IMG/M metagenome (GOLD analysis project Ga0075431, IMG submission 75297) | Populus rhizosphere microbial communities from Tennessee, USA - Rhizosphere MetaG P. deltoides SRZDD5 | ecosystem: Host-associated > Plants > Roots > Rhizosphere > Soil | place: USA... | reverse complement strand
GCGACCGTCCTCGCCGTCGGGACGGTCGTGCTCGCCCCCTGGCTCTCCGTCCCGGGTGCCGCCGCCCCCGCCGGAGCCGGCGCGTCGATCGACCTCCTGCTGCGCGGAGGCCGGTATGAAGAGGCGCTCGCCGCGGCGCGGGCGGGCCTCGAGGCCGCCGAGACGCAGCACGGACCGGATGCGCCGGGGACCGCCGACGCCATCGATCGCCTTGTGGATGTGCTCTGGCGGACCGGCCGGACGGTCGAGCCGGCCACACGGACGCTCGCCGAGCGGGCCGCGGCCATCCGCCGATCCCGGGCGGACGATGCGGGCCTGGCCTCGAGCCTCACGAATCTCGGGATCGTGCAGGCGGCCGCGGCGGAGTTCCGGCCCGCCCAGGAATCGCTCGAGGAGGCCCTGGCCCTGAGGCAGAAGGTGTCGGGTCCCGACGCGCCGAAGGTCGCCCTCGTGAAGGAACGCCTGGCGGCCCTGCTGGCGAACGTCGGGAACGCGGGGCGCGCGCGGGAGCTCCTGGATCAGGCGGTCGCCGCGCTGGATCGCGATCCGGTCGCCCATGGCGCCGACCTGGCGGCGGTCCTCACCACCCTCGGCGGGTTCCTGACCACCCGCGGCGATCTCGCGGGCGCCCGGGACGCCCTGTCACGGGCCCTGGAGATTCGCACCGGCCTGTTCGGGCCCGACCATCCCGAGACGGCCTCCACGCTCTACCGGCAGGCGTACCTGAAGCGCAAGGAGGGGGACACGGTCGGCGCCCTGGACCTGGTCCGCCGCGTGGTGGCGATTCGCGAGGCGAATCTGGCGGCCGGCAGCAACGAGATCGCCTCGGCGCTCGGCCTGTCCGCCGATCTGCGCTTCGATCGCGGCGATCTCCCCGGCGCGCGCGCCGACATCCGCCGGGCCCTCGACATGCGCCGGGCCGCCCTGGGCCCGAAACATCCGATGGTGGCCACCAGCCTGAAGACGCTGGCCGGTATTCTCCTCGAAGCGGGAGACTACGCCGACGCCCGGCCGCTCTTCGAGCAGACCCTCGCGATCGAGCGCGCGGCGCTCGGGCCGGAGCATCCCCAGGTGGCGCTCACCATGACCTACCTGGGCGATGCCCTCTTCAAGACCGGAGACCTCCACGCGGCCGTCGTGCAGTACGAGCAGGCGCTTCTGATCGCGGAGAAGAAGCTCCCGTCGGACCATCCGCAGCGGACCATGCTCGTCGCGAGCCTGGCGAACACGCTCGCGCAGCTGGGGCGGGAGGACGAGGCCCGCACGCGGCTGCAGGGAGCCCTCGCGAGCCTCGAACGCTCCCTGCCGCCCGATCACCCCCAGGTGGGCGTGGTTCTTCAGCTCCTGGCGGAGAGCTTCGAGCGCACCGGAGACTACGAGCAAGGCGCGGACCTGCTGGTGCGCGCCCGCGGCATCTTCGAGTCGCGCGGCCCGGACAGCTTCAACGAAGGGGAGGTGCTCAAGGTGCTCGGGACGATCCGGCGCGGCCAGGGGCGCCTGCAGGAGTCCGGCGACGCCTTCGCGCGCGCGGTGGCGATCTACGAGCGGGGCGCCGGCCCCGACCATCCGATGGTGGCCGACATCCTCACGGAATGGGGCATGACGCTCTGGCGGGCCGGGGACCGGGGGCGGGCCGTGGAATGCTCGCTCCGGGCCTCGCGGATCCGCCGCGAAGCGCTCCACAACGCCAGCGGGTACATGTCCGAGCGGGAGGCGCTGCGCTATCGCTCCCGGAACGACGACGCGCTCGACCTGGCGCTCTCCGCGCTCGCAGCCCGCGCGGAGGAAGGCTCGCTCGGCGACGGGATCGTCGACCGTGTCTGGGACGAGGTGATCCGGTCCCGGGCCCAGGTCCTGGACGAAATCGCCTCGCGCGAGCGCCTCGCGCATGCCTCGGACGCTCCCGAGGGCGGGGCCCTGGTCTCGAGCCTGGAGGAGGCCCGCACCCGCCTGGCGCGTCTGACTCTTGCGCTGTACGGCGCCGGCGGCAAGAACGTGAGCGCCGGAGCGGTGGAGGGTGCCCGGCAGAACAAGGAGGCCGCCGAGAGGGCGCTGGCGGCCTGGAGCGCGGTCTACCGGGAGACGCAGTCGTTGCGGGACGTCGGGTCGCGGGAGATCCGCGCCGCACTCCCAGCGCGGTCGGCGCTCGTCGCGTACTTTCGTTACGGTCGCCATGCCCTGCCGGTCCCCGCGGGCGGGACGGCGCCTGCACCGGCCCCTCCCGCCAGCGTGCCGTCCTACATCGCGGTGGTGCTGAGACCGTCTCCCGCCGAATCGGCGGTCCTGCCCCTGGGCCGGGCAGACAAGATCGAGGCCCGCGTTCGGGAATGGCGGAAAGAGGCCGGCGCTCCGCCGGTCGACCGCGACGACCTGTCGCGCTACCGGGCCGCCGCCTCGAGCCTGTCGAGGGCGATCTGGCGGCCGATCGCCCCCCTCGTCGGAGAGGCCGATCTGGTTCTCGTCGTCCCCGATGGGGCCCTGCAGTTCGTCAGCTGGGGAGCGCTCCCCGGAGCGTCGGGAAAGTACGTGGAAGAAGGACCGGCGCTCGTGCACGTGCTGTCGGCCGAGCGGGACGTGGCCCGGACCGGGGTCCAGTCCCCGCAGGGGAAGGGCCTGCTGGCCCTGGGCGGCCCCGATTTCGATGCCGCGATCCCCGAGGCGGGTCCGGGGTCGGCCGCGGCCCCCTGCGCGACGTCCAACCTGCGGTTCGACGCCCTGCCGGACGCCGCCGCCGAGGCGCGCGACGTCGGCAGACTGTGGTCGGCGGGCGACGGCTCTGCGCCGGATCCGTCGAGCCCGGTCACCGTGCTCACCGGCGGCGGCGCCAGCGAGAGCGCCTTCCGGAGCCTGGCCCCCGGCCGCCGCGTCATCCACCTGGCGACCCACGGCTTCTTCCTCGAGCAAGGATGCGCCGGGACGCGGGCCGCCCGCCCGGACGCGCCGGATGCCGAGAGCGCCCTCCTGCGCGCGGGACTGGCGCTCGCCGGGGCCAACAGCGGCTGGAGCGCGGAGAGCGCCGCCGGCGCGCGCGACGGCCTGCTCACCGCGGAGGAGATCGCCTCGGTCGACCTGCGCGGCGTCGAATGGGCGATCCTGTCAGCCTGCGGGAGCAGCCTGGGATCGGTGGAGGCCGGCGAAGGGGTCCTGGGACTCAGGCGCTCCTTCGAGATTGCCGGGGCGCGATCCCTGATCACCAGCCTCTGGACGCTGGACGACCATACGACCCGCGAATGGATCCACGCCCTCTACGAGGCCCGGCTCAAGGGGGCCTCGACGGCCGGCGCCGTCCGCGAGGCCGACCTGGCGGTCCTGCGGGCCAGACGGCGCGCCGGCCTCAGCGATCACCCTTACTACTGGGCGCCGTTCGTCGCCGCGGGGGATTGGCGCTAGGAGCCTGTCCGAGTATTCGTCCCCTGCGGCGCCGTCAGTCCCCCACCACGAACGGAAAGCGCAACGAGGTCTCCGTCGTGCCCGCGGCCCCAGGCGCCGCATCCGCCCCCCGGCGGAGCACGATGGAATACGACCCGGGCGCCGCCAGGAGGGACCGGGAGAGCACCAGGGTCACGCGGCCGAACGCGTCGATCGACACCGGCCCGTCGGAAAGGGCCGTGACGCGGCCCGACGGATCGCTCAGCTCGAGCCGGTCCGCGGGGCCGGGACGTTCGGGCAGGAGCAGCCCGATCACCACCGTGTCCCCGGCGGCTCCGGCCGGCAGGCGCGGCGACGCGGTGCCGGAGCGGGTCGGTCCCCCCTTGAGATCGAGGTAGACGGCGGCGCTCATCCGCCCCGGCGGCGCCTCGGGGTCGACGGTCGCGTCGGCGACCTGCGCGGGTTCGGCGGTCGGGGACGCCGGAAGCGCGACGTGGCGCTCCGCGGCGCCATCCCCCCGGCCGCCCGCCGCAAGCCACCAGATGCCGAGCGCGGGGACCGCCACGGCGAGCGCCGCGGCGAGCGCCAGGGGGACCTTCTTCAAGAGCGGGCGCCCCGGGCGCGCTTCGTCCAGGAGCGGCAGGGGCGTGGCCCGGACGACCTCCGCGATGCCGGAGAGCATCTCGACCTCGGCGTCGCAGACCGAGCATCCTCGTACGTGCTGGCGGACCTGCTCGTCCTCGGTCTCCGAAAGGCTGCCGTTCACGTGAAAGGGCAGCAGGGCATTGACCGGATGAGAACAACGGTTTGCAGACATCATCTCCCTCCGCGACGAAACAGATGTCCGAAGCGCCGCAGGAGCCGGTTCTTGCAGCGCATGACGCGTGTCTTGACGGCGCTCTCCCCCACCCCGAGGCGCCTGGCTATCTCCGCATACGAGAGGTTCTCCCTGAACACCAGCCCCAGGATCAACCGATCCATTTCGGGGAGCGACTTCATCATCTTCAGTGCCAGGTCGCGGCTCTCTCCGGCCGACTCCGGCGACGCGTCCACCGGCAGGCGATCCTCGACCCCATCCAGGGACTCTTCGCGCAACCCATGCCTCCGGTTGCGCCGCTCGGCGTCGATGCGCGTGTTCATCGCGATCCTGTGCACGTACGTGCGCAGCGCCGATCGTCCATCGAACCGCCCGTCGCGCAGGTTGGCGAGGACCTTCGCATGAACCTCCTGGCGCAGGTCCTCGAGGTCGAGCCCCGCCCGCGGAGCCCGGCTTCGAAGCGCGGCGTCGATCCACCGGGTCACGATCCCGATGGACGCTTCACTGCCGATCAGATAGTCGTCGATGAGCTGCCGATCGTCACATGTTTCCATGGTTCCGGATCGCCGTGTCGGAGCTAGGGGTCGCCGCCGGCGGCTATGGGGGAAACATACTTCCAAAGGGACCTGGGCGGGTCGAAGTTTCATGCGACTTCGTGATGTGCCGCATCGACTAAACATGCAGTGAGCGCCATCAAGGGAGGCTGACCATGAGTCGCCACGCCCGCCCGTCGCAGGGGAGCTTCGCCGCAGGTCTTTTTCTTGTCTCGGGGCTGACGATCATCGGACCCAGCCAGGTCGCCGCCCGCGACCTCACGTTCGACCAGCGAGTTGAAGCCCAGCGCGCGATCGAAGGCGTCTACTACTCGCACCAGATCGGCGCGACGAAATCCTTCGAGGAGGCGGTGCCGCGAGCCCTCCTGGAGCGCAAGGTCCGCGTGTACCTGCACGCGAGCGCCGCGCTCGAAACCATGTGGCACGTTCCCGTCACGGCCGCGATGCTGCGCCGCGAGATGGCGCGAATGGCCAGGAATTCCCGCCGGCCCGATCGCCTGGCCGAGCTGTACGACGCCCTGGACCGGGACGCCTTCCTGATCCAGGAATGCCTGGCGCGTCCCGTCCTGGTGGACCGGCTGCTCCGGGAGTACCAGGAACGCGACGGTCGGGCTTCGCGGGACGGCCTGCGGGCCGGGGCCGCGGATGAATTCGAAGTGGGGGCCATCCGCGCGGTCGCCGCGGAGGAGGTTCCCCTGTCGGAGCCGGGCACGACCGCTTCGTGCACGGACGATTCCTGGAGCAACGCTTCTCTCGACCTCGACGGCGTGCCCGAGTCCCGCAGCGGGCACACGGCCGTCTGGACCGGAACCGAGATGATCATTTGGTGCGGCAACGGCGACCTGAACACCGGCGGCCGGTACGACTCGGCGACTGATTCCTGGCGGCCCACCTCGACTGAAGACGCCCCGGTGGCCCGCGGTTATCACACCGCCGTCTGGACCGGCAGCCTCATGGTGATTTGGGGCGGCGGCACGAATACGGGGGGCCGCTACGATCCCCTGAGTGACTCCTGGACGCCGACCTCAATGATCAATGCTCCCTCCCCGCGGAACGGCAGCACGGCCGTCTGGACCGGCCAGCGGATGCTCGTCTGGGGCGGATACGATGGCAGTTACACCAACTCGGGGGGGAGCTACGACCCGGCGACCGATACCTGGGAGCCGATCGTGGGGGGACCCGGCGGCCGGTCGGGGCATTCGGCCGTGTGGACGGGGACAGAGATGATCGTCTGGGGAGGAGCGAGCGGCGGCTTCCTCGACACCGGAGCGAAATACAACCCGACAACGCGGACCTGGTTCACGATGAACCCAGCCGGCGCGCCCAAGGGGCGCATGCGGCCCTCGGCCGTCTGGACCGGATCCCTCATGGTCGTCTGGGGAGGGACCGACATCACCAACACCGGGGGGCGCTACGACCCGGTCGCCAACCGGTGGATCGGCCCTACCTCGACTGCCGGCGCGCCGGCGGCCCGGCAGGTCCACACGGCCGTATGGACCGGCGCCCGCATGATCGTGTGGGGCGGCGACAGCGGCACCTCCCCCTTGAGCTCAGGCGGACAGTACGACCCCGTAAGCGACGCCTGGACGACGGTCGATTCCGCCGGCGCTCCCGAGAAGCGTTACTACCACACCGCCGTCTGGACGGGGACCGAGATGATCGTCTGGGGGGGTCAGCAGTACGGACCGTACCTGAACTCGGGAGGCCGGTACGATCCGGCCCGCAACGCCTGGACGCCCACGTTCGCGACCGATGCCCCGTCCGAGCGCGCCACCCACACGGCCGTCTGGACGGGCAACTTGATGATCGTCTGGGGGGGCGCGCCCGCGGGGATACCCGTCCTGCAAACCGGGGCCCGATACGACCCGGCGCTCGATGCCTGGAGCCCGACGAGCGTCAACGGCGCTCCCGTGGCGCGCACCCGGCACACGGCCCTGTGGACCGGCGACCGGATGCTCGTCTGGGGAGGCGTGAACGCCGGGGCCTCCTTTTTCGCGGACGGCGGCCTGTACGACCCGGTCGGGGACGTGTGGGAGGGCGTCCCCTCGAGCGGAACGCCGCGGAGTCAGCACGCCGCGGTGTGGACCGGACGGCGAATGATCGTCTGGGGCGGCCGGAACGGCAGCGGCCTCCTGTCGAGCGGAGACATGTACGATCGAACGACCGGAACCTGGCAGCCTGTACCGGACGCCGGGTCTCCTTCCGCGCGCGTCGATCACACGGCCGTCTGGACCGGATCGCAGATGATCGTCTGGGGCGGAACGGACGGCTCGAACCTGCTCGGCGATGGCGGCAGGCTCGACCCGGCGACCGGCAGATGGGTCGCCGTCTCCGGCCCTGGCACCCCCCGCTCCCGTCACACGGCTGTCTGGACCGGCTCCCGCATGATCGTCTGGGGGGGCGAGTCCCTCGATGGCTTCCCTCTTCCTGGAGGGTCCCTCTACGATCCGATCCACGACGTCTGGAGCCCCGTCAGCGGCGTGAACGCGCCCCCGTCACGCGCCCAACATACGGCCGTCTGGACCGGCAGCCGTATGGTGATCTGGGGCGGCAGGCGGCCGGGGACCGTGACGTTTGCGTCCGGCGGTCGCTACGATCCCGCGACCGATTCCTGGGAGGACACCTCGTTGATCGCGGCGCCCCTGGCGCGCTACGGCCACAGCGCCGTCTTCGCCGATGGCGAGATGATCGTCTGGGGCGGCATCACGGCCGCCGCGCAGAGGAGCGGTGGAATGTACTGCGTCTGTCCGGGAAACCGCTTGGCCTTCTACAAGGATGCCGACGGAGACGGATACGGCGATCCGGGGAATTCCGTGATCTCCTGCTTCCAGCCCGCGGGCTACGTGTCCACCCCGGGTGACTGTGACGACTCGAACCCGGATGCCCGGGCCGTCCCCTCGGAGGTCGGAACCCTCCTGTTCGAGAACGAAACGATGATCTCGTGGGCGCCGCCCGCCGATCCCGGTGGCTGGACGCTCACGTACGACGTGCTCGGCTCCTTCGACTGCAACGATTTCTCGGCGGCGGCCGTCTGCGTCGCAACCGACGTCGCGGCGACCAGCATCATTCACGAGGAGGCGCCGGCGGTCGGCGTCATCCATTACTACCTGATCCGGGCCGAGAACACCTGCCCAGGCAACCTCGGTACCGGTCCGCTCGGGTTCAGCTCGGCTGGCGTCCTTCGGGAGGGTCGCGCCTGTCCCTGACGTTCAGGAGACGGGTTTTCCTTGACAGCCCCCGGGTGGTGGTCGTATAAGAACGGCGCCGTACTGTCATTTCGTCGAGAACATCCACAGAAGGAACGGGCTTACGGGTTCCGAGAGGCAAGTCCCTGCCCTCCGAATCCGCGTGTCTGCATCGGTCCCGCCGTGGTGCGAGCGTGGTGCGAGCAGCATGGCGTGACCCCCGAGTGTTGGGAGGGTGCATGAGCCGCCTGCTCTTCCGTTGTGCCGTCGTGGTTGCAGTCCTGGCCCTCCTGTCCGGCTCCCAGGGATTCGCTCAAGGGAAGCTCAAGGTGGGGGACGTGCGGCCGTACCGCGCCGAGACCCCCCATCCGTACCCCCTGGGAACTGAAGCCCGCCCCGTCGTCTGGACCGACACGGTAGTCTCCCCCGGCGCCGAGTTCGTCCGCGTCCACTTCAAGAACGTGAGCCTCGCCCCGGGTGACTACCTGACGGTGTCGAGCCCCGACGGCCTGCAGACCTGGACCTACACCGGCCGCGGACCGCACAACGACGGCGCCATCTGGGCCTTCGCCATCGACGGCGACACGGCGGTGGTCAGGGTCCATGGCGGCCGCGGCGCCGGCCACGGCTACCTGATCGACGCCGTCGGCCACGGCACGGTCGGGCTCGGCCCGAAGAACGGCCCGACCCCCGAGGTGGTCTGCGGCACGGACGGCCGCGAGAACATCGCCTGCCATCCGGAGGCCAGCGCGGCGGCGAACCCGACGGCCCGGCTGCTGTTCGCCAGCGGTGGCCAGATGTTCCTCTGCACCGGCGAGTTGATCGCCGGATCGAACGCGAGCACGCTGATCACGAACAACCACTGCATCAGCACCCAGACCGAGACCTCGTCCCTGCAGGCCAAGTTCAACTACCAGAAGACGACCTGCACCGGGAACACGGACGCCGCCACCAGCGACTATGCCGGCGGCACGTTCCTCAAGACGAATAGCGAAAAGAAGAAGGGGAACAGAGGGGGGCTCGACTACACGCTGCTGACCCTGCAGGGGAACCCCGAGGGGACCTGGGGCGAGATCCAGGGGACGACCAAGAGCGTCGCCATCAACGACAGCATCTGGTTCATCCAGCACGGCGGCGGCAACCAGAAGAAGATCGGATTCTATGAAGACGCGTCGCACGCCTCGCTCTGCCACGTCAACACGATCAACGCCACGTACGGCTTCGCCGCCACCGGAAGCCAGACCGGCTACGCCTGCGACAGCGAAGGGGGCTCGTCCGGCTCGGCGATCACCGATCCCGCGACCGGCCACGCCATCGCGCTGCACCACTACGGCGGCGTGAGCAGCAATCCGTGCCTGAACTCGGGCACGGCGTTCTCGAGAATCTGTGCCGACGCCGGCGCGCTCCTGAGCTGCGCCTCGAACTGAGGCGCCGCAAAGAGCAACCCGGCTGAGTGGGGGGAAGGGCCGCCCGCCCGGGCGGCCCTTCATTTTTTCGGCGCCCGGATTCAGTGCCCGACGCGGGCGAGAAGGCGCCGGATCGCCTCGCGGAAGGCTTCCGGCTCCGGCAGGAGGCTCAGCACCAGGTACGCCTCCTTCGGAAAATCGAAGAAGAACCCGGGATGCACCAGGACGTCGTCCTCGGCCAGGAGAGAGACGACCCGCTCCTCCTCCGGAACGACCGCCGGGATCTGGATGACCGCGTACCAGCCGCCGTCCCGCCGCAGCAGGCGGCATGACGGGACCTTCGCCACCGTGCCGCGCAGCGCCTCGAGGTTCTGGCGGAGCCGCGCCTGGATGAGGGCACGGATCGAATCCCCGATCTCGAGGAGCCGTGCCGCGGCCCGCTGCACCGGCGTGCCGACCGACAGGTACGTGTCGGCGATCAGATCGAGGCGGTCCAGGGCCTCCCCCACGGCGGCCTCAGGGCCGTCCACGACGATCCAGCCCAGCTTCAGCTGCGGGAGTCCGCACGCCTTCGACAGGCCGCCGAGCGCGAACTGAAGCGGCGGCTCCCCGCCCGCGCCGCCGTCCGGGGACAGCAGCGACACGATCCGCTCCCCTTTCGCCCTGCCCGGGCCGGCTCTCTCCGGCTCGTCCAGGAAATCGAGAAACACCTCGTCCGAGATGATGGCGGTGCCCGAGCGGCTCGCGGTCTCCTGAAGGCGGATGCGATCGGCCCCGCGCAGCGCCGATCCGGTCGGGTTGTTCGGGTTCACGAGGACGACGGCGCGGGGTTCCCCGCCGGGGCCCTCGCGTCCGCCGGGCTCGAGCCCCGTGAAATCGAGCGACCATCGGTCGCCGTCGTCGTGCAGCGCGTACCCCTCCACCCGGAGGCCATCGAGCGCGGCCAGGTAATCGAACAGCGGGTAGCTGGGGCGCGGCACGAGGATCGCGTCGCCGGGATCGGCCAGGAGCTTGAAGAGATACGAGTACGCCTCGCTCGTGCTCGCCGTCAGGACGATGCGGTCCGGGTCGACCACAAGCCCGCGCCGTGACACGTGCCACGCCGCGACCGCGGCGCGCGCTTCTTCGAGGCCGCGCGGCGCGGGGTCGTAGGCGGGCGCGGCCGCCGCGCGCAGCGCCTCGGCGATCGCCTCCTCCGGGTACCGGAGGCCGACGCGCGTCGGATTCGACTCGGTGAGATCGAGGACGCTCGCACCGCGCGCACGCTTCTCCTCGAGGAGGCGCGACAGCCGGTTCGCCGGATACGGCCACTGCAGGCGGCGCGAGAACATCGTCGGAGTATAACCGCCGCGCTCCCGGGAGCGATCCGGCGTGGTTTTACTATGCGAGCCTACGTTTCATTTCTCTTGCGCGGGACGGATGTCGCCGGTATACTTTCCTCCTCTCGGTTCACAGGAGGCTCCCATGGCGAACGCTCTCGACAGCAGGACCCCCGGCACGGACACGGTTCGTGGTGGCGCGGCGCGGCAGTGGGCCGCCGGCCCGGTGCCGTTGAGTCCCGCCGAGGTCGAGCGCGAGCTCGCCTCGATTCGCCGGCCGCTGCAGGAGGCCTCGACGCTCCCCGGCCGCTTCTATCACGACCCGGCGATCTACGCGCAGGAGCTGCAGACGATGTTCTCGCGCATGTGGCTGTGCGTCGGCCGCGACGAGGACATCGAGAAGCCGGGGGACTACCTGACGCGCACGGTCGGCGACGAGAGCGTCGTCGTGCTGCGCGACGCGTCAGGCAGCGTCAACGCCTTCCACAACGTCTGCCGGCACCGCGGCTCGCGCCTCCTCTCGGAGCCTTCGGGCTCGGGGCTGAAGCACGTGCAGTGCCCGTACCACGCCTGGACGTACGGCCTCGACGGCGCGCTGAAGGTGGCGCCGCACATGGAGGACGCCCGCGAGTTCGACAAGCCGAAGTTCGGCCTCCATCGCGTGCGGCTCGAGCGCTGGGACGGCTTCCTGTTCATCAACTTCTCGAACGAGGGCCCGGGCCTGATGGAGTTCCTGGGGGACATGGGGACGAAGTTCGCGCGCTACGGCATGGGCGGGCTGCGCCGCGGCAGGCGGATCGACTACACGGTCTCCACCAACTGGAAGATGCTGGCCGAGAACTACTCGGAGTGCTACCACTGCGCCCTGATCCACCCCGAGCTGAACAAGGTCTCGCACTACACGAGCGGCGAGACCGACCTGGTCAACCAGGCCACGGTGGGCGGCTGGATGGACCTGCGCAAGGACGAGTACCAGACGATGTCGCTCTCCGGCAAGAGCAACCGGCCGCCGTTCAAGGGAATCTCCCCCGAGGATCACCGCCGGATCCACTACTACATCGTCTATCCGAACATGCTCCTGAGCCTCCACCCCGATTACGTGATGACGCACACCATCTGGCCGTCCGGACCGGGCAGGAGCGACATCGTCTGCGAGTTCCTGTTCGACAAGGACGAGGTGGCGAGGCCCGATTTCGATCCCTCGGACGCGGTCGACTTCTGGGACCTGACCAACCGGCAGGACTGGCACGTGTGCGAGCTGGCGTTCAAGGGGACGCAGTCGGGCGGCTACACGAAGGGGCGCCTCAGCTCCCTCGAGTGGATGGTGCACATCTTCGACAACTTCGTCGCGGATCGCCTGGCCGGA
>Ga0075431_100006019_pt1 | contig 12020 bp, 10 predicted proteins | sample RhiMetdeltSRZDD5_FD_75297 | JGI IMG/M metagenome (GOLD analysis project Ga0075431, IMG submission 75297) | Populus rhizosphere microbial communities from Tennessee, USA - Rhizosphere MetaG P. deltoides SRZDD5 | ecosystem: Host-associated > Plants > Roots > Rhizosphere > Soil | place: USA... | reverse complement strand
CTCGCCTACGTGACGCTGATCGGCGGCACCGCCTACGCCGGGCCGGCGGGCTCCTCGATGGGCGCTTGCGCGCTCCTCGGTCGCCTGATGGCCCCTGAGATGATCCGCCGCGGCTACAGCAAGTACCTATCGATCGGGCCGATCATGGGCGTCGGCGGCCTTGCGGTGATCATCCCGCCTTCGGCGCTCACGGTGCTCCTGGCCACGCTCGGTCAAACCGATGTCGGCGCGCTGCTGGTCGCCGGCGTCGTTCCCGGCCTCGTGCTGGCTACGATGTACGGTGTTCTCATCTGGGGCTGGATCGTGGTCGATCCGAGCGCCGCGCCCGCATACCAGGCCGACGACACGCCAGGCCGGGAGAAGCTGCGCCTCATCTTCGTCGACGTGATCCCGATGGTGGCGATCATCGTCTTCTCGGTGCTGATCATGCTGGTGGGCTGGTGCACGCCCACCGAGGCGGCGGCGCTGGGCGCCGTGTCGGTGATCGTGCTCGCCGCCTGCTACGGCGAGATGACCTGGAAAGCCTTCGTAAAATCGCTCGACGGCGCGCTGCGCGTGACGGTGATGGCGTTCCTCGTCATCTTCGGCTCGGCAACCTTCGCCCAGGTGCTTGCGTTCACCGGCGGCTCGAGCGGCCTGATTAATTGGGCGACCGGCTTCCAGGTCACGCCGTTCGGCATGCTCTGCATCATGATCGGCGTCATCATCTTCCTCGGCAGCTTCATGGATCCGCTCTCCAAGATGCTGCTCACCGCGCCGATCTTCTTCCCGCTCGCCAAGTCGCTCGGCTTCGATCTGACCTGGTTCGGTCTCATCATGCTGCTCGCGCTCGAGATGGGCTACACCATGCCGCCATTCGGGCTGTTGCTCTTCGTCATGAAAGGGGTTTCGCCGCCCGGCACGCGCATGCGCGACATCTATCTCGCCGGGTTGCCTTTCATTGCGTGTGTGTTTCTGTTGATCGTGCTCATCATCCTTTACCCGCCGCTGGCAACCTGGTTGCCGAAAGTGAGTCAGAAATGAGCAAGTTGGGGAAAATGAAATACGACCTGCTCATCAAGAACGTGCGCGTCGTAAGGCCGCACGGCAATGAAGTCTCCACCTTTGATATTGCAGTACAGGGCGGGAAGTTCAAGGAGATCTCCTCTTCGATCGATCCCGGGCGCGCAAAACAGGTCTACGACGGCAAAGGCAGGCTCGCTTTCCCGGGCGCGGTAGATGCACACATGCACGCCGGCATCTACTCTCCGCTGAGGGAGGACGCGGTGAGCGAGAGCCGCGCCGCGGCGCAGGGCGGCGTGACCACGATGCTGAACTACTTCCGCACCGGCCAGTATTACCTGAACAAGGGCGGGCCATACCGCACGTTCTTTCCGGAGGTGCTGAAGCTCTCGGCCGGGCGTTTTCACGTCGACTACGGCTACCACCTTGCGCCGATGGACGGCACGCACATCCGCGAGATCCCGGACCTGGTCGCGAAACACGGGGTGGCCTCGTTCAAGATCTTCATGTTCTACGGCTCGCACGGCCTGCATGGACGCTCAGATGCGCAGCGCGAGTTCCTGATGATCGGCCCCGACGAGCGTTACGACTACGCGCACTTCGAGTTCGTGATGCGCGGCGTGCAGAAGGCGCGCGAGAAATACCCGGACAAGGCCGCGCAGATCAGCTTGTCGCTTCACTGCGAGACCGCCGAAATCATGACGGCTTACACGAAAATCGTCGAAGCCAGAAAGGATCTTGCGGGACTGGCAGCGTACAGCGCCTCCCGCCCGCAGCACTCCGAGGGCCTGGCAATCTTTATCGCCGCGTACCTTGCGAATGAGACCGGGCTTCCCGCGATCAACCTGCTGCATCTGTCCTCCCGGAAGGCATTGCTGGCTGCTTTGCAAATGGCCGATGTCTTTCCGCACATCGATTTCCGGCGCGAGGTGACGATCGGCCACCTGATGCTCGATACGAGCTCGAAGGCAAAGACGTTCGCGAAGGTGAACCCGCCGATCCGCCCGCGCGACGACGTCGAGTATCTCTGGGAGAAGCTGCTGGAAGGCAAAGTGGACTGGGTAGCGAGCGACCACGCCTGCTGCCGGCACGAGCTGAAAGTGGCAAAGCGTTACTTCGGAAACATCTGGCTCGCCAAGTCGGGATTCGGCGGCACGGAATATCTCCTGCCTGCGCTCGTGTCGGAGGGCTCGAAGCGGGGCCTTTCGTACAACCGGATCGCGGCGCTCACGAGCCTCAACCCGGCGCGCCGCTTCGGCCTCAACTCGAAAGGCGACATCGCCGAGGGGCTCGATGCCGATCTTGCGCTGGTCGACCCGATGGAAAGCTGGACCATCCGTTCGAAGGATTCGCAATCGACGCAGGGTTACACGCCGTTCGAAGGTCTGGAACTCGGTGCCAGGGTAAAAGCAACCTTCCTTCGCGGGCGGCTGGTCTGCGAAAACGGCAACATCGTCGGCAAGCCTCTAGGCCGGTATCTGCACCGGCCGACCTAAGCGCTGCCCCGCAGCCGAGTCATTTCCTCCTCATATGCCGCGATCAGGGAGGTGATCGACTCCTCAAACTGATTCTGGCGCTTGAGAACTTCGTCGACCATCTTTTCGTACTGTTTCTGTTCCTTGTGCTCGCTCACTTCGAGCCATAACGCCGCCAGTTTTTCGATGTTTGTCTTCGAATAATGCTCCATCTCCTTGAGCCTGGAGAGCGTATCCTGCATCGCGTCGAGCGGCGTTCTTTGATTGCCTTCATCGGCCATGATGTACTCCTTGGTTGGACCGTCGGCTATGGCTGTACGCCGACCCAGTAATCAACCGACGTTGCGGGCGATGCTAGGACGATCCATTCGTCGATGCAACAATCCATGAGGAGATCGCGCGATCGCGGCGCCGCTCGACGACGTAGACGCGCGCCGGATGCCATTCGCCTACGGCTTCCCGCTCTTCCTTATTTCGACCTTGAGAATCACGCCGTCATGGTGGTGCAACCGGGCGTACACACCCGGCCGCAGCACGCCGCCGTGGGCGATCGTCTCGCGGTAGCCCGGAGTGACGAGGAAATAGTTGACCTCGAACTGCCTGCCGCTGATGCTGACCTTGTCGCCGGAGGAATGTCCATGCCGTGGCTGCTGGTGTCCGACTTTGACGATGCCCTCGGTTACTTCGCTTTTCCCGCTGCGCTGCAGGGCGATGAGGTCACGAGTCCTCAACACGATCTCCGCCATGCTCATGTGCGCCGCCAACCAGAACGTGCTCCAGATAATCAGAAACGCAGGCCCGAGAAACGCCATCGCTGACCTGCCCTTTGCTCGCAGCAACCTAGCAAGTGCATAACCGCCGGCAATCAAGCCGAAGACACCGATGCCAAGTCGAAACAGCGTGTCCGCGAGTATGCCGTTCGCCCCGAGGCTGATCTCGAAGACGGTGACGAGCGGGTCCATTCGGTTCTGTTTCGACTGTGTGCGACTCGGTCGTGCAAGAATAAACGTCCGCAACACCTCCCGGAGCCAGCAGCGATGAGCACCATAGCATTTATAGGCCTCGGCGCGATGGGATCGCGCATGGCGCTGAACCTGCAGGCGGCCGGTCACAAGCTGCGCGTCTTCAATCGCGACCGGTCGAAGACGAAGCCGTACGCCGAGAAGGGCGCCGAGGTCGCCGATTCGCCGGCGAGCGCAGCGCGCGGCGCCGAGTTCGTCGTCTCGATCGTCTCCGATGACGCGGCGACGCGCGACGTGATGCTCGGTGCAACGGGCGTGGTGAGCGCGGCGGCGGCCGGGACCGTGATCATCGACTCGAGCACCAATACGCCGGCGATGGCGCGCGAGGTGGCGCAAGCGGCCTCTGCCAAAGGTTGCATCTACCTCGACGCTCCGGTCTCGGGCTCGATCTTGCAGGCCCAGGGCAAGGAGCTCGTCTTCATGGTCGGCGGCGAAGCAAAGGCATTCGAACGCGCGCAGCCGCTCTTCCAGGCGATGGGCCGCATGGCGCGTCACATGGGCGGCCCCGGAGCGGGCGCCACGATCAAGCTCGTCAACAACATGCTCACCGCCGCGGCGGCCGCTGCGCTCGCAGAAGCCGCCCAGGTAATCGAGGCCGCAGGCCTCGATCCCGCCGCCGCGCTGGAGATCCTCGGCGAAGGCGCTGCAGGCTCGCGAGTGCTGAAGGCGAAGCTGCCGAAGATGTTGAAGCGCGACTTTGCGCCGCAGTTCCAGCTCGAGCTGATGGACAAGGACTTGCGCTACTTCCTTGCGCTCGCGCAAGAGCTCGACCGGCCGACGCCGATCGCATCGCTCGTGCGCAGCCAGTACCATGCAGCGCGCCGCGCAGCGCTCGGCAAGCTCGACTCCTGCGCCGTGTTTCTGCAGGCGAGCGGCGAGAAGCCGCGCAGCTGACAACCCCAAGAGCGGCATTCGTGCCACGCGTGGACGCAAGGGTTCTTTTTGCTCTTTTTGCCCTCTCCGGCTTCACCGGGCTGATTTATGAGTCGCTCTGGACGCACTACCTGAAGCTGTTCCTCGGCGCGGCGGCGTTCGCGCAGTCGTTCGTGCTGGCGACGTTCATGGGCGGCATGGCGCTCGGCGCGTGGCTCGCGAGCCGCTGGAGCGCGCGCTCGAAGAACCTGCTCGCCGCCTATGGCTGGGTCGAGGCGCTGATCGGGATCGCGGCGCTCGTCTTTCACCCGGTGTTCGTCTCCCTCACGCAGGCCTCGCTCGAGCACGTCATCCCGGCGCTGGGCTCGCCGGATATGGTCGAGCTGTACAAATACAGCGTGTGCGCGTTGCTGATCGTGCCGCAAACCGTTCTCCTCGGCATGACGTTCCCGCTGATGAGCGGAGCCATCATCCGGCGCGGGCCGGAACGCAGCGGACATCATCTGGCGCTCCTGTACTTCACCAATTCGATTGGCGCAGCAGCGGGCGCGCTCGCGGCCGGCTTCTGGCTGCTCGGCTGGCTCGGACTTCCCGGGACGATGCGGCTGGGCGGTGCAATCAACCTCGTGCTCGCCGCAGTGGTGCTGTGGCTCGCGCGAGAGCGCGAGCCGAGCATGCTGCCGCCGATTGCGGCAGGCGCGGCCCCCGGCGGCAGCCGCGGCGTGGTCGCGCTGCTGCTCGCGGCGGCGTTCTTCACCGGCACCGCCTCCTTCGTCTACGAGATCGTCTGGGTCCGCATGCTGTCGCTGGTGCTCGGCACGTCGTTCCAGTCCTTCGAGCTGATGCTTTCCGCATTCATCACCGGTCTCGCCCTCGGCGGGCTGTGGATTCGCACCCGCATCGACCGCATTGCGAACCCCCTGCGTTTCGGTGGCCTCGTCCAGGTGGCGATGGCGCTCGCCGCGCTCGCCACGATTCCCGTGTACCACATGAGCTTCGAGTGGATGCAGTGGGCAATGAGCGTCCTGAAGCGCGAGGACGCTGCGTATCCGCTGTTCAACCTATTCGGCCACGCCATCGCGTTCGCAGTAATGTTGCCGGCGACGTTTCTCGCCGGCATGACGCTGCCACTGTTCACCTACACGCTGCTGCGCAACGGCTACGGCGAGCGCGCGATCGGACAGGTCTATGCCGCCAATACACTCGGCGCGATCACGGGCGTGCTGCTCACAGTGCACCTGCTGATGCCGGATGCCGGCGTCAAGCTCGCGCTCGTGTTCGGCGCGGCGCTCGACATCCTGGTCGGCGCCTGGCTGCTGCGCTCCTCGGGCGCGCGCCTGCAGCGCACCGAGGCGTTCGCCGCCCTGATCGGCGGGCTGCTCGCCGCGTCCGTCAGCGCGCGCGCCGACATTCTCGATCCGCGACGCCTCGCGTCGGGCGTGTACCGCTACGGCAAGGCACTGCACGAGAACCGACGGGTCAGCTTCTACCTCGACGGCAAGACGGCCTCGGTCGCGGTGTACAGCTCTCCGGGCGGCATCGTGACGATCACGACGAACGGCAAACCGGATGCTGCGATCCGCTTTCATCCCGACCTGCCGCCACTCGAAGACGAATACACGATGACGATCCTCGGCGCGCTGCCGCTGCTGATGAAGCCCGAGGCGCGCACGTTCGCCAACATCGGCTTCGGCTCCGGGCTCAGCGCGGAAGTGCTGCTCTCGCACGGTGGTCCGCGTCTGGTCGATACGATCGAGATCGAACCGGCGATGGTCGATGGCGCGCGCAGCTTCGTTCCGCGCGTGATCCGGCCCTACCGCGATGGACGCAGCCGCCTGCACATGGAGGACGCGAAGAGCTTCTTCGCCCGTCACGGCCGACGCTACGACGTGATCCTGTCCGAGCCGTCCAATCCATGGGTGAACGGCGTGGCCACGCTCTTCACTACCGAGTTCTATCGCGATACCAAGCGCTACCTCGCGCCCGGCGGGCTGTTCGTGCAGTGGATCCAGCACTACGAGTTCGACGACCGGCTGCTCGGCTCGATCTTCGGCGCAATGGCGGAGAACTTCGCCAATTTCGAGGTTTATGAGTGCAGCCTCGGCGACCTGCTGATCGTCGCGGTGGCCGAGGGTAGCGTACCGGGGATCGGTGAGCTGCCGGCCGACCAGCCGGTGTTCCTCGAGCAGCTCGAGCGGGTCGGCATCACCCGCCGCGAGCACGTCGCCGTACGCCTGATCGGCGGCAAGCGCGAGCTCATGCAGTATCTGGCGCCGCTCGCACCGCCGGTCAATTCGGATTTCAGGCCGTTCGTGCAGCTCGAGGCCGCGCGTGCGCGCTTCGCCAACCGCAGCGCGACCGCGACGCTGCAGCTGTCGCTCTCTGCACTCCCGCTCAACGAGATGCTCTCACGGCGCGAGCCGGTGTACCTGCCGGAGGCGCCGCCGACGCGCGGCGCGAAGCGGCTCGCGCTGCAGGGCGAGGCATTGGAATTCGAACGCGTGCTGCTCGATCCTGCAATCGATCCGTTGCGGGTCGAGGTCGCGGAAGTGCGTGCGATGCTGCTCGCGCTCAAGCGCCCGCGCGCACTGTGCGGCGCAGAGCCTGCGCAATACCTGCTCGATCAGCTCCACGCTGCGGCCGAGTTCACGCTTACGCGCCTTGCGCCGGAACGCCGCCACCGGCTCTGGGTCGAGCCGCGCTGGACCGGCTGCGCGCCTGAGGCGATGAGCGCCGAGGTGCGGCAGCGAATGGAGGTCTACCGTGCCATCGCGCTGCGCGATGCGGCTGGCATGCACAAGCTCGCGGCGACGATGCTCGATAGCCACGCGATCAAAGGATTTGCCTGGGCGAAGTTTCTGCTCACGACCGCGATGCTGGGCGCGCACGCGTCCGGACGCGGCGACGAGGCACAGCGACTGTGGCGCGCGCACGGCCGGGCGCTCTATCCGGACGGGGTCGTTCCGGCCGAGGTCGTCTACGTCGCCAACTGGAAGGGTTAGCGCGGCAAGACCTGCTCGCGCATCGCTTCCGGAATCCGATAGTCGGGGAAACGCTTCCTGAATTCCGTGTACAGCTCGTCGGCTTCTTTCTGGCGGCCCTCGCGCCGCAACGCGGCGATGCGCTCGAGCATCTTCTCCGGCGGCTCAGCGACGGCTTCGCGCTTTGCAAGCGCTCCTGTCTCGAACCGCGGACTGTCGCGCAGTCCGCCGATGGCCCGGCGCTCTTCTACGGCTGCTGGCGGGCTCGCCGCGGTCGCGCCCGCGCTATCGGCTGCACGGGGCGCCGGCTGAAGCGCTGGCGCGGCCTGCCGCATCTGCATTTGCGGCGCCGGCGCGGACGCCGGTGCCGGAGGAGGCGCAGCGGCGACGGGTCCCGGATCCGGGCTGAATCGCCCCGGATCGGCCGGCGGCTTCGGCTCCGCAGGCGCAGTCGCCAGCGCCGAGGAAGCCGGCGGTTGCACTGGTTTCGCCGCCTTCGCGGGCGGAGCTTCCTGCGCCCGCTGACGCTGCGGCTGGACGTTCGGCGCCGCCAGCTTCTCGCGTTGCGGTTCCACGTTCGCCTGCGCGGCGAGCTTGTCCTCCAGCATTTCGGCGCGGGGCGCGACGGGGCCCGCCTCGTCCTTGCGCGCGGGAGCCTGCGAGACTTGCGGAGCGCCTAATTCCGCGTCGGGCTGCTCGCGCTGCACATGCAGCGTCAGCACCGCAGAAAGCACGATCACCGCCGCGGCCGCGACCGGCACCGTCCAGCGGCGGCGCCCGGTCGGCGCCACGAGCGGCGCCGGACGCGTTTCGAGCTCGCGTCGCGCAGCAGCGAGGATCGCATCGTCGAGCGCGCGCGGAGGCTCCTCTCGCGCGAGCTCGCGATAGCGCCTGCGGATTTCGTCTTCGCGATCGTTCTCAGTCATCGACGGCCTGCCTGAGCTTGGCGAGCGCATAGCGCAAGCGGCTCTTCGCCGCCTCCGCGTTCGTCCCGGTCGCTGCAGCGATCTCTTCCACGGAGAGGCCGCCTTCTTCGCGCAAGAGGAACGCTTCGCGCTGCGCCGGCGGCAGCGCGGCAATCGCATGCGCAAGCCGCTCGAGTCCCTGCCGCGCCTGCGCCTGCCGCTCCGGGTTGAGGCCGGGGTTGCCCGCGGGCTCCTCGAGCTGCGCCTCCTCGTCGTCGAGCGAGACGATGCGCAACCCGCTGCGGCGCCAGTGGTCCACCAGGCGGTTGTGCGCGATCGTGTAGAGCCAGGTCGTGAAGCGCGCCTGCGGCTGGTAGCGCGAGCGTGCTTCGATCACGCGCATCCAGATGTCCTGATGAAGCTCCTCGGCCTGGCCGCGCTCGCGCACGCTGCGCAGCACGAAGCGAAACAGCGGCGCCTTGTGGCGGGCGTAGAGCGCCTCGAAGGCGGCGGCTGCGCCGTCGCGGTAATCGAGCATGAGCTGCTCATCGGAGGTCTCCACGCCCTCATGAGTTTACCCTTGGGGATCGGGCACGAACCCGGGGAACGGCCGCGGTCCGGGGCCCGGCTCGTAGGGCCGCGGGCCGCGAATCACGCCGCGCGCGACGAGGTTGCGATAGCTGTCGTAGTAGATCGTGACCATCTCGGCGGGAGTGCTGGAGGCGCGCTCGAAGGTCGTGGTGCGGGCGTATGAGGTTTCGTTGCGGCCGTGCCCGGTGCCGAGTTTCTCGTCGCGATAGCGCTGGTACGCCTCCGCGTGCCTTTCGACGGGCGCGCCGCTCGCGGCGGCGGAGTCTTCGGACGCATGCGGCGCCGAGCGGCGCGAATACGGCGCGATGTCGTGCGGCACCGGCTCCAAGCGCTTGCGCTGGAACAGCGCCACGCCGATCACGCCGACGTGGTCCGGACGTCCGGTGCGCGCGGCATACGAATCGTGGATCTCGGTGAAGTAGAAAGCCGCGGTGCGCTCGAGGCTCTTGCGCCAGCCCTTCACGTCGAGCCCGTTCCACGGCGAAAGCACGTAGCCGCTCTGGCGGAGATCGGCGGTTTCACCGCTGACGACGTTGATTCCGTCGACCGACATCACGGCGAGCAGATCTTCGCCGCGGCGGTTGCGCACCGCGATCTGGTATTCGTTGCCGGGCTTGCCGACGACCCACGCGCGCCCTTCGTGATAGTAGACCGGCAGACGCCGCCCTTCGCTGCGGTCAAAGACGCTGACGTCTGCGAGGCTGCCTGCGGCGGCGGCCTGGGTTGCGCAGCCCGTCAGCAGCGCAGCGCAAACCCATTTCATGAGCTTCATGCCAACTCCTTTCAAGGAAAATCGCCGCCTTTTGGCGGCACTTCCCTATGAAACGCAGCCGGCCGGGAAAAGGGTCAGCCGGATTCATTGACGGCCCGCGGCAAGGCTCCTAACCTAGATACGGAAGGAGGGAGAACATGAACCGCGTTGCAGCGTTGTTGCTAGCATGCGCAGCCGGCGTGGCAGCTCTGCCGGCGCACGCGCAGAAAGTCATCCGCGTCTGGCACACCGAGACGCAGCCCAATTCCCAGGAGGTGATGCGCACCATCGGCAAGCGCTTCGAGGCGAAGAACCCCGGCGTCAAGGTCGAAGTCGAAGGGCTCGCGTGGGGCGACCTCGAGGGCAAGATCATGGCCTCGCTCGCTGCGGGCGCGCCGCCCGAGCTCTCGCACGGCCAGCCGATTACCTGCACTGCGCTGCAGGCGAAGGGGCTGCTGCTGCCGCTCGACGACGTCGTGAAGGCGCTCGGCGAAGCCAATATCTGGGACCAGGTCAAGCGTGTCTGCCGCGTCGGCGGCAAGCAGTACGGGCTGGTACATGCCGCAGGCACGTCGCTCCTCATCTACCGCAAGGACCTGGCGACGAAGGCGGGCCTGAAGCCGCCGAAGACGTGGGCCGATCTCATTGCGAACGCCAAGGCGCTGACCACTTCCGAGATGGCGGGCATCACCATCCCCGGCGACAACCTGTTCATCAATATCCTGCTCGGCGAACTGCTGAAAGCGAACGGCGGTATCTTCTTCGACAAGCAGAACCGTCCGCAGCTGACGGCGAAGCAGATGATCGAGACGCTCGAATTCATCCGCGAGCTGACGCGCTACGCACCAAAGGGGTGGGAAGGCCACGGCTACCTGGAAACCTTCACCAACCTGTACGGGCAGAAGGCCGCGATGATGTACCAGGGATACGGGCGCGGCGCAGGCCTGATCGAGAAGAGCGCCCCGGCGGCGATGGCGAACACCGATCACTTCGACGTATGGGTAAAGCCGCACGGCCCGAGCGGCAAGGAACCGGCCGCGCAGGTGGACGAAGAACCCTGGATGCTCTTCAAGGGCGCGAAGAACACCAAGGAGGCGATCGAGTTCCTGAAATTCTTCTACCAGAAGGAGAACTACCTGGAGTACGTGCAGACCGTTCCGATCCACCTGTTCCCGATCACCAAGTCGCTGCGCGCCGACAAGGACTACCAGGCGACGCCGATGATCCAGCGCTGGAAGAGCTGGATCGAGGTGCAGGAGGGCTATCTCAACAAGGACCAGGGCAAGCCGACCCTGGTGATCGACTGGGACGACATGACCTCGAAGCCTTACCTGATGGAGGTTCTCGGCAGCGGCATCCTGCGCGACATGGTCATGGACGTCGCGCTCGAAGGCAAGCCCGCCAAGGACGCAGCCGCGCGGGCGCAAAAGCGGCTCGAAGAGCTGCTCAAGTCGAAGGGCTACCTGAAATAGACGTTCGAGCGGTGTCGCAGCACGCTTCCGCGAGGACGGGGTGGCTCCTCGTCCTGCCGGCGCTCCTGCTGCTTGCCGCGCTGACCCTGTATCCGGTCGCATACGGGATCTGGATCAGCTTCTTCAACAAGCATTCGTTCTTCCCCGAGCAGGAGTTCATCGGGCTCGCCAACTATGTGGCCGTGTTCGGCGACGAGCAGTTCTGGCACTCGCTCGAGCTCGGCGCGATCTACTCGGTTACCACGATCGTCCTGCAACTCACGCTGGGCGTGGGTGGCGCGCTGCTTCTGCACGAAAAGATGCCGGCGCGCGGCCTGATCCGCGCGATCTCGATCTTCCCCTACGTGATCCCGACCGTGGTCGCGGTGATCGTCTGGAAATGGCTGCTGAACAGCCAGTTCGGGCTGGTGAACTACGCGCTCGAAAGCGCCGGCGCGATCGACCGCCCGATCAGCTGGATGGGGCGCGACTGGATCATGGTATCCCTGATCCTGGTGAGCGTATGGCAGTTCTTCCCGTTCGTGCTGCTCGCGGTGCTCGCGCGCCTGCAGACGATCCCCGAGGAGCTCTACGACGCGGCGAAGGTCGACGGAGCGAGCGCGCTGCTACGCTTCTGGCACGTCACGCTGCCGCACCTGGCGAGCGTGCTGTTCGTCGTGCTGCTGCTGCGCTCGATCTGGATGTTTACCAAGTTCGACACTCCATGGCTGATCATCCAGGGCGGCGGCGCCGAGCCGTATATCCGCACGCTGCCGATCTACACGTACCAGCGCACCTTCGCCTACTACGAGGCTGGACGTGGCTCGGCGATGGCAGTGCTGATGTTCCTGATGCTGGTAGCTGCCGCGGCGTTGTACTTCCACCTGTGGCGACGCGAGGAACGATTGTGAGGCGCGCGCTGATCGCAGTGGGCGTCGCGGCGCTGCTTTTCTTCACCGCGTTCCCGTT
>Ga0075431_100006018_pt1 | contig 12021 bp, 3 predicted proteins | sample RhiMetdeltSRZDD5_FD_75297 | JGI IMG/M metagenome (GOLD analysis project Ga0075431, IMG submission 75297) | Populus rhizosphere microbial communities from Tennessee, USA - Rhizosphere MetaG P. deltoides SRZDD5 | ecosystem: Host-associated > Plants > Roots > Rhizosphere > Soil | place: USA... | reverse complement strand
CGAAGGGCGAGTACCGTTGCTGCGCGATGGGTATCCCGGCGGCGTCGGTGGCCATCAGCACGGTCCCGTGGTGGTCGCACACGAAGTAGGCCGGCGCGATCGAGTCGCCCTGCACCTTCTCCGAGGCGATCAGGAGCTTGGCGAGGTAGACGTGCCGCACTACATGCGTGGCATGGTGCTCGAAGAGCCCCGCAGCGTACCGCACGATCCTTGTCTGTCCACCTTGGACGACGGTCTTGAGGATGCGCCGGCTTTGCGGGTCGTAGGCGATGCCGATCCGGGAACCGTCGCGCGTCACCGCCCGATTCATCCGCTCCAGAGGGTCATACTCAATCGTGGTGAGGTTGCCGAACGACGAGATGTGGCCGCGCCCGTCGTAGCCGATGGGGTTGTCGCCGGCCTTGGTCAGGCGCCCGGGACGCGCGGGGTCCTCATAGGACATTGTCAGCGGCCCGGTGTCGGCGAAGGAGAGCAGGTTGCCGGCGTCGTCGTAGCTGTACCCGCCGCTGCGCACCACCGTGTCGCCCTGGCGGACCTCGAATCCGGTGAGCCGGTACAGGCCGTCGTAGGTGAAGGCCTGCTGCTCCACCAGCCCCGGTTCCTCGTCCCGCAGGGAGCTGATGGTACCGACAGGATCATAGCCGTAGTCGATACGCCGCAGCGTGAGCCCGTTCTTGCCGGCGCGGATGTGCTGGAGCCGCCCGGATTCGGGGTCGCGCGGCATGGCGACGGTCACGTCGTTGTGGAGGCGGTAGCTTTCAACGCCCCCGTCGGCGGCGTAGACCACATCGGAGACCACGCCGGGGATGGCTCGCACGCTGCCGCTGCGATCAAGCACGTACTCGACGCGGTGCCGGTCCGGGTAGGCAATCGCGACATTGCGGCCCTGCAGGTCGTACTCGCGCAGGGTGGTGAGGGTGACCCCGTCGGTGGTGACGGACTCGCGGGTCACCTTGCCGGCCCTGTTGTAGGAGTAGCGCAGTTCGTGCCCGCCCTCGCGGACCACGGCGATCCTTCCGTCCAGAAACCGCCCCGCGCCCGGCTCGCCCGGGTCGGTGTCATAGGTGATTTCCCTGAAGGCGACACCGTCGTGCGACATCCGCACGACCCGGCCCTGGCTGTCGTGCTCGTGCCGCAGGCGCCCGCCGTCGGCGTTGATCTGTTCCACCACCTTGCCGGTGGCGTCGCGGTAGTAGGTCCGCGTCCCCGCGTCGCGGTGGGTGATGGACACGGGGTCGCCGGTACCCGCGTAGCTGTACGCGGCCACCTGCTTCCCGGCGCCGTCGAGCAGGCGCGACACCTTGCCCTCGACGTTGACCTCGTAGTCGGTGATGACACCCGACTCCTCGACCCTGCGCAACCGTCCCAACGCGTCAAAGGTCTCGGTGCGTGAAGGCGCCGTGGCGGCGTCCACGAAGTGCGTGATGGTGAAGTTGTCCCGCACCACCCGGAACTGGGTCGCACCAGGCCCAAGCGTCTCGGTGACGTTGCCGAGCACGTCGTAGCGCTGCCTGACCGAGGCTGCCGTCATCGCCGGGGGCGGCGCGTAGTCCAGGCCCAGCACGAAACGCGGCGGGTGGAAGGCCTTGACAAGGCCCTTGGGGTTGAGCTCGACCGACTCCGTGGCCGCGAAACGCCGCGAGCCGTCGGAGGCATCGGGTGCCGTTGCCACCTTCACGAGCTGGCGCCCGAAGCCGTCGAAGAACGCACGGCACACGGCGGCATCGTCGATGGCGGCGAGATCGCCGCTCAGGCTCCCGGTCGTCAAGCCGGTGACCGAAGGTGCGATCGACGTCATCGACACCGGCAGCGTCGACAGGTCGAGCCGCCACATCTTCACCAGCTGCTCCACCCCGTCGTCGCCGGTCTCGTAGAGCGCGGTCAGCCGCCCGATCCGGTCGTAGTCGTGCCGGATGACGCGCCCGTCGGGCAGCTCCATCCGGGACGGCTCGCCCGAGCGGGGTTCGAAGGTCAGCCTGGTCTCGCGCCCGCGGGCGTCGCGGGAACGGACAGGGTAAAGAAGGTTCTCGTCATAGAAGACCTCCAGCGGTACACCGGAAGGGTCCCGTTGTTCAACGACGTTGCCTCGAGCGTCCCGGCGGACCGCCATCGTCGTGGCGTACCAGCCGGCCGTGTCCCCGGAGCCCAGCTGCTCGAAGCCGAGGTCGGTCAGCTGGCGGCCGTCAAGGTAACCGGCCGGGATCCTTGAGTTGAGCAGGCGGAGATCTTGTACCCGGATGAGCCGGCCGTGGGTGGCCTGGCCCTCGGGCAGCCCGGTGAAGGGTTCCCCGTCGTAGTAACGGATCTGCACCGACCACGGCACCCCGTCGCCGTCGCGCAGCTCTGCGCGCACCGGCAGCTTGACCAGCCATTCAGCCTCGTTGGCGGCGTAGGTGAACCTCTCCTCGCGCCGGATCACGTCGGAGGAGCCTTCGGCGAAGCTCTCCCGCACCTTGCGGCCCGGGTTCCCGTACTTGTCGAAGTCGAACATGCGGCTGCGATCCACCTTCGCCGGCTGGCCGGTCGGGCTGAACTCACGCGTCTCGATCTCGGTGACGTGCGGGAAGAAGATGCGACCGCCCGGCCCGTCGTACTCGAGCCGCACCTCCCAGCTCTGCCGTGACTGGGCATACAGGCGCAGCCCGGCGCCGGTGCGTTCGAAGCTTCTGGTCTCCAGTAGGGTACCCGCGCGAGCCCGCTGGCGTTCGCGCGTGACCAGATCGGGGTGTTCGGGATCGCCCTGGAAGAACGTGACCTCCTGCACCGAGCCGGGCGCGGACTCGTCACCGGCCATCTCGACCGTGACGCGCTTGAAGCCGCGGAATGTCCGCTGTGGACCGTCGAAGACACCGTCGTGGTAGCGCATGGTCTTGGCGGTGACCGTCCCGGTCACGGTGTCGCGCTCCACGATGGAGCTCACCATGTGCACAACGAGTGGCAGCTCGCCGAGCCAGTCGGCGCCCTCGGCGCGGTCGCGCAGCCGCATTTCCGTGGTAGTCGAGTAGGAGATCTCGATCTGCCCGCCCATCCCGTTGTCGACCGCCTCCAGCAGGTACGGCGTGCGGCCCGGGTCGAAGCGCAGCACCTTGTACCCGGTCCCGTCCACAGTGGACGGTGCACCGTCCCAGGCCAGGCCGGGCCGGCCGTCGCCGAACAGGTCGCCGGCCAGCGGCCGCATCGAGGTCGCCGGCGCCACCGGGATCTCGATCGGGGGCGCGAAGCCGTTGCCCGAACGGTTCAGCCAGACGATGGTCCGGTCGTGGTCGAGGTACACCACGTCGGCGCAGCCGTCGCCGTCGATGTCGACGACGTGGACGCGATCGTCGCGGTACCCCGGCGGAAACACGGGCGGGTCGGCCATCGAGAGGCGTCCGGTGGTACGCCCGTTTCCGAGGTGCGGCCAGTAGGAGACGTCTCCACTGCGCACGACGACGAAGTCCTGCAGCCCGTCGCCGCTCATGTCGGCGAGCCTGACCCCGAGGTCCTCGAAGGAGATGTCCGGGAAGGCGTCGAGGTCGTTGACCCGCCGGATCGCGATGGGATCGTCCCAGCCCACCCCGGGCTCATGCCGGTGCAGCAGGAGGTGCTGCCGGCCGGTGGTGATGAGGTCGGACGCCCCGTCGCCGTTGAAGTCGGTCAGCCGGGTGTCGCCTGCGGCCAGGCGCAAGTTGGGGGTGTGCCTGAAGACCGTTGGCGTGTCATTGAAACCGCCCAAGCCGTCGGCCTCGAACGCGATCCGCAGCGGCTGGTCGACGGCGAACAGCTCGACCCGGCCGTTGCCGTCGAGGTCGGCCAGGGCCACGTTGCCCCGTGCCAGGCTCAGCGCCGACGGCACGCCGGGCAGCGGGAACGGTCCTTCGAGGGCGCCGTCGCCGGCGTTGCGCCACACCAGCGCCCGCCCGTCGCCGGTGTGCAGGACGTCGGCCACGCCGTCGCCGGTCAGGTCGACCAGTTGCGTGGTGCGCTCGCCGAGCCGGGGCGGGGCGAGCGGCGAGCGCAGCTCATCGATCGACCATCGACTCAGGTCGATAGCTGAGTAGCGGAACTTGAGCTCCGGGAACGCGGCGTCGCCGGAGGCCAGCCGCAGGCGGCTCAGCAGCGAAACTCCGTTGGCGGCCTGCTCATACGCGAGTTCGTAGGTGCGCATCGGCTCCGCGGGGATGCTGTCGCAGTGCAGGTCGATGCGGTTAGCGCGCAAGGCGATCCGGCGCAGCGATCCGGTGCGTCCGTTGCGCAGCACATCCGGTCGCGGCTCGTAGCCGATCCGCACGGAGAAGATGCTGTAGCGCATCTCCTCCAGGAACAGCACCTCGCCGTCGCGGCGGTAGCGGTAGCTCACCGGGTTGCCGGCGCAGTCGCGCTCCTCGTCCAGGCACCACGCGAACACGCCGCCCGGCCCGGACTCGCGGCTCGCCTCGCTCTGTCCGAAAAGGAGCGTATGGCCGCCGCCGGTCCTCACCCGCCAGCCGCTGTCCCCCAGGCGTTCGATCCGCCAGAACCGGGAGTCGTCGCGCAGCCGGTAGAACGAGCCGCCGACCGGTACCAGCAGCTCGGCCCCGCCCAGGCAGAACTCGTCGGCCTCGGCGTAGGACGGGATGCCCCGGTCGGTGCGCCGCTCGATGCGCGCCACCCCCAGCTGCCACCCGTGCCCGAAGGGCCCGTTGCCGGACCCGGTCGAGTAGGTCAGCGCGAGCGAGGGCTGCAACTCGTTGGGGCCCTTGGGCAGGCTGATCGGTACCGCGTAGCTGCCGCTGCCGCGAACCAGGTCGGGCTGGAAGCGGTCGCCCAGGGGCGCGATGCCGCCGCCGCCAGAGGGCAGCGACACAGCACCGGGGGCGACGCCGGACTCGGCCCGCATTGCTACAGCGCCTCGGGGACGGCGGTGTACTCGTACTCAAGCCCGAACTGAATGTCGTAGACCCGGTCGAGGCGCAGGCTGCCTCCGTCGCGCAGGCTGACACCTTCGAGGATCTCGAAGCGCCAGTCGCCGACGGGCGTCCCGCCGACCAGCGACGCCAGCGCGGGGTCCAATGAGGACACCGCTCCCGCGGCGTCGGTGAGCGCCTGCCCGTTCGCTCCCGAGGGTGTCGTGATCTTGACCGTGATCCCCGCGGCCGAGACGCCCTCGCGCGTGATGACCCGGGCGAAGACGGTCTTGGTCTTGAACTCCTGCTGGTTGGCGGGCAGCCGCGTCCGGTCGAACCGGATCGGGGCGGCGCCGTCGCGGTAGAAGGCGTACCACGAGTCCGGGAAGTCGTAGCGCAGCCCGAAGTTGCGCAGGGTCGCCAGCTCACCCGGGCGTGGCGGCTTGGCCAAGACATTGGTACGCAAGAGGTTGTCGAACTTGGCCGTGTAGTAGAAGACGAACTGGACGTCGAAGATGCGCCTGAAGTCAAGGTCGTTGCTGCGCTTGGGCAGGTGCAACTGCCAGGTGCCGCCGAGCCCGAGGCCCTGGAAGAGCCCCCGCACCCCGGTCTCGGTGCTGAACAGGAAGACATCGTTACGCAGCTGGAAGTCGGACAGCGCCATGGTGTCCACCTGGTGCACCCGCTCCCCCACGGACCCGTCCCGCCTACGGAAGGCGGTGACCCCTCCCGCCGCCAGCGAGCCGTTGAGCCCGGTGCTGCCCTCCGGGAGCAGGCCGACGATGTTGACCTCCACCGACTCGATGCGCTGCCCGTAGAAGCCGGGGTGCAGGCGGTCGAACTCGTACAGGTCGGTCTCGATGGACAGCAGCCCGGTCAAGCGGAACTGCTCGAAGTGAGCCGGGTAGCTCGCCGCGATGGAGACGACATCCTTGATCCGGCTGCTCTTGCGGGTCTTGGTGGTCACCGCCGAGTACAGGAATGACTCGATGTCCAGCAGCAGCCGCTGCCCACCCAGCAACTTGCCCTCCGATCCGGAGGCGTTGCCGGCGGCGAACCCGTACTCGTCCTTGATGACCTTCAAGTCGGTGTCGTTCTCGAAGTTGTAGGCCCGCTCCATCAGCTTGGCCAGGCGGATCGCCCGGAACAGGAAGCTGGCCGTGATGTCCCGCATCACCTCGGCCATCTTCTGCCACGACTCCGGGGTGAAGAACTCGTTGTCGAAGGCGTCAAGCGATGCCTGGGCCATCTGCGCCCGCTGCTGCGCCGCCTGGTAGGCGATCTCGGCGGCGGCCACGCGGCGCTGCGCCGACTGCAGCTGCTCGTCGGCCACGGTGATCGACTGCGTCAGCTGGGCGATGGTGTCGTTCATCCGCTTCAGCTCGTAGTCGCGCGTCTTGCGGCCTGCCCGCAGGATCTGAGCGGCGGCAAGCTTCGGGCGCGGGCCGTGGATGGTCTCGCCGCGGTCGAGCTTGTCGGCCAGCTCACTGATCTCACTCCAGTAGGCGTCCTGCCCACCGCTGAGTGCCGTCGACGCCGCCTGCGCCCAGATCTGTGCCCAGCTGCTTGCCGCATACGCGTCGCGCTGGCTGATCTCGTCGTTGCGCCGCTTCACCGCCAGATCCCTGCTGGCCTGCGCCGCCTGCTGGTCGTCGATGGCCGACCGCCACAGCTGGTACCTGCCCTGCACCTCCGCGTCGGCCATGGCCTTGGCGGTCTCCAGGTCGCGGCGGCTCGCCTCCTCCATCTCCTGGCGGCTCTTGAAGTTGATGAACTCCGACTCGGCCTGGATCGTCTCCTGCGCGAAGGAGCGCGCCACGCTGTGCAGGTACTCAAAGGTGTGGATCGGCGTGAGGGCCAGCCCGTAGAAGTCGAGGTTGTCCGCGATCTGCTGCAGCCGCTCGAAGGAGGTGAGCAGGATGATGGAGATCTCCCAGTTGATCGCGGGGAGCGGCCGTGCGGACAGGTTGGCCAGCAACGACCGGGCCTCGTCGGCCGGCACCTTGAGCGACGGCGTCGAGTAGAGGAACGTCTCCGGCGCCGGCACCTTGCCCTCAGTCGTCACCAGCTTGCTGTACTGCGCCTTGGCCGCTGGGAGGTTCTCCGCCTTGTAGAGCGAGTCGCCCCAGGCGAGCGCGTTACCGGCCATCCTGGCCCACAGCGCCGTCGCCTCGATGGTGCGGTTGAGGTAGGTGTATCCGGCAGCGAGGATGTAGTACTCCTCGGCCTTGGCGAACTGGCCCAGCGCGCGATGGCAGTCGCCGATGCGCACGACGAGCGCGTACGCGTACAGCTGGGTGAGGTAGGACGTGGTGGTGGTCGCATCCACGATGTTGAAGTCAAGGTCCGCGAACGTGGTGGCGGCGGCCCTCTTCGCGTAGACCTTGCCGATCACCTCGTCGACGTTGGCCATCACCGGTACCCGGGTGATCGGCCGGCCGCCGCCGATGACATCCCGCAGGACGGGTTCGCCGCCGCGAGCAAGGGCCGCCGCCCGGTGAGCCATCGGGGAGGCGAGGTGGATCGTGACGTCAGGATCGTGAGACGCCGGCGCGGCCGGTGCAGCGGCGGCCAGGTGCGCGGCCGGCTCCGCCAGCCTGACGTTCTGGGCCAGGCCGAGCGACTTCTCGATGATCTGCCGCTCCACCACGTGGCCGGCCGGCAGTGCCACATCCTTGCGCGACGCGACGAAGTGGTCGATGTCGAAGGTGGGCTGCAGCATCTTGTAGATCAGTGCCCGGGCCTTGCGGAAGGCGGCCAGCGCCGCGGTGTTCTGCCCCTTGCGGTAGGCGTCGTCGCCAATCTTTATCTGCAGCTCGATCTCGGCGACCTTGCGCTTGGCGACCTCGGCGGCTCCGCCGGTCGGGGACACGGTGAGGTCGGTGAGGATTAGATCCTTGGCCCGCAGAACGGGTAACACCGTTGAGAAACTCGCCTCGTACCTGGCAGTCGCCACGTCGGCCCTCCTAGTGAGGAAATGTGCTGGCAACTGTTCCACCGCCGACGGGCATGCGTTGTCGTGATGACGACCGCGGCGCGCCCAATTCCCGACGCAGAGCGGCCGGCAAGCAGGCGCCCTTGAGTTTTTAACAAGACGGACGTACGGTTTTGTCAAGGCGGTAAGCCTGCCCTAATGGGGGTGAGCCTTCCGTGGATGCGGAAGACTGGATCCCAACGGCTTTGAACAGGTGAAGGAGTACGCACAGGTGGCCAGCCTCGACACCTTCGGCGCGAAAACCGCGCTACGCGTCGGCGACGCGAGCTATGACATATTCAAGATTGACACGGTGGAAGGACATGCGCGGCTGCCCTTCAGTCTGAAGATCCTGCTGGAGAACCTGCTACGCACCGAGGACGGTGCCAACATCACCGCCGAGCACATCCGCGCCCTGGGCTCCTGGGACCCGGCCGCCGAGCCGAGCGTCGAGATCCAGTTCACCCCGGCGCGGGTGCTGATGCAGGACTTCACCGGTGTGCCATGCGTGGTCGACCTCGCCACGATGCGCGAGGCCGTGCGCGACCTGGGCGGCGACCCGTCGAAGGTCAACCCGCTGGCCCCGGCGGAGCTGGTCATCGACCATTCCGTGATCGCCGACGTCTTCGGGCGCCCCGACGCGTTCGAGCGCAACGTCGAGATCGAGTATGGACGCAACCGCGAGCGCTATCAGTTCCTGCGTTGGGGCCAAACAGCTTTCAACGAATTCAAGGTGGTACCGCCGGGCACCGGGATCGTTCACCAGGTGAACATCGAGCATCTTGCCCGCGTGGTCATGCCGCGCGGCGGCCAGGCCTATCCGGACACCGTCGTGGGCACCGACTCGCACACCACCATGGTCAACGGCCTGGGCGTGCTGGGTTGGGGCGTGGGGGGTATCGAGGCCGAGGCCGCGATGCTGGGCCAGCCGGTGAGCATGCTCATCCCCAAGGTGGTCGGTTTCAAGCTGCACGGCGAGCTTCCGGCCGGGGCGACCGCGACCGACCTGGTGCTGACCATCACCGAGATGCTGCGCCAGCACGGTGTGGTCGGCAAGTTCGTGGAGTTCTACGGCTCGGGCGTCGGTTCGGTGGCCCTGGCCAACCGCGCCACCATCGGCAACATGAGCCCCGAGTTCGGCTCCACCTGCGCCATCTTCCCGATCGACGCCGTGACCCTTGACTACCTGCGGCTGACCGGGCGCTCCGATGAGCAGGTCGCGCTCGTCGAGGCGTACGTGAAGGAGCAGGGCCTGTGGCACGACCCGGCGCATGAACTGTCCTATTCGGAGTATCTGGAGCTCGACCTGGGTTCCGTGGTCCCGAGCATCGCGGGGCCGAAGCGGCCGCAGGACAGGGTGCCGCTGACCGACGCCAAGGCGGACTTCCGCGCCTCGCTGGGCGGCTACGTCTCCAATGGCATCGTCTCGCCCGTGGACGAGGCGTCGGCGGAGTCCTTCCCGGCGTCCGATCCGCCCGCCGTCACGGGCGGAAACGGTGGGGGCGAACCGCATGCGCCGTCGACCGTCGTGGCTGGACGGCCGTCGAAGAAGGTGACGGTCACCGATGAGGATGGCACCCAGTTCGAGCTCGACCACGGCGCCGTGGTGATCTCGTCGATCACCTCTTGCACCAACACCTCCAACCCTCAGGTGATGCTGGGCGCGGCGCTGCTGGCCAAGAAGGCGGTGGATCGCGGGCTGGCGCGCAAGCCGTGGGTCAAGACCACCCTGGCCCCCGGGTCCAAGGTGGTCATGGACTACTACAACAAGGCAGGCCTGCTCCCGTACCTTGAGAAGCTCGGCTTTCACCTTGTCGGCTACGGCTGCACCACGTGCATCGGCAACTCCGGCCCGCTGCCCGAGCCGATCAGCGCCGCCGTCAACGAGCACGACCTGGCCGTGGTGTCCGTGCTGTCAGGCAACCGCAACTTCGAGGGCCGCATCCAGCCCGACGTGAAGATGAACTACCTGGCATCCCCGCCCCTGGTCGTCGCCTACGCGATCGCCGGAACGATGGACATCGACCTGACGAGCGAGCCGCTGGGCACGGGCTCCGACGGGCAGCCCGTGTTCCTGCGCGACATCTGGCCCTCCCCCCAGGAGGTGCAGGAGACCATCAACGCCGCCGTCTCGGCCGAGATGTTCCGCAAGGGGTATGTCGATGTCTTCGCCGGCGACGAGCGCTGGACGTCGCTGCCGACCCCGACCGGCGACACGTTCGAGTGGGACGCCTCCTCGACGTATGTGCGCAAGCCGCCGTACTTCGATGGCATGGCGCACACCCCCGCTGCGGTGACTGACATCGCGGGCGCTCGGGTGCTGGCGAGGCTGGGCGACTCGGTCACCACCGACCACATCTCCCCCGCCGGCTCCATCAAGCCGGACTCACCCGCGGGCAAGTACCTTACCGAGCACGGGGTCTCGCGGACCGACTTCAACTCCTACGGCTCGCGCCGTGGCAACCACGAGGTGATGATCCGGGGGACGTTCGCCAACATCCGGCTGCGCAACCAGCTCGTGCCGGGCGTCGAGGGCGGGTTCACCCTCAACTTCCTCACCGGCGAGCAGCAGACCATCTTCGATGCCGCCCAGGCGTACCAGGCCGTGGGTGTGCCGTTGGTCATCCTGGCGGGCAAGGAGTACGGCTCCGGGTCGTCGCGCGACTGGGCGGCCAAGGGCACGGCGCTGCTCGGCGTCAAGGCGGTCATCGCCGAGTCGTACGAGCGGATCCACCGCTCCAACCTCATCGGCATGGGCGTGCTGCCGCTGCAGTTCCCCGCCGGCCAGACGGCGGACTCGTTGGGGCTCAACGGTTCCGAAACCTTCACCATCACCGGGATCGAGGAGCTCAATTCGGACACGAGCCCGCGCACGGTGCGCGTCAAGGCCGGCGATGTCGAGTTCGACGCGGTGGTGCGCATCGACACTCCCGGTGAGGCCGACTACTACCGGCACGGCGGCATCCTGCAGTACGTGCTCCGCAAGATGATCTGAGCCGCTCTAGGGGGCGCCTTTGTTCAGCAAAGGCGCCCCTTATTGTTTCTTCAGCGGATACCGGCCTCGGCCACCAGCTCGGCCACGATCTTCGTTTCGTCCAGATCGGACAGTCCACGGGCGGCGAACCACGTGACCACGTTGTGGACGTCACGCTGCACGAAGCGCTTGCCCTGCGGGTTGGCCACCACGTCCACGATCTGCGGCAGGTCGATGACGACCAGCCGGCCCCCGTGCACGAGGATGTTGTAGGGGGACAGGTCGCCGTGCGTGTACCCGGCGCGGGCCATCACCCGCAACGCCAGGAACAACTGCTCCCACAGATCTTTGATCTCGGCGAGATCGCCGCGCACCGTGGCCAGCCGCGGCGCCGCCGTCCCGTCGGGTTCGCCGATGAACTCCATCAACACTTCGGTGCCGAGGATCTGGACGGGGTACGGCACGAACGGCTCGACGCCGAGCTGGCCGCAGATCTCCCACAGCCGGCACAGCGCGCCGAACTCGGCGACCGCCCACTGCCCCGCGATCGCCTCGCGGCCGAAGTCGCTGCGGTTGGCCATGGCCCGGTTGACCCGGGATGCCCTGACCCGCCGCCCCTCCAGGTAGCCGGCGTCGCGGTGGAACATCTTGTGCTCGTCGTCGCGGTAGCGCTTGGCCACCATCAGGCAGGCCCGGTCGGTCCCGGGAACGCCCCTGGTGATCAGGCAGGCGTCGGCCTCCTTGCCGGTCTTGAGCACACCGTGCTCGATGTCGACCGCAGCCAGCTCGGTGACAAGCCAGTCCGGGTGCGGCAGCGGGCCCTTCTCGGTCGGCGTCGACAGGTCCCACGTGGACCAGCGATCGCCCGTCTCGGGCGTGTCCGAGGTCTCCTCCCAGTGGGTTTCCTCGGTGTGCAGCTTTTCGAAAGTCAGATCGTCGTCGTCAAAACGGTTACGACGCTTTTGCTTGGGCAACGCAAAGCTCCTTGTGGAGAGGAAGAAGAGGGATCCGTGTGCAGGGCACAGCCACGACAGTCATCCGGTCATCTCCTCCTTCCACTAAGAGAGCCCGCTAAGCGAGCCCACCAAGAGAGCCCACTATGAGAGCACAGCAAGCAACGCCCGCCAGCCTAGCCGCGGGTATGGAGAACCTGTCAACCGATTTTCAGCGCATGCGGTAGGGCGAGTCCGCCGCCAGCACCTCGGCCA
>Ga0075431_100006017_pt1 | contig 12022 bp, 9 predicted proteins | sample RhiMetdeltSRZDD5_FD_75297 | JGI IMG/M metagenome (GOLD analysis project Ga0075431, IMG submission 75297) | Populus rhizosphere microbial communities from Tennessee, USA - Rhizosphere MetaG P. deltoides SRZDD5 | ecosystem: Host-associated > Plants > Roots > Rhizosphere > Soil | place: USA... | reverse complement strand
GCCGACGATGGGGACCAGCGGCCCGGTCAGCGATGCCAGCCACAGGTAACGCTTGCCGTCGACGTATCGAATGGTGCTGCCGTCGGCAGCTTGTGCCACGAATGCCATGATCCGCCCCCGAAACCCGCTCTCTTCCGCCCGCAGGCAGTTTACGCCCGTGGCGCCGGAATAACTCCCATTCCTTGGGCACCGGCGATACCCGACCTTGGATATGCCACGCTACGTCCCCATGAGCACTCCCATGAAAACTCCTACTGCTTTGCAGACTCCGCGACGCGTCGCCCGCGTCGTTCAGGCCCTGAGCACGATCGAAGGCGGCGGCTTCCCGGTGCGGCGGCCGTTCCCGATCAGCGGCTTCAGCCACTTCGATCCGTTCCTGCTGATCGATCATCTCGGTCCCGTCAGCTGGAAGCCCGGCACGGCGCTCGGGGCGCCCGACCATCCGCACCGCGGCTTCGAGACGGTCACGTACGTGCTCGCTGGCGAGAACGAGCATCGTGACTCGTTCGGCAACGCCGATGTGCTGCGCCCAGGCGACGTGCAGTGGATGACTGCCGGCGGCGGCGTAATCCATTCCGAGATGCCGACGGCGCGCTTTCACAGCGAAGGCGGCGTGCAAGAGGGCTTCCAGATCTGGGTGAACCTGCCGGCGACCGACAAGATGATGACGCCGCGTTACCAGACGTTGCGCGCGAGCGATATTCCGCGAGCGAGCAGCGCGGATGGGCGCGTCGCGGTTCGCGTGATTGCCGGCGAGTCGCTCGGCAGCGCGGCTCGGATCGATACGCGCGTGCCGATTCAGATGCTGCACTTCACGATACAGCCGAGTGGCACGCTCACGCAGTCGGTGCCGGCGGAACAGAGCGGACTGATCTACGTGTTCAAAGGCGCGGCACGCATCGGTAGCGAGCAACGCGAAGTGCGCGAGGGACAGGCCGCGCTGCTGGAGTCGGGCGACAGCGTCGAGATTGGTGTCGATGCAGATGCGCGCGGTGAGGCGGATCTGCTGTTGCTCTCCGGCAAGCCGCTCAACGAGCCGGTGGCGCGCTATGGTCCGTTCGTGATGAACACGCGCGAGCAGATCGAGCAGGCGTTCCGGGATTATCAGAGCGGCCGGTTCGGAGTGATCCCGCAGCGGTCGTGATGCTCTGGCCAGAAGACTAGTTCACTCGCTTGCGATTGTCGTCAGGATTGCGGTCGATGAGCTTGTTGTAGGGATCGACGCCGACCTCGAAGGGCTCGGCGTCGACCACTACGTCGATCGCTCCTTTCGCCTTCGTGATGTGCTGCGGCTGCAGATACAGCGCACGCTCGGTGTGCTCGCCTTCGCCTTGACGCCGCGCGAACACTGCGACCTCCATCCAATCGTCGACCGCGAGCGGCGTTTCACGACCGGCACCGTCGGCCTCGACTTTCTGCGTCTCGTACTCGATGCGCACGTCGAACTTGCCGTCGGCCCGCGGCTTCGCGCTCGCGGCCGCGACCTTGGTGTCGTACAGCACGATCTTCGCGAACAGCTCGTCGATCAGCCGCTGTTTCTCCGGCGGCGTCTGCGCGCGGATGTAGTCGAGCATTTCCAGCGTCGTCGTGTAGGGCGGCTGCTGGAACGCCTTGTCGCGAACGAAAGCGGCGAGCGCGCGATTCAGGTTTTCTTCGCCGATCTCCTCGCGCAGCCGATAGAACACCAGCGAGCCCTTGCGATAGTGGATGTACGGCTGATTCTCGACGCGCATCAGCGGCAGCTCTTCGATCAGCTCGCCGCCGCGGGCGGCCAGATATCGGTCGAGCTCATACTTCAAGAACCGTCGCATGCGCTCGCGGCCGTACTGCTTCTCCATCACCATCAACGCCGAGTATTGCGCGAGCGACTCGACGATCATGGTCTGGCCCTGCACGTCGGCGCCAATCACCTGGTGTGCCCACCATTGATGCGCGACCTCGTGCGCCGTGACGTAGAACACGTAGTCGATGTCGTCGGGATCGCGCAGGTCGGCGACGAAGCCGATCGATTCGGAGAACGGGATCGTGTTCGCGAAGCTCTGCGCGAATTGCGCATAGCGCGGGAACTCCAGGATGCGCACCTGGCGATGCTGGTACGGCGAGAAGTTCGTCGTGAAGTAGTCGAGCGACTTGCGCGACGCTTCGATCATGCGATCGACGTTGTAGGGATGCTTGGCGTCGTAGTAGATCTCGATCGGCAGGCCGTGCCAGTCGCCGCGCTTGACCTGGTAGCGGGCCGACATGTAACAGAAGAACGGCAGCATCGGCCGATCCATCTTGTAGCGGAAGTAATGCCGGTCGCCTTGCGTCCATTCCTTCTGCAGGTAACCCGGCGCGAGCGCGATCTGATCCGCGCTGGTGCTGACGACGGTCTCGAAGTTGATCCAGTCGGCATCCTGGAAGCCCATGCTGCCGCGGGCCGCTTCGTCCTCGAGCTTCGCCGCGCGCGGCACGTCGCCAAGCTTGCGCTTGCGCCGCTCGTTCCGGTCGAGAATCTGCCCGCCCTGGTTGTAGCCGAGATGCGGAAACAGGCTGATGCTGTTGAAGAACGTACCGTTGTAGTTGAGCGGTGAGCGCACGTCGCCGCCACCGCTCGACGGCGGCATGCCGCTGTTGGTAAAGCCGCGCTCGGCGCGGTCGACTTCGAAACGCAATTCCATCGTGCCGCCCGGCGGCAGCGGTTCCGCGAGTCGATAGATGCGATAGCCGACCTCGCGGTCATCCGACACCAGCTTTGCCGAGCCAATCGATGTCACGCGCAGCTCCGCACCGGGCAGCATCGTGACGTGCAGGTCGCGGATCGGCGCCGCAGTCTTGTTCTCGAGCTGATAGCGACCGCGAATCGCGACGCGGCGTTCAGCCGGATAGATGTCCACGTCCGCGTAAACGTCGGTGATATGCGGCTGCGCCAGGTCCTTGTACTTGCGGTACGCCTTCTCGAAGTGCGCTTGCCGATCCAGCACGACGTTCGACGGCAGATACTGGTTCACCACGTTCGTGTTGTAGAAGATCCAGCTGCCGATCGCGATGAACGCGACAGCTAGTGCGCCGAGTAGCGCGCCTTGCCGGCCACGCAGCGAGCGCAGCGCCTGACTCCAGCGAGATCGTCGCGACGGTGCCACGCCCCGCACCCAGAACGCCGCCGCGATCACCAGCAGCATCGCTGCGAACACCGACCAATAGGCGTTGAACCACGCCCAGGCGCGCAGCAGATGGCCGAAGCCGTTCATGTCCGAGTAGACCAGCGTCGGCGAGCCGGCATAGGTGTACAGGTTGTGCTCGAAGTGCACGCTGACGAGTATCGTCTGCAGCACGAACACCAGGATGAACAGCGCGTAGCCGATGAACTTCTGGTTGCTGATCACCTGCAGAAACACCGCGGCAACAGCCGTCAACGCGAATGGCAATGAGTCCAGCAGCACGGTGCGCAGATACAGGCCGATCTCCAGGTACGTGTGCCCCACCGCCAGCTGGTAGACGATCGATGCCACTACGCCGATCAGCATGAAGGCCAGAATCACTGCGAACAGCGACGCGGTTTTCGCGAGTAGCGGCACCCAACCCGGAACCGGCGCGGCGTCGGTCGCCTCGGCGATGCGTGCATCGCGCTCTCGCCAGATCACCTCGCCCGCGTAGTAGGCGACGATCAGCACCAGCAGGAACTGATAGCTGCCGCGCATCGCGTCCATCATCAGCGCGGTCACCGGATGGACTTCGGTACCGAACAACCGATTCAGCAGTCGCCCGCTGCTGATGAGATTGACCAGCCCGAGCCCGAGCAGAAGCAGAAACGGCAGGCTCTTCAGCACGCTGGCTGCGTCGAAGCGCAGTTGATGCAGGAACTGCCGGAGCGCAGCGCTGCGACCGAAGGCTCGTCCCGCAACGGGTGCCGACGCCACGACGAGCTCGCGGGGCCCGGGACTCACGATCGGCTCGCTCGCCACGCGAGCTGCACGTTTGCGCGCTGTGGCTTTCCGCGTGCGGAATAGCAGGTGCGCGGCCACCACCATCACGGCGGACACACCCAGCCAGATCACGCGATTCAAGAGCAACAATCCGCTCACATCCGGAAGCAGCGTGTTGCGCTGAGTCGCCGACCAGTAGCGCATGGCCCGCGCCGTCGGCCGCGCGCCGAACGGATCGAGCAGGCGCGCGATCGTGTCGTATTGGATGTCGCTCAGCAGTGCGCCGGCGATCTGGAACGCAACGAGCAGCGCCATCGCGCCGAGAAACACGACCAGCAGGCGGCGCGTCGCGACTGCGAGCAGGCACATGAACGCGCCGACGAAGATCAGATTCGGCACGATCAGCACGCCGAACCCCCAGACGTAAGGCCCGATCGTGAACGGGCCGATGCGCTTCGGATCCAGCCACGGCATGAACGAGCCGATCACCATGACCAGCGCGAGGATCACAAAGATGCCGAGCGTGGCCGTCGCGCCGCCGACCGCGCGGCCCCACAAATAACCGCCCCTGCTCGCCGGCTTGCTGAAAAACAGCTCATCCGTGCGCAGGTCCGCGTCCCGCAGCAGCGGCTGCGCGATCAGCAGCACCGCAGCCAGCATGCCGAGGATCGAGAAGGTCGAGAGGAAGTTGAGGATCACGCTCGGCGCGTTGCGATTGATGTTGCCGATGGCGCCGCCGATCTGCACTTCGTCGCTGACCATCGCGAGGAACGCCAGGAACGCGAACAGCAGCGCGATCAGCCACGGCAGCGGCGAGCGCAATTGATAGCGGAGCTCGAAACGCAGGAATTCGCGGAACATGATGCGACCTCAGGCGTGAGCCGCCGCGCCGTGCGAGCGCAGCTGCCTGAAGTACACATCCTCCAGACCGGCGACGACGGGCTCGAAGCCCTGCTCCGGACGTGCCTCGCTGTACACGTGTATCAACGGCTGACCGCCGATCAGGCGCGTCGACAGCACCGTGTAACGTTGCTGGTACTCGGCCAGCGACGCTTTGTTCACGAGCTTGCTCCACACCCGGTCGCGCAAGGAGCCGATCGCTTCGCGCGGCTCGCCGGCCATCAAGACTTGCCCCTGCGAGATGATCGCCATGCGCGAGCACAGGTCGGCGACGTCCTCGACGATGTGCGTGGAGAGAATCACGACGACCTGCTCGCCGATGCCGGCCAGCAGGTTCAGAAAGCGATTGCGCTCTTCCGGGTCGAGGCCGGCAGTCGGCTCATCGACGATCACCAGCCGCGGATTGCCGAGCAGCGCCTGCGCGATGCCGAAGCGCTGGCGCATGCCACCCGAGAAAGTGCCGAGCTTGCGCTTTCGCACGTCCCACAAGTTCACCTGCTGCAGCAGTGCCTCGACCGCTTCGCGGCGCTCCTTGCCTTGCACGTAACCTTTCAGCACTGCGAAGTGATCGAGCATGTCCTGAGCGCTGACCTTCGGATACACGCCGAAGTCCTGCGGCAGGTAACCGAGGGTGCGGCGAATCCTATCCTTGTCGGTGGCGACATCGATGCCGTCGAAGGTGATGCTGCCGCTGTCGGGATCCTGCAGCGTCGCAATCGTGCGCATCAACGAAGACTTGCCTGCGCCGTTCGGCCCGAGCAAGCCGAACATGCCCGGCGGCACTTCCAGGGAAACATCGCGTAGCGCCTGAATGTCGCCGTAACTCTTCGAGAGATTGCGAATGGAGAGCATGCCGAATCCGTCCCGTGGTTCTTTTCAGGTCCCCAAAATACACGGCCCGCCGTACAAAGTTACGGCGGGCCGTTCATGCGCTGTAGGTCGGCCGATCTTCCGTCAGCTCCCTGCGGGCCGGCTATTCCCACGCTGCGCGAGATCGTGCTCGAGCCAGCGCGCTTCGACAGTGCGGCCCTCGACGAAATAGTAGATGAGATAGGCGAGCCCGATGCCGAGCGGGATCAGACCCACGAACAGCGGGATATCGCTGTCGACCTCACTAAGCGAGCCGACCACGACTGCAAGACCGATGAAGGCCCACACCAGCCCCGGCAGCAGCGCCGTGCGACGCCGCTTCGGCACGCTGCGGCCGTCGATCAGCTCGATCGGCAGCGGCGGAATCTCCATGCCGCGCTCGATCGCAGCCATGCGCTCGGCGTGATGCAGCTCCATCAGCTTGCGGCGCTTGTAGTAGTTGAGCGTGAACCACACGATGATGATCACCGCCGGCCCGCCGATGCCGAACAGGATGCCGAATATTGGAATGAATTCTTCGATCATTGCCGCCTCGTTTCTGCGATGACCCTGACGGGATTGTCGGTTCAGACGCCGCCCCCCTGCCACAAGGTTGCACTTGTTTTTCATCGCCGTGACGGCCGGCCAATTGCGGGACGGCGCCGGCCGATCGCGGCCCGAGCATGGGTCACGCTTGCTAGAGTCTCGCCCCGCCCGAACTGCAACCTTTCACCCCTCTATCCCGTCCCAAACGGCAATGACGTCATCGCCCGCTTCCCCGGCAGACGCCCAGATCCAGGAGCGTTTGCAGGCCAAGCAGTACCGCGAGGCGTTCGGGATCCTCTTGCCCCACTATAGGGATCGGGTTTTTCGCCTTACATTCAGTATGTTACGGGATCGGGCATTGGCTGAAGACACCACGCAGGACATCTTCCTGCGCATCTGGCGCGCCCTGCCGGGCTTCGCCGGGCAGTCGCAGCTGTCGACCTGGATCTATGCGATCTCCAAGAACGCCTGCCTGTCCGAGCTGCGCAAGCGCCGGCCGCAGGTCTCGTTGGACACCGATGAGGACGAGCAGTCCGCCGACGTCCGGGCGCTGGCGACCCAGGATGCCGACGATTCAGCCACGGTCAGTGTCGGCCAGCTGCTCGACCAGCTGCCGGAACGCTATCGTCAGGCAGTCGTTCTGTTCTACATGGAAGACAAATCGTATGAGCAGACCGCGGACAGCCTGGGCTTGCCGCTTGGCACGGTCAAAGCCTTGCTCCATCGTGCGCGCAAGCGCCTAATCGAGCTGACCAAAGAAGCCGCATGACCGCCCCCATCGCAAATCCTTCCGACGCACGCGAGCACGAGCTCGCGTGGAACGATCGCCTGCAGGATTGGCTCGACGGCGATCTGGACGTCGCGGACGCCGCGGCGTTGCAAGCTCACATGGCCGATTGCGCGATGTGCCGCGCGCGTGCCGATGAGCTGCAAACACTCGATCGCAGCCTGCGCGTCGCAGCCCCACGATTGGCGCTGGACGCTGCGTTCGACGCGAAGATCTTCGCGCAGATGGAAGCGATCGACGATTCGAAGCGCGCCGAGGCGCGCAAGCGCATCGAGCAGGAATTGCAGCAGAACTTGCAGGCTCTGAAGCGCGGCTGGCGTCGCGCATTGCTGTTCATCGTTCCGGGCGTGATCGCTGGGGTCGCGCTCGCGTTCGCCCTCAGCTGGTGGTTGAACGACGCGGGCGTGATGCGCGCGCTGATCGCGCAGAGTGCGGCGGAGTTCGGCCCTGGCAACACCGGCCAGGTGCAGCTGATCGCGACCACCCTGCTCGGCGCGGGGCTCGGGGGCTTGCTCGCCCGCTGGCTCGCTAGCGTCGTCGAATAGCGGGACTCCTGTACAATGCGCGCCCCATGCACGCACGCTCGCCTGCCGCCGCTGTCGCGGACACTCGCAGCGACGCCAACGCCAAGCTCGTCCTCACTGCCCTCGGCGTAGTCTTCGGCGACATCGGCACCAGCCCGCTGTACGCCTTCCGCGAGTGCCTGAATCCCGAGCACGGCATCGCCGTCACGCAGCAGAACATCATCGGCATCCTGTCGCTGATTCTCTGGTCGCTGGTCCTGATCATCTCGGTCAAGTACGTCGCCATCGTGCTGCGCGCCGACAACCGCGGCGAAGGCGGTGTGCTCGCCCTGAGCACACTGGTGTCGAGCGCGAGCAGCAACTGGCGCGTGTGGGCGCCGGTGAGTGCCTTCGGCGTGTTCGGCGCTGCATTGTTCTTCGGCGACGGTTTCATCACTCCCGCGATCTCCGTGCTCAGCGCGATGGAAGGTCTCGCCGTCGCGACGCCGCGGCTGGAGCACTTCGTGCTGCCCGGGGCGATGATCATCCTGACGATCCTGTTCCTGGTGCAGCGGCGCGGCACCGGCGCGATGGGGCGAATGTTCGGACCGGTCACGCTGGTGTGGTTCGTGACGCTCGCGCTGCTCGGCGTGCGCTGGATCATCACGAAGCCGGACGTGGTATTCGCGATCAATCCGCTCTACGCCGTGCAGTTCTTCGCGCACAACGGCTGGTCGGGATTCGTCGTGCTCGCTTCGGTATTTCTCGCCGTCACCGGCGGCGAAGCGCTCTATGCCGATATGGGTCACTTCGGCCGCGCGCCGATCCGGCGCGGCTGGTTCGTGATCGTGCTGCCCGCGCTGGTGCTGAACTACTTCGGCCAGGGTGCGCTGCTGCTGGAGAATCCGAGCGCGATCTCCAATCCGTTCTACCTGATGGCGCCCGGCTGGCTGCTGCCGGTGCTCATCGTGCTGGCGACGGCTGCCACCGTCATCGCTTCGCAGGCCGTCATCTCCGGCGTGTTCTCGATCACGCGCCAGGCGCTCAATCTCGGCTACCTGCCGCGGCTGCGCGTCGCGCATTCCTCCGAGGAAGAGATCGGCCAGGTGTACGTGCCGACGCTCAACTGGCTGCTGTTCGCGGGCACGATGACGCTGATCATCGTGTTCCAGTCTTCGAGCGCGCTCGCCGGCGCATACGGCATCGCGATCTCCAGCACGATGCTCATCGACAGCATCCTCGTGATCATGCTGTTGCACGTGCGGCGGCAAGAGCCGCATCGCCGGCTGGTCATGGGCGTGCTCGGTTTCGTCGTGCTGATCGAATTCGCGTTCTTCCTGTCGAACTCGCTGAAGTTCGACGACGGCGGCTGGCTGCCGATCGCCGTGGCCATACTGGCCTACGTGCTGATGACGACGTGGCAGGAAGGACGGCGCACGCTCAACTGGCTGGTCGCGAAAGAGCAGATGCCGGTGCGCGACTTTCTCGCACTGCTCGAGCGCGAGCCGCCGCATCGGGTCGAGGGCACTGCGGTATATCTGGCGAGCGAGGCCGGCGGAATGCCGCGCGCGCTGCTGAACAACCTGCGCTTCAACCGCGTCCTGCACCAGCGCAACGTGTTGCTGACGTTCGTGCGGCCGGAAATGCCCTTCGTGAGTCCCGAAAATCGCGTGGAGATTCAGAATCTCGGCGAGGGCCTGTGCCGCATCATCGCGCGCTACGGTTTCATGGAGACCCCGAACGTCGTCGCCGCGCTGCGCTCCGCTGAGGAAGCCGGCGTGCCGTACGAGCCGGAGCAGACCGTCTATGTGGTCGGCCGCGAGAATCCGGTGTTCGCCGTCGGGTCCGGCATGCCGCTGTGGCGCAAGCGGCTATTCGCATTCATGGGCCGCAACAGTCAGCTCGCCGCGATCCACTTCGGCGTGCCGAGCCACAGGTTGTTGGAAGTCAGCAGCCAGGTACGACTGTAGCTCGCACGCGATCGAGCTCTTGCGCCAAGTGACCTCGCTCCGCGCACTGCTTCTGCAGCAGCGCATCGAGCTTGGCGTCGAGCTTGCGCGCAGCCAGAGCGAGGTAGCCGAGCGCGGCGAGCAGCGACAAGAGCGTCACGGTGGCTACCCACATCGTCTTCTATTTCTCCTCGCGCGCCCTTCCGCGCTGGTGCTGCCGCAGCGTACCGAAGGCGGCAGTCCGACGCTGACCCTCACACGGCGGGTGCGACCTGCATCACAGTTTGCTGCTATTCCGCTTCCCAGCGCGGTCCCAGCGCGTCGAACGCCGTGGCCAAGCCGACGAACGCCGGCAGCTTCGAGCGGATCACGTAAGTGGGCACGCGCGAGAGGTAGTCGGTGAAGCGGCCCTTGTCTTCGAAGCGATCGCGGAAATGCGACGTGGTGAAGAAGCTGCCGAGGCCGGGCACGATGCCGCCGCCGATGTAGCATCCGCCCACTGCGCCGAGCGTCAACACGAGGTTGCCGGCCAGCGTTCCCAACATCGCGCAGAAGATGCCGAGCGCTTCGAGGCACAGCGGGCATGATCCTTCGCGCGCGCGACGTGTGATTTCGGGCGGCGTCAGAACTTTGGGAACGACGCCTTCGAGCGCACAGACCGCGTCGTAAAGATTCACCAACCCCGGCCCACACATCACGCGTTCTGCCGAGACATGCGTAAAGCGCTGGTGCAACTGCTGTAACACCGCCATCTCGCGCTCGTTCATCACCGACAGGGTGACGTGCCCGCCTTCGCCTTGCAGCGGAATCCACTGCTCGCCCGCGGGAATCAGTCCCGACACGCCCAGCCCTGTGCCAGGACCGAGCAGTGCGAGTGGCGCACCGGGCACTGCCTGGCCGCCGCCGATCTGCTCCAGCTCGTTGGGCGGCAGATGGCGAATCGCCATCGCGAGCGCGGTGAAATCGTTCACCAGGATGAGCCGGCGCCAGCCGAGCGCCTCACGCGTGCGCGCAGCGGAGAACTGCCACACATGATTCGTCATGCGCACGATGTCGCCGGTGATCGGTCCAGCGATCGCGAGCGCGCCTTCCACGGGACGCGCAGAACCGCTGGCAGCAGCGGCCGACTGCAGGTAATCCTCGATCGCGCTGACGATGTCGGGATAGTCGGCGCACGCGAGCACTTTCTCGTCTCGCCAGGTGCGTCCGTCGAGCAGCGCGAAGCGTGCGTTGGTGCCGCCGATGTCGGCGATCAGGCGTGGAGCACTCATGGCGACCAATAGACGTCCACGGGCACTTCCTTCTGCTGCAGGATCGCGCGCACGGGTAACTCCGCGGGCGCGCCGGCCGTGCGGGCGCGTTGGTACACCGCCCACTTCGCGTCGCCTTCGATGTGCAACACGATGCGACGCGAGTCCAATAGCGCCGCCAGATTCAAACTCACGCGCGCATGGGGCGCGACCAACGCATTGACCGCGATGCACGTCGGCGGCGCGGTCGGGTCGAGTCCGCGCGCGAGCGCCATCGAGCCCGGAAACAGCGAAGCCGTGTGTCCGTCCTCACCCATGCCCAGCACGACTACGTCGAAAGGATGCGGCACGCGAGTCAACGCGCGAGTGGCCCAATCGGCTCCCGCCTCCGGCGTCGGCGCCGGATTCTTCAGTCCGACGAAATGAGCGGCAGCGGCTGGACCGACCAGCAGGTTCTCGCGCACCAGGCGCTCGTTGCTGTCTTCGGAAGTCGTCTCGACCCAGCGCTCGTCGGCGAGCGTCACCCAGGTTCGCGTCCAGTCGAGCTTCTCGTCGCGGAGCTGCCTGAACAGTCGCGCAGGAGTCTTGCCACCGGACAGCACGAGGCTGGCGGCACCGCGCGCCGCAATCGCCTCTTCCAGGTCCACTTTGATCTCGCCCGCGAGCGCCGCGGCCAGCGCCTCGCGGTCGGGAAAGCGGTGCTCGTGGACCCAGCGGGACGGCATTACAGCTCGTTTCTCCAGGCAAACCCGTCGCGACCGATCAGCGAGCTGGCGGCCGCCGGGCCCCAGCTGCCGGCAGTATAGGATTTCGGACGCTCGTCGTGCTGCTGCCAGGCTGCGCGGATCGGGTCGATCCACGACCAGGCCGCTTCCAGCTCGTCACGACGCATGAACAGGGTGAGCGTGCCGTTGATGACGTCGGACAGCAGGCGCTCGTACGCGTCCAACTGCCGCGTCTTGAACGCGTCCGCGAAGTCCAGGCCCAGGTCGACCGGCTTCAGCACCATGCCCTGTCCGGGACTCTTCGCGAGCACAGTCAAGGTGATGCTCTCCTCCGGCTGCAGCTGGATGACGAGCCTGTTGAGCGACTGCGGCCGGTCCGGCCGGTCGTAGATCGACAGCGGGATGTCCTCGAAGGTGATGACGATCTCGGCCTGCTTCTCCTGCAGGCGCTTGCCGGTGCGCAGGTAGAACGGCACGCCGGCCCAGCGCCACGAGTCGATCTCGGCCTTCAGCGCCACGAACGTCTCGGTCGTGCTGTCCTTGGGCACGTCCTTTTCCTCGAGATAGCCGACGACCGGCTTGCCGTTGGTTGCGCCGGCCTTGTATTG
>Ga0075431_100006016_pt1 | contig 12022 bp, 8 predicted proteins | sample RhiMetdeltSRZDD5_FD_75297 | JGI IMG/M metagenome (GOLD analysis project Ga0075431, IMG submission 75297) | Populus rhizosphere microbial communities from Tennessee, USA - Rhizosphere MetaG P. deltoides SRZDD5 | ecosystem: Host-associated > Plants > Roots > Rhizosphere > Soil | place: USA... | reverse complement strand
GCGGGTGCGGGGGCCGAGCTCGTGGCCGCCGGGCACGTCCACCAGGGCGGAGTCGCGGAGCGCCGCGAGTTCGAGGCGCTCGAGGACGGCCAGGCGGGGTCCATCGTCCTCGCGACCGTCCCCGGCCTCGGCCGGCCGAGGCCGCGCCGCCGCGGCGAGGCGCGAGGCGTGAACGTGTACGAGGCGGACACGGCCTCGCTCACCGTGACGACCTTTGCCTGGGACGGCTCCGCGTTCGCGGAGACCGGGCGGAGGCTGTTCCCGCGTTCCTAGTAGTCGACTAGAGTGCGCGCCCGTGGAGCGCGCCCTCGACGAGCTCAGGCAGCGCCTTGCGGAGATCGACGATCTCGCGCGTGCACAAAGCGTGCTCTGGTGGGACCATGACGTGTGGATGCCGTCCCGCGGCGGCGCATCGCGCGCGACGCAGCTCGCGACGCTCGAGGGGCTCGTCCACGGCAAGCAGATCGATCCCCGCATCGGCGAGCTGCTCGACGAGCTGGCGCCGTACGCGGCGGAGCTACCGGCCGACGACCTCGACGCCTGTCTGATCCGCGTCGCGCGCCGGAACTGGGAGCGCGCCACCCGCGTTCCCGTCGAGCTGGCGGCCGAGCTCGTGCAGGCCGAGGCCGAATCGCATCAGGCCTGGGTGGAGGCGCGCGAGAACGACGACTTCGCAGCGTTCAGGCCCTGGCTCGAGCGCATACTCGAGCTGCGCGTGCGCTGGGCGGGGCACGTCGGCCCGAACCAGCCGCCCTACGAGGTCCTGCTCGACGAGTTCGAGGAGGGCCTTCGCCCGGAGGACGTGCGGTCGACCTTCGCCGTGCTGCAGCCGGAGCTCACCGCGCTCGTCGCCCAGCACGCGGACGACGACGCCGACGACGTGCTTGCGGGGCCGTTCCCGATCGAGGCCCAGGACCGGCTCTCGCGCGAGCTCGTCGAGGCCTTCGGCGGGAGCTGGGACGCGTTCCGGCTCGACCTGACGGTGCACCCGTTCCAGGTCACTTTCGGGCGGGACGACATCCGCCTGACCACGCGCTACGCGGAGGAAGATCTCAACTCCCTCTTCACCGCGATGCACGAGTGCGGGCACGGGCTGTACGAGTGGGGCTCGGGCCCCGAGCTCGAGCGCACGCCGCTGGCCGGCTGCTGGTCGTCGACGCTGCACGAGTCGCAGAGCCGCCTGTGGGAGAACGTCGTCGGGCGCTCGCTGCCCTTCTGGCGCTGGTTCCACCCGCGCGTGCAGCAGGCGTTCCCGGACCGACTCGGCCACGTGTCGCTCGAGGAGCTGCACCGGGCCGTGAACCGCACGCAGCGGAGCTTCATCCGTGTCGACGCCGACGAGACGAGCTACGGCCTCCACATCATCCTCCGGTTCGAGCTCGAGACCGCGCTCGTCTCCGGCGAGCTGGCCGTGCAGGACCTCCCGGAGGCCTGGAACGCTCGTTTCGAGGAGCTCATCGGCCTCGAAGTGCCCAACGACCGGCTGGGTGTGCTGCAGGACTCGCACTGGTCGAGCGGGTCTTTCGGCTACTTCCCGACCTACCTCCTCGGCTCCGTGCTCTCGGTCCAGATCGCCGAGCGGGCGCGGGAGGCGATCCCGGACCTCGACGAGCAGTTCGAGCGGGGCGAGTTCTCGGAGCTGCACGCCTGGCTGCGCGAGAACCTGTACTCGCTCGGCAGCAGGCTGACCCCGCAGGACACGATCGAGCGCATCGCCGGCGGCCCGATCGACCCGCAGCCGTACCTGCGCTACCTCGCCGAGAAACTCGACGCCGTCGCCACGGCCTAGCTTCTACGCGGCCGCGCGCCCGAAGCGCTTCTCGGCGCGGGCGCGCGCCCGTGCAGCCTCGACCTCGCGGTCGCGTGGCGGCGCGGTCGTCACGAGCTCGGCGAGCAGCCGCCGCGTCGCGTCGGCGACCTCCTCGATCGCGCGCCCGAACGCGGCCTCGTTCGCCTGCGACGGCTTCGGGGACCCGCTCACCTTGCGCACGTACTGGAGGGCCGCCGCCTGGATCTCGTCCTCGGTCGCGGGCGGCTCGAAGTTGTGGAGCGTCTTGATGTTCCGGCACATGTCCACCAGCCTAGCCGTCGCCCGTCGCGAGAGGGCTCTGCCAACGAAGACCGGGGAAACGGCTGTAGTCGCGGTCCGTCGTCACCCACTCGCACCCCGATTCGATCGCGAGCGCGGCGAGGTACGCGTCCGCGACGAGGTTGCCCTTGGCCCGCGAGTCGCGGCACAGCCGCTCGAAGATCGACCAGTGTCTCGGCCCAGGCTCGAGCGGGACCCGGTTCGGCTGCGCGCGGAGCGCTGACGCCTCGGCCAGCGCATCGGCAAGAGGCGTCGGGCTGCCGAAGATCCGGGGATGCGTGACGATCCTCAGGAACCCGCTCAAGACGACGTCGGCCAGGCCGAACCCGGTATCCGCATTCACCAGGCCCTCGAGCCAGCGACGACAGGCGGCGTGGTCCGGGAGCTCTGCGCGGTGCGCGTAGACGAGGATGTTGACGTCAGGAGCGAGCATCGTGCTCGTCCATCAGGTCGAGCAGCGCTGCTGTGTCGTCGAGGTCCACGCCGGGCCGAAGGCCGTCACCACGATAGGTCAGCATTGTGAACGGCTCGCGGCGTCCTGCCTCGGCGGGCGCGAGCGCTCGTCGTAGAGCGTCTTCGATCACGGCCGTCAGCGTCGTGCCGCGCTCGACCGCAACGCGCTTTGCATCGCGCAGGAGCTCGTCGTCGAGTCGAATCGTCGTCCGCATGCATCGTGATGTATCAGTGCTGAATCAATATGTCAAGCCTCGGCAGGCGGTGAGCGTATCTCGAGCGTGCGTCAAATGGGAACGCTGCGATCCACGCCGCCGAGCCGGCCGACGACGACTCCGGCCGCACATCCGAGTGATGCGGCGGCAGTGAGCACAGCGGCGAACGATCGCCGACCATCGCCGAGCCCGGACCCCCACCATCGTCGGTCGGACCGAAATAGAGAAGCGCCAGACAAGTGCTGCCAGGGCGGCGGCCGAGATCCGTGGCACGAGGAATCCCCACACGCCGGACAACAACGCAGTCAATAAGATCGCGGCAAGAACGCCACAGATTGATACCTAAGTGTGCGCCGCAGCAACGAACCCAGAACCGACGGCATTGGCGCTCCTTCCTTGCGGAGGTTCGAACGTGCCGTGAGCTTCTTGTCGCCTCAAGGCACAAGGTCGCTCGCCCGCGAGGCTTAACGTCAAGACGACGCTCCAGCGAACGCACTCAGCTCGCGCCGCAGCTCCTTGATCTCGTCGCGCAGCTTCGCCGCGTACTCGAAGCGGAGCTCCTCGGCGGCGAGGTACATCTCCTCCTCGAGCGTGATGACGAGCTTCTCGAGCTCGTCACGGGACATGCCCTCGACCTCGGCCTTGCCACGACGGCGGCGGGAGGTCGGGACGTGCGGTGACTCGAGCGAGAGGAGCTCGGAGATGTCGGAGACGCCCTTGACGATCGTCTCCGGCGTGATCCCGTGCTCCTCGTTGTACGCGAGCTGGTAGGCGCGGCGCCGGTTCGTCTCGTCGAGCGCGCCGACGATCGCCTCGGTGCGCTTGTCGGCGTACATGAGCACCGTGCCCGCGGTGTTCCGTGCCGCACGGCCGATCGTCTGCACGAGCGCGGTCTTGCCGCGGAGGAAGCCCTCCTTGTCCGCGTCGAGGACGGCGACGAGGGAGACCTCGGGCAGGTCGAGCCCCTCGCGCAGGAGGTTGACCCCGACGAGGACGTCGTACTCGCCGAGGCGCAGCTCGCGGATGATCGCGATCCGCTCCAACGTGTCGATCTCGGAATGCAGGTAGCGCGCGCGGACTCCCGCCTCGAGCAGGTAGTCGGTCAGGTCCTCCGCCATCTTCTTCGTCAGCGTGGTGACGAGGACGCGCTCGCCGGCCTCCTCGCGGTGGCGGATCTCGTTCAGGAGGTCGTCGATCTGGTTGCGCGTCGGCCGGAGCTCGACCTCGGGGTCGACGATCCCTGTCGGGCGGATGAGCTGCTCCGCGATCACCTTCGAGCGGGAGAGCTCGAAGGGGCCGGGGGTGGCCGACACGAAGACGAGCTGCCGCACCTTCCCCAGGAACTCGTCGAAGCGGAGCGGGCGGTTGTCGAGCGCGGAGGGGAGCCGAAAGCCGTAGTCGACGAGCGTCTGCTTGCGCGAGCGGTCGCCCTCGTACATGCCGCCGAGCTGCGGCACCGTCTGGTGCGACTCGTCGACGAAGCAGACGAAGTCCTCCGGGAAGTAGTCGATCAGCGTGAAGGGATGCGAGCCCGGCGGCCTGCCCTCGAGCACGCGCGAGTAGTTCTCGATCCCGGAGCAGAAGCCGAGCTCCCGCATCATCTCGAGGTCGTACTCGGTGCGCTGCCGGATCCGGTGCGCCTCGAGCATGCGCCCGTCCGCCTCGAACTTTGCGACCTGCTCCTCGAGCTCCGCGCGCAGCTCGTCGACGGCGCGCTCGATCGTCGGCTTCGACGTCACGTACTCGGTCGCCGGCCAGATGACGAGGTTGTCGAGCTTCGCGTAGACCTCGCCCGTCAGCGGGTCGAAGTGCGTGATCTGCTCCACGTCGTCCCCGAAGAAGGAGACGCGGTAGGCCGTCTCGATGTTCGCCGGCTGCACCTCGACGACGTCGCCCTTCACCCGGAAGCGCCCGCGGCCGAGCACCGTGTCGTTGCGGACGTACTGGCTGTCGATCAGCTTCTGCAGCACGGCGTCGCGGTCGTGCTCCTCCCCCACCTCGAGGATGAGCACCCGCTCGCGCCACTCCTCCGGCGAGCCGAGGCCGTAGATGCAGGAGACCGAGGCGACGACGACGACGTCCCGTCGGGTCATCAGCGACGAGGTGGCCGAGAGCCGCAGCCGTGCGATGTCGTCGTTCTGCGACGAGTCCTTCTCGATGTACAGGTCGGCCTGCGGGACGTACGCCTCGGGCTGGTAGTAGTCGTAGTAGGAGACGAAGTACTCGACCGCGTTCTCCGGGAAGAACTCGCGGAACTCGTTGCAGAGCTGCGCGGCCAGCGTCTTGTTGTGCGCGATGACGAGCGCGGGGCGCTGGAGCTTCTCGATCGTCCACGCCATCGTCGCCGTCTTCCCCGTCCCGGTGGCACCGAGGATCGTCTGGAAGCGGTTGCCGGCGGAGACCGAATCGGCGATCTGCTCGATCGCGCGAGGCTGGTCGCCGGTCGGCGCGTACAGGTCGGACGCGTGGAACTCGCGCACGCACGGAGCGTAGCCGCCGCCCCTGCGTTCGATTCGGGCGGGATCGGAGTCACCATCGCCATGCCGCGACGGGTACCTTCCGCACGCCCCCTGAAAGCGTCTCCAGCCCCAGCGTCCTTCAGCCGTAGAGCTCGCGCTCCTGCGGCGTCAGCCGCCGGCCCGTCTCCGCCAGGCGCTCGTCGGCAAGCTCGAGCAGCCCCGGGATCCCGTCGCAGACGCGGCAGCGGTACCGGCTCACGGCGCCCCGCTCGGACCGGGCGACGATCGTGCGCGAATCGGGTGTGAAGGCAACGGCAGTGAACGGCCCGGGCGGGCCCTCCAGGAGGCTCACGAGCTCTCCGGTCGAGGCCTTCCAGAGGCCGACAGACCGCGGCCCGGCGGTCACGATCCAACGGCCATCCGGGCTGAAGCGCGCGTCGGAGACCGGCCCGAAGTGCGCGCGCAGCACCCGGAGGGCCTTGCCCGAGGCGACGTCCCAGAGGATCGCGTCGCGGTCGCGGCTCGCGCTCAGGAGCCTCCGGCCGTCGGGCGAGAACGCGACGCTCGTGACCACCCGCTCGTGACCTGCGAGATCGCTCTCCGTCCCGTCGGCGCGCTCGAGCCGGATCCTCCGCTCATCGATCGTTGCCGTAGCATCCCCGTGCGGGCTGAACGCCTCGCCTCCAGGGCGATCGGGTGCGCCGCCCTTCCCACGGAGGAGCTCCCTGCGCGTCTCGGCATCCCACAGCCGGACCGTGCCGTCCTCTCCCCCGCTCGCGACCGTCGTCCCGTCGGGCGAGAAGCGCGCGTCGAGAACCGCCCCCGAGTGCCCGGCCAGCACGGCGAGCGGTCGGCCGTTGATCGCCCATGTCCGCGCGGAGCCGTCGAGACTCGCGGTCGCGATCGCCCGCCCGTCCGGGCTGAAGTCGACGGCGTCGACGAAGTTCGTGTGCCCGAAGAGCACGGCGGCCACGACCCCGGCCGGCACGTCCCACGTTCGCCCGGTCCCGTCGGTGCTCACCGTCGCCGCGACGACGCCCTCCGGATCGACCGCGACGTCGAGGATGTCGCCGCGGTGCCCCTTGAGGACCCGCCGGAGCCGGCCCGTGTTCCCACTCCACACGCGCCCGATCCGGTCGCGCGCGCCGGTGACGATCGTCTCTCCGTCGCCGTCGAAGGCGAGGCTCGTGACCTCGCCCGGATGCTCGAGCCGGAGCAGCTCGCGCCCGCTCGGGATCGCAACGATACGCGCGATTCGGCCCGACAAGAAGGCCACGCGGGAGCCGTCGGGCGCGGGAACGACGCGGACTGCCGTCGTGCCGACGTCGCCGATCGACCGAACGAGCCGACAGCCCGCACGATCCCAGACGTACCCGCGCGCGTTGCGGACGACGACGGCGTACGCGCCCGCGATCGTCGCGTCCCCGGCGGGTCGTCCTCGCTCTTCGAGGACGCACGTGACCTTCCCGCTGGCCGCATCGAGCGCGACGGGCGCCGCCTTGCTCCCGTGCACGACGAGCGACGTCCCGTCCGCGGAGAACGAGATGCCGGCGTCGTCGCCCACGCGCTTCGCGAGCACGTCCTTCCTCGCGCCCAGCTCGCGGACGCGCACCCAGCCGCTCTCGCTGACGAATCCCAGCAGGCGCCCGTCGGGCGAGAACGCGACCTCGCCGACGGGGCCGCGCGTGCGGACGATGCCGCGCGCGTGCGAGGCGAGCAGCGACTCCCTGAGCGCATCCTCCGCGGCCGGGCCGGGCGACATCCGCGCCGACTCCGCCGCGAGCAGGAGGCCGAGCTCGGGATCGGACTGCAGGAGCGCGACGGCGGACGCGTCGAGACGGCGAGCCCGGGCGTCTCGCTCCCGGTCCTCCGCCGCGCTGCGCTGGACGAGCGCGAATACCGTCGCGGCCGCGATCAGCCCGAGCACGAGGAGCGCGAGCGCGAGCAGGCGCTGGAGCCGCGAGCGTCGCCGGTGCGCCTCGGCGAGCTGCGCCTCGACCTCACGCTCGGTGCGGTGCCGGGTGCGCCAGGCGAGCACCGGCTGGGCGAGGACGTCGTGGAAGATCTCGTAGCGAACGCCGCCGCCCTCCTCGAGCGAGCGCAGGATCCGTCGCTCGGCGAGGGCGTCGAGGACGGGCTGCAGCTCCTCCGGCGGAACCCGCCCGAAGTCCTCGAGGTCCGCGACCTCGTGCGCGATCTTCGTCCCGGACGGTGTGACGAGGTGGTTGAAGAGCCGGGCGGCGATGTCCTTCTGCTCCGGGGTGAGCTCGTCGAGCGCGCCCTCGAGGTGCTCCTCGACGATGTGCTGCGCGCCCCCGAGCCGATCGAGCGTCTCGGTTCGGAGCGTGCCCGAGCCGGTCGCACGCTCCTCGTCCCAGATCCGCTGCATGACCACCTGCAGGTACGGCGCCTCGATGCGCGCTTCGTCCCTCGTGGTCTCGACCGTGCCCAGCCCCCCGAGCGCGGGCTCGATCCGCCCGGTGCCGACCTCGTCCAGCACGCGCTCGACGAGGCCGTCCTCGACCGCGACCGTCTCTCCCGTGAGCTCCGCGAAGCGCTCGACCGGGCGCACGATCGCCGCACGCGCCGCCTGGCGGTCGAGCCGGTCGAGCCGCAGCGTGTTGGCGAAGAGGCCGGGGATCCGTCCCGTGAAGCGATCGAGCTTCGCGAGCGAGTCCTCGCGCAGCGAGACGAGAACGTTGACCCGAGAAGGCGTCGCGAGAACGGACGGCAGCAGCTCGGCGAACGAGCCCGGACCGCGGTCGTCGGCGTGGTAGAGGAAGTACTCCTCCGCCTGGTCGAGCACGAGGTACACGTCCCGGTCGGACCGCACGCGTCCGAGCGTGTCCAAGGCCGTGTCGCCCTTCCCGTCGCTTGCCGCGGTGCCGACCGCCTCCGCGAGCGCGGCCGCCGGATCCTCGCTCCAGCGCGAGAAGACGACGACGAGCGGCTCCTCGGGGAGCTCTCGCAGCGAGCGTGCGACCGCCGCGCGGAGGAGCGACGACTTGCCGACCCCGCTCGGCCCGTAGAGCACCGTCAGGCGCGAGGCGATGAGGTTCGCGACGACGATCTCCCGCTCGCGCTCGCGGCCGAAGAAGAGGAGCGCGTCCAGCTCCGAGTCGTCGAAGGCGTTCAGCCCCTTGTACGGAGAGGTCGGCCGCGCGCTCATCCGGCCTCCAGCCGCGACTCGAGCAGCTCGGCGTACGCCTGCGGATCGACGTCGACCGGCGTCACGTCGTAGCGCCGCCAGAACGCCTGGGCGAGCGGGCTCGGCGAGGGCTGCACGGCCCACGACCGATACCCGACCGGCCGCTGGCCCCAGATCCGGTTCAGGATCAGGCGGAGGTTCCAGTCCGCCATCTCGTAGCCGAGGAAGAGGAAGTGGCTGCGGCGTAGCTTGGCCGCGAGCGCGACCGGGACGACGGCGGTCAGCTCCGAGTGGCCCAGGTAGTCGATGTAGTCGTCCTCGGTGATGACGAAGCTCTCCCACTCGCGCTCGGGTAGTGGATCGACGTCGCCGTGCAGCTTGAGCAGGATCGTCCGCCGGTCGAGCGACAGCTCCGTCGCATACGTGTTGGGGACGTCGATCGGGCGGGGCGCCTCGCCGGGCGGTCGGTGCCAGAAGTGGCCGCGATGCGGCCCGGTCGCGACGTACGCGACGATGTCGACCTCTTCCTCCGCCTCCTCGAACGCCCGCTCGAGCGCGAGGTCGTAGTTCGTCGTCACGATGAGCTGGTGCGGTGCGCCCCGCTGCCGTAGCAGCGAGGGCAGGCGTGCGAGGAACCGGTGCAGCGGAGCGGGCTCGACCGCCGCCTCGAACCGAGCGTGCAGCTCGTCGTAGAGCGGGCCGGAGCCCTTCATCGTTGCGACGTACTGCGAGACCCGGGCGAGGTCGACCGGGCGATCGTCGGGGACGTCGAACGCGCTCGCGAGATGCGCCGCGAGGTCGCCTGCGCCGTCGAGCCCGATCACCGGGACGATGCGGCCCGCAAGCAGCGCCTTCACGATCTCGCCCTCGTGGTCGGGCGCGACGACCGTCGCGCCAGGGACAGCAAGCCCCGCCCCCTGCCGCAGGATCTCGGCCTGGAGCTGCCTGAGCTCGGGGCCGGGGTCGATGCCTAGCTCCTCGACGAAACGGGCGCGCGCCTCCTGGTACGCGTCGAGCGCCTCGGCCTGGCGCCCCGAGCGGTAGAGCGCGAGCATCAGCTGCCGCCGGAGGCTCTCGCGCAGCGGGTGCGCGGCGGCGAGCGCCTCGAGCTCCCCGACGACGTCGCCGTGGCGGCCGAGCTCGAGGTCGGCGTCGATCCGCTCCTCGACCGCGACGAGCCGTAGCTCCTCGAGCCGGCGGATCTCCGCCTGCGCGAACTGCTCGAAGGCGAAGTCGGCGAGCGCTGGCCCGCGCCAGAGCGAGAGCGCCTGCACGAGCAGCTCACGCCGCTCGCGCGGCGCGGCACCGCGGGCAGCACGCAGCAGCCGCTCGAAGTGGGTCGCGTCGATCCACTCGGGCTCTGCCTTCAGCAGATATCCCGGCGCCCGTGTTTCGATCAACTCCTCGCCGAGGGCGCGCCGCAGGCGCGAGACCGAGTTGTGCAGCGACGTCGTCGCCGTTCTCGGCGGCTCCTCCCCCCAGAGCTCGTCGACGAGACGGTCCATCGGCACGACGCGTCCGGCCTCGAGCAAGAGCGCCGCCAGCAGCGCGCGCTGGCGCTGCCCGCCGAGGGCCATCGGCCCGCCCGGGCCGTCCACCTCGAGCGGGCCCAGTATCCGAAACTCGAACGTCACGGGCGACCTTACGACTCCGACTCGAGATCTGTCCAGAGCCGCACTCTCGTATCGGGCACGGGCGCTCCTCCTCTGCATCGCACGGTGAGGGGATCAGAGACGAGCGCCCTCAAGGGACGCTCAAGACGCGTGCGTTAGTGGCCGGTTAGCGGCCCGTTGCCGCCCGGTTGGAGACCCCTCCGACCGTGGCGGCATGACCACTTCATTCGCACATATCGCGTGGCGGCCGCTTCTCGGCGCCGCCCTGGCGCTCTCACTCGCAGGTGTCGGCCGCGCCGACACGATCGCAACGTCGGCCACGTCGCCCGCCGTCTCCCCGGAGCTCGTGAGCGGCGAGCGGACCCGCGTGGCGGAGCTGGCAGGCATCCGCTCCGCGACCTCCACTCCGGCGCAGCCGTCGCGGTACGGCTGGCCCGTCAAGCCGTTCCGCCGGCAGCACCCTGTCCGCGGATTCTTCGGCGATCCCCGGATCTCGAACCACGAGCGCACGAAGCAGTTCCACTTCGGCGTCGACATCTCGGCGCCGAACGACACTGCGGTGTACGCGACGCTCACCGGAAGGATCACGATCTCGACGCGGCACCCCCACACCGTCTACGTCGTCGGACGGGATGGCTCCGAGCACAGCTACTGGCACGTGATCCCGAGCGTGCGCTCCGGCGAGCGGGCCGTCGCCTACCGCACCGTTCTCGGCCGGATCGAGGCGCCGTACGCGCACGTCCACTTCTCCGAGGCCCGCCACGGGCAGTACCTGAATCCGCTACGGCCTGGCGCGATGGGCCCCTTCGTGGACGACACGACGCCCTGGGTCGCTCGCCTGACGGCCGAGAGCGGCGACCGGCTGCTCCAGTCCTCGGGCCTCCGAGGTCCGTTCGACCTCGTGGCCGAGGTCGGCGACGAGACCCCGCTCGCGATTCCCCGCCCGTGGCACGACCTCCCGGTAACGCCCGCGGTCCTGCGCTGGCGCCTCGTGAGCCGTAGCGTCGCCGTGCCGGGCTGGCGGACGGCTGCGGACTTCCGGCGAACGATCCCCTCGGCGTCGGCGTTCGGGAGCGTCTGGGCAGCGGGCACGACCCAGAACCACGTGCGTGCCCCTGGCCACTACCGGGTCGTCCTCGGCCGCGGGTTCGACCTGCGCGCCGGCCGCTACGTCGTCGAGGTCGCCGTCCGGGACACGCGCGGGAACCACTCGACCTCCCGGTTCCCGCTCGTCGTGCGCGGCGCTTGAGCGGACCTTGAGCAGCGTGGCGCAGCCTCGCAGGCGAAGCTCAATCGAAGGAGGTAACCGATGCGTGCGCTACTCGCAGCTCTCGCTGTCCTCTTCGCGCTCGTCGTGCCGGGGACTGCCACCGCGGCGCCGCCGGCCAACGACGACTTCGCAAACGCCGTCGTCATCGACCAGTCGGCACTGCCTTTCAGCGCGACGGTCAACAACGTCGAGGCCACGACCGAGCCGGGCGAGCCGCTGCTGTGCACGTCGCCGCCGCCCGAAAAGACGATCTGGTACTCGCTCACCCCCTCGAGCGACGCCGTCCTTCGCATCGACACCGGGGGAAGCGCCTTCAGCACGTTCCTCGAGGTGTTCCAGAGCAGCGGACCGGGGTTCGCCGGGCTCACCGGCATCAGCTGCCAGTTCTTCGGCAGCCCGGTCGTGTTCTCGGCGGAGGCCGGGACGACGTACTACGTCCAGGCGGCAGCGTTCCCGTTCAGCGGGGGAGGAGACCTGCGCGTCAACGTGCAGGAGATCCCGCCGCCGCCGAACGACGACTTCGCCGACGCGGCCGTGATCCCGTCGCTCCCGTACACGAACGTCGTCGACAACACGGGGGCCGCCTCCGAGGCGAGCGAGCCCGCACCGTCGTGCGTCGGCAGCGTGCCAACCGGGAGCGTCTGGTACGCGTACACGCCTTCGGCCAGCGGTTCCGTCTCCGCGCGCGTCTCGGGTCCGTTCAGCACGGCGGTGGCCGCGTACACGGGGAGCGGAATCGACGGCCCGTCCCAGGTCGGCTGCCGGAGCTTCGGCA
>Ga0075431_100006014_pt1 | contig 12024 bp, 9 predicted proteins | sample RhiMetdeltSRZDD5_FD_75297 | JGI IMG/M metagenome (GOLD analysis project Ga0075431, IMG submission 75297) | Populus rhizosphere microbial communities from Tennessee, USA - Rhizosphere MetaG P. deltoides SRZDD5 | ecosystem: Host-associated > Plants > Roots > Rhizosphere > Soil | place: USA... | reverse complement strand
CGGTTCTACCCGATGGACGACATCGTGGCGGTGATCGACAACCGGGCCACTGGTGAGCGTGCCGTTCAGGCCCTCAAGGACGCGGGGGTGTCGGACGGCGACGTGGATCTGGTGGACGGGGCCTGGTTTGCCCAGGCCGCGCGCTCTGCCGTCGGGCAGCGAGGCATGGTCCAGCGCCTCACGCACCTGCTGCCAACCGACGAGACCATCCTGGCCAGGACGTACGTGGAGGAAGCGGAGCGGGAGCACGACATCATCGTCGTCCACGCCCCGAGCCACGACGACGTCGAACGCGCTCGGGCGGTCCTGGCAGCACACGGCGCCCGGGAGATGCACCACTACGGGCGGCACACGATCAGGGACCTGTGATCCCGGAACCAGGGCCGGATCGACGCCCCGTGCCTCCTTCGACCGGTATGTCGCTAGTCTGGGCTCATCGGAGGTACAGGGCGTACGCTCCAAGCTCGACGATCGTCGCCGACACGTAGTCGAGCTGCTGATCGACCTGCTGACCTGGCACTGGCACCCAGGTCGTGCCCTCGAGGTGGCCGAGCACGAGGTCGGCTTCGCGCCCGCTCTCGATCGTGGCGTCGCCGTACGCGATGCCAAGGGTCCCGGCGGAGGGGAGCGTCACCTCCGACGCGCGGTCGGTGAGCAGCCGAAAGACCATGCCTCCGACGATCGGGCCCGGCGGCGGAACCTCACTCGCGTCGAGCGACTGGCAGCTCAGCATCATCTCGCTCGAGGCGGGCACCGGGGGGACGCCGACGACGACACGAGGATCCGGACACGGCAACTGCGCAGGCTCGGTGGAGGAGAGCCGGACGCTCGTGACGCGGCCGGCGCTGGCGATCTGCTGTGGCGCCTGCTGCGCGACAGATGGTGCGGACGTGGCCACGGCGGCGGGGGCCACCGGCGCCTGAGCGGGCGAGGGCGTCACGCTGACCGCCGCGCTGGGCTCGGCGGTCCCCGGCGTCACCGTGCTGATACTCACGAGGACCACACCGGTAGGTGGCGGCAGTGGAGTGACCGACCGCAGCGCCGAGACCGGCGTCACGACCGTCCCAATCGGCGCCCCGGTCGGTGGGACCCTCTCAGCCACCGTCGAGACGGGGCTCGGCCCGCATCCAGCGCTCAGGATGGCGATGACCAGTCCGAGCACGGCGGCGTGGGCGGCGAGGCGACACCGCTGAGATCGAGGTAACACGACCGTCATCCATCCCGTGCCGGCTAGCGGGTGAGGTCCTCGACGTACGCCTGTCGGCGCATCCCCTCTTCGACCCAGGCTCGTGAGCCTTCCTTCGCCGGTAGGCACGCGCCGATCAGCCACAAGAGGGGGAGGAAGATGCCGAGGATGCCGAGCAGAGTGTGGCCCTTCTTGAAGGTCAGCATACAGACCGTGACGAGGCAGGTGAAGTACAGGACCATGAGGCTGAACGCGAGAAACGTTTCCATTGGTGTGGTGAAGATGCCCATGCCCGACCTCCAGTTGATGGTCTGTGCAAGGCACGGGCGACGGACCGCGTGCCGACGAGTGGTTCCCACTCTATCGCGGTCCCGGCCGTGGCCACGATACTGCCTGGCACTACCAGCGACGTGCCATCCGACATGCGCTAGAGAAGCCCCAACGCCTGAGCGCGACTGATCGCCTCGCGTCGGCCTTTGACATGCAGCTTGCGATAGATGCTCTCCGCGTGCTTCTTCACGGTGAGCGGGGAGATGTCGAGCGCCGAAGCGATCTCCTTGTTCGTGAGCCGACGACCGAGCTGCTTCAGCACGTCCTGTTCGCGCCAGGTCAGCGGCTCGATCACCGCTTCGGCCTGGGGGGCCTCGGCTGGATCACGAAGCGGAGTGGGCTGGTCGCTCGCCGCGAAGGCTGCTTGCAGGCGACGGAGGTAGCCGGAGGGGCGGCCTCGGTCCACGAGCGCCGAGATCATGCGAGCCATCGGTGGGCCGAGGTCGACGAAGGTGCGCACGAAGCCGCCACGCCGTCCGTTGGCCAGCGCCCGCTCCAGGATTGACAGGCCGCTCGCGTGATCCCCGCGGGTGTGGCAGGCGAGCGCCTGGAGCGCGAAGACGCTGATGAGTCGTGACCGGTCGTTCTCGGCGGCGTACCGGCCTTTCAGGACCGCGAGCTCGTCGTTCGCCTCCGACAGGCTCGCCGAATCGCCGAGGGCGATCAGCGCCCAGGCCTTCGTGATGGCGGGAGACTCGAGTCCCGTGAGCGAGTCGGAACCGTCCGCCGTAGGCGTTTCCTGGTTCGCGTCCAGCCAACGGCCCCACGTCTCGGTATCTCCTCGCAGGAGTGCCAATCTCGCCTCGAAGGACCGGATGACGCCAAGCTGCGGGCTGAGGCCGGCCTCGCGCATCATGCGCAGCAGCCGCTTCACCTCGTCCTGGGCTCGCCCAGGCTGGCCCATCGCCTGGTAGCACAGCGCCAACCCGAACACGCTGTCTCGGTACGCGTCGAAGTGGGCTTCGTCTCGGCGCCCGACGACGGCGCTGAACTGTTCGGCCGCCCGCTCGAGGTCGTTCCACTCATAGAGGACGCGGCCCAGGACGTGGTGGGTCCAGGTCGCGGTCACGGGGAGGTGGTGATCCCGTGCGAGCGCCAGGATCCGCCAGGCCTGGTTCTCGAGGAGATCGAGCCGGCCGTCGGCGAGGTAGCAGTAGCCCATGATGAGCAGCAGGCGCGCCGTGTAAACGGCCGTCGAGCCGGTCTCACGGTCAGCCCGAGCCCGATACATGTTGAGGGCATCCCTGCCGTGGCCACGCCGGTGGAGCGCCACGCCAAGCAGTCCGTCGGCCAGGCCGCGCGCGTACAACTGTTCCTCGGCGAGATGTTCGCCTCCGCGCTGCGCGTGGGCCAGCGCCGCTCGCAAGTCCCCCCGACGAAGCCAGACCTCGCCCCACAGGGTGTCCAGCTCGCCGCGGAGACGGGGATCCGCGTCATCTGCAGACGATCGGGAAGCGAGGGCCAGCTCGACTTGATCCAGGAGCGGCACCATCGCCAGGACACGTCCGTGGAAGTGCAGCACCCAGGCGCGCGCCAGCAAGAGGGCCGGTCGGCTGCCAGTCAGATGGGGCGGGAGGCCGTCAATCTCGCTGGCGACTCGGGTCCAGGCTTCGCGGTTGAGGCCCACGTGGATATCGGACTCCACCAGGCGAGCAGCGGCGTCGTCATCGCCGGCCGCGAGCAAGTGGCGCACGGCGGCGATGACCGACCCGTCGGCTGCCAGCCACGCGGCAGCCCGCCGATGGAGCGCGGCGACGTCGTCCGGGGCAACCTCTTCACGCAGGCGGCGGCGCAGCAGCTCCTCGAAGAGATGGTGGAATCGAAACCACTCTCCGTGCTCGTCGAGCCCTACCAGCATCGCGCCGTCGCGCATGAGGCGGATCAACATCTCGCCGGCCGTGCTCGTCGAGATGCCACCGACGACGGCGCTGCAGAGCGCGGCACAGAAGCGGTCCAGGATCGCGGTTTCCAGCAAGAAGCGACGCACGTCCGTCGGCTGATCCGCCAGCGCCTCGTCGAACAGGTAGTCACGGATGTACTCATGGCTGCCGGTGGCGAGCGCGGCGAGGACCGCATCGCGGTCGGGCCGGTCGCGGAGCAAAATCGCCGCCAGCCGCAGTCCGACCGGCCAGCCTTCTGTGCGCTCCAACAAGAAGGTGACAGTCTGCTCCGGCAGGTGTTCGTCGAGCGAGAGATCCAGGAACGTCCGCGCCTCGTCCGGGCCGAACCTGAGATCGTCGACCCCGATCTCGGCAAGCTGCGCTTCGGCCCGGAGCGTCGGCAGTGGCAGCGGTGGTAGCACGCGAGACGCGACGACGACGTGCGGCCGCTCCGGCAGGCGTAGCAGGATGTCGGAGAGCAGCTCGTGCACGAACGGCGAGCGGATCTGATCGTAGTTGTCAAGGATCAGGACCAGCGGTTCTGACAGCGAGCTGAGCTCGTCCGTGAGGGTGATCGCGAGCAGTGTCGGCGAGGGCGGCTCGGGCTGATTGAGGAGGGCGAGGGTGTCCTTCCCGACGCCGGGAAGCACGGTCTGGATGGCCGCGACCAGCACTCGAACGAACGCGGGCAGGGTGTCGTCCTGCTCATCCAGGGACAGCCAGGCAGTCTGGTGGGTGCCCGCTGCTGCCCAGATCGCGAGCAGCGTGCTCTTGCCGTAGCCGGCCGGGGCCCACAGCAGGGTCATCTTGATGGCGACGGCTCGGGAGAGCCGCGTCACGAGGTGCGGCCGGTCGATCAGGTCGGCCGGCCGCCGTGGGCGATGCAGCTTTGTCCGCGGCACGTGCAGCTCCGCCGGATGCGACGTCGTCATCGCCAGCATTCGAGCTCCTCTGGGCCCGCCCGCTGAGATGGGTTGTTTCGGGCGCGGCGTTCTCCGGTGCGGTACGAGCGCTCGTTCGCCACGCTACCTCTGAGGTGCCGTCGGTCGGTCTCCAAGTCGGACCTGGACCGTCTGCTCGCGCCCGTCGCGAACGACGGTCACCGGGACGGTTTCGCCGGGCTTGTACTGGGTCGAGAGGGCGTACTCCAGATCGGCCCGGTCCTCGACCGGCGTCTCGCCGATGCGGATGATGACGTCGCCCGGGCGCAGGCCAGCCGCAGCGGCCGGACCGCCGGGCGCGACATCCCTGATCACGACGCCCGTCGCCTGCTGCAGGCCGAGAGCGCCACGGAGGGCCTCGTTGACGCTGACCACGGAGATCCCGAGGTAGCCCCGTGCGACTCGGCCATTCTGCCGAAGCTGGTCGATGATCGGCTTCGCGGAATCGATCGAGATCGCAAAGCCGATCGTGTTCGCCTCGGCGGCCCCGATCGTGTTGACGCCGACGACCTCACTCCTGAGGTTCACCAGCGGGCCGCCCGAGTTGCCGGGGTTGATGGCGGCGTCCGTCTGGATCAGGCTGTACAACGTCGGACCTGGCGCACCGGACGGCCCCGGGGGCTCCTGGACCTCGCGACCGAGCGCACTGACGACGCCGGCTGTGACGGTGGGACCGCCGGGCAGACCGAGCGCGTTCCCGATCGCCACCACCCAATCGCCAACCTTCAGGCTATCGGAGCTTCCGAGCGGCACGATAGGCAACCCATCCCCCTGCACCTGCATGACCGCGAGGTCCGTCTGCGCGTCACTGCCAAGCAGCCGTGCGTCGAACTGACGGTTGTCCGGCGGGGGCAACACCACGCGCAGCCGTTGGGCCCCCTCGACCACGTGATGGTTGGTGACGATGAACCCGGCCGGATCGTAGATGAAACCGGTGCCGACGCCGCGCGGGACCAGCCCCGGCCCGATCGACTGTGACGGATCGCGCGACGCGATGGCGAGGTTCTGCACCAGCACGGTAGCCGGCCGCACCTTTTCGGCGACGCCGACGACGTCCGGGCCGGCCATCTGAGAGCTCGTGGCAGCCGAGGCGGTCGTCGTGGGCGCCGCCTGTGGGGTCGTCGGTGGGATCATCGCGGTGGAATCGCAGGCGGTGAGCGGCACCAGCAAGGCCAGCGATACCGAGCACGTCAGGATCCTCAAGCGTCGCGACGTCATTGCAGATGCCCCTCTCTTACCGGAGTGGTGCCAGGCGTTATTCGGAGCGCTCGGAGTGCGCCGGCGTCGTGCCTCGCCGAACCGGGTCAGTCTGGACAAGCACGGTGGCGTCCCGGGCGTAGACACCGTACGATCGCCCGGCCGGCGCATGCTCCAGGTAGCCGCGCACGGCCAGCCAGCGGAGGAAGCGCAGATGCGCCAGGTCGATCTCTCGTGGCCGTTGGACGAACATCTGGACTTCGCCGTCGTAGTCGCTGCTCTTCGCCATGCCACACCTCCGCTTGCCGCTCCCTGACGCGCACCACAGCGTGTGCTGACCGGTGGCGGCGAGGCCCGATCTCCGGGCCCCGCCACCGACCGGAGGCGGCTACTGCTGTACGAGCGCGTAGACTCCCAGTCCGGTCACCGACGCCGACACGTGGTTGCTGGCCGGGTCCATGTACAGCTTCGGAGCGACGGTCCAGGTGGTCCCGTCATAGCGCATCAGCGCGAAACGCGATTCGTCGCGCCCGGCGGCGAGTGCATCGCTGTACGAGATGGCCAGATTGACCTCGAGCGGGAGCACTGAATACGGCGCGCCGCCGCACGGCGAGGCGCTCAGCCGAAAGACGTAGTTACCCACGAGCGCCCCAGGTGGCGCCGGCTGCGACGTCGGGTTGACGCGAGTCAGCGTGACGTTCAGGTTGTCCTGGAACGACTTCACAGCGATACCGGCGTCCGGCCCCTGGTAGACGAGCATGCCGCCGTTCGCCAGGCACTGTGAGACCTCGTCAACCGGCGAGACGGACGGTCCAGCCGGAGGCGGAGCCGCGGCCGGAGCCGATGCCGGCACTGGGACCGGGATCGGGACCACCGTCACGTCGTCGACATTGTCATTGTCGTCGTCGTCTTCGTCGTTGTCCGCGTCCTCGTCGTCGTTGTCCACGTCCTCGTCGTCGTCCGTGTCGTCGTCGTCGTCGTCGTCCGTGTCGTCGTCGTCGTCGTCGTCGTCGTCGTCCTGGCTCAACGCGACGGTGTGACCCGAATCCCGTGTCCGCTGACCGTCGGTTGCGTGAGCAACCGCGCCCGGCCAGCCGGAGACCAGCATCGCCATGAGCCAGACGGCGATGAACAGCGGCACGATGCCCAGCCAGCTCGGCGTTCTCATGGAGGTGCACCTCCTGTGATGCATCCGGTCTCGATGTCCAGGCGCCGTCCGGTGACCGATGTGCGCGTCGCGAGCGTTCGATGCTGCGACGGCATCCTCAGGCAGTCACGCCGAGCGCCACTCGTTGCCACACCGCCGTGTCAGCCGGAGCTGCCAGGCCGATACCCCAGCATATCGAGCCGATTCGGCCGGTCCGGGATGCCAGCGTGCACCTTTCGCGTGGTGCCGCCTGACACCAGCGCGAACGCTCGACGAGGCCGTACACCGAGAGGGACGCTGGCTCGGGCTCGAGTGCGCGGGGGCGCGGAGCGTTCAGTGCTCGGGCGGTCCGGCTTCGAACCGGGACTTCTTCACCAGGAAGTAGCTCACGGCGAGTGCGATCATGATGGTCGCGATGCCGATGAGCTCCAGCCCGCCGGTATGGTGATAGTCGACCTGAATGATGTGCCGACCAACGGCGATCATCGCCACGATGAGAATGACTTCGGTCCGGATCGTGTGTTCGGCGAAGTAGACTTTGAGCGTATCGATCAGCTCCAGCCCCAGCAGCACCAGCAACACGCCTCCGAAGACGTTCTGAAGCGCGACCTGAAGCCCGCCCGCCGATTCCAACGTGGGACCCAGGCCGGTCCGGAGGGCGGCGAAGAGCGCCAGGTACAGCACCACCACGGCGATCGCGACTGCCAGAGCCAACAGCAGCCCAACCATGACCACAACAGTGGTCTCAAACGTTCGCAGAGCGGGGCTCCAGCGGGGTGCGTCCTTCATGATCGAGTCATAGGCCGCCGTGCAGTGTGACGCGGTGGCCCCGGCACGCCGCCGTGCCGGGGCCACCCACGTCTCGGAGTCACTCGCGCTCGAACGCGCGCCTGGTGCCGGGCAGCAGGCAGTACAACAAGATCACCGCGTTGACCAGGAAGCTGAGCGACACATCCGCCCAGGACGTCTCGCCCAGGAGCAGGACGAAGTCGAGAACCAGGTTGAACATCGAGACGACCACCAGGAAGATCCAGGCCTGAGGCTCGACCTTCCAGAGCATCTGGACCAGCCAGCCCCAGACCCAGACCAGCAACCCCCACATGATGGCGTGGAAGAGGCTGAAGGCCCGGATCTCGAGTCGCCCGATGACGAAGGGGATGATTCCCAGTGCTTGAAGGAGGTGCACGGCAGAAAGCACGGCAAGAATGCCTGCCCCGATGGCCAGGATCGTGACCATGATCGGCCGGTGGCGAGTCGGTGCGGCCGGCACAACGGCGGCGGCTGCTCCCGGCGCCGTCAAGATGGAATCGGGTCTCTTCTCTGGCTCGGTCGTCGTCGGTTCGCCTGCCATGTCGGACATCGTTTCGCTCCTGTTCTCTGCCTCTGTCGAGAGCGTGTCAGTCCTCATCTCTGCCATCGCCTCGCTCCGCCTCCCTGTGACTTAGATTCCACTCGGATCCACCAGGCCGAGCTCGACGGCGCGGGCCGCGGCCTGCGCTCGGTTGACCACGTCCAGCTTCGGAAACAGATGCCCGAGGCGATTGCGGACCGTTCCAGCGCTGAGGTGCAGCCGAGTCGCGATCTGCTGGTTCGTCAGCCCGGCCACCACCATACCCAGGATCTCGACCTCTCGGGCGGTCATCTGGCTCTCGATGAACGTGGCCTCGGCAAGCCGCCGGTCCTGCGCGCGCTCCTCGCGATGCTCGACGCGCAAGTCGCCGATCAGCTCCCGCAGGCGGTGGTCCCGCTCGAGCAGCTCGTCGTAGAGGGCGGCACGCTCGTCGTGCAGACGCTTCCGGTCGGTGACGTCGCGGGCCACCACCAGGAGTGATTCCACCTGGCCTTTCGCGCCAAGCTCTGGCACGAATCGCATCTGGTAGTCGCGATCCCCGAAGGGCGTGGGCCAGGTCAGCTCGGCCTCGCGCTCGCGCCCGAACCGAAGGACCGACCGCGCAACCGTCTCCCAGTTTTCGAGCTGCGGCGACGGCGAGCCGATCAACGTGCGGATCGTCTGACCGAGGAACTCAGTGACCGGCCGGCCGAGCGTCAGGCGCAACGCCAGGTTCGCCGAGAGAAGGCGGAGCTCTGAGTCGTAGCGTGCGATCGGATCGGGCGCCTGCTCGAGCAGCGCCTCGGCGACATGCCGTGAACGTGCCGAGTCGATCGCGGTCACCAGGACGTTGGCTGTCGCGCGGAGCAACTGCAGGTCCTCGTCGGCGAATCGCATCGCCCGCTCGGCGTGGACGCCGATCAGGCCGTAGGTGCGCCCGGCACACGCAATGGGGAGGAGCGCGCCGCTCACCATGCCACGCTCCAGAAGCGCCGGCATCGGGCGGAACCGGTTCTCACGAGCGAGATCGGCGACGATCACTGGCTCGTTCACAGCCAGCGCATACCCGAACTGCGATGTGCTGTCCCAGCATGGAGTTTCGCTGACGACGATGCCGTCGGGCAGTGCGAGGCCGGCTTCGATCAGGACCGTCGAACCGTCAGGACAGAGCCGTACGATCTGCGAGCAGTCGGCGTCGAGCACGTCCGCGACAACCATCGCCGCGGCATTGAGGACTTCCTGGAGGTCGTCGGCTGCGAGCGCGAACTGACCCAGATCGGCAACCGCTGCCATCTGGCGGCTCCGGATGGCGAGCGTGCGCGAGGTCTCAGTCGCTACGACATCCGCTTCTTGCTCGTTCGTGATGTCGGTGATGCTGCCGCGATAGCCGCGGAAGACGCCGCGCGCGTCGAAGACCGGCTTTCCGCTGACGCTCAACGTCGACGCGCTGCCGTCCTTGCCCAGCCGCCGGAACCGGAAGTCGTGGAACGGACGCCGCGCGCAGAGGTCAAGCTCGTGACGGGCGAGCTGCTCACTGGTGACATCAACGGTCGCGAGCTGGCGCCAGGTCTTGCCTACCTCGTTCTGGGGCCATGGGTCCGCCATGTGCTGATGGCCGGTCGAGAACCAGGTGAACCGCAGGCTCTCATCCTGCTCCCAGAACCAGTCCGCCGCGATCTCGGCGAAGTCTCGGAGGCGCCGTTCTCGCTCGTCGCCGCGTGCACGAAGCCGCTCTGCGAGCTCGAGGGAGCGTGCATCGTCCAGCGCGGCGCTCGTCAGGCTGGCCAACGCGTTCAACGCCCGCTCGTCGTCTGGGTTGAGCGCATGCGGCGCGGGATCTGCCACAACCAGCGCGCCGAACGAACCGGTCGGCCTCATCAACGGTACGCCCAGCCATGACCGCGTGTCCCCGACAGTGGACACGATGTCCGCCTGGCCGCTCTGGTCGAGTCTGATGTCGCTGAGCAGGCGAGATTGACCACGACGGATGACCGCGCCGATCAGATCGTCCAGGACCGTCGCGCGCCGGCCTCGTGCCGCCAACAGACGACCAGCGGCGGCGACGATCTCGAAGGAGTCGCCGGTCTCGTCCAGCACGGCCACCGCGACGTCAGCCCGCCCAAGCAGGTCGACCGCCGCCTCGACCAGGCGTTCGAGACGGCCATGGAGGGTGCCTTCACCCTGGATCTCGAGCAGGCTTCGCAGTACCGCGTTCGCCAGGCTCCGGTCAGTCGGATCCAGCGCGGGCGGGTGATCGGGCAGCGCCACGACACCGAGTGAGTCACACTGATGGGCTGTGCCCAGGTCGATCGGGCCGATCCGTAGTTCCTCGTGCGTGACAGCCATTGGAGGCACTCCTTCAGCAAGAGTTCCCGCCTCCTGCGCAATCGCAGCTTGCGTCAGGTGCCGGTTCGGCGTTTGCAGTCACAAAGCGGCCAAAGATCCTGTATCACGATCCGTCTTCTCGATCGTGACCTCTGGGACCTTGCGATCGGATTCGCCGGGAGATCAGGCGGTCGGCCGCGGTCGGCGCCTCAGGGGCGCCGCGCACCGCCGGACCTAGCTCGATCATAGGCTCGCACGCGAGCCGCGCAGAGCCCCGTCATGGAGTATTTTTGGGGGGGGTCAACGGAGTAGTTCTGGTGCCGCGTTCCTGCCTGTTGCTCGCCGCGGGGCACGATCGCGAGCGGTGGCAACCCGACCGTTTGCCCGAGGCGACGAGGTGCCGAATGACATTCGCCGTACGGTGCCACCCGGCCTCTGTCAGCCCGGTCAGGCCACGCTAGACTGACCCACATGCCCTTGCGGGCGACTGTCTCCCCAGGTCCATGTCGTCGGTGATTCGTCGAAGCTGGACATCCCGGATCACTGGGGCCGCATCGACGCCCTCTGGGCGTGGGCGAAGGCGTTTGGAAATTGCGCGCCGGCCGGCCGCACCCCGCGCCCTCACGGAGGTGCCGGGGCGGGCTCACCGCGAGGAGGACCACCATGTCGAACGAGCCAGTGGAATCGGAGCTGGCGTTGCCGCCCGAAGCGGAGCAGGCCAGCCCAGCCATGCCCTGGGGGTTGGTGATTCCGCTTGCGTTGGGACAGTTCCTCTGTAGCTACGCCAATTCGGCCCTGAACGTCTCGATCTCCGACATCTCAGCGGATCTCGGCACCACAGTCACGGGCGTGCAGACGGCCATCACCCTCTTCACGCTAGTGATGGCGGCCCTGATGATCACCGGCAGCAAGCTGACGGACATCTGGGGCCGCAAGTGGACGTTCCTGCTCGGCATCCTCGTCTTCGCAGTGGGTGCCACGATTGCCGGCCTGGCCCCCGCGATGGGTGGCATGGTCCTGGGCTTCTCGCTGTTGCAGGGGATCGCGACCGCGCTGCTGATCCCCCCGGTCTACATCCTGGCCACGGTCGGCATCAACGACCTCCGGGCACGCGCGGCGGCGTTTGGCATCATCGGTGGAGCGGGCGGCGTCGGAGCCGCGGCCGGTCCCTTGATCGGCGGCATCATCACGTCGGCCATTTCCTGGCGGGCCACGTTCGCCAGCGAGGTGCTCCTCGCCCTCGTGATCCTGGTGCTGAGCCGCAAGATTGTCGACGTCCCATTCGTCGGCACGAAACCGAAACTGGACTTCGTCGGCGTGTTCCTCTCGGCCGCCGGGATGGCGTTCGTGGTGCTCGGCGTGATGCAGGCCAGCGATTACGGCTGGCTACAGGCGCGCCAGGACTGGGTTATCGCAGGTCGCGTCCTGATCCCGCAGGGCGGTATCTCACCGGTCTGGCCCCTCGTCGGCATTGGCCTCCTGCTGTTCTGGCAGTTCTTCCGGCACATCCGGAGCCAGGAGGAGGCAGGGAAGGAGCCGTTGGTCCATCTCCGTGTCCTCCGGAGCGGGCTTACCAACATCGGGCTGCTCACTCAGAACTTCCAGTGGTTCGTGCTGCTTGGCTCGTCGTTCGTCATCGCGGTCTACTTCCAGGTTGCGCGCGCCAACAGCGCCATCGAGACGGGGCT
>Ga0075431_100006009_pt1 | contig 12029 bp, 8 predicted proteins | sample RhiMetdeltSRZDD5_FD_75297 | JGI IMG/M metagenome (GOLD analysis project Ga0075431, IMG submission 75297) | Populus rhizosphere microbial communities from Tennessee, USA - Rhizosphere MetaG P. deltoides SRZDD5 | ecosystem: Host-associated > Plants > Roots > Rhizosphere > Soil | place: USA... | reverse complement strand
GGCCTCAAGGCCGAGTCGATCCGGATCGACCGCATCCCGGGCAAGTCGACGGTCGGGATCGAGGTCCCCAACGACCGCCGCGAGGTGATCCGGCTGCGCGAGGTGGTCGAGTCGCAGAAGTTTCGCGACTCCGATTCGAAGCTCACCCTCGCGCTCGGCAAGACGATCGACGGTGCCAACTACGTCGCCGACCTGGCGCGCATGCCGCACCTCCTGATCGCGGGCGCGACGGGCGCGGGCAAGTCGGTGGCGCTCAACTCGATCCTCGTCTCGCTGCTCTACAAGGCGACCCCCGACGAGGTCAAAATGATCCTCGTCGACCCGAAGCGGCTCGAGCTCGGGCTCTACGCCGACATCCCGCACCTGCTGACGCCGATCGTCACCGATCCGAAGCGCGCCAGCTACTCGCTCAAGTGGGCCGTCGCGGAGATGGAGACGCGCTACAAGCACCTCGCCGCCTTCGGCGTGCGCAACATTGACCAGTACAACCAGGAGGTCTGTCCGACGGTCGACCGTAACCTGGCCGAGGACTCGGAGGAACTGCCCAAGCCGCTCCCCTACATCATCGTCGTCATCGACGAGCTGGCCGACCTCATGATGGTCTCGGCGCGCGACGTCGAGGAGAGCATCACGCGGCTGGCCCAGATGGCGCGCGCCGTCGGCATCCACCTGGTGCTCGCCACGCAGCGCCCCTCGGTCGACGTGATTACCGGGCTGATCAAGGCCAACTTTCCCTCGCGCATCTCCTTCCGCGTCTCGTCGAAGGTCGACTCGCGGACGATCATCGACACCAACGGGGCCGAAGCGCTCCTCGGCCAGGGCGACATGCTCTTCCTCCCGCCCGGCACCTCGCGGCTGGTGCGCGTCCACGGGGCCTACGTCGACGAGAAGGAGGTCAAGCGCATCGCCGACTTCGTCCGCGCCCAGGGCCGCCCCGCCTACGACGACAAGATCACCATGAGCGAGAAGGAGATCGAGGGCGATGAGCTGGCCGATCTCAAGAAGGACGAGAAGTACGACGAGGCGCTCCGCATCGTCATCGAGATGGGCCGCGCCTCGACCTCGGTCCTCCAGCGGCGGCTGCGCATCGGCTACGGCCGCGCCGCCTCGATCATCGACATGATGTACCGCGAGGGCGTCGTCGGCCCCGAGGACGGCAGTAAGCCGCGGCAGGTTTTGGTCAAAGCTGATTTCCTCGATCGCCTGGATCAGATGCATGAAGAGGAAGGGTGAGGGCGCCCCGGTTAACCCCTTATCTCCAGAGGCCGTCCGCCTTCTCGGCAGTGGCCGGCGAAACATTTTTCACAGGCATCAAGAGAAGGGTATCTTGGACATTAACAACATGTAAGGCTAAGTCGTGATTTCACTTGATCATAGCCCGATGTCATTGTTTTACTATGAGTTAGCAAACTGTCGATGAAATGTGCAATTTGCTATAAGTAACTCTTTTTTCGGGACTTGAGCGGAATCGTACCCACCTTTTCCACAGACTTTTCCACAGAAGTTGTGGAAAACCAGAGAGACGGGCGACGACGGAAAGATGAAACTGCAATTGGCACTCGACAGACCGGATCTGACGCGCGAGCTGGAGCTGGTGGGGAGTGTGGCGCGCTATGTGGATTTGATCGAGGCGGGGACGCCGCTCTTGATCCGCGAAGGGATTCGCGCGGTGCGCGAGCTGCGCCGGCGCTACCGCGGGCGGCTGGTGGTGGCCGACATCAAGGTCGTGGACGCGGGGGAGCCGATCGCGGAGCTGGCCTTCGCCGCCGGGGCCAACGTGGTGACGGTGCTCGGGTGCGCGTCGGACGAAGTGATCGAGCGGGTGGTACGCTCGGCGCGGCGCTACGACGGCGAGGTCATGGTCGACAGTCTGTGCGTCGACGACATCCCGCGGCGGGCGCGCGAGCTGCGCGGCCTGGGCGTCAACTCGATCTGCATCAACCGCCGGGGCTTCCGCAAGCACAAGCAGAACAAGGAGGAGGCGCACCGGCGGCTGCTCGCCTTGATCGAGGAGATCGACCTCCCGGTCTACCTCGCCGGAGGGATCGACGCGGCCGAGCTGACGCGGCTGCGCGAGGACCCGCTCGCCGGGGTGATCGTCGGCGCGGCCATCGCCGAGGCTGCCTCGCCCGCCGAGGTGGCGCGGCAGATGCGGCAGATTCTCGACGGGAAGACATAGGCCACGGATGACGCGGATTTGACGGATGCTCACGGATCAGAAATCCGTGGGCTATTTCTTTTCGGTTAAAAACGACATGGCCTCGATCCGCGTCCGCTCGTCCGAGCGGAAGACGCCGCGGACGGCCGAGGTGATGGTCGTCGCCCCGGCCTTCTTGATCCCGCGCATGGCCATGCACAGGTGGACGGCCTCGATCACGACCATGACGCCCTTCGGGCGGAGCTCGCCGTGGTAGAGCAGCTCGGCGATCTGCGTCGTCAGCCGCTCCTGGACCTGCGGCCGCCGCGAGAAGATGTCAGCGATGCGGGCGAGCTTCGAGAGGCCGACGATCCGCCCCTCCTTCGGGATGTAGGCGATGTGGGCGACGCCGGTGAATGGGAGCAGGTGGTGCTCGCAGATGCTCGCCAGCGAGATGTCCTTGACCATGACGATCTCGTCGTGAGTCTCGGCGGGGATGACCTTGAGTTCGGCCGTCGCGTCCTCGTGCAGACCGCCGCAGACCTCGGCGTACATCTCGGCCACCCGGCGCGGCGTCTCGAGAATCCCGGGCCGGGTCACATCCTCGCCGATGCCCTCGAGGATGAGCCGCACCCCGGCGGCGATCTTGTCTAAATCCATCCGGCTCTCTTCGCCCATGGCTCTCCCCTACTTCACGTTGAGCAGCTCGACCTCGAAGACGAGCGTCGCGTTGGGCGGGATGACGCCGCCCGCGCCGCGCGCGCCGTAGCCCAGATCGGGCGGGACGAAGAGTTGCCGCTTGCCGCCGACCTTCATCGTCATGACGCCCTCGTCCCAGCCCTTGATCACGCGGCCGACGCCGATCTGGAATTCGAAGGGCTGGCCGCGGTCGACCGAGCTGTCAAACTTCGTGCCGTCCGTGAGCGTCCCGGTGTAGTGCACGACCGCCGTCTGCCCGGGCATCGGGCTCGGGCCTGAGCCGCTGACCAGGTCCAGGTACTTGAGCCCCGAGGCCGTGGTCACGGTCCCGGGCGGGACGACCAGCCTGGTGTAGGGCGTGGTCTGCCAGGAGACTGCCTGCCAGCGCCCGGCGCGCTTGACCCAGACCGACGTGTGGCTCGTCTGGCCGAGCGCCTTCTGGCCGCGGACGTAGGTCGATCGCCCGTTGACCACCGCCGCCGTGCCGTAGAGCCGGAGTTTGAAATCGTCGCTCCGGATTTCGTCGAGCTTGACGGCGCCCGATTTGACCATGGCGATCATCTCCGCCTTGGTGATCGGCCCGCCGTCGCTGTTGATGGCGACGAAGTCGCTCGCGAAGATGCGGTCGAGCGCTGCCGTGTCCTGCTTGACGACGGCGTCGAACCACTCGCGCTCGAGCTTCTTGATCTCCGCCTCCGGGACCGGGGCCGCCTTCCGGCCCGCCCGCCGGCCTTTGACCTGCCCCGCCACGGGTGACGAAATCAGCGCGGCGAGCAGCGCCAGGCCGAGAACTCTTTTCATCTTTAACTCCGGTTGTGGTATTTCAAGCATGCGGCTCAACGTCCGCCAGCCGAGACAATACTGGATGTGCCGAGCTTGAGGCAAGACAGGAGGGACATGAAGAAGGGAGCGCAGCGCCGGCGCGGCCTCAGCCGCCGGTCATTCGTCAAGCTGCTCCCGGCGGCCGGCCTGGGCGCGCCCGGGCTGGGACAGCAGCCTCAGACGCCGCCCGCGCCGCAGCGGGTGACGCGAGAGGCCCTGCGATGCGCCGAGCAGTTGATCGGCTTTGACCTCACTGAGGCGCAGGAAGAGATGGCCCTGCCCGGGGTCAACCGCCAGCTCGGCAGCTACGAGGCGCTGCGCGGGGTCGAGATCCCACTCGACACCGAGCCGGCCATCTCGTTCCGCCCCGCGCTGCCGGGCAAGAAGTTCGAGACGCGCGCCGCCAGGTTCCGCCTCGGCAAGGCCGAGCCACCGCGCTTTGGGGCGGTCGAGGATCTGGCCTTCGCCACGCTCGCGCAGCTGGCCGAGCTGGTCCGCACGAAGCAGGTCTCACCGGTCGAGCTGACGCGAATGTACCTCGGGCGGCTCAAGCGTTACGGGCCGCGGCTCAACTGCGTCGTGACGCTCACCGAGGAGCTGGCGCTGGCGCAGGCCGAGGAGGCGGAGCGCGAGATTCGGCGCGGGCGCTACCGCGGGCCGCTCCACGGCATCCCCTGGGGGGCGAAAGACCTCTTCGCGACCAAAGGCATCCGGACGACGTGGGGGGCCGAGCCGTACCGGGAGCAGGTCATCGACTACGACGCGACAGTCATCGAGCGACTGCGCGCGGCGGGGGCAGTGCTCGTCGCCAAGCTCTCGATGGGGGCGTTGGCGCAGGGCGGGCGCTGGTTCGGCGGCATGACGCGCAACCCCTGGCAGGTCGAGGAGGCGGCGACCGGGTCGAGCGGGTCGAGCGCCGGGTCGGCGGCGGCGACCGCGGCCGGGCTCGTCGGCTTCTCGCTTGGGACCGAGACGCTCGGCTCGATCGTCACGCCCTCGTCGCGGTGCGGCGTGACGGGGCTGAGGCCGACCTATGGGCGCGTCAGCCGCTATGGGGCGATGGGGCTGAGCTGGACGATGGACAAGATCGGGCCGATTTGCCGCGGGGTGGAGGACTGCGCGGCGGTCCTCGACGCAGTCTACGGCCCCGACGGGCGCGACCTGACGGTCGGCGACGTGCCCTTCAACTGGGCGCCCGAGACGCCGCTCGCGAAGATGCGCGTCGGCTATCTCAAGTCGGAATTCGACGGGGCGCGGGCCGAGCAGCGCCCGGTCTACGACGAGGCGCTCGCGGCGCTGCGCGCGGCCGGCGCGCGGCTCGAAGAGGTCGAGCTGCCCAAATTCCCGGCCCAGAGCCTGCGTTTCATCCTCACGGCCGAGGCGGCGACGGCCTTCGACGACCTGACGCGGGGCGGCGGGCTCGATCAGTTGTCGGGGCAGGCGCCGGGCGACTGGCCGAACACCTTCCGAATGGCGCGGTTCATCCCGGCGGTCGAGTACCTGCGCGCGCAGCGGGCGCGGACGCTGCTCATGCGTGAGATGGACAGGTTCATGGAGCGGTGGGATGTCTTCGTCTCGCCCGCGCCGGGGAGCGCGAGCTTGCTCGTGACCAACCTCACCGGCCACCCGGCGGTCGTCATGCCCTGCGGGTTCGCCCGCGAACTGCCGCAGGCGATCATGTTCACCGGGCGGCTCTACGATGAGGGCGCGCCGCTGCGGGTCGCGCTGGCCTTCGAGCGGGCGACGAAGTGGCACACCATGCACCCGAAGCTGGACTGGGAGTGAGGGCAAAAAGATAGCCCACGGATGACGCAGATTTAACGGATCGGCACGGATCAGACCCAAGAGGAGATAAGGCGATGCCACCCTCCCGAACCGCCGCGGTTTTTTTGCTCTGTTTGATTGCCGCCGCCGGGCAGCAGAATGCGGGAGTCTCCGGAGGCTCGCCGGATCTCGTCATGTGGTTCGACACTCCGGCGCGACAATTCACCCAGTCTTTACCATTGGGCAACGGCCGGCTCGGCGCCATGGTCTTCGGGGGCGTCGACGAGGAGCGTGTGATTCTCAATGAAAGCTCGCTCTGGTCCGGTTCGCCGCAGGACGCCGACCGCCCCGACGCAGCGCGACACTTGCCCGAGATTCGCCGCCTCTTGATCGAAGGGAAGAACGTCGAGGCCGAGAAACTCGTCTACGCGCACTTCACTTGCCGCGGCCCCGGTTCGGCCAGAGGCCAAGGCAAGGATGCCCAATACGGTTCCTACCAGGTGCTCGGCGATCTGCGGCTCGCTTTCCCGGCGGGCGCCGCCGGGGTTCAACACTACCGGCGCGGACTCGACCTCGCCGATGCCCTGGCCCGCATCGACTACGTCCAGGCCGGGGTCAAGTATCGGCGCGAAGCTTTCATCAGCGCGCCCGATGAGGCCGTCATCATGCGGCTCACGGCCGACAAGCCCGGGCAAATCTCCTTCGACGCCAGGCTCGACCGCCCCGAACGGTCGACCACCACCGCTGACGGCGACGGCGGTTTGCTCATGTCGGGACAACTGAATAACGGCACGGACGGCAAGGGAATGAAATATGCCGCGCGCCTGCGGGTCCTCAATCGGGGCGGCGAAATATCGGTCCGGGAGAGCGCGGTGCGAGTGCGCGGGGCCAACGAGGCCGTCTTGCTCCTCACCGCCGCGACGGACTATCGGGGGTTCGCCGGGCGCCGGACGCCGGACCCGCTCGCGGCGTCGGCCGAGGACCTGGCCCGGGCGGCGGCGAAACCCTTTCAGGCGTTGCTCTCCGCGCATCTCGCAGATTTTCAGCGCCACTTCAATCGCTCGGCTTTGACGCTCGGGCCCGCCGACGCCGAGGCAGGGGCCAAACCGACCCCGGAACGCCTCAAGGCATTCGCGGGCGGCGCGCGGGACCCGGGGCTCGCGGCTCTATATTTCCAGTTCGGCCGGTATTTGCTGATCTCCTCCTCGCGCCCGGACGGTTTGCCGGCGAACCTTCAGGGCATCTGGGCCGAAGAGGTCCAGGCGCCCTGGAATGCCGACTGGCATCTCAACGTCAACGTCCAGATGAACTACTGGCCCGCCGAAGTGGCCAATCTGTCGGAACTGCACCAGCCGCTTTTTGCGCTCATCGCTTCCTTGCAAGGGCCGGGCGCCCGCACCGCCAAGACGTATTACGGCGCGCGGGGCTGGGTCGCGCACGTGATCACCAATCCGTGGGGATTCACCGCGCCGGGCGAAGGCGCCTCCTGGGGCTCGACGCCGAGCGGCTCGGCCTGGCTCTGTCAACACCTCTGGGACCATTACCTGTTCACTCGTGACACCGCATTCCTCAAGCAGGCCTACCCCATCATGAAGGGCTCGGCACAGTTCTACGCCGATATGCTGATCGAAGAGCCCAAGCACAAGTGGCTGGTCACGGCGCCCGCCAACTCGCCGGAAAATGGGTTCAAGCTGCCGGACAAGTCTGTGGCCAATGTCTGCATGGGGCCGACCATCGACATGCAACTGCTCCGGTATCTTTTCGCCGCGGTCATCGAGGCCTCGCGCATCCTCGGCGTGGATCAGGATCTTCGCCGGGAGCTGGCCGCGACGCGAGCGCGCCTGGCGCCGACACGCATCGGCTCGGACGGGCGCGTCATGGAATGGCTCGAGGAGTACGAAGAGGCCGAGCCGACGCACAGGCACATCTCGCATTTATGGGGTCTCTACCCTGGTGATGAGATCACGCCGGAGGGAACCCCGGAGCTGGCGGCGGCGGCGCGCAAGACTTTGGAGTCCCGGGGCGACATCTCGACGGGCTGGTCATTGGCCTACAAGATCAACCTCTGGGCGCGGCTCGGCGACGGCAACCGGGCGCACCGGCTGCTCAGCCTGCTCCTTTCACCTGTGGGCAGCCGCGGCGACACGGGCGGCGCGCGATTCGCCGGGGGCAGTTACGACAACCTGTTTGATGCTCACCCCCCGTTCCAGATCGACGGCAATTTCGGCGCTGCGGCCGGGATCGCCGAAATGCTGGTGCAGAGCCACAACGACCTGATCCGGTTCCTCCCCGCGCTGCCCGACGCCTGGCCCGAGGGGCAGGTCACCGGCTTGCGGGCCCGCGGCGGCTTTGATATCGACATCGCCTGGAAGGGGGGAGAACTGACCGGGGCGACACTTCGATCAACGCTCGGGGGGCCGTGCAAGATCCGCTACGGCCGCCGGATGCTGGAACTCAAAACAGAGATCGGCAAAAGCTACCGGATCAATGAGCGGCTCAATCAGAATTGAGACGGGAAATGGCCCACGGATGACACGGATTGGACGAAGTTTGACGGATGAAATCCGTGAACATCGCGCATGAAGTCGGCGATCAATGCGGCCAGCCTCGCCGGCTGGTCCTCGGGGATGAAGGTGCGCGAGTCCCCGACCTTCTCCAGCCGCGCGTGGGGGAAAAGCCGGGCGAGCCGCTCGCCGTGCTCGACCGGAAACAGGCGGTCCTCGGGGGCCCAGACGATGAGGACGGGGCGCCGGAAGTCGGCGAGCTTCGCGGCGGCCTCCAACGTGTAGCGCGGCGAGATGGCCGTGAGCGCCCGGCCGACCTCGCGCCGGATGGCGGCGCTCCTGATCACGGGGCCGACGTAGGCGTCAGAGATCTCGCGCGCGAGCGGGCGCTTAGTGAGCAGGCCGAAGGCGGTCGGCTGCTTGCGCAGGGCCTCGAAGCGCAAGGTCTGCGCCACCAGGAAGACGAAGCCGGGCAGGCGCGCGCCCCACTGGAGGGGGCGGAACATCTTCGGCGGGAAGTTATCGAAGGCGTCGCAGTTGGTCAGGACGAGGCGCGCGACGCGCTCCGGTCGCGTGGTGACGACGAGCTGGCAGAGCGCGCCGCCAGTGTCGTTGCCGACCAACGTGACGTCTTGCAGCCGCATGGCCTCGAGAAAGTCGGTGATCAATTTCGCGAGGCCGGGCGGGCTGAGGTCCGCGTTCGGCCCGAGCGGCAGGTCGTGCGCGCCGAGGGGCCAGTCGGGGACGACACAGCGGAAGTTGCGGGCGAGCGGCGGCACGACCTGGCGCCAGAGCAGGCCGTTGGCCAGCAGCCCGTGGACGAAGACGATCGGCGCGCCCGCGCCCTGCTCGCGGTAGCGGATTGTCCCCTGCTCGAGTTGAATCTCTTTGACGGTCATCTCGCGCCTCCATTGCAAAGTGTGGGGGCAGGGACAAGCCCTGCCCCTACTTTCATGATCCGGCGTCAGTTTGCCGCGGGAGCCGACGCGGCGCAATTACCCCGGAGGTAATGGCCGCGCGTCAGGCTCCGTGTTATGCTCCGCCCGAGATGAATGCGGTGGGAGAATTACTGCGGCACTGGCGGACGACGCGCCGCCTGAGCCAGCTCGAGCTAGGGCTCGAGGCGGGGGTCTCGGCGCGCCACATCAGCTTCCTCGAGACCGGGCGCTCGCGTCCGAGCCCGGAGATGGTGGTCGCGCTCTCGAGCGTGCTCGACGTGCCGCTGCGCGAGCGCAATACGCTGCTCAACGCGGCCGGCTACGCCCCGCTCTACCGCGAGACGAGCCTCGACGACCCGCAGATGGCGCAGGTCAGGCAGGCGCTCGAGCTGATCCTCAAGCAGCACGAGCCGTTCGGCGCGGTGGCCTTCGACCGCCGGTGGGACGTCGTCATGGTCAGCCCGGCCTACGCCCGCTTTTACGAGCTCCTCGTCGGGGCCGGCCCGCCGCCGCTCGCCGTCATCCCGCCGCCGCGGCCCAATTTGCTGCGCCTCCTGCTTGACCCGCAGGCGCTGCGGCCGCACATCGTCAACTGGGAGGCGGCGGCCCGCGCCGTCCTCGCGCGGGCGCACCGGGAGATGGCCTGGGACAGTGACCCGGAGGCGCGCGAGCTACTGCGGTCGCTGCACGCCTACCCGGACGTGCCGGCGCGCTGGGAGGAGATCGACCTCGAGTCGCCGTCGGCGCTCGTCGTCCCGGTGGAGCTGCGGCTGGGCGAGCAGACGCTGAGACTCTTCAGCACCCTGACCACGCTCGGCAGCCCGCAGGACATCACCCTCCAGGAGTTGCGCATCGAGTCCTTCCACCCGGTCGACGAGGCGACCGCCCGCCTCGCCCGCTCAATGATGGGGCCCGCTCAATGACAGGGATCGACGCTCACGGGTACTGATCCGTGGGCCCCGGCCCGACCCGCATCGCCCGCGGGCCGTCCCCCAGCGCCCCGATCTCCCGGCGCAACGCCCGTCGCTCGAGCAGCATGCGCAGGAACTGGCCGCGCCGCCGGAGCAGCAGCAGGGCGGCCTGATACCAGCCCCTCATCGCGTAGAGCTCCTCCGCCCACCGCAGCCCCACGTAGCCGGAGACCACGGCGGCCGGCAGGGCAGCGGCGGCCAGGCGCCACCCCGAGGCGGCGTAGACGCCGGCCGTGAAGAGGATCCAGGTCAGCGGCATGAGCAGGATGGCGATGAGGATCTTGGCCGTCGCGCCGCTCTCGTCCGGCCCGTGCCGCTTGAAGCGGCGGGAGAGGAGTTCAGAGGCGAGGTAGGCCGGCAAGTGGAGCACGAGCCCGAGGAGGGCGACTGGCGTGAGCAGCGCGAGCAGCAGACTCCCGAGCGAGAGGTGGCGCCAGACGAACGAGTGGGTGTGCGCGACGACGGAGAGCGTCTCGGGCGTGACGCCGAGGCGGCGCAGGGCCTCCTCGAAACGGCGGATGCGCCCCTCGAGGGCGGCGATCCGCCCGGGGTCCCGCAGCCGCCGCGCGCGGGCGAAGCGCCGCAGGAACTCGAACTCCCCGGTGAGCGACGGCCGCAGGTTGATCGCGTGGTCGATTGAGGAGAAGAGCCGCTCGGCCTTCCTCACGACCTCGAGCTCCCCCTCGTCCTCCAGGTTGAGCGTCACCCCGAGAAGGGCCTTCTCGATGCGCTCCGTAAGCCGCCGGACCTCCTCGCGCGGCGGCTCGCCCCTGGCATCCAAGGCGACCGGCGCAACCTCCAGCGCGCCCCCAAAACGGAGCAGCGCCTCGCCGCGGAAGGGCGTCTTCGAGGCGTAATATAATCCGACGGGCACGACCTTCAGCACGGAAAGTCGAGGGCCGCCGCGCCCGACCGAAAGCGCGCCGAGCGCGATGCGCGCCGCGCCGGTCTTGATCGGCCCGAGCCGCGTCGTCCGCTGCGACAAGCCCTCGGGGAAGAGAGCGATGCACCGCCCCTGCCGCAGCAAGTCGTGGCAGGCGGCGAAGGTCTTGAGGTTCTGCGCCGGGTCCTCGCCCGGGTCCAGCCGCCGGTAGAGCGGGAGCGCCTCGACGGCGCGGAGCACGCCGCCGAGCACCGGGATGCGGAAGAGCGTCGATTTTGCGAGGAATGAGACGCGCCGCGGCAGAGCGCAGAAGACGAGTCCCGGGTCGATCAACCCGTTCGGGTGATTGAGGACGAAGATGACCGGACCCTCGGCCGGGACGAGGCTGGCGCCGCTCGTCTCGATCCTCCGGAAGAAGAGCCGCAGCGCGACGCTGATGACGACCTGGATCAGGCGGCGGGTCAACGTCCCCTTCTGCCGCGAGATCATCTCGCCCAGGGAGATGGCCCGCGGATGACACGGTGAGCACGGATTGTCACCGAGCTGATCCGTGTCGATCCGTCCGATCCGTGTCATCCGCGGGCCATTCCCCCTATAGAGTCTTCAGCCGGGCGATCCTTTGACGCAAAGCGCCGGTGTACCCTCTGACTTCCGCCGGCGTGTACCCGGCCGCGCGGAAGGCGTCGTTGAGTTGCCGCGGCGTCAGTTGCCCGAGGACCTGGCCGATCCACCGGGCGTGCGCGCGCGGGATGTCCTCGACGACCTCTTCCATTTTAGCGCGCTCGCGGTAGTAAGGGGCGTTGACGGCGAGCAGGAAGAACGGGCGGCTGTGTAAGACGAAATCTACTTCGCGCGCGTCGAGCTCTTCGATGAACTTCGTCCCGAGGTAATCGACCAAGTCCCCCTTCGAGCGGCCGAAGTTGTCGCCGGTCTTGCCGAAAGTCGCGCCGAGGTCGCTGACGAGGTAGCGGCGCTCCCCGCCCGGCAGCTCGTAGATGCTGTTGTTCGTCTCCTTCAAATCCCAGTTATTGATCAGCGCCATACAGACGCGCAGCCCGTCGAGCTCCTTGGTGCCGACGAATGGGTTCTTGAACCAGCTCCACTCGCCGACCTTCTTCTCGCCCGGGTTCTTGCGCTCGAGCCTGGCGCCGCGGACTCGGCCGCCGGGAGCGACGAACTCTGCGCCCCGGCTGAGCCCCCTCAGCCCTTCGACGCGCATCTCGGGCAGGTAATAGACCTCATCCGTGAAGTAGCCCGCCCCCCAGAGGAGCCGCGTCGCGGCCGTCTCGGGCCGCGCTTCTTCCCCGACCT
>Ga0075431_100006006_pt1 | contig 12030 bp, 13 predicted proteins | sample RhiMetdeltSRZDD5_FD_75297 | JGI IMG/M metagenome (GOLD analysis project Ga0075431, IMG submission 75297) | Populus rhizosphere microbial communities from Tennessee, USA - Rhizosphere MetaG P. deltoides SRZDD5 | ecosystem: Host-associated > Plants > Roots > Rhizosphere > Soil | place: USA... | reverse complement strand
GTGGCGGAGAGAGAGGGATTCGAACCCTCGATACGGTTTCCCGTATACACGCGTTCCAGGCGTGCGCCTTAAACCACTCGGCCATCTCTCCTGCGCATGGGTGAATTGCCGTCAGCCCGGTCGAATGCGGCGGTAGGGCTTTTAGCATAGTTTGGCCCGAAGGCCAGTCTCAATAGACCACCACCGAGCGGATCGATTCTCCCTTGTGCATGAGGTCAAACGCCTTGTTGATGTCCTCGAGCTTCAGCTCATGGGTAAACATCGGATCGATCTCGATCAAGCCTTCATCAAGCCTTCCATGTACCAATCGGCAATCTTGGGCAAATCCGTCCGGCCCCTGGCGCCACCAAAGGCGGTGCCCCGCCAGACGCGGCCGGTCACCAGCTGAAACGGTCGCGTTGAAATCTCCTGGCCGGCACCGGCAACGCCAATGATGATGGACTGGCCCCAGGTACGACGGTGAAATTCGAAAATGTGGAACAGCCCATATGATGATGGACCATGCGCCCATTGTATGAGAAGCGGCTCGTGCCGTCGGGCATCAGGCCCTTGCCCTGCGAGTTCGACGATTTCCAGAGCTTGGCCCTTTCAAAAGGCGACGGCGGCGCGCGTTTTCATGTTCGGTCCGCGACGCGGAAAGGGCGGCGCTATAGTGGGAGGATTGGGACAGACAAGGGCGCCTACTCTCACCGAAACTTGACGCAACTCACCCCTTGAAGTGGCTCAGGTGATCTCCAACATTCGCGCCACACTCATGTCAGTCAGGAGGGACCATGTTGTTCGGCAGAAGCAAGAAGCTCGAAATGCCATCGCCACAAGCATCCCTTCCCGGCCGGCAAGACCCCATTCCCACGGCGGCCGAGCATTTCGTGAACCGCCGACCGCTTAAGGGACCCTATCCGGAGGGGAGCGAGGTCGCCTATTTCGCGCTCGGCTGCTACTGGGGCGCCGAAAAGGCCTTCTGGAGCATACCGGGGTTTGGGTTACGGCCGTCGGCAATATCGGAGGTCATACGCCCAATCCAACCTATGAAGAGGTGTGCACCGGGCTCACCGGCCATGCCGAGGGGGTGAAGGTCGTCTTCGATCCCAGGAAGGTCAGTTATGAGAGCCTGCTCAAGGCATTCTGGGAGGCCCATGATCCGACACAGGGAATGCGCCAGGGAAATGACGTCGGCACGCAGTATCGTTCCGGCATCTACTGGACGAGCGAGGCGCAGCGAAAGGCAGCCGAAGCCTCAAGAGCCGCCTATCAGCGCGACTTGAAGTCGAAAGGCTACGGGACAATCACGACCGAAATCGTACAGGCGGGCGAGTTCTATTATGCCGAGGACTACCACCAGCAGTATCTCGCCAAAAACCCTTATGGTTACTGCGGGCTCGGAGGAACGGGTGTAGCCTGCCAGATTGAGACCGGCGTTGCGGCTGCCGAGTGACAGCCCAAGTGAATCCGTTTCACGGCCTATTTCGTCATCGACCTCTGGGGTAGGCTTGCGGGGTGGGGGCTTGCAAGAGGGATTTTGCCGATGCGCGTGCTGCTCGCCGCTTGCCTCATTGTCATTTTCGCGAATTCCGCCGGCGCGGCCGAAACGAAGGTGGTCAACCCCGAGGCGAGCTTTCCTGAAGGACCGTTGGTCAAGGACGGCAAGCTCTATTACGCCGAATATGGGGCTCACAAGGTGAGCATTTGGGATGGTGTAACCAATCAAGTGTTTTGGAGCAAAGAGGGCTGCGGGCCATCGGCGATCATTCCGTTGGGAGAGGGTTTCGCCGTCACCTGCTATGACTCGGGCGAGATGGTGCAGGTCTCATCCGACGGCAAGACCGTTGCCAGCATGGCCAAGGACAATGCGGGTAACGCGCTCGTTGGACCCAATGACGGAACGCCCGACGGCAAGGGAGGCATCTACTTCACGACATCCGGACCCTGGGAGTCCGGCCCAATCGTCGGGCGTGTTCTTCACATGAGCGCCGAGGGCACGATCCTGCCACGCGCGGACGATCTCCATTATGCCAATGGGATCGCACTCTCACCCGACGGGCAGCGCCTGTTCGTGAACGAGTCGGAAGCGGGACGCGTGATCAGTTTCAAGATCGAAAGCGACGGCACGCTGTCCGACCGGCGGCTGTTCGTGCGTCTCTTTGCACTCGATGAGCCGCCCGAAGCCTATCCAGACGGTCTCAAATTTGGCCCCGACGGCAATCTCTACATCGGGCTCTACAGCGCGGGACGCATCGTGGTGGTCGACAAGGAGGGCAAGCTTCAGCGCAAGATCGAAGTGCCTTCGGCAACCGCTCCCAATCTCACCTTCAGCGCGGATGGCAAGACCATCTATGTGATGTCGGTCGATGACACATCGTCGGCACCCTACAAAGGAAAAGTCTACGCAGTCGGGGCGCCGTAGCTTCCGTTCTAGTTCTCGTCCATCTTGAGGGCGGCGATGAAGGCTTCCTGCGGGATCTCGACGCGGCCGAACTGGCGCATCTTCTTCTTGCCCTCCTTCTGTTTTTCGAGAAGCTTGCGCTTGCGGGTGACATCACCACCATAGCATTTGGCAGTCACGTCCTTGCGCAGCGCCGAGATGGTCTCGCGCGCCACGATCTTGCCGCCGATCGCCGCCTGAATCGGCACCTGGAACATGTGGCGGGGAATCAGATCCTTGAGCTTCTCGGCCATGACGCGGCCCCGCTGCTCGGAGCGCGATCGATGAACGATCATCGACAGCGCGTCGACCGGCTCGCCGTTCACCAGAATCGTGAGCTTAACAAGATCCGAATCCTCATAGCCCGTGATGTGATAGTCGAAGCTTGCATAGCCGCGGGAGACGGACTTCAGACGATCATAGAAGTCGAACACAACCTCGTTGAGCGGCAGGTCATAGACGAGCATGGCGCGCGAGCCGGCATAGGTGAGCTGCTTCTGGCGACCGCGCCTGTCCTCGCAAAGCTTGAGCACGACACCCAAATGTTCGTCAGGCACGAGGATGGTCGCCTGGATCCAGGGCTCCTGCATGGTCCTGATCTTCATCTGATCAGGCATGTCGGCCGGATTATGAAGCTCGATCTCCTGGCCGTCGATCAGGGTGAACCGGTAGATCACCGAGGGAGCGGTGGTGATGATGTCGAGATTGAATTCGCGCTCGATTCGTTCGCGAATGATGTCAAGATGAAGCAGGCCCAGAAATCCGCAGCGGAAGCCAAAGCCAAGAGCAGCGGAGGTCTCCATCTCGTAGGAGAAACTGGCATCGTTCAGGCGGAGCTTGCCCATGGCGTCGCGAAGATCCTCGAAGCGGGAGGCGTCGACCGGAAAGAAGCCGGCAAAGACGACGGGCTGGGCCGGCTTGAACCCCGGCAAGGGCGTTGCAGCCGGGTTGCGGTCATCGGTGACCGTATCGCCCACTCTGGTATCGGCTACCTGCTTGATGGCCGCGGTGAAAAAGCCGATCTCGCCAGGCCCCAAGCTGGCGATCATCTCCTGTTTCGGCCGGAAGATGCCCACGCGCTCGACGAAATAAGACGCCTCGGTCGACATGAGTTTTATCTTCATGCCTTTCTTCAACTCGCCATCGACGATGCGCACAAGGACGACAACGCCGAGATAGGGATCGTACCAGCTGTCGACCAGAAGCGCCTTCAGAGTGGAAGCGACATTGCCCCTGGGGGGCGGCAGCCTGGTGACAATGGCTTCAAGCACGTCGTCAATTCCCAATCCGGTCTTGGCCGAGATCTCGAGGGCCCCTGAAGCATCGATACCGATCACGTCCTCGATCTGCTGGCGCACCCGATCCGGTTCGGCAGCAGGCAGATCGATCTTGTTCAGGACCGGAACGATCTCATGATTGTTGTTGATGGCCTGGTAAACATTGGCGAGGGTCTGCGCCTCGACGCCCTGGGAGGCGTCGACGATCAGAAGGGAGCCTTCGCAGGCCGCCAGCGAGCGGGAGACTTCATAAGCAAAATCGACATGACCCGGCGTGTCGATGAGGTTGAGAACATATGCCTTGCCGTCCCTGGCGCGATAGTCGAGCCTCACGGTGTTTGCCTTGATGGTTATGCCGCGCTCACGCTCGAGCTCCATGGAATCGAGAATTTGATCCTTCATCTCACGCTCGGGAACGGCCCCGCAGGCCTGAATCAACCGGTCGGCAAGGGTCGATTTGCCATGGTCAATATGCGCGATGATGGAAAAATTACGGATGAGGCTTAAAGCGATCATGCAAGGCTTGATGGCAGGCACTCAACAGAGCGTCAAGCGGCGCGAGGGAGCCGCAACTCACGGTGTCAGCCGGCGAGGTGCCGCCAGGCTAGCAATTTGGAACGATTCTAATCTATAAGGCTTTCCCGCGATCAAGGATGGAAGACGTTGAAACCCTTTTCAGAACTTTCGGAACAAGAGATTCTCGCCCTGGCCATATCCAGCGAAGACGAGGACGCGAGAACCTACGCCACCTTTGCCAACATGCTCATGGATAAGTTCCCCGCTTCCGGCAAGGTGTTCGTCGAAATGGCGGAGGAAGAGCACGAGCACCGGCGGCGGCTCACCGACATGTATCAGAAAAAATTCGGCGATTTCATTCCACTCATCAGGCGCAGCGATGTCATCGGCTTCGTGCGCCACAGGCCTGCCTGGCTGATGAAGCATGCGAGCCTGGAGAAGATCCGTGATTATTCGGAGATCATCGAGGCCGAGAACTACAATTTCTATCGCCGAGCGGCGAAGCGGGCGAGCGACCTGGCAATCAAGAGTCTGCTCAACGAGCTCGCCTTGGCGGAAAAGGGGCATAGTTCGCTGGCCGACCGGCTTGGCGATAAACATCTGACGCCAGATGCAAGAGTCGAAGAAGAGGAAGCGCAGCGGCGCTTGTTCCTGCTGCAGGTCATCCAGCCGGGCCTCGTCGGGCTCATGGACGGATCAGTGTCGACGCTCGCGCCCCTGTTCGCCGCGGCCTTCGCCACGCACAGCACCTGGGAGACCTTCCTCGTCGGAATGGCTGCCTCGATCGGCGCCGGCATTTCCATGGGGTTCGCAGAGGCTTTGTCGGACGATGGAAAACTCACGGGCAGAGGGCATCCCATCATCCGCGGTCTTGCAGCAGGCGTGATGACTGCCGTCGGCGGGCTCGGCCATGCCCTGCCCTATCTCATTCCGGATTTCTGGACGGCGACAATCCTCGCCACGATCATCGTGTTCGTGGAGCTCGGCGTCATCTCGTGGATCCGCTACAGATACATGGATACCCCGTTCATGCGGGCGGCGTTTCAAGTCGCGGTGGGAGGATTTCTGGTTTTCCTTGCCGGCATTTTGATCGGAAATGCATGAGGATATGTCCGGCAAGAATGCACCTTGTCAGCTCCGCAGCACCGCGCCCGTCGCCCTCGCAACTTCGGCGATGATCTTCTTGGATACGGCTTCGATCTCCTCATCCGTCAGCGTGCGTTCGCGCGGCTGCAAGGTGACGGTCACCGCGACGGACTTTTTGCCGGCCCCCAAGCTTTCACCGGCAAACAGATCGAAAATCCAAGCAGCACCAATCAACGATTTGTCGGCACCGCGAACGGCTTTCAGGATTTTATCGGCGTCGACTTCTTCATCCACTACAAAAGCGAAATCGCGGGAGAGGGGCAGGAGATCCGAGGCGTTGAGCGCAGGCCGGGTCGCCGATCTCGAACGCGATTGAGGGATCGCGTCAAGCACGATTTCGAAGCCGACAGCCGGGCCCTTGAGGTCGAGTGCCTCAAGCACGGCAGGGTGAATCTCGCCGAAAACGCCCAGCCGATTCTTGGGCCCCAGCTGAATCGAGCCAGAGCGGCCGGGATGAAGCCAGGGAGGCCCACCAGGAACAATCTGTAAATTCTGCACCGGGGCGCCGCAGGCGTCGAGTACGGCCATAGCATCGGCCTTGGAGTCGAAAAGGTCGAACGAACGTTGCTTTTCCAGCCAATGGCGCGGGTGATTGGGGCCACGGCGCAGCCCCGCGGCCCGCAAGGTTTCATCCTGAGGACGATCGCCGGCATAGGCCTGCCCCACCTCGAAGATACAAACCGTGTCGAATCCGCGTGCATAGTTACGGCCAGCAGCGGCAATAAGGTTCGCCATGAGCGAGGGACGCATGTCGGTGAGCTCGGACGAGATCGGGTTGGCCAACGACAGGACCGGGTTAGGCTGACCGTCCGCAAACATCCGGGCATGGGCTGCGGGAAGGAAGGACCAGGTGACAGCTTCGTTGAAACCTCTCGATGCAAGCTCGTGGCGCGCTTGCAGCATGCGGCGCTGCAACGGACTCAAGACCGGCCGGGCGACCGCATGCGGGCGGGGCAGCGGCTGCAGCGGGATTTTCTCCAGACCGACAATGCGCGAAACTTCTTCGACGAGGTCGGCCTCGCCCTGAATGTCAGGCCTCCAGCTCGGAACCTTGCAGGAGAAGCCGCCGACGGCCTCGGTGACCTCGAAGCCGAGTGCAGCGAGAATGCGCTTCTGCTCGGAAGTGGGAACGTCGATGCCACTCAGGGCTTTCACTCGCCCTTTGCGCAAGGTGAAGCTGCGCCGCCATTCGGGCGCCTTTCCGGCGATCACAGGTTCGGACGCCTCGCCGCCGCAGAGATCGAGAATGAGGCGCGTTGCAAGCTCGGCGCCATCGGCCACGAAGGCCGGGTCGACGCCGCGTTCGAAGCGATAGCGGGCATCGGAGCTGATGGCGAGCTTGCGTCCGGTTGCCGCCGTACGGATCGGATCGAAAAGCGCTGCTTCGAGGAACAGGTTGTGGGTATCCAGCGTGCAGCCGGAGAGCTCGCCGCCGATGATACCTCCTATCCCTTGAGGTCCCCTGGCGTCGGCGATCACCGTCATGGTCGGATCGAGATGATAAGTGCGGCCATCGAGAGCGAGCAGCTCCTCGCCATCCTGCGCAAGCCTTGCCATGACCGGACCCTTGAGCTTATCGGCATCGAAAACATGAAGGGGCCGGTTGTAGGTGATGGTCATATAGTTGGTGATATCGACGAGAGCCGATATGGGGCGCAAGCCGATCGCGGTCAGGCGCCGCTTCAGCCAGTCCGGCGATGGCCCGTTGTTCAACCCCCGAAAGTAGCGGCCGATAAAAAGAGGACAGGCCTTGGCGTCGCCGGGCGCAAATCTCAGCTCGACCGAGATCGGCGATTTGAAGCTTGAGGGAATTTGCTTGATCTCTAGAGACCTCAGTGCGCCCAAGCCCTTTGCCGCGAGATCGCGGGCGATGCCGCGCACCCCGAGCGCATCGGGGCGATTGGGCGTTACTTTCACGTAAATCATCGGATCGTCGAGACCCAAGGCCACGGCGGCGGGAGTGCCGATTTCGAACCGATCGTCGAGGTCGATGATGCCTTCATGATCGTCCGAAATCCTAAGCTCGCGTTCGGAGACGAGCATGCCGTTCGATTCGACGCCGCGAATGAGGCCGCGTTCGAGATCGATGCCGGTTCCAGGAATGTGCGTTCCGGGATGGACGAATATACCCGTCATGCCCGTGCGGGCATTGGGCGCGCCACAGACGACCTGCACTTCGCCCTCGGCCGTTTCGACGATGCACACGCTCAGCCGGTCGGCATTCGGGTGTCTTTGCGCTTTTCTGACCTTGGCGACCTTGAAGGGGGCAAGCTCGCCCGTGCGGTCAACGACCTCCTCGACCTCGAGCCCCACACCCATGAGAGCGTCGGTGATCTCATCGAGAGATGCCTCGGTGTCGAGATGCTCCTTCAACCATGAAAGAGTGAATTTCATGACAGGCCTCCGGCCAGCGTCGGCACGTCACCGGCACGAAAACCGTAGTGGCGAAGCCAGCGAAGGTCGGCCTCGAAAAATGCACGCAGGTCGGGAATGCCGTATTTGAGCATGGTGATACGATCCAGGCCCATGCCGAAAGCCCAGCCCTGATAGCGCTCGGGGTCGATCCCTCCCGCCTTCAAAACATTGGGGTGAACCATGCCCGAACCCAGGATTTCAAGCCATGAGCTGCCCTGGCCAATCTTCACCTGGCCTCCCTCCCAGGAGCAGTTGATGTCGATTTCCATGGAGGGTTCGGTAAATGGGAAATGCGACGCGCGGAAGCGCATCTTCACATCATCGAGTTCGAAAAAGGCTTTGCAGAATTCGGTGAGCACCCATTTCAGCTGACCCAGATTCGTCTGCTCGTCGATGAGAAGACCTTCGATCTGATGGAACATCGGCGTATGCGTCTGATCGCTGTCGCAGCGAAAGGTCCGGCCCGGGGCGATGATGCGAATGGGCGGTTTTTGGGACTGCATGGTGCGTATTTGCACGGGGCTCGTATGGGTGCGCAGAACCATGCGCGAGCCGTCGGGCTTCTCATTGAAATAAAAGGTGTCGTGCTCCTGGCGCGCGGGATGCTCAGGCGGCATGTTGAGAGCGCCGAAATTGTGGAAGTCATCCTCAATATGCGGACCCTCGGCGACGGAGAAGCCAAGGTCGGCCCAGATCTCGACGACTTCTTCCCAAACGTGGCTGACCGGATGAATGGTGCCGCGCAGCTCCGGCCGCGCCGGCAAGGTGACGTCGACGCGCTCCCTCGAAAGACGCTTTTCGAGCGTGGCGCGGCTCAAGGTCTGTTTGCGTTCGGCAAGGGCCGATGCGATCCTGGTCTTGAGCTCGTTGAGCTCTGCCCCGAGCCGCCGGCGCTCCTCGGGATCAAGCGCGCCCAGGGTTTTCATGCGCTCGGAGAGCGAGCCTTTCTTGCCCAGCGTGGCGATGCGCAGCAGTTCGAGGCTTGCTTCGTCGGGCGCTTCGGCTATTGCGCTCAGAACGTCGGATTCCAAAGTGTCGTCGGTCGGGTTCATGCAAGCCTCAAAGAAAACCGGGCAAGTTGGGTCAAGCTTCGCTCGCCCAAGAGCCCGGCAATGACGGCGATCAAATTCGTGCGTTAGAGAGCGGCTTTCGCCTTTTCCACCAGCGTCGCAAACGCCTGGGGCTCGCGCACGGCAAGGTCAGCCAGTAGCTTCCGGTCAACCTCGATGCCGGCTTTGCCGAGCCCGTCAATAAATCGGCCGTAGGTCAACCCCAACTCACGGGTGGCGGCATTGATCCTCTGGATCCAAAGCGAGCGGAAGGTGCGCTTCTTGCGACGACGGTCGCGGTAGGCGTATTGGCCGGCTTTTTCCACCGCCTGGATGGCGGCGCGATAAATGCTCTTGCGGCGGCCATAATAGCCCTTGGCGGCCTTGAGGGTTTTCTTGTGACGGGCTCTTGCCGTCACACCACGTTTGACGCGGGCCATGTCAGGTCGCTCCTTGTCGGCTAACGGGCATAGGGCATGTGAGTCTTGACCAGGCGCTCATCGCCCGGAGCAAGAATCATGGTGCCGCGCTGGTTGCGGATCTGCTTGTTGGTGCGCTTGATCATGCCGTGCCGCTTGCCCGACTGGGCAGAGCGGACCTTGCCGGTCGCCGTCATCTTGAAGCGCTTCTTGCAAGATGACTTGTTCTTCATTTTGGGCATTTTGCTCATCCTTCAAGTTTCAGGGCTGCCTTGCACAGCCCTCTCAAGCATCGCGAGCCGCCACGGCATGCCCTGCCGGGCGGCTCAAAGCCCGCGGTTTATAAGGCGGGCTTAAGCCAAACGCAAGTTCGGCGGAAATCGCTATTTGGGCGCGAGCACCATGACGACCTGACGACCCTCAAAGCGGGGTTCGGATTCCACCTTGGCCAGCTCGGCGGTATCCTGCTTCACCTGCTGAAGAAGCTCGAAGCCGAGCTCCTGGTGCGCCATTTCGCGACCGCGGAAGCGCAAAGTCACCTTGACCTTGTCGCCTTCCTCGAAGAAACGCTTTATGGCCCTCATCTTCACCCCATAATCATGGGTATCGATGTTGGGGCGGATTTTTATTTCCTTGATCTCAATCGTCTTTTGCTTCTTGCGGGCTTCGTTGGCCTTCTTCTGGGCCTGATACTTATACTTGCCGTAATCGAGAATCTTGCAAACCGGCGGCTGCGTGCCGGGTGAAATTTCGACGAGGTCCAGGCCCGCCTGTTCGGCAAGCGTCAGGGCCTGCTGGGGGCTCATGATGCCGACCTTCTCGCCTTTTTCGTTGATCAAAAGTATTTCGCGGGAATCTATCCTATCATTGACGCGCGGACCGCTGTCGCGGGGCCGCTGTTCCTTGACAAAAGGTTTGCGGTTTATGTTCCATTCTCCTCTATATGGCAGCCAGGTGCGCAATCGGCCCTGAATACTGCCGGTTTAGTCAAGCCCTCTATACATGTTGAACTCGCCAGTGAAGTCAAGGAGTGCACCCCCTGCCAGCGGCCTCAAAATTAATCAAAAGTTGAGTCATGGGATTTGCGCAACATGCCGCCTGCGCCATTGAAATTCCGCGACCGCAAGAAAGGCCCCCGCCTCGCCTATCACCATGACAATCCGAAAGCCAGCGGCATCGGGCTCTTCTGGCTCGGCGGACTCAAATCAGACATGACCGGAACCAAGGCGGAAGCCCTCGCCGAAGCGGCCCGGTCGGCCGAAAGACCATACCTCAGATTTGATTATTCCGGCCACGGAGCTTCGGAAGGGGAGTTCGTCGATTTTGTGCTGAGCGACTGGCTCGAAGATGCGCGCGACATGTTCGTGAATATTGCTCGGGGGGAGCAAGTAATCATCGCCTCGAGCATGGGCGGCCATATCGCCCTTCTCTTGGCAAGATGGCTTAAGAAAAATGCACCAAGCGAGCTTGCCCGGGTCAGGGGAATGGTGCTCATCGCACCCGCCGCCGACATGACGGAGGTCTTGATGTGGCGCCGTTTCGATGTTTCGGCGCGGCAGAAGATCGAGCAAGAGGGCCGGTGGCTGATGCCTTCGGCCTATGGCGAGGGGTATGTGATCACCAGGAAGCTCATTGAAGATGGGCGCAAGCACCTCATCCTCGACGAGAATCTCGGCGTCAGCTATCCGGTGCGAATCCTGCATGGCTCGGATGACCGAGAGGTTCCCTGGCAGCTTGGACTTGAGCTGTTCAACAGGCTCGCCGGCGAAGATGTGATCTTCACGCTCATCAAAGGGGGCGATCATCGGCTGTCGAGCGCGCGGGACATCCAAACCATCCTCGACACAGTCAACGGCGTGATCAGAGCCAAGCTTTGAGCGCTCGCAAGCCTTCGCGATAAGAGGGGTAAGCCAGCCGGTAGCCCAATTCCTCCTTGATGCGCCGGTTCGAAACGCGTTTCGACTCTTCATAAAAACTACGGGACAAATCGCTGAGCTCGACCTGGTCAAAGGGAATCTCCGGCGGCGCGGGCAGTCCAAGGAGGTCCGCGGCATGGGCGATCACGATTTGCGGCGGGGCAGGTTCATCATCACACACATTGTAACAGCGACCAGGGTGCGGGCTGACCATCGAGGCCTCGAGGACGCCCGCGACATCATCCACGTGAATGCGACTGAAGACCTGACCCGGCCTGACGATCCGCCGCGCCTCGCCCTTGCGCAGCGCAAGGAGCTGGTTGCGGCCGGGGCCATAGATGCCGGCAAGCCGAAATACGTGTACCGGCAGAGCGTGCCATTCGTGGAGAGCAAGCCAGGCGCGTTCAGCGGCAAGACGTCTTCTGCCGCGTTCGGTCGTCGGGCGAAGCTCGGAGGTTTCGTCGACCCATTGGCCCCCGCGGTCACCATAGACACCCGTCGACGACAGATAAGCGATCCAGCGCGACGACAAGCGGGTAGCGATCAGGTCCTCCTCATAGAGGCCGAGGACGCGGTCGCCCGAGCTCGTGGGTGGAATTGAGATCAGGTGGTGATCATGATCCCGCAGAGCGGCCGAGACCTGTTGGCGGTCGTCGAATGCAAGGCAAGCGAAGCCCTCGCGGGTGAGGGCCGCACGGGCAGTCTCGTCGCGGACCGTGCCACCAATGCGCCAGCCCCGTTTTTGCAAACGCCGTGCAAGGACCCTGGCGCAGTAGCCGAAGCCAAAACAGAAGAGGCTTCCCGGGCTTAAGGCCTGCACCATTCCTGCCTTACGGCTGCATCTTCTTCTCTCACCAGATGAGCCTCTTT
>Ga0075431_100006001_pt1 | contig 12037 bp, 9 predicted proteins | sample RhiMetdeltSRZDD5_FD_75297 | JGI IMG/M metagenome (GOLD analysis project Ga0075431, IMG submission 75297) | Populus rhizosphere microbial communities from Tennessee, USA - Rhizosphere MetaG P. deltoides SRZDD5 | ecosystem: Host-associated > Plants > Roots > Rhizosphere > Soil | place: USA... | reverse complement strand
CGCGACGTGGCCCTGTGGCTGCGCGCCACGCGTCGCACGCTGGTGGTCGACGAGATCGCGTGCGGGACGTCGGCGGACGGCCCCGGCGCGGCGGCGGTGCAGGCCCTGGAGCGGCAGGCGGTCGCCCTGGTGGTGCCGATCGCCGTGGACGACGAGGTGGCGGCCATCCTCGTGATCGGCGAGAAGCTGTCGGGCGAGGTGTTCGACCCGGCCGAGATCGATCTCCTGGAGATCCTCGCCGCGCGTGCGGCCACCGCCTTGAAGAACGCGCGCCTCTACGCGCGGCTGGAGGCGCAGATGCAAGAGCTCCAGGCCACGCGCGATCTCTACGGACAGGCGCGGGAGGAGGGGCGCGCCAAGGAGCAGTTCCTGGCCATGCTGGCCCACGAGCTCCGGAATCCGCTGGCGCCCATCGTCAACGCCGTTCACGTGCTCCAGAACGTCGCCGGTGGCAACCAGGAGGCGGCGGCGATGATCGCCACCATCCGCCGGCAGGCGGAGCAGCTGGCGCGCATCGTCGACGACCTGCTCGACATCTCGCGCGTGCAGCTGGGCAAGATCCGCCTCGCCGCCGAGCCGGTCGACGTCGCCCGCGTGGTCACGCAGTGCGTGGCCGCGCTCAATACCTCCGGCAAGGCGCACGGGCGCGCGGTGAAGACCGAGGTCTCCGTGCAGCCCACGGTGGTGATCGGGGATCCCGTGCGACTGGAGCAGGTGCTGTGGAACCTGCTCGACAACGCGCTCAAGTACTCGCCGCCGGCGTCGCCTATCGACGTGCGCGTGATCCGCGAGCACGACGAAGTGGTCGTCCGCGTGCGCGACTACGGCATCGGTATCGCACCCGAGATGCGGACGCGCATCTTCGACGTCTTCACCCAGGCCGATACGGGCCTCCAGCGCTCCCACGGCGGGCTCGGGCTGGGGCTGGCCCTCGTGCGCGCGCTCGTGGACCAGCATCGCGGCACCGTGACCGCCTTCAGCGACGGACCCGGCCGCGGCAGCACCTTCGAGGTCCGTTTGCCGCTCGAGCGTCACGCGGTGGCGGCGCCGGCGCCAGAGCCGGCGCCCGCTCCGCGCGCCCGGGCGCCACGGCGCGTCCTCGTGGTCGAGGACAGCAGCGACGCCCGGGAGGCGCTGCGCGCCATGCTGGAGGTGTCGGGGCACGAGGTGCGATGCACCGAGGACGCGCCGCGCGCCCTCGACGTCGTTCGCACCTGGTGGCCGGACGTGGCGCTCGTCGACATCGGGCTGCCCGGGATGAGCGGCTACGAGCTCGCGGAGAACTTGCGGCGGACGGCGTTCGGCGACGATCTCGTCCTCGTCGCCGTGACCGGCTTCGGCCAGCCGGACGATCGGCGGCGGGCCCTCGAGAGCGGCTTCGACGCCCACGTCGTGAAGCCGGTCACCCCGAGCACGCTGCTGGAGCTCATCGCGGCCGGCCGCCCGGGCCGCTGAGCGGCCCTACGGGCCGACGCGGTAGAGGACGGCCGTCGTCGGCGACGGGAAGCCGAGGATGGGGCCGCGCATCGTGTTGCCTTCCACCTTCAGCGCGGCGCTGACGGGGCCTTTGGAAAACGAGAACTGGTCTTTGGTCACCACGCCGTCGATGTAGCCGCTCGGCTGCATGGGAAGCACGCCCATCATGAGGAGCAACCCGGTCACCTGCGTGTCGCTCTGCTTGAGATCGAACCGGCACTGACCGGACCACTGCTTGTCGTCCGACGTCCACGTGCCCGCCCAGCTGCCGGTGACGTCGACGGTCGGCGCATTGGCCAGCTTCCCCGCATCGCGACCGGGATGAGCGCACGCCGACGCGAGCGCGAGCAGGAGCGTAAGGAGGATCGCTCGGCGCCGCATCACGGCCGGCCGTAGTGATCGATGATGAAGCGTGAGATGGAATGCCGCGAGGGCAGCGCCGGCAGCGCGTCGCAGTCGAACCAGCGCGCGTCCTCCAGCTCCTCTCGGTCGATCACGACGTCGCCGCCGGCGTAGGTGGCGACGAAGCCGATCATCATCTGGCTCGGGAACGGCCAGTTCTGGCTGCCGACGTAGCGGATGTCCTTCACGTCCACCCCGACCTCTTCCTTGATCTCCCGCGCCACGCACGACTCCAGCGACTCGCCGTTGTCGACGAAGCCCGCCACCAGCGCGTAGCGATTCGGCGCCCAGCCGGCCTTGCGGGTGAGGAGCACGCGGTGGCCGTCGCGGACGAGCACGATGGTGGCGGGGTGCAGGTGCGGATAGTGCTCATAGGCGCAGCGCAGGCACTTCTTCCCCCACTCCCCCTCGATGCGGGAGGTCGCCTCGCCGCAGCGCGGGCAGTATCCGCTCGTGGACTCCCACCAGAGTCCCTGCATGGCCATGCCGCCCAGCGACAGGAGCTCGTCGGGCAGCCGCGTGCCGCGCATCGGCACCACCGTCTCCCGCGCGAGCCCGGGCGGGAGCGGCGCGTCGGCCGCCACCGGCACCACCCAGCACGGCTCGTCGTGATAGGTCCCGAGCCAGAACGGGGCCGCGTCCGTCAGCGGCATCGGGCAGGCGCCGTGCGGGAGCCGGAAGGTGTCGCGGTCGGGCGCGACGATCAGATTCTGCTCCTGCACGAGGATCCAGTGGCCACGCCCGTCTACCGGCTTGCCGCCGCGCTTGGCGGGCGTGAAGGCGGCGCCGAGGATGTCGCGATTGAACGGCAGGTGAACGGTCAGCGGAGTCGTCATGTCCACCAAGGATAGAACGGCGGCATATCTTTGCTCGGGCGGCCGGAGAATCGAGGGGGCCGCTTCTCGAGGAACGACGTGACGCCTTCGCGGGCATCGGCGGAGCGGCCGGTGTGCCACATGCCGAGCGAGTCGATGCGGTGGGCCTCGCGGGGATGGTCGGCGCCGAGCATCCGCCAGAGCATCTGACGGATCAGCGCGACGGAGATCGCGGAGGTGTTCTGGGCGATCTCCTGGGCGAGCGCGCGGGCGGTGGGCAACAGCGCTTCCGGCGCGACCACCCTACTCACGAGACCGGCCTCGAGTGCTTCCTCGGCGCCGAACACCCGCCCAGAGTACGTCCACTCCGCCGCCTGGGCGATGCCCACCAGCCGCGGCAGGAACCACGTGCTGCACGCCTCCGGCACCACGCCCCGCCGGGCGAACACGAAGCCGATGCGGGCGGCGGTGGAGGCAAGGCGAACGTCCATGGCCAGCGTCAGCGTGATGCCGAAGCCGACGGCGGGGCCGTTGATGGCCGCGATCACCGGCTTCTTCATCTCGAAGATGCGAAGGGTGACGAGCCCGCCGCCGTCGCGGTGCTCGGCCGGTGTCTCGGTGCGACCCGGCCGCGAGCCGAACGTGCCTCCGCCCCCGGCCAGGTCGGCCCCGGCGCAGAAGGCGCGCCCGGCACCCGTGACGATGACGGCGCGTACGCCGTCGTCGGCGTCAGCGCGGTCGAAGGCGGCCACCAGCTCCTGGATCACCGTCGTGTTGACCGCGTTGAGGCGGTCGGGACGGTTCAGAGTGACAGTGGCCACGCCATCGGCGACGTCGTAGAGGAGAGTCTCGAACCCCATCTCAGAAGCCGAGCGCCCGGACGTCGCGCCCGGCCGCCGCGGTGGCCGTCTCGCGCACGGGGGCGGGCGCGCTCACCTCGAGCTTCTGCAGGGCGGGCATGACCTCGGTCGCGAAGAGCCGGATGTTCCGCTCGGCCTCGTCGTACGGCATGCCCGCGTAGGAAAAGACTCCCACGAAGTGGCTGTTGCCGGTGCGCCGATGGATGTCGAGGATCTGCTCGTAGCACTGCTCGGGCGTGCCCGAGACCTGCAGCTTCACGAAGTAGTCGATGACGGTGTCGGTGCCGTACTCCGCGATCTTCTCGCTCATCTTGCCGTAGTACTCGTAACCCTTGGTCTTCGCCAGATGATCGCCCTGGAACTGATAGTGATCGAGCACGGTGCGGTAGTAGCCGCCGATGTAGCGGCGCGCCATCTCACGCGCGCGCTCGGGATCGCGGTCGCAGAACGTCCACCCCGCCGAGATCGGCGGCGGCGCCTCGACGTCGTTCACCTGGCGATAGACGGTGCGGTACGTGTCAAGCTCCTTGGCCACCTCGTGCCACGGCTTCTGCGGAATGATCAGGATGCCCACGCCGAGCTTGGCCATGATGGGCAGCGATTCCGGCGAGACGGCCGCCGCGTAGGTGCGGCCGCGAAAGGACTTGAACGGGGCCGGACGGATGGCGGCCCGCGGCTGCTTGACGAAGGCGCCGTCGTACTCGCAGTAGCCGCGCTCGAGGCCGGTGAGGATCATCTCCGCGCTCTCCACGAAGCGCGGGCGCGACTCGTCCATGGAGAGCCGGAAGCCGTCGAACTCCACCTTGCCGGCCCCGCGGCCGAGGCCGAGGATCAGCCGACCGTCGGAGATGTTGTCGAGCATCGAGATCTCTTCGGCGGCGCGCATGGGATCGTGCCACGGCAGCACCACCACCATCGATCCGAGCTGGGCGCGCCGCGTCCGGCCCGCCATGTACGTCAGGAACTGGAGCACGTCGGGGCACATCGTGTAGTCGGTGAAGTGATGCTCGACGCCCCAGATCGACTCGAAGCCCAGCGGCTCCGCGAGGTCGGCCAGCGCGAGCTCCTGACGATAGACCTCGCGGTCCGTGCGCGACTTCTGCGGATTCTGGAACACGGCCGCCATCCCGACGTGCATAACGGTCTCCTTTGTATCGGAGCTTTGCGTCCCCTTCGGCCGTGGGTGGCCTGAGAGAGACGGGCGCGGCTGCGCATGCAGTCGACCGTGGTCTGCAGCGACCGTGGTCTCCGCGCCGACCGTGGTCTTCGGGCTGACCGCCTCTCGAGGCGCCTTGGCTCCGGGCGCGTCCGAGCGTAGCCTCCGAGCCGGCGGCGCGTCAATCGCGTGTAGCGCCTGGCGGTGTTAACGGCGGACGATGAGTTCGGCGTCGCCGTCGCGGGCGAGGAGTTCGACGGCGGCGCTGTCGCTGCCCTGGGAGACGCGTAGGGCGACGCGGGACTTGGCGATGCGGAGGCCGCGGAGCTCGATCCACGTGAGCCAACCCGGCAGCGTCGGTCGTGCGAGCGTGAGCTGGTTCTCGGCGGCGTCGGGGCGCAGACCCAGCATGGCGGCGACGAGCTGGAAGGCGACGCCGGCCGCCCACGCCTGCGGCGAGCAGGCGACGGGATAGCGCGTGGGCGCGTGTCCGGGCACGCGCGCGAAGCCGCAGAAGAGCTCCGGCATCCGCAGGTGCTCGAACTGCAGCACCGTCTCGAAGAGTCCGCTGGCCAGCGTGACGAAGGGGCTCGTGAGTCCGTAGGCGCGCATGCCGGTGGCGGCCAGGGCCGTGTCGTGGGGCCACACCGAGCCGTTGTGATAGCTCATGGGATTGTAGAGACGCTCGCGGGTGCTCAGCGTGCGGATGCCCCAGCCGGAGAACATGTCGTCCTCCATCAGCCGCCGGGCGACGATCTGGGCACGCGAGTCGCTCACGATCCCGGTCCACAGCAGGTGGCCGGGGTTCGACGAGATCACGCGGCAGGGCGCACCGTCGGCATCCAGCGCCAGCGCGTAGAAGGCCTCGTCGGGCATCCAGAAGTCGGCCTCGAACCTCTCTTGAAGGCGTCGCGCCCGCGCGCGCAGCTCGCGGGCGTCGTGGCGGCCGATCGCCTCGGCCATGACGGCGGCGCCGCTCAGCGCGGCGTAGTAGTAGCCCTGGACCTCGGCGAGCGCGATCGGCGCCTCGGCGAGGCGTCCGTCGGCGTGCATGACCGAGTCGTGCGAGTCCTTCCATCCCTGGTTGACGAGGCCGACGGGCGAGCGGCGCATGTAGGCGAGAAAGCCGGCCCCCTGGGCGGCGCCGGCGTGCTCCATCCACGCTAGCGCGCGCTCCACGGCCGGCCAGATCTCGCGCCCGAAGTCGAGATCGTGGGTCCACCGCAGATACTCGGCCGCCAGCATGACGTAGAGCGGTGTGGCGTCGATGGTGCCGTAGTAGGGGATGAACGGAATCTCGCGACAGGTGGCCATCTCGCCACGACGGTACTCGTGGAAGATCTTCCCCGGCTCCTGGTCCGTGAAGGCGTCGTCGACGGCACCCTGGTGGCGCGCGAAGTAGCGCAGGACCCCGCGGGCGATCTCCGGCTCGAACGGCAGGGCCTGGAACGACGTGATCAGCGCGTCGCGGCCGAACGGCGCCACGTACCACGGGATGCCGGCGTCGGGGACGAAGCCCTCCGGCGTCTCCGTGAGCAGCAGGTGAAGGTCGTGGCGCGAGCGGTTGAGCCAGTGGTCGAAGCGGTCGTGGTTGGTGCGAATGCGCGCGGCCTCGTTGTCGAGGCGGTCGACCACGCCGCGCCGCCGACCGGCGGCGTCGTGAAAGGGCAGCACGCGGATGGCGGACGCCGGCTCGCGCGAGGCGGTCACCACGACGGCGATCTCCAGGCGCTCGCGCGGCGCCAGCGTGAGTCGATACTCGGCGCTCTCGCCGTCGAGACGAGCGGGCGGCGGGTCGAAGGCGATGAGGGTCGTGCGCACGACGTCGTCGAGTCCGCGATAGGCGAGCCTGACCGTACGGGCGTCCACGCGCGCCGGCAGCAGCTCGCCGCGCCTCGCCCGCGGATGACCGCGCACCTCGAAGACGTCCACGAAGTCGGCGGCGAAGTTCAGGGTGAGCTGGAGGTCATGGCGCTCCGGCACGAAGCCCTCGATGGCGAGCCACTGGTAGAGCTGCGGTCCCAGGATGGTCAGCCGTCGCAGCAGGCGGGTGGCGCGCCCCGGCAAGACCACGTGCGAGGTCACCGAGACGTCGGGATTGGTGAGGTCGATGGCGGCTTCCAGCGCGTCGTCCGAGAGTCCGGCGTTGAGCATGAGAGCGCGCTGGCCGTGCACGCGCAGCTCGAACAGGCTCAGGAAGCGCGTGTCGTCCACGTAGAAGCCGAACTCACCCTTGATGCTCGGGAAATCGCCGCGCCGGTCCGCTACCAGGAATGCGGTGTCGTGCTTCAGGACGAGCTTCGGAAGGTCGGCGGCCAGGCTCGAGGCGAGGATGTAGTAATGCTCGCCGATGATCAGATCGTCGCGCGGCCGCTCGTCACTCATGCCGCGCGCACGCGCGCGCACGCCCGCCGGTACAGCGCCTCGTAGTCGTCGACCATGCGGGCCACGCTGAAGCGCTGCTCGAAGTCGCGCCGGCAGCGCGCGCGATCGATGGTGTCGATCCGCTTCACCGCCTCGGCGAGATCGGAGACGGAGTCGGCGATGAAGCCGTTGACGCCGGGCCGGACCACCTCGGGCACGGAGCCGCACGGGCGCGCGATCACGGGCGTGCCGCAGGCCATGGCCTCGATCATGACCAGCCCGAACGGCTCCGGCCAGTCGATGGGAAAGAGCAGCGCGCGGGCGCCGCCCAGGAACGCCGCCTTCTCGGCGTCGCCGATCTCCCCGATGTACTCGATCAGCGGATGGTCGAGCAGCGGCGCCACCACGCGATCGAAGTACTCGCGGTCGGCCGCGTCGATCTTGGCGGCGATGCGCAGCGTCACCCCCGCCCGCTTGGCGACCTCGATGGCGACGTCGGGCTGCTTCTCGGCCGCCAGCCGGCCGAGAAACGCCACGTAGCCGTCGGGCTCCGGCGAGAAGGGGAAGCGCTCCGGCGTGAGGCCGTGGTGGACGGTACCGGCCCAGGTCAGGCCGAGGCCCGCCAGCGGCGCTCGCTGCGCGTCGCTGATGGACACGAGCGGCACGTGCGCGAACTGCCGGTACACCGGAACGAGATAAGGAAGGTCGAGCCGCCCGTGCACCGTGTGGAGCGTGGGCGTCCTCACGAGGCCGGAGAAGGGATAGGCGTGGTAGTCGACGTGGCAATGGATCAGGTCGAAGTCGCGGGCGTTCCTGAAGACGAGGTCGAGCTGCCGCGTGAACGCGGCGGCGAGCACCTCGCGATTGGTGCCGTCGAGCCGGAGCGCGCGCGGCGTGACGGAGACGAGCCGGGCGGCAGTCTTGGAGTCGCCGCTGGCGAAAAGCGTCACGTCGTGGCCGCGGCGCACGAGCTCTTCGGTGACCAGGGAAACGACACGCTCGGTGCCGCCGTAGAGCGTCGGAGGGACGGCCTCGTACAGCGGCGCCACCTGTGCGATGCGCATGGCCGCAGGCGATTGGTGCAAGGGTGGCGCCAGCGACTTCCCCGGCGACTTCCGTGGTACCTTCCGAATCTCGGGAGGATCGGCACCATGCTCAGCCCGCAGGACAACGAGCTCCTCACCCGCACTGGACCCGGCACGCCGATGGGCGATCTGCTGCGCCGCTACTGGATCCCCGTGGTCCTGTCCAGCGAGGTGACCGCCGGCGGCCGCGTGAAGCGCGTTCAGCTGCTTGGCGAGCGGCTCGTCGTCCATCGCACCCCCGCCGGCCGCGCCGGCATCATCGGCGAGTTCTGTCCGCATCGCGGCGCCTCGCTCTACTTCGGGCGGAACGAGGACGGCGGCATGCGGTGCGTCTATCACGGCTGGAAGTTCGGCCTCGACGGCCAGTGTGTGGACATGCCGAGCGAGCCGCCGGAGTCGAGCTTCGCCGCCAAGGTATGCCATATCGCGTATCCGTGCCAGGAGCGTGGCGGGGTGATCTGGGCGTGGATGGGGGGAGCGCCGGCGCCCGCCCTGCCCGAGCTCGAGTGGACGACGCTGCCGCGCTCGCACGTGTTCGCCTCCAAGCGCGTCCAGGACTGCAACTGGTTCCAGGCGCTCGAGGGCGGCATCGACTCCAGCCACATCTCCTTCCTGCACGCGCCGATCGACCACACCGACAGCGAGATTGCCGAGGACATGGATCGCGCGAGCTTCGGCGTCGGCGCCGCCGTGCAGACGGGCGATCGGGCGCCGCGCTTCGACGTCGTCGAGACGGACTATGGCGCTCTCATCGGCGCCCGGCGCATGCATCCCGACGGCCGCTGGCTGTGGCGGGTCACGCAGTTCCTGCTGCCGTTCTACACGATGCCGCCCGTCGGCCTCGGCGAAAAAATGGTGCAGTCGCACATCTGGGTGCCGATGGACGACACCCACGTCGTCAACTGGATGGTGACGTGGCACGTCGAGCGCCCGCTCACGCGCGAGGAGATCGCCCTGCACATCGAGGGCAAGGGCGCGCACGTCTGCGACTACGCCCCGGAAACGTCCGAGCCCTACGGCGACGTCCGCACGGCCGCCAACCGCGACAACGACTACTTCATGGACTGGGCCGCCCACCGCACGAAGATGTTCTGCGGCATCCCCGGCTTCGGCGTGCAGGACCAGGCGATTCAGGAGAGCCAGGGGCCGATCGTCGACCGCGCGCAGGAGCGGCTGGGTACGAGCGACACCGCCATCATCCACGTCAGGAAGCGTCTCATGTCGGCGGCGCGCGCGCTGCGCGAGCGCGGCGAACCCGCCCCCGGCGGCGATCCGCGCTCGTTCTGCGTGCGCTCGGCGTCTGTCGTGCTGTCGCCCGGCGACGACTGGGTGGCGGCCGCGCGGCCGCTCGTGCTCGTGCGCGACGGTCAGACGCTCACGCTCGTCTGAGCCGACGATGCCGGGACGCATGACGGGCCGCGTCGCCCTGGTCACGGGCGGCGGCGGTGGGATCGGGGAAGCGACCGCGCGACTCTTCGCCGAAGAGGGCGGCGCGGTGGCGGTGGTCGACGTGGAACGCCACGCGGCGGAGGCCGCCGCCAAGCGCATCGCGGGCGCCGTGTCGGACGCGTGGGTGCTGCCGGTGGCCGCCGACGTGGCGCGCGAGACGGAGGCCCGCCGCGTCGTCGAGGAGACGGTGAGCCGCTTCGGCGCCCTTCACGCGCTCGTGAACGTGGCGGGCATCCGCGTCTACACGCCGCTGGCGGAGGCGACCTCCGAGGACTGGCGGCGCATCGTGGACGTGAACGTGCTGGCCACCGCCTTCTGCGCCAAGGCCGCCCTGCCGCGGTTGCGCGACGCCGGCGATGCGACCATCGTCAACGTCTCCTCCGTCTTCGGCGTCCTCGGCCGCGCCGGCATGGGCCAGTACGACACCACCAAGGCGGCCGTCCTCGGCTTCACGCGCGCGCTGGCGGTGGAGGAGGCGCGGCACGGCGTGCGCGTCAACGCCGTGTGTCCGGGCGGAACGCTCACGCCCTATCACATCGAGCGTGCCGCCCAGCAGGGCGTCTCCGAAGCCGAGCTGCGCCGCTCGCGCGCGCAGGACAACGGGCTCTTCGGCCGCTGGGCGGAGCCGCGCGAGGTCGCCTATCCCATTCTGTTTCTCTCGTGCGCGGAGTCGTCGTTCATCACGGGCACCACCCTGATGGTCGACGCCGGAAAGTCAATCACCTGAGCGAGCCGCGCGCGTCGTTCTTCAGCCTCACCCCCGACCGCGTGCTCGACGCGGTCGAGGTCGGCGGTCTGCGCTGCACGGGCCGCTGCCTGCCCCTGCGCGCGTTCGAGAACCGCGTCTACGAGGTGGAGCTGGAGGACGAGCGCCGCCTGGTCATCAAGTTCCATCGCCCGGGCCGCTGGTCGAAGGCGACGATTCTCGACGAGCACGCGTTCCTCGCCGAGCTGGCGGCGGCCGAGCTTCCGGTGGTGCCGCCGCTCGACCTCGGCACCGGCACCACGCTCGGCGAGATCGACGGGATCTTCTACAGCGTGTTTCCGAAGGTGCGCGGGCGCATCATGGACGAGCTCGATGCCGAGCGACGGCGCCTGATCGGCCGCACCATCGGCCGCATGCACGCCGTGGGCGCCGCGCGCGGCGCCTCCCATCGCCCGCGGCTCGACGTGAAGCGCTACGTGAACGAGCCGCTGGAGGCGCTGGCGGCCGGCAAGTTCATGCCCGACAACCTGCTGCCGCGCTACCGCGACGTGGCGCTCCGGATCGCCCAGGCGACGACGCCGCGGCTGGCTTCGGCCAAGCCGCAGCGCATTCACGGCGACCTCCACTGGGGCAACGTGCTGTGGACGGGCGACGGGCCCGTGCTCGTCGACTTCGACGACATGCTGATCGGCCCGCCCGTGCAGGACCTGTGGCTGCTCGCCCGCGGCGACTCGGAAGAGGCGCGCCGCGAGCGCGAGGACCTGCTCGCCGGCTATGAGCTCTTCCGCGAGTTCGATCGCTCGACGCTCGCCCTCGCCGAGCCGCTGCGCGCCATGCGCATCGTCTACATGTCGGGCTGGATCGCCCGCCGCTGGGACGACCCCGCGTTCCCCGTCGCCTTCCCGACCTTCCGCCAGGCGAACTACTGGATGAGCGAGTACGAAGAGCTCGTCCACATCGCCGAATCGCTATAGCGCCTCCACACGCGCCAGAGGCAGTCAGGTTATAGAGGAGCGCCCCGGGTTCCCCGGGGCGCGACGAACGCTGGGGGGTATGGGGGGCCATCTCGGGGCCCCCCATCTCTAAGCAACCGCGAACTTCTGGAAGGTGTGGCAGTCGGCGGGCGCGAGCCCGCGGCTGACGGCGAAGGTCCAGGTGACCTCGGCCACGTAGACGTCGCCCTTGGAGTCGACGGCGAGGCCGTGCGGCGCCGCGAAGCTGCCCGGCTTGCTTGCCTCCGGCGTGCCCCAGCGCGCGAGGAGACGGCCATCGCGGTCGAACACGCTCACGCGGCCGTGCTTGGGCTCCTGCGTGAGGCCGTGACGCCGCGAGGTCTGGCCCTTGTGCCACCAGAGCTCGGAGACGTAGGCGCGGCCCTGCGCGTCGAAGACGAGATGCGTCGGGCGTTGCGTGTCGGTCCACTCCGAGAGGTACTCGCCGTCGGGGCTGAAAATCTGGATGCGGTCGCTCTCACGATCGCACACGAACACGCGGCCGTCGGTGGCGACGGCGATGCCGTGGGGCAGATAGAACTCGCCCGGCCCCGTGCCCGGCGTGCCCCACGAGCGCTTGAGGGTGCCGGTCGGCGAGAACTGATGGACGCGACAGTTGCCGTAGCCGTCGGACACGTACAGGTCGCCCTTCGGGCCGACCGCGATGTTGGTCGGGCGGTTGAACGGCCCCGCCGGCCGCGTGATGGTCATGTAGTCCTTGCCGTCGTAGCC